>WNGB01007090.1_pt1 | contig 34233 bp, 29 predicted proteins | sample 5400681 | NCBI WGS metagenome assembly WNGB01 (sample SAMN13153367, study PRJNA577476) | soil metagenome | isolation source: 115 cm soil or saprolite under grassland replicate 2 | place: USA:California | collected 2016-06-15
CGCCCAGGCCGGGCAGCCGTCCGTAGAAGAGCGGATCGCGCAACGCCTCGACGACCGGCGACAAGGGATTCCCCCAGTGGATGAGATCCACGACCCAGTCATGGCGCGCGATCTGCGGATCGCTGAGCGGATAGAGCACCGGCGTTAGGAAGAAGAGCGGCAAGAGCAGCGCGGCGACGAGGAACTCGATGTCGCGGAACAGCACGTTGAGCGACGCGATCGCGAGCGCGAGCCCGCTCGTGATCGCGACCACCGCCAGGCCGAGCGGAAGCGCAAGCCACTCCGTACCGCGCACGCGCGGAAGCAGTGCGAAGTTCAGCGCCAACAATACGACCAGCATCACGCCGAAGCTGATCAGGTGAGTTGCGACGATCGACAGCGGCACGAGCTGGCGCGGAAAGCGCGTCTTGCGGATGAGGTTCGCGTTGTCCAGCATCGACCTCGAGGCCGACTGCACCGACGCGGCGAAGAAGATCCATGCCGACAGGCCGACCAGGAGAAAGAGCGCGTAGTGGCCCCCGGAGCTGAAGGGCGTGTTCCAGAGGACGGAGAAGACGAGCAGGTAGACCGCCATCAGCAGCACGGGATTCGCAAGCGTCCAGGCGAGCCCGAGGATCGAGCCCCGGTACTTCGCCTGCACGTCCCGGCGAAAGAGGTTCCCGAACAGCTCGCGGTAGCGGACGAGGTCGCCGTATACCGTCGTCATCGGCGCGCCCTAGTCTAGAGGGGCCTCCTCACATGGCACTTACAGCCCTTCGTTACGCTTCGGGTCCGTGAAGGCGCTCGCGGCGATCGCTGCATTTCCCGCCGCGGCCGCGGCGATCTGGGTGCTGCTGCGCAGCCCGCTCGCCGCCCGCCTCGCCGCCGCGCCCAGGGAGGATCGCTGGCACGAGCGCACGACGCCGATGCTCGGCGGGATCGGCATCTTCGTGGGCATCCTCGCCGGCTTCTGGCTCGCCGTCGGCGCCGACGCCGCCCCGGCGAGCCGAGAGCTCCTGGCGATCCTCGGCGGGTGCGGGATCCTCTTCGTGGCGGGTCTGCTCGACGACCTCTTCTCACTCGGGCCGCTACCGAAGCTCGCGGCACAGCTCGCCGCGGCGGGACTCGTGATCGGCAACGGTCTCACGATCTCCGGGCTGATCTCGAACGACCTGCTCGCAGGGACGGTCGCGCTGATCTGGCTCGTGGGAATGACGAACGCGTTCAACCTGCTCGACAACATGGACGGTCTCGCGGCGACCCTGGCCGGAATCGCCGCACTCTTCTTCGCCGTCGACGCCCTCACGGTGCACGAGAACGATGCGGTTCTGGCACTGGCTCTTGCGCTCGCGTTGGCCTGCGCGGGCTTTCTGCCGTTCAACCTCCGGCCGCGGAAGTCGGCCGCGGTGTTCATGGGGGACTCCGGCAGCCAGGTGCTCGGTTTCGCGCTCGCCGCGCTCGGGCTGTCGGCGAGCTGGAAGGTGGCCGGAACGACGGTCGCCACGCTGCTGCTGCCGATCCTCGTCCTCGCGGTCCCCATTCTCGACACCACGCTCGTGACCGTCGTCCGCCTCCTGGACGGCCGGCCGGTCTACCAGGGCGGGCGGGACCACACCTCGCACCGGCTCGTCTACCACGGCCTCTCGGAGAAGCGCGCGGTCGTCCTGCTCGCCGTCATCTCCGCCGCGCTCGGGGCGACGAGCCTGTTCTACGCCGTGCTCGACAACGCCTGGGTGACGCTGATCGGCGTCCTGCTGACGTTCGCGCTGCTGGTGCAGTTCGCGAGCGTCCTCTCCGACGTCGAGCGCGCACCGGGACTGGTTCGGGATCGAGGCTGGCTTCGAACCTTCGTCGCGAACCCGCGGCGCCTCGTGGAATCGCTCGTGGACTTCGCGCTCGTCACGGCCGCGTTTGCCGCCGCCTACTACCTCAGGGTGCAGGGCAGCGGGACCGCGTACGACCGGCACATCTTCCTCGTCTCGCTCGCAGTGCTACTCGCCGTGCGATACGCGGCCTTCATCCCGTTCGGCCTCTATCGCGGTGTTTGGCGCTATGCCGGTGCGCGGGACGCCGCGAGCATCGTCGCCGCAGTGGTCGTGTCGGAGGTGGTGGCGTACCTGATCCTGGACGCGACGCAGGTGTGGGGGCCGTTCCCGCGCAGCATCTTCATCATCGATGCGCTCGTCTGCACGGTGCTGGTCGGCGCCTCGCGCTTCTGGGAGCGGGCTTTCGTTCGCGCGGTCTCGTCGCTGACGGGCCGGGGCGGCCGGCGGCGGACCCTGATCGTCGGCGCGGGACGCGGCGGCCGCAGCTTGCTCCGTGAGCTGCGGGAGACACCCGGTGAGCAGGTCGTCGGGTTCGTCGACGACGACCCGCGCCTGGCACGACGGCGGCTCCAGGGCGTGCCGGTACTCGGCGGTCTGATGGAGATCGAGCCGATCCTCTCGCGTGCACGACCCGACAGCGTCCTCGTGACGATTCCCGATGCGCCGCACGAACGGCTCGGGCTGGTTATCGACGCCTGTACCCTCGCGGACGTGCCGTGCCGGTTCGTGCGCCGCGAGACCGACCTCGATCCCCGCGTCGTCCTCGGCGCCACTGTCGACTGACTCCGAGATGAGTGTCGCAACGGCGCATCCCGCGCCCGCCGAGCGCACCCTGGTCGACCGCCTGCTCGCCGCCGTCCCGCTGCTGAGCATCTTCCTCTGGCTCTGCATCTTCTATGCGGTCGAGGCGTGGGCACACGGAACGCCGTGGCTGTTCGGGGACGAGCTCGAGCTCACGCAGCTCTCCCGCTCGATCGCCGAGACCGGACACGCGGCCCGGCGCGGCGAGCCCCATTCCTTCAACACGCTCTGGGCCTACGTGCTCGCCCCGGCGTGGCGGATCGACAACACCCACACCGCGTACGCGACCGTCAAGTACATCGGCGTGATCGTGATGACGCTGACCGCCTTTCCCGCCTATGGAATGGCGCGAATGGTGGTCGGCCGGAACGCCGCCTTGTTCGTGGCGGCTGCCTCGGCGGCGATTCCTGCGCTCGCGTACTCGTCGATGATCGTCGAGGAGCCGCTCGCCTATCCGTACTCGACGCTCTGCCTGTTCCTCATCCTGAAGCTCCTGGTCGCGCCCAGCCGCTGGTGGCTCGGCGGGACGCTGGTTGCGTGTGCGATCGCGCCGCTCGTCCGCGGTGAGCTCGGCGTCGTACCGGTCGTGCTCGTGCTCGCGGCACTCCTCCTGGTCTGGCGCTCAGACTGGATCACGCGCTGGCGAGCCGGCTGGACGACATGGGATTGGGTCGGCCTGGTCGTCCTCCTGATCGGCGCCGGAGTGATCCTTAGCGCATTCCTCGGGCACCACTCCTACGAGTGGAGGGTCGTGACGGACATCTACAAGAATCGTATGCTCGATCTCGGCCTCAACGCCGCCGGCGCGCTGACGATCGGGCTCGGCGTCCTCCCGGTCGTCGCCGGACTGGCCTCCCTTTGGCGGGCACCCGGTGAACGGCCGACGCGTGAAGTGAGCTCGTTCCGGAGCCTCCTGCTCGCCGCGATCGTCGCGTTTGGTGTCTACACCGCGGTGAAGTCAGCGTACGTGTCGACGGTCTTCGGCACGTACACCTACGAACGCAATCTCATCTACCTCGCGCCGCTCCTGTTCGTGGGAACGGCGCTGTGGCTCGAACGGCGGCGGCTGCATCCGGTCGCGCTTGCAGTGTCGGCCGGCTTCGTCCTCGTCCTGCTCCTGACGACGCCCTACGAGCTGGGACAGGAGATCTCCTACAACGCGCCTGGGCTCGCGATCCTGCAACAGGCGAACCGCCACCTCGCCCTCGACCACACGGGCGCGAAGATCGGCCTGCTTGCGCTGCTGGCCTTCTCCCTCGTGCTCCTGCTCGTACCGCGATTCGTACGGCGCGGCGCCGCATGGCTGGCCGTCGCCGTCGGCGTGGCGCTCCTGGCCTGGAACCTCACCGGCGAGCTTGCCTTCGCGTCGGCATCGAACCGCTCCGCCGACCGCTTCGACGACAACATCCGCCGCCCGCTCACTTGGGTCGACGACCAGACCGGCGGCGCGCCGACGCTGTACATCGGCCAGCAGATGAAGGATCAGAACGGCGAATGGCTGCTCGAGTTCTGGAACCCGCACTCGATCAGAGCGGTCTGGAGCCTCGACGGCACCGCGCAGGGACCCGGGCCGGCGCGGACGCCCGATCCGCGTGCGTCCGACGGCGCGCTCTCGGGCGATCCCGGCTATCCGTACGTCGTCGAGGAGACCGGGATCGACGTCGTCGGCACGCAGGTCGCCACTCATCTCCACGTCGCCGGGGGCGCGCTCGCTCGCTGGCGGCTGATCAGGGTTGCGCCGCCGCTGCGACTGCGCGGCGCCGTGTCGGGAGTCTTTCCCGACGGCTGGACCGGCTCTTTTAGCTCCTACACGCGCTATTCGACGGAGGGGAACCGTGCGGGGCGCATCCGCGTCGTCGTGTCACGCGCCGCCTGGGGCGGGCCGAACAAGACCGGCGAGGTGACCGTCGCGATCGGACCGATCGTGATCGGCGACGACAAGCAGCCGCACATCGGCAAGCCGACCACGGTCGAGCGATTCCCCATTCACAGCAAGCAGGAGGTCCCGATCGTCCTGGACGCGCCGGGACCGCGCTTCCGCGTCGAAGTGACGATCACGCCGACGTTCGTCCCGAAGGAGCTGTCCCCGCAGACCGAGAGCGACAACCGCGAGCTCGGCGCGAAGGTGCGCTACGTGTTCCTGCCGCGAAAGGCGGCACACAGGTAGCTGAAGCGCAGGGCGAGGAGGAGCTTGGCGAGCGGACCGCTTCGCTCGAGCGCGTGCAGCGCGGCGGTCGCGGGTCGGGGAAGCGAGACCCGCTGCGGGGAGAAGAAGGGCCGTAACGCGAGGCCCTCGAAGCCGGCCGCGCGGAGGTCGTCGCGGACGTCTTCGAGCCGGTACTGCCGCGGGTTGAGGTCGAAGACGAGCTTGCGTTCCGTGTAGCCCGCAACTCGGCGGAAGAACGCAACGCGGTCTCGCGCGTAGTAGATCGCCCGGAAGCAGGTCGTCGCCGTCACGGGCTCGGGCGGCTCGTAGTCGTTGAGGTCGCCGAGGAGGACGTCGCGGCCGTGTCGCCTGGCGGCCTCGACCATCTCGGGGCTCGCGTCGACGCCGAGGTAGCGGATCCCGCGCAGATGCCGGGAGAGACCGCCGTCGCCACAGGCGAGATCGAGCAGCGTGTCGCCCGGCTGGAGTGCCGGCCCCAGCGACACGATCAGCTCCGCGCGGTGCGCGAGATACGCCTCTGCATCCGCGTAGGCCTCCTCGGACCAGCGCTCCGCCTTGGATCCATACTTCGATGCGGCGCTCACCGCAGAGCGAACAGCCGCTCGGGATGCTTGCGCAGGAAGCGGACCATCGCCTGAAGGTGCCACAGGTTCCGGCGCGTGAAGAAGTGCTTGTCGATGACGGCCTGGTACTCATGCCGGACGACCGCGCCCGGCACCCACCAGCGCTCCCAGCCGGCCTTCATCGCGCGATAGTTGAGGTCGATGTCCTCGACGTAGAGCTTGTAGCCGGCGTCCCAGCCGCCGATCTGCTCGAGCATCGTGCGGCGCATGAGCAAGAAGGCGCCGAGCAGGGTGTCCACCTGGAGCGGCTCCTCGGTCGGCGCATCGAGGAGGTAGTGCCGCCGCTGCCAGCGCAGCGGAGGAAAGAGCGAGCGGAGCGGCGTCCGGCGCACGATCGTCCCGCCGAGGGTCGGAAAGCTGCGACGCGAAGGCTGCAGCGTGCCGTCGGGATTCAGCATCTTCGGACCGGCGATGCCGCAGCGCAGGTTCGCGTCCGCGAACGCCACGAGCTCGGCGATGCAATCCGGCTCGGGGACCGCGTCGGGATTCGAGTAGGCGACGTAGTCGCCGCTCGTCGCGACGATGCCCTTGTTGACGTTCGCCGAGAGGCCGAGCGGACGCTCGTTCTCCAGCACGCGTACGCCTTCGGGCAGGCCGACCGGCCGGCTTCCCGGCCCGTTCGCGACCACGACGAGCTCGTCGACCTGGGCGTGAAGGGCAGGCAGCGAGTCACGCAGGAGCGCGGCCTCGCCTGCGCCGGTGACCACGAAGATGCCGGAGACCTTCATGCGGCGAGCACGCTCCGGTAGACGTCGGCCGTGATGCGGGCGGTTTCGCGCCACGAGAATGCCTTCGCGCGCTCGAGTCCCGCCGCCGAGAGCCGGTCGCGCTCGGCGAGCGCGCGGCGGATGCCGCCGGCGAGATCCTCGGTGAAGATCGCCGCCTCGCCGGCAACCTCCTGCAGCGCGGGCTCGGGCGCGGCCACCACGGGCGTTCCACAGGCCATCGCCTCGACCACCGGCAGGCCGAACCCCTCGTAGCGCGAGGGAAACACGAGGCACGCGGCGCGCTGGTAGAGCCGGACGAGCTCCTCCTTCGGGACGTACCCGCGCACGTCGGCACCGCGACGTTGGAGCTCGGCCGCGAGCTCTTCGTCCTTCGCCGGGCCCACGACGACGAGCTTGCGTCCGACGGCGTTCGCCGCATCGATCGCGTCGAGGGGCTGCTTGCGCGGCTCGATGGCGCTGACGAAGAGCAGGAACGAATCGTGCTCGCCTGCCTGCTCGAACGCCGGGTCGGGTGCGAGCGGCGTGACCACGATCTTCTCAGGAGGCGTGCGGTAGAGCTCCACGAGGTCCCGTTTCGTGCGTTCCGAGATGGCGAGGACGCGTTCTGCCCGTCGAACCGCACGGCGCACGAAGATCTTGAAAGTAGCGAGATCCCAGAAGCCGAAGACGCTTGGATCGCGTTCCCAGGAGATGTCCTGCACGGTCACCACGGCCGGACACGGACAGCTGAGCGGCAATGCGTGGATGAAGTGCGCGAGCGCCGGCCTCAGGCGGCGAAGCAGACGCGGGACTGCAACGGCCATGCGGAGCTCCTGCGAGCGCGCCGGGAGATGGATCGGCTCGATCCCGGCCGGAACGAGCGACGGGTCACGCGTGATCGCGGCGATGCGGAGATCAGCGGCGACGGCGGGCAATGCGCGCAGCAGCTGCTCGACGTACGTCTCGTCGCCGGTGCGGCGACGGCCGAGCACGTCGGCGTCGACGAGCACGAGCGGCTTGCCGTTCACGCTGACGCCGCTTCGCGATAGACCGCCACCGTCGCCTCGGCAACGGAGTCCCACCGGAACGAGCGTGCGCGCTCGAGTCCGCGCGCGACGAGCCGATCACGCTCGGACGCGGCGCGTTCGATTCCCGCCGCAATCTCCGCGGGGTCGCGCGCGTCCACGAGCACCGCCGCTCCGTCGGCCACCTCTTCCATCGCGGTTCCGCGCGTCGTGACGACAGGGACACCACAGGCCATCGCCTCCAGCACGGGAATGCCGAACCCTTCGTACAGCGACGGATACGCCACGCACATCGCACCACGGTAGAGGCGCGCCAGCTCGCTGTCGCTCACCTCGCCGAGCCAGTGCACACCGTTCCCGCCGACCTCGACGCTTCCCCATCCGCGCGCGCCGACCACACGCAGCTCGACGTCCGTGCGCCGAACAGCCTCGATCAGCCGCGCGAGGTTCTTACGTGGCTCGAGCGTCCCGACGGCGAGTACGTACTCGCCTTCCGCAGAGGGCCCCTCGCGCGTGAACTCCTGCTCCACGGCGTTCGGGACGACGCGGATCTTCTCGTCGGGAATGCGCAGCAGCTCCACCAGCTCACGTCGCGTGAACTGCGACACGGCGATCACGTGACGGGCACCGGCCAGGACGCGAGGGACCACGCGCGGGCTGTACGTGCGCGTCCAGCGGTTGAACGCACCGGGGTGCCGCAGCACGGCAAGGTCATGCACCGTCACGACGAGCGGCAGCCGCGAGCGAAGCGGCCCGCGGTACGTCGGGCAGTGAAGGACGTCGGCCTCGCGGTCGCGGCCGAGGACGAACGGGTACCAGACCGCGTCGCGGGCCAGCGTCGAGAGCCGGTCGGCCTGCCCGAACGCGCGTGCCCGCACCTCGACGTCGTCGCGGCGGCGAAGCTCCCGCAGCAATCCCTTGAGATAGCGCGCGGTGCCCGCCCGCGTCTGAACGAGCGGCGAGACGTCGATCGCGACGCGGGTCACAGCGCCTCAGCGTAACTCTGCAGGTGAATCCGGCCCGTTTCGAGCCAGCTGAAACGGCGCGCGTGGGCAAGTCCTCGAGCGACGAGCCGGTCGCGGTCCGCGAGCGCGCGGCGGATCCCGTCGGCAAGCTCCTCCGGCTGCTCCGGATCCGCGCGCACGGCAGCATCGCCGCAGGCCTCGTCCAGCGACGCGTGGGACGAGACGACGCACGGCACGCCGCAGGCCATCGCCTCGATCACCGGAATGCCGAACCCTTCGAACCGCGACGGATAGACGAAGACCTCGGCTCCGCGATACAGCGCCGGCAGGTCCTCGTCTTCGACGTAGCCGAGCCCGTCGGCACCGAGGGCCGCAAGCATCAGGTCGTCGCCGAGGAGCGCCAGGGCCTCCTCGACGGTGTCGCGGTTCTTCCGCCAGTCGTCCGTTGCCGTCGTGAAGACGTACGGCTGTCCGAGATCGCGGCGCTCTCCATCCGGGCGATAGTGCGCGCCGACGCCCGGATAGGCGACACGGATGCGCGCACGGGGGACGCCGAGCCTCTCCGCAACGTCGTTCGCGGTGAACTGCGCGTTGGTGAAGACGACGTCGCACTTCGCGGCCTCACGCGCCGTGCGGGTGTGCATGCTGACGGTGCGCGGGTGCAGGCGCTCTGGATACCGCAGCGGTCCGAGGTCGTGGATCATCGTCGCCCGCACTCCTGAGCGCTGAGGCGGAACCATCCAGTCGCTGAAGTGGAGCACGTCGAATCCGCCGAGCAGACGTTCGGCCGCCGGGCGCCCCAACGCCCCCCAGGCTCGCCGGGTCACGTGCGCGAACGGGACCGTGACGAGCCGCTTCTCCAGCGGGAGACCGGCGAGGGTCTTGTCGAGCAAGCTGCGCCCGCGAATGCTCACCGGCCCGAAGGCGACGAACTCGTGCTCGCCTGCGCCCGCCTCGATCATTCCCTTCAGCGCGCCGAGGATGTAGTTGCCGACGCCCGTCCGCGGATGCGAGAGGGGCGTGACGTCGTAGGCGATCCTCACGGAGCGGTGTAGAGGAATCCGAGGAAGTGTGCGCCGAGGACGCGTGGATCGCTCGGTCCAGGGACAGCCGTCGGCGTGACGGTGAAGACGGCGCGGCACGCGCCGTTGCGCGGGTGCAGGGGGACGGTCAGGGTCGCGTTCTCGCTCGGGCTGAACGTCACGCTCCTGCCGTCAGCCGTCACCGTCTGCGGACTCGTGAAGAGATTCGGGTCGCTGCCGAGCTGCGCGGTCACGGTCCCGCCGCCGCAGCGCAGGCGCGTGTACGTCACTCGTTTCCCGGACCAGGTGTCGTTCGGATAGAGACCGTTCACCCTGTAGCCGATGCGCACGAGGCCGTCCGTCTTTCGCAGCACCATGCCTCTGCGCTCGTCCTGGGCGACGATCGGCCCCGCCAGCGGGACGCCGGCCTCGCTGAGGACGTACGGATGCCGAACCGGTTTGCCGTCGGCAAGGAGGACGCCGTCCTGTCGTTGTGTCACGGGCGTCTCGGGCAGGCCACCCATCGACTGCTGATGCAAGTCGTACACCGGTCCGATGCTGCGGTTGAAGAATTCGGGCTCCCAGAGCGTGAGCGGCTGCTCTTTCGGGCGACTGCCGGAAAAGACGAAGGCGACGTCGGCGTTCCGTCCGACCGCCGTGTCCACCCAGTCCGGCCGCGCCGCGGTGATGCCCTGGTACCGCGCACCGATGGAGGCCTTCGGGAAGCCGTGGTCGAAGCGCTCGATCCGCTCGGTTGCGAACGCGAACCACGCGAGCACGATCACGGGGAGACCGAGGGCGTAGCGGGGGGAGAGCGTCAGAAACGCGAGGCCGATCGCTCCCGCGGCGAGGACGACGACGACCGGAATGGTGTCCAGGCCGACAACGGTCTCCTGCAACCACCAGAGCGGCATGAGCGCGAGCGTGTCGGACTCGGCCGGAAGGTCGATCAGCCGGTGATACGGCAGCGCACCTGGAAGAGCTGCGGCCGCGACGGCGGCACCTGCCGCGGCGCGCGCCGGCCGCGGCATGCCGCGGTCGATCCAGGCGAGCAGCGCGATCAGGAACAGGGGCGCGACGTAGAAGACATTGCGCTCCTCCACGCGCGGGGATAGCGCGGATGCGAATGCGGCGACCTCGAGCAGGAGCCACACACTCAGGGGCAGAGCGGCCGCGAGGAACACGCGCAGCGGCCTGTCGAGCGATCGGCCCATCGCGAGCAGCAGGACCAGCGCCGCGAAGGGCGCGATCCCGAGGTACAGATCGAGCTCGGAGACGTGGAACAGCAGCCACTTCAGCACCTGGCCGGGCCGGTAACCGGCGTGCCCCGTGACGCTGTAGCTCCCGACCACGTCGTAGGGCGAGTGGCCCCGCGCGAGCTGAACCGATAGCACGGCGACGACGGTCAGCACGAGCGCGCCGTAGAGGGCACGGAAATCGGCGATCACCTTCAGCAGTCGACGGCGGTCGACCCACGCGAGGACGATCGGCGCGGTCGCGATCGCCGGCACGAGCACGACCGCTTGTGAGCGCGTCAAGAAGGCCAGCAGGCAGACGCCGAGCAACGCACCTTGCCGCCACAGCGTCGGACGCTCGAGCGCGAGCACGAGCGCGAGCGCGACGCAGACGAAGACGGGATAGAAGACCGTCTCCGTCATCAGCGTTCCCGTGTACATCATCGACGGGACCGCGACAGCAAGGCCGGCTGCCAACAGCGACCACGACGGCCTCAGCAGCCTGCGCGAGAGGAAGTACGTCGGAACGGCGGTGAGCGACATCAGAACGGACCCGATCGTCTTCGCCGCCGCGTACGCGTCCGGAACCGAGCCGAACAGTCGCCACGCCGGTGCGATCAGCAGCGGGTAGACCACGCCGTACGCGCCGTGGTGCACGTCGCGGATGAGGAAGTGACCGGACGACGCGAAGCTCTTCGCGAGCTCCGAGTAGATGAGCTCGTCGACCATGATCCACGGTGCGACCACGCGGCGCGAGAGCCCGTAACGGAATCCTGCGGAGAGCAGGACGAGCCCCGCCAGCCAGAGCCAGACCGGAATCCGGGCGAGCGGGCTTGGCGCGGCCGGCGGAACCGGCTCCGGGCGGCCGTTGCGGGCCAGGCCGAGCTCGTCGAGCCGTCCCCCGAGCTCGGCGGCGAACGGCGTGCCCGGCTCGATCCCGATCTCGGCAGCGGCCTGGGCGACCTCGGCGACGACCCTGTCCGCAACGACGCCTCCGCCGGCCGCTTCTTCCAGCGCGGCCGCATAGTCCTCGGCAACTCGGTCGAGGTCGTGCTCTCGCCGCACGTAGTCCAGCGCCGCCTCGCTCATCGCACGTTGGGTCGCCTCGCTCGAGGCGAGGAGCTCGAGCGCAGTAGCGAGGGCCGGGACCTCCTCCTCGTCGACGGCCACCTTCAGCGCGACCTCATCAGGAAGCTCGGCAAACCAGCCGAGATCGCTGACGACCAGCGGCCGTCCGAGCGAGAGCGCGCGGATGACGCTACCGGACGTCTCCCCCATCGTGGGCGAGCGCAGGGAAACACACGCGTCGGAAGCAGCCATGAGCGACCACAACTCCTCCTCATCGACGTAGCCCATCCGCTCGACGCCGTCCGTCAAGAGCCGGTCCACGTCGAAGCCCGGCGACGCCGGCCCCACGAGCAGGAGCTTCGCGTTCGGATGCCGCTCTCGGACGAGTGCGAACGCCGCCACGAGCTGCGGGATGTGCTTGCTCGCGTTCAGATGGCCAAAACAACCGAACAGCGGGCGACCCTCCAGCCGCGCGGGCTCGATGCCGGTCGCCGGCCACGCGGGGTGCGGAATCTGCCAGACCGGGCCGTTGTAGCCCGTCTCGCGCGCCCGCTCCTCGACGTACGCCGAGTGGACGATCAGCGCGGTCGCCGATTCGAGCACCTCACCTGCCAATGGAAACTCGTCCGGTCGCGTCTCCCACGGCGGCGGCACGCGGCCGTCGAGGACGCCGTGGGCAAGGAGCCGGCCGGGGATGCCCGCGTCGCGCTCCATGGCGGCGAGATAGGCGGGCCCGTCCTTGTGCCCGATCGTGAGACCGGCGACGAGGTGGTGGAGGACGAAGTCGTGCAGGACGACGACACCGGATCGGCGGCGCAGCGCTTCGACGATCCAGCCGTGCGCTTCGGGATCGTTCCCGACGTGGTAGAGCGCGACGTCCGCGGCAACCGGACGCGTCCGGCCTCGGCGCACGACGTCGACCTCGACGAGGCGTGAGAGGGCGGGAAGCAGGAGCGCGGAATAGTCGGCGATGCCGGACCGCTCCGGCGGCAGCGGCGAGTAGTAGGCGACCCTCACGACAATAAGCGCGAGATCGTCTCGTCCCACGAGACGCGGCGCGCGATTTCCTTGCCCGCGCGGCCCCACGCCTTTGCGTCCTCGAGATGCTCGCGCAGCCAGGAACACGCTTCCGCGAGCGCTGCCGCGCGCGGCTCGCACACGAGCCCTGTGCGCCGATCGGCGACGACCTCGAGCGGGCCGCCGGCGTCGGTCGTCGTCACCACAGGTTTCTCCGCGAGGAACGCCTCGTACGGAACCATCCCGAAGTCCTCGTCGACCGGTGCGTAGTAGACCGCGAGACAGCGTGCGTAGAGCGCGGCGAGCTCCCGCTCGTCGACGCGGCCTGCGAACCGGGCGCGTCCGTCGAGTCCGTGACGGCGGGCGACCTCCTCGAGCCGCTCGCGATCGGGTCCGTCGCCGACGATCACGCAGCGCAGCGTCGAATCGGCAGCGAGTGCGTCCAGCAGGAGCTCGTGCCGCTTCGCGCGGTCGAGACGGCCGACGGAGAGAACAAAATCGTCGTAGCTCTCGGTGCGGTACTCGAGCTCTTGCGGCGGGTGCGGCATGACCTCTGCGTCGAGCCCGGTCGAGCGCTTCAGGCGCTCGGCGACGTTGCGCGAGGTCGCGAACAGCTTCCTCGCCTCGCCCAGCGCGACGCGATCGAGCCGCTGCACCGCACGGCGCGTCGCACGTTCCTCCGTGCTTTCGCCGAACTGGCCCAGCTCTGTGCGGTCGAGCTCGTACGCCTGGCGGAACTGATGCAGCAACCAGACGACCTTGTTCGGGTGGCGGACGGCGTACGAGGGAAATTTCGTCGCGATCACGAGCTCGATCGCGCGGCCGTTGGCTTCGGTCAGGTCGAGGAGCCGCCACAGGAACGCCTGCGAGAGGACGTGCTCGCCCGGATACCACTTGTAGGGCACCGTCACGAGATCCGTCTCGTGCCCGCGCGCGCGGAGCTCGAGCACGAGATCGTCCGCGAAGATCTCGGCGCCGCCGCGCTCGAACGGCACCTGCGGCGCGCAGACGGCAATCCTCATCTCAGCACCTTTAGAGGTACACGCGCGTGTAGCCGGGTCCCGCCACCCCCGCCCACCGACAGCCTACGACCGAAGCTGTGACGCGTCCGTGACACGGATGAAACGTGTTCGTGGCTATCCATCAACGGCCGTTCGCGCGACGAGGGCGTAGTCCAGCGGCGCGAACAGAAGCTCGTTCAGCCGGCGTACGTTGGCGGCGATGACGGGGTCGTCGGGCTCGGTGAGACGCTCGGCCGGCTCGTTGAGGTAGCGGATCTCGGTCTTCGCGAAACCCGACTGACGCGCGAGCAGCTCCAGCGTCTCCGGCACGAGCGGCTGCGCATGCGTCAGGTCCGCGAAGTAGTGGCGCAACGCCAGCGGGGACAGCGGGTTGATCGTTTCCGCAACCAGGACACCACCCGCGCGCAGCCCGCTCGCCGCGAGCCGCAGCGCCTGGACGAGTGTCGCCGCGGGAAGATGCTCGACGACCTGACCCATGAAGATGCCGCCGAGCGAGCCGGCTTCGATTCCCTCGAGGTAGTGGACGACGTCCGCCTGCTCGACCTCGAGACCCTCGCCGCGTGCGTAAGCGACCATGTCCGCATCCGCGTCGATTCCCCGTGCCTCGACGCCCGCCTCCCGCAGCAACAGGAGCAACTCTCCGCGGCCGCAGCCGATGTCGAGCACCGGTGCCGAGCCGCGGAAGTCGTCGACGTAGCGCCGCTGCCGCTCGCGGACGGACTCGACGCTCCCCCGCATCCTGCTCTCGAAGGCGAAGTAGTCGGGGACACTCGCGGCGGCCGGCTGCGCGGCGACCGTGACCGCCGTCGGTGGCGCGCCTCCCCCGCTACCTCGCCGCTCGAGCCGCACGAGCCGCTCCTCGAGCTCACGCACGAGCAGTTCGGCCTGCTCGCGTCCGGCCGCCGCCGCGTCTGCCCGCTCGGACAGGGCGTCGAGCAGCTTGAGCAGTGAGTCGTTGAAGACGCGCTGGTCGGCGGCGAGAGGCTCGACGTACCAGCGCATGAGCTTGCGCAGCGCGCGCTTGACCAATCCCTTCGGCCCGCCGCCCGCATCGCGCTCGGCCGTGACCGGCCAGAAGCGCTCCGCCAGCGCGCGGGCCGAGGCGAACTCCGCGTCCCGCTTGTCGCCGTCGACCGTGCCGCGGCGAAGCTCCTCACGGAGCCGCTCGAAGAGGACGGCGACATCGATCTCGTCAGGCGAGGAAATGCCTGCAGGCGCCGGGTTTTTCGCTTCCGACCCGGACATTCCGGAGATTCTACGGGGCGAACCTGTCAGTGGAGGGCGCGCACGTAGTGCCACGCCTGCGCCAATCCGAGCTCGCGCATCGCGATCAGGAGGAGTGCGTAGAGGGCGAGTCCCGCAGCCGCGGCCGGCACGGCGCTGAGCACGAGCGACGCACCCCCGAACGCGAGCGCGGTCGCGGCACCGACGAGCAGAGAGAGCCGTCCGAGCCCGAGGACAGACAGGACGAGCATCCGCGGCGCGAGCGAGGCCATCAGTCCGAGCACCAACACCAGCGTGGCGACGCCGAGCGCCACGGTCACGCCGGTCAATCCCCACAGAGATCGACCGGCGATCGAGATCGGAACGTCGACCACGACGCCCGCGAGCGCCAGTGGGATCAGCAGACGTGTCCGATGCATGACGAACAGCAGCGGATACGTGATGGAGAACGCCGCATTCGCGACCATCCAGGGCGAGAGGAAGACCACCAGCCGGCCGAGCTCGGCGCCCACGTGTCCCGAATACGCATCGCCGAGCACGGCGGTGACCACTCGGCCGCCGACGAGGGCGACGAGGCCGGCGGCCGCACCGACGAATGCGAGGGAGACCCACGCCGAGTGGACGACGTGCTCGGCCGCGCTCTCGGCGTCCACGCCCCGTCGCGTGAGCGGCGCGGCCGAGATCAAGGAGAGCGAGAACGCCGTCGCGCTGGTGAATGTCCCGGCGAGCAGGTACGCGTACGAGAGGCTGGTGACGTTCCCCTCTCCGGTGCCGGCTGCGAACCGAAGCGCGATCACGTACAGGCCTTGAATCGCCAACGGGACCGCAGCGCCGTAGAGCAGGCGCCAGAGCCTGTAGCCAAGCCGGATGGGAACGCCGCGATGACGGCGGAGGCGACTCCCTCGGGAGAGCAGCACCGCCATCGGCAACCCGATGGCGATTGCTCCGTTGAGAGCGAGCCCCCACGCGAGGGAAACGAGACCGTGTGCGTCCGCGGCGAGCACGAAGAAGACGAGTCCACCGATGCCGCCGAGGGCGAAGCCGGCTGCAGCTGGGAGATAGCTGTCACGCGCCGCGAGCGCGCTCGCCGTGAGTGCGGCGATGAGCTGAGCGAAGGCAGCCAGGACGAGCCACGGAAGAGCCTCTGCCGCCACCGACGCCGACACGTGGGGAAGCCGCCCGGTGATCAGCTCCCCCCAGAACCCGGGAAACACGGCGGTGAGCACCGTGGCCGGCAGCGCAACGGCGATGAAAGCGACCGCATACGCGCGGAACTCGGAGCTGAGCCGGCCCTCTGCCTCCGCGCGGGTCAGGTCCGGGACCACCACCATCCGGAAGGCCTGCGCTCCGAGGACGAGCACGAGGTAGACGCCGTAAGCGGCCATGAACCCGTCCGTCTTCAGATTCCGGCCGAACTTGTGCGCGAGGAAAGCGCCTGCAACCGCCGCCGCGAGGCTCAACGTCACATATGAGAGACCTGTAAAGGCTCCGCTTCGAACGGCGCTCCGGCCGCGCGGAGGGCTACCCTTGACCTGCTCGTCGGCGGGCACCGCTGCATGAAACCAGACCGACCCGACTCCACCTGGACGCGAGCGTCCACGCCTTCGTACGCGCGACCTCCAGCGGTGCGCTGAACAACATCGGCCACATCCGTGAGCGACTCAGCGTCCACTTCGCCGACCTCACCGACAAGACGTCGGTGGACTACCTCGTGAAGGAGCTGCTCGACGCTCCCGACAAACCGTACGTGTTCCACCTCGGCGCGCAGGCGCACGTGGGCGAGTCGTGGCACCGGCCCTACGAGACGGTGATGGCCAACACGCTGGGGACGCTGAACCTCCTGCAGTCGATCGTCGACTACGGGCTCGAGCTGGAGAAGTTCGACACGGCGGGGACCTCCGAGGAGTACGGAAACGTCAGGGAGGCCGTCGCGCACCACCACGACTTCGACGACGAAGGCGGCCTGATCCTCCACGAGCGCTCGCCGATCAACCCGAAATCGATCTATGCCACGTCCAAGGTCGCGGCCGACTTCCTGACGATGAACTACCACGACGCGTTCGGCCTACCGGCTGTCGTGACGAGGATGTTCAACAATTACGGCCCGCGCCAGAACCCGCGGTATGTCACCGGCACGATCATCACGCAGGCCCTGACACGCGAGACGATCGAGCTCGGCCAGCTCGATCCGCTGCGCGACTTCTGCTTCTGCACGGACGGGGTGCGCGGACACCTGATGGTCGCGGCGCGCGGAATCCCGGGCGACCTCTACGTCTACGGCCAGGGGAAGAACATCTCCATGCGCGACTGGGCGGAGCTGATCCTCCGCGTCGGGCGCGAAGAGGGCTACTGGGAGGCGCGCGAGATCGCGTCCACGCCCGAGCGGTACCGCCCCGGTGCGAGCGAGGTGATGGCGCTGCGCGTCGGCTACGACAAGCTGCACCGGGAGACCGGCTGGGAGCCGCGCGTGTCCTGGGAGGAAGGTATCGCCAAGACGATCGCGTGGTACGCGGACAACCGCGCTCGCTGGATCGGCCGTGTCGACTGGCTCACGCCCACGCGCGCGCCGGCATGAAGACACTCGTCACAGGCGGCGGCGGCTTCCTCGGCTCGCACCTCGTCGAGCGCCTGCAGGCCGACGGCCACGACGTCTTCGTAGCGCGACGCGCGGACTACGACCTGACGAAGTGGGACGACGCGGAGCGTCTGTTCCGCCAGGCGCAACCGGACCGTGTCTTCCACCTCGCCGGCGAGGTCGGCGGCATCGGGGCGAACCGGGCCAACCCGGGACGGTTCTGGTACGCGAACCTGATGATGGGCGCCCACGTGCTCGAGCTCTCACGCCAGCACGACGTCGACAAGCTCGTGATCGCCGGGACGGTCTGCGCCTACCCGAAGTTCGCTCCCGTCCCGTTCCGTGAGGACGATCTCTGGAACGGCTATCCCGAGGAGACGAATGCGCCCTACGGCGTCGCCAAGAAGTCGATTCTCGTCGGCGCGCAGTCGTACCGGGAGCAGTACGGGCTCAACTCGATCTTCCTCCTGCCCGCCAATCTCTACGGACCCCGCGACAACTTCGACCTCAAGACCTCGCACGTGATCCCGCCTCTGATCCGAAAGATGCTCGACAGCCGTGACCGCGTCGTCCTGTGGGGCGACGGCTCACCGACCCGTGAGTTCCTCTACGTCGAGGATTGCGCCGAGGGGCTTGCGCTTGCCGGCGAGGGCTACGACGGCGCCGATCCGATCAACCTCGGCACCGGCGAGGAGATCTCGATCCGCGAGCTGGCCGAGCTGATTGCCGAGCTCACCGGATTCGAGGGCGAGATCGAATGGGACACGTCGATGCCGAACGGCCAGCCGCGCCGCAGCCTCGACGTGAGCCGTGCGCGCGAGCTCTTCGGGTTCGAGGCGCGCACGCCGCTGCGCGACGGGCTCGAGCGAACGATCGCCTGGTACCGCGAGCACGCGATCGCCGGCGCCAAGGCGTGAGCTCGGAAGCTGCTGCACCGGCGGCGATCGCCGGCGCTGCGGCGCAGGTGCGACGCGTGCCTGCCGCGCTCCTCGGCATTCGCACCGTTTACGTGCTGGGCGTGCTCGTGGGCGCGCAGTGGACGGCAGTCCTCGTTTTTGCGCTCACCGTGCGCCACAACGGCTGGCTCTACTACGCCGGGGGTGACCAGATCTGGCACTACTCCGGCGCCTACCTGCTGGCGCACGGCCACCTGCCGCCGACGCTCGTCGGCTACGGCTGGTCGGTCTTGCTCTTGCCGGTCGCCCTCTTCGCGGGTCCGAATCTCGTCGCGGCGCTCCCGGCCATAGTCCTGTTCAACACGCTCGTGCTGCTACCGGTCGCGCTGCTGTGCATCTACGGAATCGCGGCACGAATCGCCGGCCGGCTCTTTGGCTATTTCGCCGCGGCGTTGTGGATCGCCTTTCCGTACCTCGGAATCCTCTTCCTCGAGCCCGGGTATCACCAGAAGTCTCGGCGTACCTTTGCCTGCGGGCTGCAGATGGAGCCGGCTGGCACACAGCCGCCGGAGCCGGGCTGGCCGCAGGCTACGCAATCGCGATCAAGCCGTCGAACTCGATCTTTCTGATCGTCCCCGTGCTCGCGCTCCTCCTCCAGAGGTGGCGGGCTCTTCTACCGTTCGCGGTCGCGGTCGCTCCGGCCCTCCTGACGCTCGCCGTCTGGAAGTACCGTGGTCTCGGCGAGCTCGCGGCCACACCCGCGGAGCCTGTGCGGTTGGCGGGAGGCGTAGGCGATCTCGTCGATCGCATTCACAACCCGGAGTTGAATAGCTTCGGACACTTGCACGACGTGCTCCTTGGGCTCCGAGAGCACTTCTGGATCTCGCGCGTGATCGAATGGCTACCGATCGGAGGAACCGTGGCTCTGCTCATCCGGTCGAGGCGGGCCTTCGTCGTCATAGGACCGTGGTTCATCGCCTACCTCCTCGCGAAGGGCACCTACATCGGGGCGTCGATCGACGATGCGAGCTTCTTTCGACTGTTCATGCCCGCGTTCCCGGCTTACGTGATCCTCACCGCGGCCGTGGTTCTGCTCGTGCCGGGTGCGCGGGCCCGGCCGGCAATGCCGTCGTTGCGGCTTCCCGAGCGGAGGCTCACGGCTGCCGTCATCGTTGCCGCAACACTCTTCGCGGTCCTCCCGCTGAGCGTCATCGCCGCGACGCCTCCCCTCCATGATCGCGGGCGTCTCGCAGGGCAGCTGGGACTGAGCCTGATTCCGGTCTCCCCGGCGATCAATACGCGTGCCGCCGTCCAAGGCAACGCCGTCCGCCTCTCATGGCGAGCGCGACCCACGACAGGTGGCGCCGTCTTCTACCGCGTGTTTCGGACACGCGGTGTCGATAGCGGGATGGCATGCGCAGGCAGACTGAACGATACGGCCGACAACTGCCGGCTCTTCACTGACGAGGTCGGCGTGACCCGGGCGACGCACTTCGTCGACCATCCCGGTGCGGGAAGCTGGACGTACAGAATCGGGGTCGCCGCGAACTGGCTCGACGATTTTCGCTACGGAGACGTCTACGTCATCGGCCCACCGGTCACGGTCACGGCTCGCTGACCTCGCCGCGATCGCCGCCGGTCTGATCGTCCTGGCCGGTGTGGGGTTGTCGATCGCGGCCGTCCGAGAAGCGGGTGGAACAGATGGCTCGCCGATCTCCCCACCCGGCGACTGGCTCTGGGTCTATCGCATCTCGCTCGGCGCTGCTCTCATCGCGTACGTCGGCGCGGTGATCGTTCTGCAGCGCCGGAGAGTCCCACTCGGTCTAGTCGTCGGGCTCGCCGTGGGGATCCAGCTCGTGCCGCTTGCGGGTCCGCTTCTGCTTTCGCGCGACGTCTATTTCTACTGGGACAAAGGTCGCATCGCCGCCGTGCACGACGGGAACCCATACAGCGATCCGCCGCGTCGATATCCGAACGATCCGGCCTACCGCCGGATGGGTGCCGACTGGTACGGCGTCCAGGGCACGTACGGCCCCGCATTCACGCTGGCTTCCGAGGTGCATGCGGCTGCGGTCGGAGACTCTCCGCGGACCGCGACGTTCGCCTACCGCGCTCTCGCCGCAGGTTGGATGCTCGCTCTGATCGGAGCGGTGGCCGTCGCCGCCCCGGCGCCCGCGCTCGGGGCCGCGTTCGTCGGGTGGAACCCGCTGTTCGCGCTCCATTTCGCAGGAGGCGCACACAACGACGCGTGGATGATGGGCCTCGTCGTCATCGCGTTTGCCCTTGCCGCACGCGGGCGGCGCACGCTCGGCGGGGTAGCGTGGTTGCTCGCCGTCGGCGTCAAGTGGGTGCCGCTCCTGCTCGTGCCACTCCACCTCGCCAGACGCCGACTCCCCTTTGGCTGGCTCGGTGCCGCGGCAGCGCTCGTCGGGCTGGCGCTCGTGTCGTTCTGGCGGTACGGAACCGCGTGGCTGGTCCACCCGGTCGCCGGGCCCGCCAGGCTCGAGGACGTGAACTCGACGAGCCTCCCGTACTGGCTCCACCTTCATGTCGGACTCCCCGCCCGCGCATGGACGTACGGCCTGTTGCTCGTTTTCGGACTGACCTACCTTTGGCTGCTCCTGCTCGCCTGGCGAGGACGCGAGCGGCTCGGTCTCGCCCTGGGCGTGCTCGTCGCAGCTTTGGCCTGGCTTCCACCCTGGTATGCGCTCTGGCCTGCGGCTCTCGCCGCCATCGAGGAGGATCCGCCCGCGCGCTGGCTTTCCATCGGTTTGACCGCGTGGCTGTTACGCGACGCCGTGCCGCTCTAGCGTTTCCTCCCGCAGCTGCTGCTCGAGCAATGCCAGCCGCTGCGCGAGGATCGTGTTCTGATCGGACAGTCGAGAAATCACCGTCGAGTAGTGGAGCAGCACGACGAGGATGAAGAGTGCGCCGACGGCGCCGAGGATCGCCGGCGGGTACGTCTCGACGCCGAACCAGCTCGCGATGGTGTTCAACCCGTCGCGCCAGAGCGAGAGAGCGAGCAGCACGCCTCCCGTGAGCAGCCAGAGGAGCGCGTAGCGCTCCCGCAGCCGCCGCGAGCGGATCAGCTCGAAGACGACGACGAGCAGCAGGAACGACGCGATCGCAGCGGCGATCGAGACGGGAAGCGGTGTCATCGGTGGTCCTCCTCTGGCGGGACGGCGTAACGACGGAAGAGTCCGACGAAGATGGCGAGCAGCACCTTCGTCATGTAGTAGATCGAGCGGATCGCCGTGATCGACGAGGCGCCTCCGCCGCGCTCGCGCATCTGCACCGGCACCTCGCGCAGACGGAGCTTGTGCTTGACGCACATCACCGTCGCCTCGACCTCGGGATAGTCGTGCGGGTAGTCGGCGGCGAAGAGCGCGATGCCCTTGCGGTTGACCGCGCGAAAGCCGGACGTCGTATCGGTGACCTTCTGGCGCACGACTGCGGAGACGACGCCGGCGAACAGGCGGATCCCGACGCGACGCGCGAAGGACGACCGATAGGCCCCGGCGCCGGTGAACCGTGAGCCGACGCACAGGTCTGCCTCTCCGCTCAGCACCGGACCGAGGATCGCCGGGAGCTGTGCCGGGTCGTGCTGCCCGTCGCCGTCGATCTGCACGGCGATGTCGTAACCGCGCTCGAACGCGAACCGGTATCCCGTCTGCATCGCCCCGCCGATCCCGAGATTGAACGGCAGGCGGACGACGTGAGCCCCACGATCGGCGGCGATGCCGGCCGTCCGATCGGTCGAGCCGTCGTCGACGACGACGATGTCGAAACCGGAGTCGAAGGAGCGAAGCTCGTCGATCACGCGGCCGACGGTCTCCTCCTCGTTCAGCGCAGGCACGATCGCGAGGCGCGCGAATTCTGCGAGCTTGGCCAGGACGGCGTCCCGTGGCGGCTCGGGGACCGTCGCCAGCTCAGCCATGCGCGGCGACCGGCGCCGTGACGCCGACGAGCTCGAGGATCTGGCGGGCGCGGTGCGCATACGTGTGCTCGTCGAGAACGCGCTCGCGCGCACGCCTGCCCATCGCTTCGGCCGCGGCGGGATCGTCGAGCAGCTCCCGGTACGCGGCCGACGCCTCATCGGCGGAGGAGACGACGCGCAGCTCCGAGCCGACGTCGAACCAGCGCTCCATGCCTTCCTGCGGATTCGACACGATCGCCGCGCCCGACGCGGCGAGCTCGAATGGACGGCACGTCGACGACGCGTACACCGTCGCGTGCGAGCGGCGCGTGATGTTCAGGTTGATACGGGCGCGTGAGATCGACTGGGAGAAGACGTTGAACGGGACGTCGCCGATCGAGCGCGCGTTTCCGATGTCTCCGCGGAAGTCCTTCCCACCGAGCGCGAAGTCGATCTCTGGATCGCGTCGGCTCGGCTCGCCGACGAGCGCCTGCATCCACTCGCGGCGGAACTTGTCTCCGTAGCCGTAGAAGAAGACGTCGTAGTCCTTCTCGACCGGCGCGGGCTGGAAGAGCTCCGGGTCGGCCGCCCAGAAGACCGCTTCCGCGCGGCGCGCGCCGAGCTCGCGCAGACGTTCGAGCCCGCCCTCGGAGTTCGACAGCACGAGGTCGTACTCCGAAGGATCTGCACCGTGGTAGTAGTTGAAGCCCGTGTCCATGCCGCCGAACTCCGGCAGGCTCATCGGCACGTCGCCGTCGTAGAAGACGACCGGCACGTCGAAGCGCTCGCGCACATGGCTCGGAATGCCGCGGAGATGCGCCATCGGGACGGTGAACACGATCACCGCGGCCACATCGCCCTCGGCCTCGAGGACCCGGTCGAGATGCCGCTGCCAGCGCGGCGTCACGTAGCGCCAGATCGCCTCGCGCGTGAGCTTGTCCCCGACGGTGTCCTCCGGATTCTCCTCGGCGCGCCGCAGCAACGTGTCGCCCTTGAGCCGAGCGGCGAGCCCCCGTGCGCCGGCAAAGAGCTCCGCCTCGCGGTAGAGCGGATTCGGCGCCGTCCGCCACCAGGGCGACTCGACCGCGCGACCTCGATACGGCGTGACGATCAGGTCGACGCCGACCTCGTAGAGGCCCTTCCAGATCTGCCACCACGCGGGCGTGCAGCCGTAGCGAAAGTCGAGGTCGGTCGCAGAGGCGACCGCGAGGATCTTGGGCGCTGCAGGCATCGCCTCAGTATGGCTACCCGCTCAGACCCTCCAGCTTGCGGGCGAACCCGGTGACTCGATCGGAGCCGTTGATACGGATGCGGCCGAGCGTGTAAATGTCCCGAGGCCACGCCAGCCCGTAGTTGGTCGTCGTCGCGCCGAGATAGCCCGCACGGCGCACCGCGTTGACGACGCGGGCGTCGTAACGGCCGGACGGGTAGCAGAAGAAGTCGACCGGGACGTGGAATGCGCGCTCGAGCTGCGTGCGCGATCCCTTCACCTCCCGCCAGAGCTGAGCGTCGTCGACGTGTGTCAGGTCGGGATGCGTGATGGTGTGCGCGTCGAGCTCCCACCCCGCGGCGAGCATCTCGCGCACACGCCATGTGCCGTCGTCGAACGAAATCACGATCGGACGCACCGGCAGCGGTGTGCCTCGCAGCCAGTAGTCGTACACCTGCTTCAGCGTGACCGCGTGGTAGCCGTGAGCAGCGAGCCAACGCATCTGTCTGGCGAAGTCGCCCGGACCTACGAACAGATCCGGGTAGGCGACGTCGGCTGGAGCTACCGCGATCACGTGGTACATCAGGATCGGCACGGGACGGTTGTGCGGCACAACAGCGGCATTGCCGCCGGCGGTTGTAAAGAGAAAGGAAACGACGGCGAGCAACGCCGCTGCCTCCGCTACCGTGAAGCGGGGTCGTATGAGTCGCAAGCTCTTCTTCGCCGTCCTCGTCGGATTGGTCCTCGTGCCGCCGGCCTCAGCGCGGCCGACGCAGCTTATGCCGGGGGTCACCTACGAACGGATTCTGCAGTGGACGGCGGCCGGACCCAGGGTGATGTACGTCGTCACCGCACCCAAGCCCGAAGGGCTCTACCGCCTGACACCGCTGCTCTCGAACGGCACGATCACCGGGCGCGAGCGGGTGTCGTCGATGGAGCGCAACGCGTCGGCGCAGATGACGAGCATCGGTGTCAACGGGGACTTCTTCAGCTGGGACGGCGGCTGGCCGAGCGGCCTGCTCATCCGTGGTGGGCTCGTCGAGCACCAGACCGCGCTCGGACGGGCGGCGGTCGGTGTCGACACGAGCGGCACCTTGCACGTCGATCGCGTGCCGTGGTACGGACGCTGGCATGGAGCGGACACGTTGTGGCAGCCGGTCTCGCAGCTGAACGAGCCGCCGCGCGCAAACTCGATGGCGCTCTTCACGCCCGTCTGGGGCACGAAAACACCCGCGACCCGCGGGACCACCGTCGTCCTCAGCGGCTTTCCGCCGGCGACGGCGCGGCGTGATCTGACGGGAGTCGTGGAGTCCGTTCTCACCAACACGAGCGTCGCCGTCCCACCCGACGGCGCCGTGCTGGTCGCGCGCGGCACGGCCGCGCAGGCGCTCCAGTCCGAGGCGGTCGTCGGATCGCCCCTAACCGTGCGGATCCCGCTTCTCGACGACTGGGCAACCGTCACCGACGCCGTCAGCGCGGGACCGACGCTGGTGAAGAACGGCCGGCCGATCTTCAACGCCGGCGAGGCGCTGACTCGGGTGCAGCTCCACGGACGCGATCCCCGCACGGCGATCGGTCAGCGCGCCGACGGCTCGATCGTGATGATGGCCGTCGACGGCCGCCGGCGCGGATGGAGCATCGGCATCACGAACTGGGAGCTCGCCCTCGCGCTCGTCCGCTACGGCTGCGTCACGGCCTTCGCGCTCGACTCGGGTGGCTCGACGACGGTCGCGTTCGAGGGCAGCGTGCTCAACCGTCCGTCCGATCCGGGCGGCGAGCGACCCGTGGGCGAGGCGCTCGTCATCGCCTACAGCGGCGTGTACGCACCGCCGGTCGCGCCGACGCTCTCGCCGAATCAGGACGGCGTCAACGACCGCACTGGAACGTCGCCGCCACGGACGACCTGGGCCGAGCCTCCACCGACGACCACGCGTTCACGCTCGACAACACGCTCGGCTTCGTCCGCATCGCGAAGAACGCGCGTCGCATTGCCTTCGCGCTCACGCGTGAGGCGCGGATCCGCGTGACGATCGAGACCCGCTTCGGCGGAGTCCTGCGCACCGTGGCAGCCGGCCCGCGCACCGCCGGGACGGTCACCGTGGTCTGGAACGGACGCGACGGCCGCGGCAAGCGCGTCCGCCGCGGAACGTACGTCGTGCGCGTCGCCGCGACGAGCCTCCTCGGGCTCAGCCAGCTGCGCGTGCCGTTACGGATCTCTCGTTAGTACGCGCCGCGGCGCGCAAGCACTGCGGGCAGGGTCTTCGACACCTGCCAGAGCCCGGTCATCCCCGGCAGCACGAGGTAGCGCTTGCGATGCCAGGGCTGCAGTTGCTCGTAGTCCCGGATCGGCAGCGGCCGCGGCCCGACCAGGGACATCTCTCCCCAGAGGACGTTCACCACCTGCGGCATCTCGTCGAGCGAGAAGCGGCGCAGCATGCGGCCCACGGACGTCACCCGAGGGTCGTCCTTGATCTTGAACAGCGGCCCCGACGCCTCGTTCTCGGCCTCGAGCGCGGATTGGCGCTCGGCGGCGTCGGCGTACATCGTCCGGAACTTCATCATCCCGAACGCCTGCTCTCCGAGACCGATGCGCTCGTCGCGGTAGAAGACGGGCCCGGGCGACGTGAGCTTGATCGCGGCCGCGATCGCGAGCCAGAACGGCGAGCCCACGATGATCACGACGCTCGACACGACGACGTCGAAGCCGCGCTTCAGCGCCCACTCCCAGCCCGCGAGCGCCGGCGGCCGCAGCTCGAACAGCGGCGCGCCTTCGCCGGGGAGGTATTCAGCCCGCTGGAGCAGCAGCTCCGTTGCCCTCGGGGCGATCTTCACCTTCACGCCGAAACGATGCGCCTCCTCGACGATCTCGAGCAGCTCGCGCTCGCCGAAGCCCTCGTCCGTGACGATCAGCTCGTGCACGTCCTGCTCGCGCAGGATGCGCGGAAGGGTGTCGAGCCCGCCGAGCATGGGCAGGGAGCCCACGTCGCCGTCCGGGGCGATCGCACCGAGAAACTCGTAGCGGATGCCGCTCCGATCCGAGCCGAGCGACCGGCGCAGCTCCGCGAGGCGCTCGCCTTCGCCGACCAGCACCGTGCGCCGGCGTGCGCCCCTGAGCCGCAGGACGTCACGCGTGAGAACGTCGTAGCTCGAGCGGAGGACGCCGATGAAGAACGCGCTGAGGACGAGCGCCGTGGGCGTGAGGCCGTAGGTCGTGAAGTGATAGCCGGTGCCGAGCCCGAACGCGAGCGTGATCACGGCGACCAGGACGAGCGAGAAGACGATCTGACCAAGCCCGGCGCGCAGCTCGCGCCGCCGGTACAGACCGCCCACCCAGAAGACGAGCACGGTGATGACCGTGAGGAACGGCAGCCAGTCCGTCTCGGTGTCCCACAGGATCCCCCACAGCGGCGGCCACTGGCCGAGGTAGAGCTCGCGGAAGATCAGCGCGACGAAGATGCCGAAGACGAGCCCGCAGAGATCGAGTGTCACCAGAGCCGCCACGCTCGCGAGCCGGCGCGCGACGGCGACGAGAGTGGTGCGCGAGAAGAGATAGGGACGGGCCGAGCGGATGTCTTCGACCGGCGCGGGCGCCGGCTCGACCGGCACGACTGGCTTCGTGCTCACCACGAGCAGTCTACTTTCGAGGTCTTTTGAAGCCTCGCTAGGCTGCGCGCGCGTGAGCCGACGCCTCACCTATGCGTTGCTGGCAGCCGTCGTGGCTGTCCCGCGGCTGGTCGCGCTCGGCGTCGAGCGCGGCGACATCCTCACCTCGTTCACGGACAAGAGCGACGATTTCGCACGCACGTTCCTCGCGTCGGGGACCTACGGATTCGTGGCAGGTCACCCCTCGGCGTACACGCAGCCGCTCTACGGATTCTTTCTCGTGCCGATCTATTGGGTCTTCGGGCGCCACTGGGAGGTGATCGGAGTTGCGCAGATCCTCGTGGCGATCGGAACGGCGATCCTGATCTACGAGATCGGGCGTCGAGTCGCCACCCCGCGCGTCGGCTTGATCGCCGCAGCGATCGCCTCGCTCCATCCCTACCTCGTCTGGCACGACGTCCATATGAACCGGGAGATCCTCGACCATTTCCTTGCGGCGGCGATCGTCTTGCTGACTCTGATCGCAGCTGCGCGCCCGACGCTGCGGCTGGCCGGCCTGCTCGGAGTCGCTCTCGGCCTCGGGATCCTGGGGAACGTCCGGCTCGCCGCACTTCCGCTGTTGGTGGCCGCGTTCATCCTCTGGCGGCAAGGACTCGGCCGGAGGACGGTCGGCGTGGCGCTCCTGCTGATCGGCGTAAGCGCATTGACCGTGGCACCGTGGCTGATCCGAGACCGTGTCTCCGTCGGCTGCTTCGCAGTCACGACGGACGCTCGCGCCCTGTGGAAGGCGAACAACGTGAACACCTATGACACGCTCAGCCACGGCGGCTGGATCGACGCGGTGCCCAGATATCCAGGGTCGCCTCCGACACCCGAAGACGTCTATGCCCGCTACCTGGCGACCGGTCGCTACACGCCGGTCGACGAATGCGCGCAGATGCGCTTCTTCCAGCACAAGACGCATGCGTTCTGGATCCACCATCCGGGCGAGAAGGCCAAGCTGGCCCTCCTCTCGGGCCAGATGCTGTGGCAACCGTCGGTCGTCGAGACCGGCGGCCGGCCCGGGGAAGGCACCTGGCTCGACACGCTGCGGACGTCCAGCGAACCTCTCTTCATGATCCCGCTCTACTGCCTCGCCGTCGCGGGGCTCTTCTTCGTGCCGCGCATGTTCGCCGCCCTTTCCGTGCTCCTGCTCGCCTACCAGACCGCGGTGGCGATGATCTTCGTCGGCGTTACGCGCTACCGCGTCCCGTGGGATTTCCTCCTGGCGGTCCTGGCCTCCGCTGCGATCGTCGCGCTCGTGCAGCGTGCGGTCGAGGTCCGCTTCGTGGGAGAGCCGAGGCCCGAGCGGTGAGCCTCGAGCGGCTCAGCGAACGCTATGCCGAGCACAACCGGCTCGAGCGCGGCGCCGGTTTTGTCTTCGCGGGCACCGAGCGAATCCGGCTGTTCCGTGGCTACGTCGGCGGCCCCGGGCGGCGTGTGCTCGATCTCGGCTGCCGCGACGGCGCTTTAACAAAGGCGTATGCAGAGGGAAACGAGATCGTCGGCGTCGACGCCGACCGCGAGGCGCTCGCCGAGGCAGCGAAGCTCGGGATCGAGACGCACTGGGCCGACCTCGACCAGCCGCTGCCGTTCGAAGACGCCGGGTTCGACGTCGTGGTCGCCGGCGAGCTGCTCGAGCATCTCCGGGATCCGCGCCGCGTCGTCGCCGAGGTGCAGCGCGTGCTGCGAGCGGGCGGGACGTTCGTCGGCTCGGTCCCGAACGCGTACCGGCTGAAGAACCGGCTGCGCTTTCTCGCCGGGCGCAAGCCCGAGGACGATCCAACGCACCTGCAGATGTTCTCCGCAGACGATGTGCGCACGCTGCTCTCGGGATTCGATGAGCCGCGGCTGCACTTCATCGCCGGCCGGCTCGTCTTCCTTCACGCACGGCTGTTCGCGAACGACGTGGTCTTCGCGGGCCGCAAGCCGCGCTGAAGCTCCCCGAGGTCTATGGCGGTTCGCCTCAGCCTCAGGATCGCCAGCCCGACCGTCAGCGCCGCACGTCGCCGCGGATCGAGCAGATCGGTGTCGTGGAAGTACGCGTGGACGACGCGACGGCGAAACGGGCCGAGCACGCCTCGGGCCAGCATCCCGATCGAATGCGTCGTGGGAAGCTCGAGCAGCTTGCGGCCGGATGGAAGCTGGAGCCACGTGGGGTCCCGTAGCTGGAGATGCGCGGCGCCGGGCTCGAGGTAGTCCGGCCGGAACGCGGTTGCGGTGCAGTCCGTGTAGCCGAGCTCCGCAATCGTCTCCGCCACCTGCTCGTCCAGGTACCAGCCGCCGCCGCAGAAGAACGCGGGCTCGAGCCCGACCGAGCGCAGCCATTCCCCCTGCTCGCGCACGAGCGCGGCCGGATCGCCGCCCGTCGGCCGCGCATGCTCGGGCGAGGTCCAGTGCGTGTGCAGGCCGAGCGGCCCGCGAGCTTGTCCCTCACGTGCGCGCTCGAGCCACAGCTCCTCGTCCTCGCCGGGGGCGGGAGGCCGCATCAAGGCGGCGATCACGAAGCGGCCCGGCCGGCGCGTCTGGAGAGCGGAGAAGCGTTTCCACGCCTCGTCGTCGAGTGGCCGCTCCACATGGCACGAGACGACGGCGTACCGCCCGTGCAGTATTGAGCCCGTGTGCGGCATCGCCGGACTCTATTCGCCAACGGGCGCGCCGAACCCCGAGCTCGTGGACGCCATGCGGGCCGCGCTCGTCCATCGCGGACCCGACGAAGGCTCGACGGACGCGTTCGGGCACTGCGTGCTCGGGCATCAGCGTCTGAGGGTCATCGACCTCGAGACGGGATACCAGCCGGTCTCGAACGAGTCCGGGGACGTCGTCGCGGTCTTCAACGGGGAGATCTACAACTTTCGCGCGCTGCGCGGCGAGCTGAGCGGTCACGAGGTGCGCGGTACCGGCGACACGCCGATCCTCACGCACCTCTACGAGGAGAGCGGGCCGCAGTTCGTCGATCGCCTGCACGGGATGTTCGCGGTGGCGCTCTGGGACGCAGGGCGCGAGCGGCTCGTGCTCGCGCGCGACCGGCTCGGCAAGAAGCCGTTGTTGTGGACGCGGCTCGCCGACGGGACCCTGGCTTTCGCCTCCGAGCTGAAGGCGCTCCTGCGCCTACCCGACGTCGCGCGCGAGATCGACCTCGAGGCGATCGACGCCTATCTCGCGTTGCAATACGTGCCGGGCGAGCGCACGGCGCTCGAAGGGATTCGCAAGCTGCCGCCCGGACACGTGCTCGTCGCCGAGGGCGTCGGCGAGCGGATCGCTCCGTTCTGGCGCGTCGAGCCCGCCGAGCCGAGCAGCAGCGAGGAGGAGTGGCTCGAGCGGGTGCGCACGTGCGTCGGCGCAGCCGTGCGCAAACGGCTCGTCGCGGACGTCCCGCTCGGCGCGCTGCTCTCCGGCGGCGTCGATTCCAGCATCGTCGTCGCGCTGATGGCACAGGCCTCGTCGCAGCCGGTGCGCACGTTCACCGTCGGTTTCTCGGACGCGCGTTACGACGAGCGCTCCTACGCTCGCACGGTCGCTCGGCGCTACGGGACCGTTCACGAGGAGCTCGAGATCGAGGAGGACGTGGCGGCGACCCTGCCGCGGCTGGCGGCTGCGTACGACGAGCCGCTCGGCGACGAGGCGGCGTTCCCGACCTTCCTGATCGCGGAGCAGGCGCGGCGGCACGTAACGGTCGCGCTCGCGGGGGACGGCGGGGACGAGGCCTTCGGAGGGTACGAGCGGTACATCGCCCACCGCCTTGCCGCACGAGTCCCCGCGCCGGCCGCTCGTGTCGGCGCTGCCGCGCTGCGCCTCCTTCCCGCGGCGCGGCGCGAGCCGCGTTCGGCGCCGTTCCGGACCGCCCGCTTCCTCGACGCGGCCGCCGCTCCCGGCCGCGAGCGGTACGGACGCCTGATGGAGGTCTTCCCGCTGGAGCTGCGCCTTGCTCTCTGGAGCGATCCAAATCTTGCACAGCCCGTCCGGCTCGAGCCGCCGCGCGCCGGGATCACCGGACTCCAGCTCCTCGACATCGGCACTTACCTTCCCGGCGACCTGCTGCTGAAGGCGGACCTCGCTTCGATGGCGCACTCGCTCGAGCTGCGCTCGCCGTTCCTCGACCACGACGTCGTGGCGTTGGGCCTTGCGCTGCCGGATTCGCTCAAGACTCGTGGACGGGAGGGAAAGCTGGCGCTGCGCCGGGCGTTCGCCGCCGACCTGCCGCGAGAGATCGCCGGGCGGGGGAAGACCGGGTTCGGCGTTCCACTCGGCCGCTGGTTCCGCGCGGATCTCCGGGAGACCGCCCGTGATTTACTCTCGACCGACCGCGGTTGGTTCCGAGCGGACGCGGTGCGGCGCCTGCTCGACGAGCACGAGTCGGGTCGAGCGGATCACGGCCACCGGCTCTGGTGCCTGCTCATGCTCGAGCTCTGGGTGCGCGAGCACGTCGAAGCACCGGTGCTCGTAACCGCCGCGTGAAGCGGGCTCAGCTCTGGCTGATCGCCGTCGCCGCGATCGCGCCACGCGTGGTCGTCCTCCTCCGTGAGCGCGACGACATCCTCACCTCGTTCACGGACAAGAGCGACGACTTCGCGCAGACCTTCGTCCATCACGGCACCTTCGGCTTCATCCCGGGCGAGCCGTCCGCCTATACGCAGCCGCTGTACGGCTTCTTCCTCGTCCCGATCTACTGGATCTTCGGGCGCACGTGGTGGTCTGTTGGAGGCGTGCAGATTCTCGTCGCCACCGCCACCGCCTTTCTCGTCTACGCGATCGGCGCACATGTGATCTCGCGCCGCGCGGGAATGCTTGCCGCCCTTGTCTCGACGCTCAACCCGTATCTGGTCTGGCACGACGTCCATCTCAACCGTGAGATCCTCGACCAGCTCGTCGCCGCGGCGTTCGTTCTCTCCGCGCTGATCGCGGCCGACCGCCGGTCGCCGGCGTGGGCGATCGCCACGGGGGTCTACGCCGGCATCGCCGTGCTCGGCAACGTGAGGCTGGCGCTGATTCCCGTCGTCCTGGCGTTGTATCTCCTCTTCCGGCAGGGATGGAGCTGGGCACCCCTTGCGCTCGTCGCGGCCGCCGCGGTCGCCGTGGCACCGTGGGTCGTACGGAACCGCGTCCAGGTGGGCTGCATCGCCCTGACGACGGACGGGCGAGCCCTGTGGAAGGCAAACAATCCCCAGACGTACGATCTGCTCGCATCCGGCAAATGGATCGACGACGTGCGGGATCCGCCGGGCCACCCCTTTCCCAACCCGGAGGAGGCGGGCGACATCTACCGCCGGAGCGGGAGGAAGATCCAGGTCGACGAGTGCGCGAACCAGAGCTACTACCAGCACGAGGCGTGGCGGTTCGTCCAAGACCATCGCGGCGCCAAGGCGAAGCTGGCCGGGCAGGCGGTGCGCATGGAGTGGGACCCGCGCACGACCGCGTCGGCGACCGATTCAGGGAGAGGTGCGATCCGGAACTGGGCGCAGCCGGCGTACACGTCCGTCCTGTTCGCGCTCGGCTTGATCGGCGTCGCGGTCACGTCGCGGAGGTTCGTCGCGCTTGCGCTGACGGTGCTCGCCTACCAGACCCTCGCGGCGATGGTGTTCGTCGGTGCGACCCGATACCGCGTCGCGACGGACTTCCTCATCGCGCTCCTCGCCGCGGCAGCCGTCGAATGGGGGATCGTGCGGCTGCGCCGCCGGCCGCGGTGAGGATCCTCCACGTCCACCGGATCGGGGGGATCGGCGGCTCCGAGCGGCACCTGTTGACGCTGATGCCTGCGCTCGCGGAGCGGGGCGTGGACGTAAGCTTCCTCGGTCTCGACGATCCCTCGCGTGCGCCGGAGCCGTTCTACGAGGCGCTGACCGTGCCCTTCGAGCGCGTTGCGGCACCGCGCGACGTCGACCCCGGGCTCGCGCTGCGCGTCCGGCGTGCGGTGCGGAAGGCGGACCTCGTCCATACGCACCTCGTCCACGCAGACGTCTATGGAGCATTCGGCGCGCGCCGCCTCGTGTCGACCAAGCACAACGACGATCCCTTCCGCGCAGGGCCGTTCCGCTTCGTCGAGCGCGCGCTTGCAGGCCGTGCCTCGCGGATCGTCGCGATCACGCACGCGCTGGCGCGTTTTCAGGTCGAGCGGGTGGGTCTTCCGGCGTCGAAGGTGGACGTGATCCACTACGGCCTCGACGCGTTGCCCGAAGCGTGGGGCGCGAATCCGGAGGACGACGTGCCGGGCGACGCGCACGTGCTGCTCGCCGTGTGCAGGCTCGAGCACCAGAAGGGCATCGACGTCGCCGTGCGCGCCCTGCCCGCGATTCGGGTTCGCCATCCGAGTGCGCAGCTCGTCGTCCTCGGAGAAGGCGCGCAGCGGGCCGAGCTCGAGCAGCTCGCGGAAAGCCTAGGCGTGCCGGCTCACTTCCCGGGCCGAGTGCCCGATGTCGCGGCCTGGCTGGCGCGAGCGCACCTGCTGGTCCATCCCGCACGCTGGGAGGGATTCGGTCTCGCGCTGCTGGAAGCGATGCTCGCCTCTCTCCCGGTTGTCGCGACCAACGTCAGCTCGATTCCGGAGATCGTCGTCGACGGCGAGACGGGACTGCTCGTTCCACCGGACGACCCTGCCGCTCTTGCGGCTGCGGTTTCGCGGATCCTCGCCGACCCCGGCGGCTACGGCAGCCGCGGCCTCGCGCGTGCGCGAGCGGAGTTCAGCGTCGCCCGAATGGCCGACCGTACCCTCGCCGTCTACGAGGCGGCGCTCCACTAGAGCCGTGGCCCGAACGGCAGGGTCTGACCCTACGTGTTGGGAAAGCGTGACACTTCGTCCCCAAGGCCGGCCGGCCTTTGAGGCGTGGCCCGAACGGCAGGGTCTGACCCTAGGTGTTGGGAAAGCGTGACTTTTCGTCCCCAACGCCGGCCCGCGCCCGACGGCCGTTGAGCGCCTCTTCGTAGAGGAGCTCCGTCCGGTCCGTGCAGCGCTCCTGGAGGAACTGCTCGAGCGCCCGGCGACGGCCCGCCTCTCCCATCTCGGCAGCAAGCGGGAGATCGCCTCCGAGCCGGACGATCGCGCGCGTCAACGGCTCGGCTTCGCCCGCTGGTACGAGCAGGCCCGTGACGCCGTCCTCGACGAGCTCGCCGAGACCGCCGATCTCCGCGGCGATCACCGGCCGCGCCCGCTCCATCGCCTCCAGAGCGACCATCCCGAAGCCCTCACCCATCGACGGCACGACGACGATCGCAACGTCCTCGATCGCCCGCTGCACCGGCGCGACGTAGCCGAGGAAGTGCACCGCGTTCTCCACGCCGAGCTCCTTGGCCAGCGCCCGTAGGGCAGGCTCGAGCGG
>WNGB01001883.1_pt1 | contig 34224 bp, 32 predicted proteins | sample 5400681 | NCBI WGS metagenome assembly WNGB01 (sample SAMN13153367, study PRJNA577476) | soil metagenome | isolation source: 115 cm soil or saprolite under grassland replicate 2 | place: USA:California | collected 2016-06-15
ATGGGGCCCGCTGATCGCCCTCGACCAAACTCTCCCACGGACTCGAGGCACCAATGGGCAACGGTCTCACGCCAGGCGCCGTCAAGGCACCATTTTCATCCATCTTTGGGTGCCGCGTAGCGGCATGAGGAACTCTCCCACGAGTGGGAGAGGGGTGTAGGTTAGAGGGCTCAGTGAGATCCAAGGCCTCTTGGCTAACCCTCTCCCCTCTCCCGCTTGCGGGAGAGCAGGGGCCGGGGGCATATGCGTTAACTTAGGCCGCGCCGCGGCTCCCGCCAGGGATTGAAATCCCCTGGCTACTATGAAAAAACCGACCCCTGAAGGGGGCGGAGCCAGGGTGTCGTCCCCTCGGGGACGACCTTTTCACGGGATAGCCAGGGGTTTGAACCCCTGGCGAGGCGGCGCCGGGACGCTTAAGTTAACGCCTATGGGGGCTGGGGGTGAGGGCCCAGGGCTTGCAAGTTGCACTACCATCGGCGGCCGGTGCCGTTCCACCGGTCTGAAACAGGGAAATTTCCCGAGGAGATCCAGCCATGGCGCACGTCGGCGTCATCTTCGGAGGGCGGAGCGTCGAGCACCAGGTCTCGATCCGTTCCGCGCGCACGGTCGTCCAGGGTCTGCGGGAGGCCGGCCATCGGGTCACGCCGCTGGGCATCGCCCAGGATGGCTGCTGGATCGACGCGGCGCGGTCCGAGCAGGCCCTCGGCGAGGGCGTCCAGGTCATCCCTCCGGAGGGCGGGCCGATCGCTCCGACCCTGCGGCACCTGATCGAGTCGGGCGTCGAGGCCCTCTTCCCGATCGTCCACGGCACCTGGGGCGAGGACGGCACGCTCCAGGGCCTTTGCGAGATGATCGACGTCCCCTATGTAGGACCGGGCGTGACTGCCAGCGCGCTGGCCATGGACAAGCTTCTGTTCAAACGGCAGATGCTCGCCGCCGGCGTGCCGGTGGTCGACTTCGAGGCGATCCGCCGCGACGAATTCGAAGCCGACCCGCAGGGCTGCATCCAGCGTCTCGAGCGCCTGCCCTTGCCGGTCTTCGTCAAGCCGAGTGTCGGCGGCTCGAGCGTGGGGATCAAGAAGGTGGACAGCCGCCACTGCCAGGAGACCTCGGTCCGCTTCGCCCTGCAGTTCGACGATGTGGTGCTCGTCGAGAAGGGAGTGAAGGGGCGGGAGCTGGAGTGCGCGGTCCTGGGCTACGGCAAGATCGAGGCCTCGGCGGTGGGGGAGATCGTCCCCGGCAACGACTTCTACGACTACGCGGACAAGTACCTGCAGGACACCGCTCAGCTCATCGCCCCGGCCGAGCTCCCCGAAGGCGTCGCCGACCGGCTGCGCGACCTGGCGGTGCGTGCCTTCTCAGCCATCGGCGGCGTGGGGCTCGCCCGGGTCGACTTCCTCGTCGAGGGGGAGGACGGTCTCTACGTCAACGAGATCAACACCCTGCCGGGCTTCACCAGCATCTCCATGTACCCCCGCCTGTGGGACCTCGCGGGAGTCCCCCTCCCCGAGCTGGTCGACCGCCTCGTCCAGATTGCGATCCAAAGACACCGCGACCGGCACCGGCTGGATGAGGGGATCAAGGAGTTTCTGGGCAGTCTGTGAAGAGGGATCATACGGTGGATGTTTCCTCGCTCCATGCGGTAGAATCCTTTGGAAGGAACCAGGAGACCTCATGGCACGGCATCCCACTCAGCTTTCTCTCGACGAAGAGCCATCCCAGACTCTGGTGGTGCCCACCGAGGATGAGAAGCGCAGGTCGCGAAAGCGCGAGGCATTGGCTCGCCTCCAGTCGCTACGCCGCGATCTGCTGACGCGAATCGGGACTGCCGCCCGGGATCCGATCGCTGAGGCGCGGCTGGCGCGAGAGCAACAAAGAGACGAGGTCTTGCGTCCGGCGAGGAAGCGGTGACGATCGTCGTCGATTCCAATGTGCTCGTCGCGCTTGTGATCCCAGTCGACTACTCAGAACAGGCGGCCGGCAAGATGGAAGGCTGGCTCGCCGTCGACGCAGATCTCGTATCGCCTGCTCTCTGGAGCTATGAGGCTGTCTCAGCCGTTCGGAAGTATGTTGCCTCAGGAAAGCTGACAGGCGAAGAAGCCGAGAACGCGGTGTTCGATCTCCTAGATCTCGGCGTCCAAGATGTCATGGCGACGGGGGAGTTGCACCACAAGGCTCTCATCTGGGCGGAGCGCCTGAACGACTTCGTCGCCTATGATCCGGCGTATCTCGCGCTTGCCGAGACTCTGAAAGTGGATTTCTGGTCGGCCGATTCCACTGGTCCGCAAGGTCCGGGCGCTCGGGATCGATTGGGTCCACGACATTACAGAACCATTGGAGTCGCTCGGATAGCGCACCCGCTACGGCCCGATCGGCGCCACCTCGACCGGGACGCGTCCGTTACGGACCATTCCCAGCACCTCGGCGGCACCGTAGGACAGATCGATCGTGGCCCCGTACTTGTAGGGGCCGCGGTCGTTGATCCGCACGTCCACGGTGCGCCCGTTCTCCAGGTTGCGGACGCGGACGCGGGTGCCGAGCGGCAGGGTCGGGTGCGCGGCGGTCAGCGCGTACATGTCGAACGGCTCGCCGCTGGCGGTGGCCAGACCGTGGAAAGTGCCCCCGTACCAGGAAGCGATGCCCTGCTCCGTGCTCATCAGGGCCGCCGGGTGGAACCGCGCGGCCAGGCTGGCGGGAGAAATCAGCAGACCGAGCACCTGGACCGCTCCGAGAGCCGCCGCAGCAGCCCAGAAAAAGGTCACGCGCCGAGGCTTGGGCGGCTCGTTTACGAAGGCGGGGCGCTGTCGCAGGCTTCGCATCGTCCTTTAAAACCGGAGCGGACGGCCCGCCATTCCGCGCGGCGGGCTACCGCGCGGCCACCACGATCGAGCTCATCCCCATGGCGGCGAGCTCGCGGCGCAGGTCCTCGGCACGATCGCGGTCTTCGAAGGCGCCGACCTGGACCCGGCTCCAGGTGCCGTCCGAGCGGACGACCGTCTCGGGGTAGTAGCGGGCGAGCTCGCTTTTCAACTCGAGCGCCCGCTCCTCTTCACCGAAAGCGGCCACCTGCACCGTGTAGCGCGGCGGAGCGCCTCCCCGGTCGACGAGGAAGACCTCGACCTGCGCGGTGCCGGAGAGGACCAGCCCGATCTGGCGGGCTGCGCCGAAGGAGAGGTCGAGGATGCGGCTCTTGCTGTACGGGCCGCGGTCGTTGACCCGGACCACCACCGACTTCCCCGTGCGGACGTTGCGGACTTCCAGGAGGGTTCCGAAGGGAAGTGAGGGATGGGCGGCGGTCAGCTCGTTCATCTCGAAGCGTTCGCCGCTCGCCGTCCGGTGTCCCTGGAAACGGAGACCGTACCAGGACGCGGTGCCTCTCTCCAGCGGCTGGACACCCCCGTGAGGGCGGGTCTCTGGTCTGCGATTTGCAGAACAGCCGGAGAGGAGAGCCGAGACGACCACCAGGGCGACGGTGGTGCGAGAGGGGAACGACGGGTGCTCGAAGATCTTGCTGGGCATGGTGTTCTCCGTAAGGTGGGTTGAGCCATCTTCGTGAGAGCTCTTGGTCCAGCGCGGAAACTACTTGCGCCAGGAGCGACTGTAGCACAGCCGTAACATCCTTCCGAATTATGCTGTGTCCCCATTGCAGGTCCGATGCGCCTTCCGATGATCGGACCCTGTGAGCCGATCACCCGGAAGTAAAGATAGATAATTCAGAATACCGGATCTCAGACCCGCGGCGCCGCGGCCTCGACCGCCTCGACACCCTCCAGAGCGGGGGCCGCGACCTCGTCGAGGAGCTCCGCGACCTGCTCGGCGGAGCGTCCGGTAAAGGCGACGGGGTCGAGCCAGGCGTCGACCTCCGGGCGGGTCAGGCGGAAGTCGGGATCGGCCACGATCCGGTCGATCAGCGGGTTCTCGCCGGCGCCGCGCTCCAGCGCCCCCTGCGCCTCCAGGCTGTAGACGCGGATCTTCTCGTGCAGATGCTGGCGGTCGCCGCCGCGCAGCACCGACTCCATGAGGAAGGTCTCGGTCGCCATGAACGGCAGCTCGCGGGCGACGCGGGCGGCCACCACGGTCTCACGGACCACCAGGCCGGAGGCGATGTGGGCGGCCAGCCCGGCGATGGCGTCCGCGCAGAGGAAGGAGTCGGGGAGGACGAGCCGCCGGTTGGCCGAGTCGTCCAGGCTGCGCTCCAGCCACTGGGTGGCGGTGTTCAACGGGCCGTTCAGGGAATCGGTGATCAGGCGCCGCGCCAGGCCGCACATGCGCTCGGCGCGCACCGGATTGCGCTTGTAGGCCATCGCCGAGGAGCCGACCTGCTCGGCGTCGAAGGGCTCGGAAAGCTCGCCCACGCCCTGGAGAAGGCGCAGGTCGGTGCCGTATTTGTGGCAGCTCTCGGCGATGCCGGCCAGGGTCTGGAGAACCTGGGAGTCCTGCTTGCGCGTGTAGGTCTGGCCGGACACCGGAAAGCTCTCGGCGAAACCGATACGCCGGGCGAAGAGCCTGTCGAGCGCGCGCACCTTGGCATGGTCGCCATGAAATAAGGTCAGGAAGCTCGCCTGCGTGCCGGTGGTCCCCTTGACCCCGCGGCAGCGCAGGGTGGAGAGGCGGTGGCGGATCTCGGCGAGGTCGAGGAGGAAGTCCTGGAGCCAGAGGCAGGCCCGCTTGCCGACGGTGGTGAGCTGGGCCGGCTGGAAGTGCGTGTAGGCGAGGCAGGGGATCGTCCGGGTCCGGCGCGCGAATTCGGCGAGGGCGGAGATCGCGGCGGCCAGCCTTCGGGTCAGGAGCTCCAAGGCCTCGCGGGCGAGCAGGACGTCCGTGTTGTCCGTGATGAAGGCGCTGGTGGCTCCGAGATGGAGGATTCCCCCGGCCCCGGGATGGACGGCGTCCGCCTGCTCCGCATAGTGGCGAAGATGCGCCACGACGTCGTGGCGGGTCCGCCGCTCGAGCTCGGCGACCCGGGCGAGATCGACGTCCCCGGCGGTCTGTTTGAGCGCTGCGATCTGCTCCCCGGTGATCGGCAGGCCGAGCTCGCGCTCGCACTCGGCGAGGGCGATCCACAGCGTGCGCCAGGTACGGAAGCGGTGGCTGGCGGAGAACAGCCGCGCCATCTCCGGGGAGGCATATCGTTCATACAGGGGATTCTGAGGGGATTCGGAGAGCATGGCCCCAATGCTACAATGCCCGCGCCTGCCGGGGCTCGACCCTGCCGCCGGACCATCCAGTCATGCCTATTCGAGTCGACTCTGAAATCGGACGCCTGCGGCGCGTCCTGGTCCACCGGCCGGGACGCGAGATCGACCTGATGGTCCCGTCGATGATGGAGCAGCTCCTCTTCGACGACATCCTCTACGGCGACGACGCCCGGGAAGAGCACGACAGCTTCTGCCAGGTCCTGGACAAGGCAGGGGTGGAAGTGGTCGATGCCCAGGATCTTTTGTCCACCGTCCTCGAGCAGGACGGGCCGCGGCGCGAGCTCCTGGACGAGCTCGCGCGGGAGTACGGCGTCGCCCCGACGATCGGCAGCCAGCTCGCCGGCCTGTCCTCCGCCGAGCTGTCCGCCACTCTGATCGGCGGGCTCCGCGCGGCTCCCGACGCCTCCAGCGCCGGGCGCCAGCACTTCTTCGACGTCCGGCCGGTCCCCAACTACTTCTTCCAGCGCGATCCCATGGCGGTCATCGGCGACCGGCTCGTCATCTCCTCCATGGCCACGGAAGCGCGGGAGCGCGAGCCGCTGCTGACCCGCACCATCGTCCAGCATCACCCGGACTTCGGCGACCTGCAGGTCTTCGACATCGACACGCCCCCTTCGGGCGCTCCGGAGCACAACCCCTTCTTCCCCTATCCGGACCTGGAGGGAGGGGACATCCTGGTCGCCACGCCGGAGATCGTCCTGGTGGGCCTCTCCGAGCGAACGAACCGCCGCGGCGCCGAAGTGCTGGCCGAATACCTGCGCAAGAAGGAGACCTCCTTCCGGCATCTGATCCTGGTGGAGCTCCCCCGCAAGCGCTCCTACATGCACCTCGACACGGTCTTCACCCTGATCGACCGCAACACCTGCCTGGCCCATCTGCCGATCATCGAGCCGGGCGGGCCCGAGTCTGCCCATGTCTACACCGTGGACCTCCATGCGAAGCACCTCACGTTCACTCTGCGAAGCTCGCTCCTCAAGGTGCTGGCCGAGCTCGGGCTCGAGTTGGAGGCGGTGCCCTGCGGCGGCCCCGAGGCGGTCGATCAGGAGCGCGAGCAGTGGACGGACGGCGCCAACTCCTTCGCCATCGCTCCCGGAGTGATCCTGCTCTACCGGCGCAACCGCCGGACCTTGGACGAGCTGGCGCGGCGCGGCTGGCGCATCCTCCAGGTGGAGGAGGCCACCGCGGACGGTTGTGACCTGCTCGGCGGCGGCCGTACCGTCGTCACCCTCTACGACAACGAGCTTTCCCGCGCCCGGGGCGGTCCGCACTGCATGACCATGCCCCTGGAGCGGGACCCCCTATCAATCGAATAGAACGGAGACCCGATGGCCACGCGTCACCTGATCTCGATCCACGATCTCAGCCGCGCCGAGGTCGCCGGCCTCTTCCGCCTCGCCGCGGAGGTGAAGGCCGAGCCCGAGAAGTTCCACAACCACCTGCACCGGAAGACCCTGGGGATGATCTTCGAGAAGTCCTCGACCCGCACCCGGGTGAGCTTCGAGGTGGGCATGGCCCAGATGGGCGGCCATGCCCTGTTCCTCTCCAGCCGCGACATCCAGCTCGGCCGCGGCGAGCCGATCTCGGACACGGCGCAGGTCCTCTCGCGCTACGTCGACGGCATCATGGCCCGCACCTTCGCCCACCAGACCGTGACCGACCTCGCGAAGTACGGCTCGGTGCCGGTGATCAACGGCCTGACCGACGAGCTCCACCCGTGCCAGGGGCTGTGCGATTACTTCACTCTGTCCGAGGTCTTCGGAGGCCTCGGAGCGCTCGCCGGCCGCAAGCTCACCTACGTGGGCGACGGCAACAACATGGCCCACTCGCTGATGTTCGGCGCCTCCAAGGTGGGGATGGACGTGGCCGTGGCCTCGCCGAAGGGCTACGAGGTCAATCCCAGGTACCTGGAGCTGGCGCGCCAGGACGCCGCGGCCGCCGGCACCCGGATGATCGTGACCAACGATCCGAAAGAGGCGGTCGAAGGGGCCTCGGCGGTCTACACCGACGTCTGGGCCTCGATGGGGCAGGAGGCGGAAGCCCAGAAGCGTCTCGAAGCGTTCAAAGGCTGGACGGTCGACAACGCGCTGATGTCCCACGCCCGGAAGGACGCCGTCTTCCTCCACTGCCTGCCCGCGCACCGTGGCGAGGAGGTCGCCGCCGAAGTCGCCGACGGCCCGCAGAGCCGCATCTTCGACGAGGCGGAGAACCGCCTCCACGTGCAGAAGGCGATCATGCTCTGGCTGATGGCGGGGGTGGAGGTGTAGAGATGATGGTCTTCACCCGGCCCACCGCGCCGCTGGTCAGCCGGACTTTGATTCCATGCGGGTGGGTCGGTGAGGGGGTGAGGATCTCCTTCACAATGCCGCGGGTCCGCTTGCCGGTCGCCTGATCCTGCTTGAGGACGATCTCGACCTCCTGGCCCGGGTGGATGTCCTGCCTGCGGGTGCCGTCCATGGGAGGCATCCTATCGCGCATCAGATTCCGGACGGTTCGCTCCATACGATGGGCGGTTCGCTCCGGAAGGGCAGCGGTTCCCCTTCAGGAGCGGGAGGTTCGCTCCTGGGTGCGGACGATGCGCTCCGCGGAGCGGCTGGTCGCTCCCAGGTGCGGACGGCTCGCTCCGGGGTGCGGGAGGCTCCGTTGGTGGAGCGAACCGCCCGCTCCACGGTCGGAACCGTCCGCAGCTCGGAGCGAACCGTCCGGAGGAGCTCTCACCCCGATCCCAACTCCCCTATCAGCGCCCGCCACGCCCGCCCCCGGTGGCTGATCGCCAGCTTCTCAGACCCGGTCAGCTCGCCGTAGGTGAGGGGTCCTTCCGCGGGGAGGAACACGGGGTCCCACCCGAACCCATGCTCGCCGCGGCCGGGGGTGATCAGCGTCCCCTCGGAGACCCCTTCGACGGCCAGCGTCCTTTCCGCATCCTTATAGAAGAGGCCGCAGCGGGCGGTGGCGCGGGGGTCTCCCAGGGTGGTCGCGGCCCGGGCCAGGCCTTCGGGGCCGAGCGCCTGCAGCATCCATTTGATCAGGGGACCGGGGAAGCCGTTGAACGCGGCGAGCTCCAGGCTCACGTCCTCGATGACCAGCGGGCGGCTGATCCGGCGCCAGGCTTCCTCGGCCTTCTCGCGCAGGATCTCGGCGAGGTCGAGCGACTGGATCTCGGGCAGGTCGAGCGCCACCGCCTCCAGGTCCTCGCCGATGGCCAGGCGGGCCTCCGCGACCTTGCCGTGGTTGCCCGTCACCAGGACGAACGGCGCGGTCACGCGGCCGACAGCCTCCGGAGCTCCTCGATCAGGTCGTCCACCTGCCGCCGCAGGTGCTCGAGGTCGCTGCAGTTGTCGATCCGGCGGTGCGCGGCGCGGCGTCTCTCCTCGCCGTCTCCCTGGGCGAGCAGCCGGGCGCGCGCGGCGTCCTCGCTCAAGCCCCGGGCCACCGCCCGCCGCAGGCGCGACTCGGCGTCGCACTCCACGGTGACGATCAGATCGAAATCCGGGGCGTGGCCCGCCTCCACAAGGAGCGTGGCCTCGAGCACCGTGACCCCCTCGTGCCCTGCCGCGATCTCGGCGAAGCGCCGGCGGACGAGGGGGTGGATCGCCTTCTCCAGGGCCTGCCGGGCTTCGGGGTCGGCGAATACCCGGGCCCCCACCTTGGCGTGGTCCACTCCCCCCTGCTCGTTGAGGAACTCGGGGCCGAAGAGCTCGCGCACCGCCGCGGCTCCCGCACCTCCGGGCTGATGGAGGTCGGCCACCAGGCGGTCGGCGTCGACGACCAGGAATCCTGCCTCCCGGAGCCAGCCGGCCACCGTGGACTTGCCGCTGGCAAGGCCGCCGGTCAGCCCGACGCGCAGGCTCCGGTGTGAGCTCATGCGCCGACTCCGAGCGGGCGCGGCGGCAGGCCCTGCCGCATCCGGCCGGCGTTCAGGGTGTTGACCTGGAGCATGGCCACGGTCAGCGGACCGACCCCGCCGGGGACCGGGGTATAGGCCGAGCTCCGCGGCGCGACGCGGAAGAGGTCCACGTCGCCGATCAGCGTCGAGCCTCGCTGCTCGAACTGCCGCATCCGCTCCAGGTCGGCCGGGAAGAAGTGCTCGACGTCGGCCCGCTCGCGCAGGCGGTTCATCCCGACGTCGATCACCACCGCCCCTTCGCGCACGTGCTGGGGTCCGATCATTCCGGGACGGCCGATGGCGGCTACCAGGACGTCGGCTTCGCGGGTCACCGCGGGCAGGTCGGCGGTCCGCGAGTGGCAGATCGTCACCGTGCAGTTCTCGCGCAGGAGGAGGGCCGCCATGGGCTTGCCCACGATGGCGCTCCTCCCGACGATCACGGCGCGCTTGCCGGAGAGGGGGACGCCGTTTCTCTTCAGGAGCTCGACGATCCCCGCCGGGGTCGCCGGCGCGAAGCCGGGCTGGTCGAGCCAGAGCCGGCCGACGTTTTCGGGGTGGAAGCAGTCGACGTCCTTCGCGGGATCGATGCGCTCGATCACCTCGCGCTCGCGGATCTGCCGCGGCAGCGGCAGCTGCACCAGGATGCCGTCGACCGCGTCGTCGGCGTTGAGCTCGTCGATGATCGCCAGGAGCTCCGCCTCGGAGAGGTCGTCCGACCGGCGGACCGAGCGGCTCTCCATGCCGACCTCGGCGCACGCCTTGATCTTGCTGTTGACGTAGACGTGCGAGGCCGGGTCGTCGCCCACCAGGACGACGGCGAGGCAGGGGAGACGCCGGCCGGCCTCGCGCAGCTCGCGGACGCCGACGGCGACCTCGGCGCGAATGTCGGCCGCGGTGTTGCGGCCGTCGAGGATCTGGGGTTCCTGGCTGGAATTCAATTGCGGGTTCACTCCAAGTTCCTTCCGCTGTAGAGACAGACGATGCCGCCGGAGAGGTCCTCCCAGGCCAGATCCGTGAAGCCCGCCGCGGCCATCCGGTCGAGGAAGCCCTGGCGCTGGGGGAATGCGAGGACCGACTCCGGCAGATAAGAATAGGCCGAGCCACGGTGCGACAGCAGCCGGCCGACCCAGGGGAGCAGCCGGAGGAAATAGAAGAGATAGAGCGCCCGCAGGGGCGGGAAGCGCGGCACGGCGAACTCCAGCACCACGAGCTTGCCGCCGGGGGAGAGGACCCGGGCGAGCTGCGCAAGGGCCGCATCGAGATCGGCCACATTGCGCAGGCCGAAGGAGACCGACGCGCCGGCGAAGCACCGCTCCGGGAAGGGGAGGGCGAGAGCGTCGGCGGCGAGCGCTCCCGGCCGCGGCGCCGCCTGGCGGGCGAACTTGTGGCGCGCGATCGCGAGCATCGGGACGCAGAAGTCGGCCGCCGCGACGCGGGCGCCGCGCTGGCAGAGGGCCACGGCCTGGTCGCCGGTGCCGCAGCAGACGTCGACGGCCGCAGCGCCCGGCGGGAGGTCCAGCACCTTGGCGGCGCGCTTGCGCCAGACCACGTCCAGATTGGCCGACAGGAGGTGGTTGAGCAGGTCGTAGCGCGGGGCGACCCCCGCGAACATGTCCTGGATCGTGCGCCCCGACTTGTCGAGGCGGGCGGTGGCTTCCGTCATCGGGGAGAGTCTAGTACAATGCGTCCTGCCGCGGTCCGTGCGCGGGTCCCCGGCCGCTTTCCCGCGGGGCGGAAGCTCACGGGAGGCGGTGGGTTGATCCGTGTCCGCCCCTTGACAGCGTCTTCCCGTCCGCCTACCATATGGGTCCTTTGCGTCGTGAAGGCGGGTCACGTATGCCGCGCCGGGGGCGCGAATCCAGAGCAGAAGCCGACGGAGATTCAGAATGAACAGGACCTATAGCCCGAAGCTCGCCGAGATCGAGCACCAGTGGTTCGTGGTGGACGCGGCCGGGGTGCCCCTGGGGCGTCTGTCCTCGCTGGTGGCGCGCCTTCTCATGGGCAAGCACAAGCCGATCTGGGCGCCGCACATCGACACGGGCGACTTCGTGATCGTGGTCAACGCCGAGAAGTCGGTGCTGACCGGGCGCAAAGAGGAACAGAAGGTCTACTATCACCACTCCGGATACCCGGGTGGGATGAAGAAGGAAACGGCCGCTGATCGCCGCCGCCGCCGCCCGGCCAAGCTGGTCGAGGAGGCGGTCTGGGGGATGCTGCCGAAGACCCGCCTGGGCCGCAAGCAGCTCAAGAAGCTCAAAGTCTACGCCGGTCCGGAGCATCCGCATCAGGCGCAGCAGCCGGTCCCTTTCGATGCCGTCCAGGCCCTCCAGAGCAAGTGACGAGGAGATCAGAGTGGCGAATCAGGTCCCATCGATCCAATATTACGGCACCGGCCGCCGCAAGACGGCGGCGGCGCGCGTCTTCATCCGTCCGGGAGCGGGCGAGGTCAAGGTCAACGGCCGGACGCTCGACGACTACTTCCCGAACGAAGTGCTGAAGATGATCATCAAGCAGCCTCTGCTGCTGACCGAGACGGCGGAGAAGTTCGACATCGTGGCCACGGTCCGCGGTGGTGGCAGCGCGGGCCAGGCGGGCGCGATCCGGCACGGCATCTCCCGTGCCCTGCTCGAGTTCAACATCGAGCTGCGCCACCGTTTGAAGTCGGCCGGCCTCCTGACGCGCGACCCGCGCCGCCGGGAGCGCAAGAAGTATGGTCAGAAGGGCGCGCGGGCCCGTTTCCAGTTCAGCAAGCGTTAGAAGGAGGCTCTCTTGGTCGAAGTCACCATGAAGGAACTGCTGGAAGCCGGTGTCCACTTCGGGCACCAGACCCGGCGCTGGAATCCCAAGATGAAGCCATACATCTTCGGCAAGCGCAACGGGATCTACATCATCGACCTGCAGAAGACGCTCAAGCTGTTCGAGCAGGTCGTCGATTTCGTTCAGGACCTGTCTTCCCAGGGCAAGCGGATCCTGTTCGTCGGCACCAAGCGTCAGGCGCAGGAGGCGATCGCCGAAGAGGCGCGCCGCTGCGGCGAGTTCTTCGTGACCAACCGCTGGCTCGGCGGCACGCTGACCAACTTCGTCACCCTGCGCACCTCGATCCAGCGCCTCAAGGAGGCCGAATCGCGGCTGGGCGACGAGAGCAGCCCGCTGACCAAGAAGGAGCGCCTGCGGCTCGAGCGCGAGCGCGACAAGATGGTGAAGAACCTCGACGGCATCCGCGACATGGAGGAGCTGCCCGATGCGCTCTTCGTCGTCGATCCGAAGAAGGAGTACATCGCCATCTCCGAGGCGAACAAGCTGGGGATCCCGGTCATCGCCATCGTCGACACCAACTGCGACCCCGAGCTGATCGACTACATCATCCCGGGCAACGACGACGCGATCCGCGCCATCCGGCTGTTCGCCGCGCGCGTCGCCGACGCCTACATCGATGGCTCCGCCCACGCGTCGGAAGGTGCGACGCTCGGCAAGGACGGCGGCGCGCGGATGGCCATGCCGCCGGTGATCGACAAGGACATGGCAGGCGCCGCCGCCCACTGAAACGCGAGCTTCTAAGGGCGCGCCGCTCGCAGCGATCGACGGCGCTCGAAAAGGTCAGTCGAACCCGCGTCGATCTGACCTTTTCTTTTGTCTGCGGGAAGAGATTCAGAGGTTCAAGGAGAACAATCCCATGGTTACCGCTCAGATGGTGAAAGAGTTGCGGGAGCGCACCGGCGCCCCGATGATGGATTGCAAGACCGCATTGACCGAGACCCAGGGGGACATGGAGAAGTCCGTGGACTTCCTGCGCAAGAAGGGTCTCGCCGCGGCCGCGAAGAAGGCGGGCCGCATCGCCGCGGAGGGAGCCGTCGGCTCCTACATCCACGGCGGCGGCAAGCTGGGCGTGCTGGTCGAGGTCAACTGCGAGACCGACTTCGTGGCGCGCACCGACGAGTTCCAGGAGCTCGTGCGCGACATCGCGATGCACATCGCCGCGGCCGAGCCGCGCTTCGTCCGCCGCGAGGAGGTCACCGAGGACGTGCTGGCGCGCGAGCGGGAGATCTTCAGCGGCCAGGCGGCCGCCTCCGGCAAGCCGGCCAACGTGGTCGAGAAGATCGTCACCGGAAAGATGGAGAAGTACTTCTCCGAGTTCGTGCTGCTCGAGCAGCCGTACGTCAAGGACGCGGACAAGACGGTCGGCCAGCTGATCACCGAGAAGATCGCCAAGATCGGCGAGAACATCCAGGTCCGGCGCTTCGTCCGCTTCAAGCTCGGCGAAGGGATCGAGAAGCGGCAGGACGACTTCGCCGCCGAAGTCCTGGCCCAGGCGAGCCGCGGATGAGCGAGGAGCCGGAGGCGCCGAGGCCTGCCTATGGCCGGGTGCTGGTCAAGCTCTCCGGCGAAGCCCTGATGGGCTCGCAGCCGTTCGGCATCGACGAGAAGGTCGTTTCGTCCATCGCCGACGAGATCCGCAGTGTCCACGCCCTGGGTGTGGGGATCGCGGTGGTCGTCGGCGGTGGCAACATCATTCGCGGCCTGGCCGCCAGCCACCGCGGGATCGACCGCGTCACCGGAGATTACATGGGGATGCTGGCGACGGTGATCAACGCGCTGGCCCTCCAGGATGCGCTGGAGAAGCGGGGTGTCCCGACCCGTGTGCAGACGGCGATCGACATCCGCGAGGTGGCGGAGCCGTTCATCCGCCGCCGCGCTCTCCGCCATCTGGAGAAGGGGCGGGCGGTGATCTTCGCGGCCGGGACGGGCAATCCCTACTTCACCACCGACAGCGCCGCAGCGCTGCGGGCCAACGAGATCCATGCCGAGATCCTGCTCAAGGCGACCAAGGTGGACGGCCTCTACTCGGCCGATCCGGAGGTGGACCCGAACGCGGTCCTGCTCCCCGAGGTCACCTACCACGAGATCCTCGAAAAAGACCTCAAGGTCATGGACACCGCGGCGATCAGCCTCTGCCGCGACAATGGCATCCCGATCGCCATCTTCGACATGATGGCCTCCGGCAACATCCGCCGGGTGGTGTGCGGCGAGCGGGTCGGCTCGATCGTGCGGGCCTAGGCCCAGGATCAGGAAGACTCAGGAGGGGAACATGAAAGAGGTGTTCAAGGAAGTCGAGTCCGGGATGAAGCACGCGTTGGACCATTTCCACCAGGAGCTCAAGCACTTGCGGACCGGGCGCGCCTCGCTCGCGCTGCTGGACGGCGTCATGGCCGACTACTACGGCACGCCGACGCCGATCAACCAACTCGCCACCCTGAGCGTGGCCGACGCTTCCATGATCGTCGCCCAGCCGTACGACCCGACGCAGATCGCGGCGATCGAGCGGGCCATCCGCAAGTCGGACCTCGGCCTGAACCCTTCGAGCGACGGCAAGGTCATTCGCATCCCTGTGCCTTCGCTGACCGAGGATCGCCGCAAGGAGATCGTCAAGAAGGCGCACGATCTCGCCGAGCACGCGCGCAACTCCGTGCGCCAGGTCCGCCGCGAAGGCAACGACAAGCTCAAGAAGATGGAGAAGGACAAGACGATCAGCCAGGACGACGAGCGGCGCGGCCTGGACGAGGTCCAGAAGCTCCACGACCACCACATCGCCGAGGTCGGCACCGCGCTCCAGAAGAAGGAGCAGCAGATCATGGAGGTGTAGCTGTACCTCTACGGCTACCACCCCGTGCGTGAAGCCCTCCGGCACCGGCCGCACGAGGTGGCACGGGTGCTGGTGAGCGCGAGCCGCACGGGCCGCCGCCGCGAGGAGATCGAGGAGCTCTGCCAGCGCCACCGTGTCCCTTTCGAGGTCGTCCCCGAACGCGCCCTCTCCGAGCGCGCCGGACCCGCCCACAACGGGATGGCGGCCGAGGTCCGCGCGGTCGCCACGCCTGCTGGTCCGGCGCCCGGGCAGGCGGCTGATTCCGGCCTCGTCGTCCTCCTCGAGGACGTCCAGGACCCGCGCAATCTGGGCGCCGTCCTCCGTGTCTGCGAAGGCGCCGGGGTCGGCCGCGTGCTGATCCGCGACCGAGGCTCGGCGCCGGTCTCGCCCACCGTCGTCAAGACCTCCGCCGGTGCCGCCGAATGGCTCGCGATCGAGCGCATCCCCAACACCGCCCAGGCTCTGCAGAGGCTCAAGGACGACGGCTTCTGGGTCTACGGCACCGATGCCGAAGGTGTCCCGCCTTGGGCGGTTGACCTCACTGGGAAGGTGGTGCTTTGCTTCGGCGGCGAGGAGAAGGGGTTGCGCGCCCGTACGCGCCAGATCTGCGACCGGATGATCGGTCTGCCCATGCGCGGGCAGGTCGGCTCCCTCAATATCGCGACCGCCACAGCGGCTGTGCTGTACGACGCGGTGCGGCAGCGCTGGAATCTTTGAGGAATGTTTGGCTCCAGTGGTATACTGATTCTGCCAACGAATCGACAAGTTTGTATCTGCCGGCTCAGTGGCAGCTGTTTCATCATTTCTTTTTTTCTTGGAGATCGTATCTCGTAACGGTCCCGAGGCCTTGAGCGCCAAAGGGACAAAGGAGGATCTGGACCATGAGGAAATCGGAGTGGTTGTTGGTGTTGGTCGTGGCCTTGGCTCTCTGTCTCCCGGTGCCGTCGCACGCGGCGGAGCTGGCCCGGATGGATGTCAGCGCGGCCGCGGTCCGCTGGGAGCCGCAGGGGGGTGATTTCGAGAAGATGGTGCTGACCGTCTCGACGCCGAACGGCAACGTGGTCCGCCGCGAGGTCAAGGCGGGGCAGCCGGTGGTCTTCGAGTTGGACACCGCGGCGAAGGACGGCGTCTACCGGTACGAGCTGCGCGGTGTTCCGCGCATCGACGCCTCCGTCCGCAAGGAGCTTCAGGCGGCTCGCAAGGCGGGGAATGAGAACGAGGTGATCCAGCAGCTGCGGGACGCCGGGTCGCTGCCGGCGGAGATGGTGCAGTCCGGCGCCTTCTCGGTGCGCGATGGCTCGCTCGTCGCGCCCGACCAGGTGGAGCCCCGGAAGAAGCCTGCCGCCTCGTCGACCGGCGGAACCCAGGTCGTCATCGGCAAAGACGTGGTCAATGCCGACGACTTCATCGTCCAGGGGAGCGAGTGCGTCGGCCTCGACTGCGTCAACAACGAGAGCTTCGGGTTCGACACGATCCGGCTCAAGGAGAACAACACCCGGATCAAGTTCGACGACACCAGCTCGTCGACCGGCTTCCCGGCCAACGACTGGCAGCTGACCGCCAACGACTCGGCGAGCGGCGGCTCCTCGAAGTTCTCGATCGAGGACATCACCGGCTCCAAGGTCCCGTTCACGATCACCGCGGGAGCGTCGACCAACTCGATCTTCGTCGACTCGACCGGCCGGGTCGGCCTGCGCACCTCCACGCCGGTCCTCGACCTCCACATCGCCACCAGCAACACGCCGGCGATCCGCCTCGAGCAGAACAACTCGGGCGGCTTCACCGCCCAGACCTGGGACATCGCGGGCAACGAGGCCAACTTCTTCGTCCGCGACGTGACCGGCGGCTCGCGCCTGCCCTTCCGCATCCGTCCCGGCGCGCCGACCAGCTCGATCGACATCAACGCCAGCGGCGACGTGGGCATCGGCACGGCCTCGCCGGCGAACTCGCTCCACGTGAGCCGCAGTGACGGAACGGCGAAGCTCTTCGTCCAGGAGAGCAGCGGCACGACGGCCGCGCGAGAGCTGGCGGAGCTCAGGAACAACGGTGCGCCGAACCTCGTCCTGAAGGACTCCAGCCGGACCGAGCGCTGGACCTTCGGGTTGAACTCGACCGACTTCGTTATCGACCAACAAGTTTCTGCGACAGGGGTCGAGATGCAGCTCAATGGCACCTCCGGCAACATGGTGATCAAGGGCACCCTGACCCAGGGCTCGAGCCGGGACATCAAGACCAACTTCGCGTCGCTCGAGCCCAGGGACGTGCTCTCGCGGGTCACCGCCCTGCCGGTCTCCCTCTGGAGCTACAAGACCGACGGCGCGGTGCGCCACGTCGGTCCGATGGCCGAGGACTTCCATCACGCCTTCGGGTTGGGAGAGGACGACAAGCACATCGCCCCCAGCGACCAGGCGGGCGTCGCCCTCCTGGCCGTCCAGGGACTGAGCCAGGTCGTGCAGGACAAGGACAAGGAGATCGCCGATCTGAAGGGCCGCATCGAGGCCCTGGAGAAGCTGGTCCACAGCCTGGCGCAGGAGAAGGTCGCCACCGGACCGCAGTAGGGTCGACCGGCTGCAGAAGAGTCTGAGAGGGGCGCTCCCGCGGGGGCGCCCTTTTGCTGTGTAACGATCTTTGTATAATCCGCCCCCGTGCCGTCGCCCCCAGCCCGCGATCCCCTCCGCCCCCTGGCCGCGCTCTCCCTCGCCGTGGCTCTGGTGGTCCCCCTGGTGAGCTTCGCCTGCCTCTTCCCCCTGGTCGAGAACATGCCGACCTGGGACCAGTGGCACCTGGTCGAGCTGTGGAGCGCGCACTACGAGGGCCGGCCCGTGCTCCCCCTGCTGCTCAAGCCCTACAACGGCCACATGAACCTGGTGCCCCGCCTCCTCTTCTATGGCATGGGTGTGCTGTCGCACTGGGACGTGCGCCTCGACATCGTCGCCAGCTACATCACGGCCTGCGGGACGCTGGCGCTGCTGCTGCGGATGCTCGCCCGCCGCGGCGCGCAAGGTTTGCTCCTCGCGGCGCCGGCGTCGGCTCAGGTCTTCTGCTTCCTGCAGAACGAGAACTTCCTCTCGGGCTATCCCTTGGGACAGAACCTCTCGCAGCTTTTCTCGACGCTGACCATCTATCTGCTGACCCTGCCGCGCCTCGGGACCGCCGTCTTTCTCGGTGCGGTGGCGTCGACTCTGGCCGCGACGTTCTCCTGGGGCGCAGGCCTCGCGGGGTGGTACGTGGGCCTGGTGGCGTTGCTGCTCCGGCCCGACCGCAGCGTCCGGCGGACCGGGGTCTGGCTGGTCCTGACCCTCCTCGCGACGGTCGCGGTCAAGGTGGGAGCGGGAGGCAGCTTCGGCGCGGTCGCCTGGAAACAGGTCCCGCTCTTCTTCAGTGTGCTCCTCGGGGGTGCGGCGACGCCGCTGCCGTTCCCGAGCGTCCGCCTCGCGATCTACCTGGGCGCAGCCCTGCTCCTGCTCTTCGGGATCCTGGCGGTCTGGACCTGGCGGCGGTTCTGCCCCGAGGGCCTGCCCTGGCTCCTCCTGGGTCTCTCGGCCCTGGCGAGCGCGGGGCTGATTGCGCTCGGCCGAGCCATCACGGGCCTCCAGCAAGCGCTCGCCTCCCACTACGTGACGGCGACCTACCCGCTCGTGCTGGCCTGCGCCGTGCTCGCCTTCTTCCTGCTCTGGGGCGCCGCCGGGCACGCCCGGCTCAGGATCGCATGGCAGGCCCTCGCGCTGGCGGTCGTGGCGGTGCCGCTCCTCCAGTCGGCGGCGGCTTCCTACCGGGCGCTCCCGGTCTTGCGGGGCTGGTCCGAGACCATCCACCGCAATGCGGTCGCGATCGCCCGTGGCACGGCCACCGACCAGGACATCCGCACCTCCCACCACCCGGAGCCCTCGCTCGTTCGCGGGGGGATCGCGATCATGCGGGAGCACCAGCTCTCCTGGTTCCATCAGATGGACGAGGAAGGTCCGCCCTGGGGCCGCGTCGAGCGCCTCGCCGGGCAGACGGTCGACCCGGAGAGCGCCACGGTCGCGATCGACGAGCCGTGGCAGGTGGAGGGTTGGGCCGTGCGGTCTCGCGAGCACGGCGGCGAGGTCAAAGGGGTCTACCTCTTCCTCGACGGCCAGCGGATCGCCTCGGCGCAGCTCGACCTCCCGCGGCGCGATGTCGCGGAGTATTTCGGCTCCTCGCGGTTCCTCCCCTCCGGCTGGTTGATCTCCGTGCCGCCGTCCGCCGTCCCGGAGGGCATCCACCGGCTGTGGATCGCGGCTGCCGACTACAACGACGGGCTGTTCACCCTGCTGGAAGCCCGGCTCGTGGCGCGCCGCGCCGCCGCGGGCGAGGTCAAGGCAGAACGCCGAACCGGAACGCGTTGAGCGCCGGGCCGCTCGCGAGCACCCGCACGCCGGTCCCCGGGCTCGCGTCCGCCGATTCGACCCGCACCACCAGATCGCGTCCGGCGCAGCGCGCCAGAGGCTTCGCCAGCGGGACCTGCACCCAGGTAGAGCCGCGGAGGCTCGCGGTCTCGAACGAGCGGCGCGCGAGCTCGCGGCCCCCGCTCGTCACCGCCACCGTGAACGAGCCCCCCGGCCGCGCAGCCGGCTGGACCATGACGCCGACGTCGTACAGCTCCGCCACCGGGCAGACGAGGCGCTGCTCGACGGCCTGCCCGCGCAGGATCTCTTCCGTCGGCTGCGCCGTCGCCACGTCCATCGGCATCACGATCCGCTGCGGCTCGGCGTAGGCGCTGAGCCGCTCGGCGCTCAGGTAGGAAGCCGCGCGCCGGATGGTGTCGGGCGTGCCGAATTGCCGGCTGACGACGGCGTCCGGCTGCAGAGGCAACGTCTGGAGAGAGTACTGATCCAGCAGACGCTCTTTCCGCCAGAGCCGCGCCTCGGACAGACCCTGCAGATCCGCGGCGAGGAGGCCGGGGACGAGGAGCGACCAGGCGACGGTCCTCCAGGTGGGATACCGGCCGCTTCTGGTCTGTGCGAGCACGAGCAGATAGACCCCGGTCCACGCCAGGTTGGTATAGGTGATGTAGCGCGGCAGGAGCGGTCTGTCGTTCAGGAAAGCCCGGCCGAAAGCCACCATGGCGCAGCTTGCCAGACCGAACAGCAAGAGAGCGATGGCCAACGCGTCCCGCCTCCGGCTCTCCGGCTCGGCACGCAGCCAGCGGAGGCCGAAAAAGGCCGAGACCGCCAGCAACCCGGCGCCCAGAGACACGCCCCAGGCGAGGCTGCCGGCCGCGAGTGGCGCTCCCATCGTGGCGAATCCCAGCTTCGCGACCTTGTAGGCCCCCCCGAGAGTCCATTGAAACGGCTGCGTGTGGGGAGGGACGATGTAGTCCCGCAGATAGAACGCGAGGGCCGCTGTTCCTCCCAGGCACCAGGCCGCCCAGCGGCCCCAGCCCGCGCGGCGGCCCGCCAGCACGGCGATCCCTGCCGGGAAGATGAGGAAGCCGTTGGCGATCGAGAAGGCGCCGAGGACCGCGGTGAGCACCGCGAGCATCACGGAGACCCTGCCGCCGCGCGCCAGGAGCCAGAGGGCGAGGACCGCCGCCAGCGCCGTCATGAAGTGGCACATCATCATGCCGTAGAGCTGGCTCTCGTATTGCGAGAGGCTGCAGACGAGCCAGGCCAGGGGAGCGAACGCCAGCAGGTCGGAGGGCTCCGAGGCCGCACCGGAGGAGCGGTAGACGAGCCAGAGGACCAGCACGATCAGCGCGGACAGGACGACGCTGCAGAACATCTCGGCCCGCTGGCTCCAGTGCGTCGGGCCGGCGAGGAGAGCCATCACGAGCTTCATCGGGATCACCCGATGCTCGTTGTGCTGCAGCCAGATCCAGGGCGTCCAGTCCCCTCCCTGGCGGACCAGCCGGATGAAGTCGACATAGTAGAGTTCGTCCGCGAACAGGGTGTTGACCCCGAGCCGCTGGACCTCTCCCCACAGCAGGAGAATGGGCGCGACGACCAGGCTCAGCGCGCCCCACCGGGACAATGCGAGTCGCTTCAAGGCTTGTGACGATAGCATGTGCTTGGATTGTGTTACTCTGCGCGCCAATGAAGACCGAGTTGAAGACCGAGTCTCCACGTGTGCTCCTGGTGGTGCCGACCTACAACGAGCGCGCCAATCTCCCGGATCTGGTCTCCCGGTTCTTCGCGGCGGTTCCCCAGTGCCACCTGCTCGTCGTGGACGACGAATCGCCGGACGGCACGGCGGACCTGTGCACCGAGCTCCAGCACGATCATCCGGGCCTGCACCTCCTCCGGCGGACCGGAGCTCGCGGTCTCGGCCGCGCCTACATCGCCGGTCTGCGGTATGGCCTCGAAAACGGGTACGACGTGATCGGCACGATGGACGCGGACCTGAGCCACAATCCCGATCACCTCCGGGCCATGCTCCCGCTCACCGCGTCCCACGACGTCGTGGTGGGGTCCCGCTATATCCGGGATGGCGGCACCATCAACTGGAGGATCCGCCGGATCGTCCTCAGCTGGCTCGCGAACCGCTTCGCCGCCTGGCTCCTCCGCATCCCGGCCCACGACATGACCTCGGGTTTCCGCCTCTATCGGCGGCAGGCCCTCGCAGGGATCCCTTTCGACGAGATCACGTCCAACGGCTACTCCTTCCTCGTCGAGCTGCTCTACCGGCTGCACCGCCAGGGCGCGACGATCGCCGAATCGCCGATCATCTTCTATGACCGCACCCTGGGAGAGTCCAAGCTCGCATCCCGGGAGATCTACATCGGCGCCTTCCGGCTGATCCGGCTCCGGCTGTCCTCGGGTCTCCGCAAGGCTGCCCGACCCTCAACCCCGCTTGCGGGCGGTCAGAACGAGCTCGGCGCCCAGCAGCGGCAGGAGACGCCTCTCCCAGCGGAGCACGAAATCGGCCAGCGGCGTTGAGACCGCCGCCAGGAACGGAGCGGCGACGAAGAACGTCTGGCAGCGCACGTCCTCGAAGCCGGCCTTCTCGGCCTGGCGGCGGAGACGTCCGCGGTTGTACCGGTTGATGTGCTGCTCGATGTAGTCGACCGGGCCGATCCGGCTGACCAGCCATTCGAGCACCGGCCAGAAGCTGCGATAGTTCGGAGTCGTCAGGACCAGGATGCCGCCCGGTTCCAGCAGATCGTAGATCGCCGACAGGAAAGCGTGCGCGTCGTCCGGCCGCAGGTGCTCCACGACCTCGATGCTCACCGCGGCATCGAACCTCTCGGTCCGGTCGAGGGCGGTCACGTCCGCGACGCGGAATTCCAGGCCCGGCCGGCGGTAGCGGGATTGCGCGTAGGCGATCTGCGGAGCGGCGATGTCGATGCCCAGGGCTCTCTCGAAGGGTCTCTGCAGGTTGCCGAGGAACGTTCCCGGGCCGCAGCCCAGGTCGATGATGCGCCGCGCACTTTCCGGAAGCCCTCGGGTGACCATGCCGAACCGGTGGTGGTGCCAGAACCACTGGACTCCCCGGCCCCGCTGATAGACGAGATCGTAATAGCCGGGAGAGATCGCGTCGTACTGTTCGGGATGAAAGTCACGCCCCCGCCGGAACCACTTCATGCACCCATCTCGGGACGGAATGTCATGGTTGCAGTATAGAGCAAGCCACGCTACGATCCCGGTCTCCCGCCATTCGATGGAATTGGCAAGGATGAACATGAGCTTCTTGCACGACGTGTGCGTCATCGGCGGCGGCGGCCACGTGGGCTTGCCGTTCGCCCTGATCTGCGCCGATTCCGGTCTGCGCACGGTCATCTATGACACGGACAGCCGCAAGGTGGAGAGGATCCGCTCCGGCACGATGCCCTTCCATGAGGAAGGAGCGGAGGAGATGCTCGCGCGGGTCCTCGCGAGCGGCCGGCTGGAGGTCGAGGACTGCCCGGACCTCATGAGCCAGTGCCGGTTCCTGGTGATGATCATCGGCACGCCGGTCGACGAGCACCTCAACCCCAGCTTCGCTGCCATCGACCGCGCCCTGAACAACTCTCGGGAGCACCTGCGCGACGGCCAGATCCTGATCCTGCGCAGCACGGTTTTCCCCGGCACCAGCCAGCGCATCCAGCGGGTCCTCGGCGAGTGGGGGCTCCGCATCCCGGTCGCCTGCTGTCCGGAGCGGGTCGCCCAGGGGTACAGCCTCCGTGAGTTCCGCGAGCTGCCGCAGATCCTGAGCGCTTTCGACCCGGAGACGCTCAAGGCCGTCCGCGGCCTGTTCGGCCGCTTCGCCTCCGACTTCGCCGAGATGACTCCCATCGAGGCCGAGCTCTGCAAGCTGATGACCAACTCCTGGCGCTACATCCAGTTCGCCACCGTCAACCAGTTCTACATGCTGGCCACCGGCTACGGCGTGGATTTCGACCGGATCCTCCACGGCTGCCGCTACAACTATCCGCGCATGGCGGGCATGCCGGGCCCCGGCCTCGCAGCCGGACCCTGTCTGGTCAAGGACACGATGCAGCTCGCGGCCTTCAGCCACAATCACTTCATGCTCGGCCACTCGGCCATGCTGATCAACGAGGGGCTGCCGAACCATCTCGTCGAGTTGGCCCGCAAGCAGGTGGACCTCGGCGAGGCCAGCGTGGGCATCCTGGGAATGGCCTTCAAGGCCGAGAGCGACGATCCCCGCGACTCGCTCTCCTACAAGCTGCGGAAGCTGGTCGCCCTGGAGGCCCGCCAGGTGCTGTGCACGGATCCCTACGTGCCCGATCCGACTCTGGTGCCCCTGGAGCGCGTCCTCGCCGAATCGAACGTTCTTTTCGTCGGGACGCCGCACCGGGCCTATCGCGAGCTGCCGCCGCAGGAGGGCAAGACGGTGATCGACGTCTGGAACTGCCTGCCCAGGGCAGGTGGGCCCGCCCGGCTGTCTTGAATCCAAGCGCTTTATTCGAGAGGGAGTCCGCAACGTGAAAGTCCTGGTTACGGGGTCGGCGGGGTTCATTGCCGGCTACCTTGTCGAGCAGCTCCTCCAAGCCGGCCATGAGGTGATCGGCGTCGACAATTTCTCCAAGTACGGTGTCGTCGAGCGGAGCTATCAGAATCATCCCCGCTATCGCTTCCGGCAGGCGGACGCCCGCGACGTGGAGCTCCTCAAGGAGCTGGCGTCGGAGTGCGACCACTTCATCGCCTGCGCCGCACGCATCGGCGGCATCTCCTACTTCCACGAGTACGCCTACGATCTCCTGGCCGAGAACGAGCGGATCACGGCCGCGGCCTTCGACGCCGCCCTCCACGCCCACCGCCATCACCGGCTGCAGAAGGTCACGGTGCTCTCGAGCAGCATGGTGTACGAGAACGCCACGGTCTTCCCTACCCCAGAGGGGCACGAGCGGCAGTGCCCGCCGCCCTCCAGCACCTACGGCTTCCAGAAGCTGGCCTGCGAGTACTTCGCCCGCGGTGCCTGGGAGCAGCACCGGCTCCCCTACACCATCTGCCGCCCCTTCAACTGCGTCGGCGTCGGGGAGAGCCGGGCTCTGGGAGACAAGGAAATCCCCAGCGGCAACATCAAGCTGGCGATGAGCCACGTGGTGCCCGATCTGGTGCAGAAGATCCTCAAGGCGCAGGACCCGCTCCACATCCTGGGCTCCGGCGATCAGGTGCGCTGCTATACCTACGGCGGCGATCTGGCGCGCGGCATTCTCACGGCCATGCTCCATCCGTCGGCCGTCAACGAAGACTTCAACCTGTCGACGCCGGTCGCCACCAATGTCCTCGAGCTGGCGGAGCTGATCTGGCACAAGGTCCACGGCGATGCCAAGCCGTTCCGGTACGTCTCGGATCCGCCCTTCCCTCACGACGTGCAGATGCGGGTTCCGGACACCAGGAAGGCCCGGGACGTCTTGGGATTCGAGGCCGGTACATCCCTCTCCGACGTGCTCGACGAGGTCATTCCGTGGGTCGACCGAGAGATCGCCGGGGGGCGGATCTGAGCCCTTCGGCCAGCGAGGGGCGGTATTTCGACCGCCTCGTCGAAGAGACCGGCGACTTCAATCCCTTTGCCGACCGCGGCTGGGCGACTCTCGCCCGGCGTTTCGCCGCCGTCATTCCCGGGACCGGGCTCCGCGTCCTCGACGTCGGCTGTGGCACCGGCCAGTCACGGCGTATCTATCGCGACCGCAGTGCCCGCTACGCCGGCATCGATCTCTCGCTGGGTGCCTTGCGCCTGGCCCGGCGGCGCTGCGCGGACCCGTGGTGGCTCCAGGCCGACGCGCTCCGCCTTCCGTTTCGAGCCGGCACCTTCGACCTCGTGGCCTTCAGCAGTGTGCTGCACCACTTGAGCGACCGCCGGGCGGCTCTGACCGAGGCGTTGCGGGTCCTGCGGCCGGGGGGGTGGGCCTTCGCGTTCGATCCCAACCTCCTTCATCCCGCGATGCTCCTGTTCCGCCATCCGAAGAGCCCTCTCTACAATCCCCGGGGGGTCAGCCCGGACGAGCAGCCCCTCCATCCGCGCGAGCTGCGCGAGGACTTCGCGGCCGTGGGATTCAGCGCTCTCGGACAGCGAGGCCAATCCGATCTTCCCTACCGCGAGGTCGCGCCGAAAGGCCTCGACGCGCTGTTGCCGCTGTACAACCGCGCCGACTGGTTGTGGGAAAAGATCGGGCTGGGCCGCCGGTTCGGTACGTTCGTCGTCACCTGGGCGCGCAAGCCGTGAGCGGCGGTCCGCTTCTGCGCTACTCGGTCGTCGTGCCGGTCTTCCATGAAGCCGAGAACATCGGCCCCTTCTGCAAGGCGGTCCGCGCAGCCTTCCCGCCGGGATACGAGCTGCTGGTCTGCTACGACGTGGAGGATGATCCGACGCTGCCGGCCCTCGCCGCGCTCTTAGCGGACGACAAGCCGAGGGAGATCCGCCTGGTTCACAACACGCTGGGCCGCGGCGTGCGCTATGCCATCGAGGCCGGGATGCGGGCGGCCCGGGCTCCGGTCGTCATCGTCACGATGGTGGACCTCTCGGACGACTACCGGATCGTCGAAGAGATGGTGGCCCGCGTCGAAGCGGGCGCCGCGGTGGTCTGCCCCAGCCGCTACATGCCGGGCGGCCGGCAGATCGGCGGGCCGTGGCTGAAGAATCTGCTCAGCCGTACCGCCGGCCTAACCCTGCACTGGCTGGCAGGAGTTCCGACGCGGGATGCCACCAACAGCTTCAAGGCCTACCGGCGCGACTTCCTGGAGCGCACTCCGATCGAGAGCGCGGCGGGGTTCAGCCTCGGCCTTGAGCTCGTGGTGAAGTCCCATTTCTCCGGCGAACGGGTCGAGGAGATCCCCGCCATCTGGCGGGACCGTACGGCCGGGCAGAGCCGCTTCCGCCTGGCCGCCTGGCTTCCTCTCTACCTGCGGTGGTATTTCTGGGCGTTATGGCAGCGCTGGCGAGGACCGAGCGCCAGGCGAAGCTTGCGCGGGGGGGGAGAGAGCCGCTAAACTCTCTCGCGCTCCCGGAATAGGGGGCCCGCCCCGTCGGGTTGTGGGGAATCGACCGCCGGCATAGCTCAGCGGTAGAGCTACTGTCTTGTAAACAGTAGGTCCCCGGTTCGATTCCGGGTGCCGGCTCCATCCGCGGAGCGGCTGTCAGGCAGAGAGTTCTTTGGAGGCGTACCCGAGTGGCCAAAGGGGACAGACTGTAAATCTGTTGGGCACCGCCCTACGGTGGTTCGAATCCATCCGCCTCCACCATCTCCTTAGCGGGAGTAACTCAGGGGTAGAGTCACAGCCTTCCAAGCTGTTGGTCGCGGGTTCGAATCCCGTCTCCCGCTCCATCGTCCTTCGCGAAAAACTCCAGAAGCAACGGGTGGAAGAATTGGTAGCTGCCGCCGGGGCGCTGCAGCAGGCCGCGCTCGACCGCGGAATCGAGAAGCCTCACGAGCCGGCCGGGTGCCAGTTTCGCGAGCCGCAGCACCAGCCGCAGCGAGAAATGCTGCACGAAGTCGAGGCCGCTGTACGCGAGACCGGCCCAGGCGCCGAGGACCGGTGCGGCCTCCAGAAGAAGCCGGAGGTCTCCCCGGGGCAGGACGCCTCCAATGGAGAGAGGCCCCAGCACCAATCCCAGAGCCACGATGGTGGCCAGGCCCGTGATGAGGCCGGCCACGCCAGCGTTGCGCAGGGCCAGCCAGGTCCCCTGGTTGGGCCACTCCTTTTCTTCGAGAGCCCGGCCCCCCAGGCCACCAAAGGCGCCGAACAGGGCTGCGCCGAGCAGCGAGACGATCAGAGAGAAGGAGACCCAGAATCCGGCATCCAGGTAGGACAGGGATCTGTCCGCACCCAGGCAGAAGAGACCCCAGGAGACCAGGGAGAAGGTCAGCAGGGAGAGCGCGCCGATCGCCGTCCCCCGCCAGGACCAGGCCTTCCAGACCAGCGCCTCCGCCACCCGGATGTCCCGATTTCCGGAGCGGCCGGCTCCGCGAGCGCCGAAGACCGCTCCAAAGAGCAGGCCGAGAAGCAGGCTTACCCTCACCAGGGTGGTGGCGCGCCAGACCCAGACCGGGTGCCCGTGAGCCGCTTGGACCCAGGGGATGCCCATCAGGAGGACCGCGACGAAGGTTGCTCCGCCCAGAGCGAGCATCCTGCCGAGCACCCTCCTCAAAGTTGCTGGAGCGCGTCGGACCGGCGGTGTCTGGCTGAGGCGGACGGTTTCGAGGGCACCCACGAGAGTCCCGGCGAGGAGCGCGGCCACGCCGAGATCCGGCCGTTCGATGGCGAGGGCCAGGGGGAGCCCGAGCAAGCAACCGCCCAGAGCGCGGGAGAGGACGGAGTAGCCGAAGACCTGGCGGCGCGAGGTCAGCCAGGTCGGCTGGAGGCGCTCGATCTGGAAAAGGGCGCGGTCGTGCTCGGCCAGGCCGCGGGCCAGCCAGGAGAGGAACCGCCGGGTCCGTTCAGGGGGATGACGCCCTTCCGGCGGTGGCTGTGTGGAGGCGCTGCTCCGGTAACGGTTCCAGGGGAGGCGGCCACGCAGGCCTCGGGGTCTTTTGATCTCCTCCCGCGGCCAGGGGAGCTCGCGTCCCGGTTCCAGCATGCGGCTCACATAGTCCTCGAAGGCCCGCCCGATTCCGGCGGCCCGCCCGGAGGGGAGGTCCTCCGGCGCGGCATTCTGGAAGGTGCGCTCGAACAGAGTGAGCATCAGCGGCGAGACGGCCAGCTCACGGAGCCTGGCGTCGTCCGCCAAGGCTGCGCGCAGCCCGGCGAACGTGGAATCCCCAGCCCCTCCGAGATGCTCGTCGACCTGTGCAGGTGTGAGAGGGAGCAATTCCACGGCGGTCTCGAGTTGGAGATGCACCGGCAACTCTTCATAGACCTGGGTGTGGCAGGCGACCGCCAAGCCGGTGGCAAGGCCGTGGCTCTGAAGATGCGCGTTGATCGCGTCGACGCAGCCGGGCCGGCAGCTCGGCTCGACCTCGTCGAGGCCGTCGAGGAGCGGCAGGATCTGGTCGCGCGCGATCCATCCGGCCGCCTGGGGACCGGCCTGGTAACACCGTTCCAGCTCGCGGGCCATCCAGCCGGCGAGACTGCGGTCCTCACCCTTCCAGGAGGCCAGGTTGAAGAGGACCGGTACGGCGACGGTGGAATCGCGGCGGGCCAACCGGGCGAGCCCGCGGGCGAGCTCCAGGAGGGCGACGGTCTTGCCGCTCCCCGGCGGCCCAAGAAGCAGCAGACTCTTCCCCTGCCGCAGGAAGACGTCGTGGATCGGCTCGATCACCTCGCGGGCGGCAGCCTCCGGAGCCGCTCCCTCCGGGGCGGGCCGGCCCACGGCATCGGGCCGCTCCTCGCGGCGGATGCGCAGCCTTCGTCCCTCGGGGACCGCCTTGCGCAGAACGCCGTCGACCCAGAAGCGCTCGACCTTGTCGAGGAGAGCGAGCAGCACGTGCCGCTCGGGCGGGAGCTCGACCGGCTGCTGGCGCTCCTGCCACGTGGCGAGGGCGGCGAGCACGCTCGCCGCGAGGCCATCCGGGGTCGTGAAGGTCTCGACGACCCACTTCTCGCGGACCTTCCGTTTGAGATCCTCCAGCTTGCGCGCCCCGTCTCCCCCCTCGCGGAACGCTGCCGGCCATTCCTGATTGTCGTCGAGGATGAAACAGAAGATCGGCTTGCGGCGCCTCTGGGCTTCGAGCAGCTCCAGCTCCGTGATCGAGACCGCCCCATCCGGAGGCACGAACCCGTAGCGCCAGGCGTAGATGCCCAGGAAGAGCTCGGCGTCCACGACCTCCTGCAGACAGGCTTCGAGCGGCTCCTGATCACGGGCGCCGAACGACTCCATCTCGCTCGGCACATAGCCGGCCTTGCGAAGGCTCCGGCTGACCGCTTCCCGGAAGGGAATCAGATCCTGCCGGGTGCTGGAGACGAAGACTGTGAAGGCCATGATGCTTTGTCAGAAATGGAACGGTTGCCGCGAACACTCTTGATATACAGGTGTAGCATACTGGAAGAACATGAAAACCATCGAGCGGTCTCATCGAGGTCGTCAGCCCGGACGGCGCTGGGTCGAGCCTCTCCTGGCAGTGCTCCTTGCGGTCTCGGCGCTTCCGGCGGAGGCGGGGAGCACGGCCGCCCAGGTCTCTTTCACCTACGGTGTGCTCGCGTTCGAGGAGGGCAACGACGAAGAGGCGGCGCGGCTCTTGGCCGAGGCGGTCGCGAACGCCCCGGATGACGGGACCTTCCTGCACTGGCTGGGTCTCGCCGAGCTGCGCCGGGGGCGGGCGGCGGAGGCGATCGCCCGCTTCGAAGGGAGCCTGAAGGCCCGCCGGCCTCCCGCGGCGGGACGGGCGCGGGTGAAGGAGGACCTGCGCCTCGCGCGTGCGGCCCTGGCGGGAGGAACGGGTGCGGCGGTCGAGGTGACGGCGCCCGACTACCGCCCCGAGGTGCTCCGCTTCGAGGAGGTCCCCCGGTGGGAGGGATCGATCGGCGTCGCGTCGGGCTGGGACTCGAACCCGGAGCTGGTGACCGAGGACCGGCCGTTCACCCTTCCCGGTGAGACGGCACCGGGAGGAGTCCCCTCCGATGCCATGGTTTCTCTCGACGCCGAGGCGCGCTTCCAGCCTGTCGTGAGCCTCCACGGGTGGAGCCTGGGGCTCGACCTCAGCGGACATCAATCGAAATACCAGCAGGAGGACGCCGTCGACCTCACCATGGCGGGCGGGACGGCTTCATTGAGCTGGGGAGGGCCGCTGCTGGCCGACCAGCGGGTGCCGCGCGGCGAAGGGCGGCTCGCATTCCTGCTCCAGGCGGGAGGCTCACGGGCCTGGCTCTCCGGAGACTCCTACCGCGACACCACGGATCTCGCGGCGGCGCTCTTCGTGCGCGAGACTCCCTCGGCGACGACGCGGCTCGGAGTGAGCTGGAGCGATCGCGACTTCGCCGGAGGCCTCCCCTTGCTCCGCCCCAGCGGCCGAGAGCTCTCCGGCAGCGTCGACCAGTGGGTCTTCTTCGGCCGTCCGGACGGCTCGCTGCGGCTCGGCGCCGCCGCCGGGCGTTACGACGCCGAGCGATCCTTCGAACGGACGTTCTGGGAGGTGAGCGCTGGGGCCGAGGTGCCGCTGGCGCCCCGTTGGGCTCTCGATTTGACGGGCGGTTTCCGGGACGACGACTACGCGAACCAGGAGTCGAGCCTCCTGGGGGACCCGCTGGCGCCGCCGCGGCACGACACGACCTGGCGGGCGTCCGCCACCACGACCTGGCGTGCCGCAGGACATCTTTCCTGGACTCTGCGCGTGAGCCACATCCAGCGCAACTCGAACGTCGAGACTCCGTTTCCCGCCGTGCCGCTGCTCGACTATGAGAGGACGGTTGTCTCCCTGGGGGCCACATGCCTCTTCTGATGCGGACCGGCGTGGTGGCCCTCCTGCTCGCCGCCCTGGCACCGGTGGAGGGAGCAGCCCAGGCGAGCCAGAGAGTGGGCGAGGTCGTCAGGGCCGCCCCGAAGGTCCAGGGGAGGCCCACCTGCGATCCCGCGTCCTCGGGCGAGCTGGCGCCGAAGTCCCCCGTGTGCGTCGGCATGGAGATCGAGACCTCCTCCGGCGCCGGCGCCCGGATCGCCATCAACAGGGACCTGCGGCAGCAGCAAGGTGCGGTGATCCTCGGACCCAGGACGATCGTCGAGCTCACGGAGCAGGTGGTGAACCAGGCGCTGGGTCTCGAGACGATGAGCTGGCTCGTCAAGCTCGGCCAGTTCCGGCTGGCCCTCTTCCCGCCGCCCCCGGGAGCGCCCCTGGCAGAAGGCGAGTACAAGATCGTCACTCCGGACAAGACCGAGGTTCGCCTGCGGGGTACCGATGTCGCCGTGCAGGTGGACCGCAACGGCACCACCACGGTCTGGGTCATCGAGGGGAAGGTGGAGGTCAAGGCGGCGGCCGGAGGCACGGTCCTGGTCTCCGCCGGATATCGGACCCGTGTGCGGCGCGGCCACGAGCCGGAGCCTCCGGTTCGCTTCGGCACGGGCGGCGGACCGGGGCCCGGCGTCTCCGCACCCCCCGAAGAGACGATCTTCCCCGATCCTCCAGACCTGGACCTCCGGGCGCTTCGTCTCGACCTTCCTCAATAGAGCCAAGCGAGGACCCAATGCGCAAACTCCTGATCTTCGCCCTCGCCGCCCTGGCCCTCGCCACGATCGCCCCGGCTGGTGCCGAGTCGCCCTACCCGGTCACCGAGCTGTTCCCGGTCGAGCCCGAGATCAACGCCGAGCGCGGCTTCGCAGTGGCTTTGGACGGCGAGTGGCTGGCGATGGGAGCTCCCCGCGCCGATTACAAACCAGACACCCCGGCGGAGAAGGACAACGCCGGCGCGATTTACCTGTTCCACTGGTCCGGCACGACCTGGGACCAAAAGGCGAAGCTGTTCGCGGATTCGCCGCAGAGGAATGCGCAGCTCGGCCTCGCGCTGGCGATGCGCAACGGCGTTCTCGCGGCAGGAGCTCCGGGCGAGGGGCGCGTCTACGTCTTCACAGAGGGCGACGGCGTCTGGAGCCTGACGACAAAGCTCAAGGGGAGTGCCCGCGCCTTCGGACGCTCCCTTGCGCTCGATGACGACCACCTCGCCGTCGGAGCCTTCGGGGTTCACGGCGCGACGGACGGGGCCGTCTATCTATATAAGGTAGATTCCAGGGCCTTCGAGCAGAAGGTCCGCCCGCGGCCTGGGCAGAAAGGGGAGCGGTTCGGTTCCGCGGTGTCGCTGGCCGGCGACGTCCTGGTCGTCGGCGCCCCCGGGTACGATGTCGGGACCGGCCCCCCCACAATCGACGCCGGAGCCGTCTACATCTTCCAACCCGTTGGCTCCCTGTGGAGAGAGAAGCAGAAGCTGTTTCTTCCGAATGACCCGCCCCTGGCCTGGCAGCAATTCGGATCCGCGGTGGCCACGGACGGGACGCAGATCTTCGTCGGTGCGCCGACGGCCGGCCCGGCAGGCACCAATTCCGGGGCTGTATACCGTTTTGTGCTGAGCGCCGGCACCTGGAGCCTTCATGACCTGCCGGCCGTCGGAGGCCTCGGCGCCGGGGATCAGCTCGGTGCATCTCTGGCTCTCTCCGGGGACCTCCTGGTCGCAGGAGCTCCCGCACCGCCTCCGAAGACGGGGACGGGTGGCGTCTGGAACTTCCGGCTCTCTGAGCCCACGGTTCCTCCTTGGAAATCCCTGACGGCGGGCAATACGGAGGTCCGCGATCTCGCCGGTTTCGCAGTGGCGGTGTCCGGCGAACGGGTGGTGGTGGGAGGCGTCCTCGGCGACCAGGCAGACGGCGCGGCCGGGGCGGCCTGGTCATTCGACTGCGCGCAGGGAGACGAAGAAGAGGAAGAAGAGGAATGTACCGAGGAGGCCGAGGCTGTGGCCCGCGATCCACGCCTGGTGAAGCCCTATGGAGCCTCGGTGGCGCTCACGGAGCAATCCATGGCCGTCGGGGCTTCGGAAGAGGGTGCGGTCTATCTGTACCGGCAGGTGAGGAAAGGGTGGCGCCAGGAGGAGCGGCTGATCTCGGCTTATAAAGATGACAGTTTCGGCTCCTCCGTCGCCCTCGAAGGCCCGCTCCTCGCCGTCGGCGCTCCGCAGGCGCGATTTGCCGGGGTATCCGGTGAGCCCGTCTCTTACCCGGACGGAAGCGTCGACCTCTTCGTTCGCCATGGCTCCTCCTGGGTTTACGAGGCCACGCTCGCGCCGCCCGCGGAAGCGGCCTTCGGCGCCCGGGTGATCATCTGGGGGGACTCGGCGGCCTTCGGGACCTCGGTGGCCATCGCGGACGGGGTCGTGGCGGTCGGAGCGCCTGGCCGCAGCACTGTCTATCTCTTCGAGAAGGGAGTCCTGGGCTGGAGCCCCACCGGCACCCTGACCGCTCCCGCCTCGGGGTTCGGCTCCGCGGTCTCACTCCACAAGGACTCGCTGCAAAAATTGGTGCTGGTGATCGGCGCGCCCGGAGCGGCCGACGGGGCTGGCGCGGTGTATGTGTCGGTCCGCGAGAACAGTCGGGGATGGCCGCAGCCGCAGCCCCTTCCGGACCAGATCCCGGGCCGGGCGGTCGGCCAGGTCGAAGAGCGTGCGCTCGGTTCGGCGGTTGCGTTCGACGGCAAAGTCCTCGCCGCGGGGGCTCCGGGTTTTCTGGGTTTCAACAGCCAGCAGCTCCTTCTGTACGGCGCCGTCTTTCTGTTCACGCAAGACGGTACCACTTGGAAGAAGACGGGTCAGATTTCGTCCTTTGCCCCCCACCGTTTCGGCTCGTCGGTCGCCCTGCTCGGGAGCCGGCTGGTGATCGGCGCTCCAGACCAGGGCGATACGAACCCTGGCAGCAACGACCTGGACAAGATCGTCGTCTTCGAGCTGGATGCGCCTTCGGGCGAGTGGAGGCACGCCACAGATCTCGACGCCCTCCAGCCGCCGCACGGCGACAAGTTCGGTGCCGCGGTCGCCCTCTCAAAGTGCTTTCTCGTGGTTACCAGCCCCGGCCCTCCTCGCGGAGACCGGGTGACGGTGTTCGCGCTGCCGAACCTTGAGGAGTGCCCCCAATGAGCCGCGCGACGGTCATGGCGGCGGGGCTTCTGGCGCTCCTCCTGGCGCTGCCGGTCCAGGGACAGCAGTGGGTGGGGGAGCGCCTCTGCCCGCCGCGGCTCCCCTCTGGAGCGGAATTCGGCTCCGCAGTGGCGGTGGGCGACGACGGCACGATCGCCGTCGGGGACTACCGCCACGATGTCGTGTATCTCCACCGGAACACTGCGGGTCCTTGCGAGTGGTCGACCATCCCGAGTCCCGACCGCGGGGCCTGGTTCGGCTTCGCCCTGGCGATCGACGGAGACCGGCTCCTCGTGGGAGCTCCGAAGCCTGGCGGCACCGGGGCGGTGTATCTCGTCAATCTGGGCACTGGCGGTGTGGTACCGGTTTCGGTGCCGGGCTCCCGGCCGGGCGACGAGGTCGGCTCGGCGGTCGCTATGGACGGCACAACGCTGGCGATCGGGGCACGGGGCACGGACGAGCGGCGTGGCCGGGTCTACTTCGGCTCCATCGGCTCGTTCAAAGTGGTGCCGGTCGAGGGGCTCGCGCCGAACGCCGAGTTGGGCCAGTCGGTTG
>WNGB01006670.1_pt1 | contig 34187 bp, 31 predicted proteins | sample 5400681 | NCBI WGS metagenome assembly WNGB01 (sample SAMN13153367, study PRJNA577476) | soil metagenome | isolation source: 115 cm soil or saprolite under grassland replicate 2 | place: USA:California | collected 2016-06-15
AGGCCGAGCCCACGGAAGCCATCTCTGCCGACCTGGCCCCGGAGCCATCGGCCGAAACCCGCCAGGAGCTCGAGGCCGCGACCACTCGAGGCGACGAGTCGAGCCCGGAGGCCTTCGAGGCCACGCTCGAACCGGAGCCGGCCGCCCCCGAGGTGGCCGCCATGCACGAGGTCACTCCCGAGGAAGAGCCCGTCGCGGTCGCCGAGGAGGAGCCGGAAGACGTCTCCCTCGAGTCGATCGTGAAGGACCTCAAGCGCCGCGAAGGCCGCTCCTGACCAAAACGCTGGCCGCCTCTCTCAGCCCGGGTCCTTCGCTCCCGCGAGATCGAATCGGTAGAGGCACCAGGCGTATCCAATTTCGCCCCAATCAGATGCATCGGCACGATCCGCAGTCGGTCCTTCCCAATGGAGTTCCGCTCCTTCGTGGGGGAGCAGATCCAGGACATGATCCGGCGTGACACCCGGGGGAAGATCGACGAAGTCCACTGCACCGCCCGTGACATAAGGTAGTCGACGGCCGTCCCGGAGGATCAGGACGAAGCGGCAGTACCCCATCCCGGACTCGCCAGCCTCATACATCTTCGTGACCAAGCGCGCTGGAAGACGGGAGGGACTCTCACCGATCTGGACCACCTCGTCGATCGATAAGCTGCGCTTCCCCCGGTCGTGCTCGGGCCAGATGCCCCACAACCGAATATAAGGTTCCGCCTGCACGACATACACGCGATCCAATGCTGTCCCGTCGGCGAGACGAACCAGGCAGGGCCGATACTCGAGGTCTCCGTCCCTCGAGGGCTCCACGTTCATCAATTGGCTCAGCAGTTCTGGGCGAATTACCGAGATCTGCGTCAGTACGGCCTCGTTCAGTGCTTCCAGCTCCCCGGAGGAAACGGCGCTTCGGGCGCAGAACTGAGGGCTTGAGGATTCCAGCTCATCGGTGGAGATATCCACTACACGCAGCTCCGGACCGGCCAATTCATCATCAGGATCGGGTTCGACAATGAGAGTGGGCACGCCTGGCCTCACGTCCCACTGGAACATGGGGGGTCGAGCAAAGGGCCGTACCCAGACGCTCGTGGGGCCAGCACCCAGGACCTTGACGAAACGAACGAGGTTCAGCGGCCTCCCCAGCGTGTAAAGGTCGCCGAGTGTGTACTCGCGCCTCACCAAAATGCAGCCTCCGGCGTGGGAAGTATAAGAGTGGCCCGGCTACCATGCGACCTGATGCTGCTGGTCGGGCTGACGGGGGGGATCGGGGCGGGGAAGTCGACCGTTGCCAGCATGCTCGCCGAGCGAGGGGCGATCGTCATCGACGCCGACGATCTGGCCCGCCGCGCCATCGATCCCGGCACTCCGGGATTCGACGCCGTGCTCCAAACCTTCGGACCGGACGTTGTGTCGAAGGACGGCTCGCTCGACCGACGTCGGCTGGCGGCGCTCGTGTTCAAGGCTGAGGAAGCCCGGCGGAAGCTGGAGGCGATCGTGCATCCGGAAGTACGCCGGCTCTTCCTCGAGGAGACTGGGAAGTATCAGGGCACCGATGGGGTCCTGGTCTATAGCGTTCCTCTCTTGGTGGAGTCGGGACTGCAAAGAATGTTCGATGTCGTCGTTGTGGTCACCGCCGAACGAGGTACGCGGCTGGCTCGCCTGGCCGCCGCACGCGAGATGAGCGCCGATGACGCCAAGGGCCGCATGGATGCCCAGTTGCCCGACGAGGAGCGAGAAGCGGCCGCCGACGTGGTGATCAGGAACGACGGCTCGATGGAAGACCTCGAGCGCCAAGTCGACGCCGTCTGGCGCGACTTGATGGCTCGGATCAAGGCGTAGATATCATCGGGGCGGCGTGGGCTACCGGGTGGTGTTCTTCGATGCGGGAGAGACGATCGTCTACCCGCACCCCTCGTTTCCCGAGCTGCTGGCCCAGATCCTGCGAGAGGCCGGTCACGACCTGGATCCGGCGGTGATTCGCGAGAAGCTCCACGTGGTGGCCGACATCTTCACCAACGCCGCCTCCGAGGGAGAGCTGTGGTCGACGTCGCCGGAGCGGTCCCGCCGGTTCTGGGACCGGGTCTACGGGCATGGGCGTGGTGTCGAACTTCGAGGAGTGGCTGGAGCGGCTGTTGGAGTCGCTCGGCGTGACACCCTATTTCGACGTCCGAGTGATCTCGGGAGTGGAGGGCGTCGAGAAGCCCGACCCCAAGATCTTCCAGCTGGCCCTGGAACGGATGGAGGCCCTCCCCGCAGAATCGGCGTACGTGGGCGACAGTCCACAGTTCGACGTCGAGCCGGCGACCTCGCTCGGCATGACGGGCGTGCTGCTCGACCGCAGAGGCAGGTTCCCCGACCATCGCGGGCCACGCATCACCTCGCTGGAGGAACTGCCCGACGTCCTCGGGCTGGCCGCATGACAGAGGAGCGCCGGTTCACCGTGGAGGAGGCCAATCAGCTGCTGCCGCAGTTGTCCAAAACCCTCGAGATCATCCAGGAGGCCCACCGGCGCATCCTGGCCGGGGCGGAGCCGTGGCGGGGGCAGGCCCGGACCAACGGGGGAGGAGAGCAGACCGACGAGTACTGGCAGGCCATGAAGACGATGCGGGCTGGCCTCGATCGGCTGTTCGCATCGGGGATCATTCTGCGAGATGCGGAGACCGGGCTCATCGACTTCCCCTCTCAGCGAGACGGCGAAGAGATCTTCCTGTGCTGGCGGTTGGGCGAGGGGCAGGTGGGGTTCTGGCACGGTCCCGAATCCGGGTTCGGCGGGCGCCGGCCCCTGTAGGCGCGCGTAGACTGCGTTCGTGGACGCCCTCGCCATCGAAGTCAAAGGGCTCACGAAGTCATACGGCGACGTCCACGCCGTGCGCGGCATCGACCTCTCGGTGCGCCAGGGAGAGGTGTTCGCCCTGCTCGGTCCGAACGGAGCTGGCAAGACCACGACCGTGGAGATCATGGAAGGCTTTCGCGATCGCACCAGTGGAGAGGTCCGTGTTATCGGGCACGACCCGGCCAAAGGCGACCGCTCCTTCAAGTCCCGGATCGGGATCGTGCTGCAGTCCACGGGGATCGACCCATACCTGACCGTCGCCGAGACCATCGACCTCTTCCGCATGTACTACCCGCATCCTCGTCCGGTGGACGAGATCGTCGAGGTCGTCGGGCTGAAGGAGAAGCGAGACACGCGCGTCCTGAAGCTCTCCGGCGGTCAGCAGCGACGCCTCGACGTGGCGATCGCCCTGTCCGGGGACCCCGAGCTGCTGTTCCTCGACGAACCCACCACGGGGTTCGATCCCTCGGCCCGCAGAAACGCGTGGGCGGTGGTCAAGAACCTTGCCGGCCTGGGCAAGACCATCTTCCTCACCACGCACTACATGGACGAGGCACAGCACCTCGCCGATCGGGTGGCGGTCATCGCCGCGGGCAAGATCGTGGCAGAGGGGCCGCCTGGCTCGCTGGCCGGCCGGGACACCGCGGCCACCGTCATCCGGTTCCGATTGGCCGACCGCGAGGCGCGGCTCCCTCCGGCCATCCATGAGGCGGCGACGTCGGCGAACGGCCTGTTCGAGGTGAGGACAGAGGATCCCACGCGGACGCTCTACGAGGTCACGGGGTGGGCCCTGGAGCGGGGCATCCGCCTGGAGGCCCTGGACGTGACCAGGCCCACGCTGGAAGACGTGTATCTCCAGCTCACCGGAGGCGAGGCAGGAACGGAGTGATGAACGACATCGGCCTCTCCTTCCGTCAGGTCCGCTACACGAACAAGGCGTTCTGGCGGAATCCGTTTTCAGCCGGGTTCACTTTTGCCTTCCCCCTGATGTTTCTGGTGATCTTCACGGCTCTGTTCGGCAACGACACCGTCGACGTGTTCGGCAAGAAAGTGAGCACCTCGACCTTCTACGTGTCCGCTATCGCGGCGTTCTCCATCATCACGGCCACCTACACCAACCTGGCCATCAGCGTGACCTTCCAGCGTGATGCGGGCATCCTCAAGAGAACCCGCGGGACCCCCCTCCCAGCTTGGGCCTACATGTTCGGCCGGATCGTCCACGCCATCCTCATCGCGGCCCTACTGGTGGTCATCGTGGTCGCCTTCGGGGCGGCCTTCTACAACGCGGACCTGCCCAGCCGGACCCTCCTGGCGTTCCTGACCACGCTGGCCGTCGGAGCGGCCAGCTTCTCGGCGCTGGGCCTGGCGCTGAGCGGCTTCGTGCCCAACGCGGAGGCCGCTCCCGCCGTGGTGAACTTCTCGATCCTGCCGCTCCTGTTCCTGTCCGACATCTTCATCCCCATCCAGGACCCGAACGCCTGGTACGTGAAGCTGGCCAAGATCTTTCCCGTCTACCACTTCTCCCAGGCCATGAAGTCGGCGTATTTCTCGCCTACGGGCGCGGGCTGGAGGGGGACGGACCTCCTGGTCATCGGGGTGTGGGGGCTGGCCGGGGTGATCGTGGCCGTGCTGTTCTTCTCTTGGGAGCCTCGTCGATAGCAGTCCCTATCTCCTCGAATCCGACTGGCCCTTCCCCGCTTCCAGACCCCGTGCTAGGCTCCCGCCCGACGCGCTCCCGGCACTGTCCTGGACGCTCGCAAGCCTCGAGGAGGGGGTCATGAGCAGATTCGTCCGCTGCATTGCCGCTCTCGCCGTCGTCGGGCTCGCCCTGGCGGCGTGTGCCGGCTCGACGACGCCGCAGGCCACCGGCACGTCGGCCAATCCGTGTAGTCCGCCGTCCGTCATCACCTCCGGCACCTTCACCGTAGGCGCCGAGTTCCCCTACTACGAGCCATTCCTCATCGGTAGCCAGTCGAATCCGACCGGGTCCGAAGGCGAAATGATCAACGAGATCGCCAAGCGTCTCGGGTTGCGCACGGTCAAGTGGGTGAACATCGCGTTCGACCAGCTGTATGCCCCTGGGACCAAGAAGTTCGACGTGGGGGTCAGTGAGATCACCATCACGCAGGAACGAGCCCAGGCCGTCGACTTCAGCGAGCCCTATTTCGACGCCAACCAGGGGATCCTGGTACGAGCGGACAGCAAGTACGCGAACGCGGCGAAGACCGAGGACCTGCTCGGCGCCAAGTTCGGGGCCGAGGCGGGGACGACCGGGCTCGACTACATCAACGCCCACGTCAAGCCACAGAAGAAGGTCAGCCAATTCGACACGACCGACGTGACGGCGCAGGCCCTCAAGACCGGGACGATCGACATCCAGATCATCGATGTGCCGATCGCCGCCGGCATCCGGGACGGCTCGAAGGTACCCCTCAAGATCATCGGGGAGTTCGTGACCAACGAGCAGTACGGGCTGGCCATGCAGAAGGGGAGCCCGATCAAGTCCTGTGTGGACCAGGCCATCAAGGACTTGAAAGCGGACGGGACCCTGGCGAAGATCCAAAACAAGTACTTCCCGGGAACAACCCCCCTCCCGGCGTTCCAGCCGACAGCCTGACCCAGGGGAGGGCCGAGGAGGCAGCCGTGGGTCTGCAACCCTCTTCGGCTCCGGCCCCGCTCATCGAAGCCGGGCGACCCCCGCCCGCCCGGCGGAAGATGCTCAGAGGGGAGAAGCGGGGGCTGATCATCGCGGCGGCGAGTTCGCTCGTGGTGCTCGCCGTCATCGTGCTGGTGGCGGTTCTCGCGCCGGGCTCTCGTGAGGTCCAGGATGCGTTCTTCTCGCCCCACCACCTGAAGGGCGCGGCCCTCGGCACCCATTCGAAGGACCACGTGACCCCCTCCGTGGTGGCCGCCTTCTTCACCGTCACCGTGAAGATGTTTCTGGTCGCCGAGGCCCTCGTCCTCGCGCTCGCCCTGTTCCTGGCGGTGGTGCGGAGCATTCCGGGTCCCGTGTTCTTCCCTTTCCGCGTGCTCGCGATCGCCTACATCGACTTCTTCCGCGGCATCCCCCTCCTGCTGGTCATGTTCATCATCGCCTTCGGCCTACCTGGGATGCAGCTCGGGTTCGTGTCCCGGCTGTCCCAGTTCACGTACGGGGTGATCGCGCTGACCCTCGTGTACTCCGCCTACGTGGCCGAGGTCTACCGGGCAGGGATCGAATCCATTCACGACAGCCAAACGGCGGCCGCTCGGGCCCTGGGGTTGTCCAGGTGGCAGGCGCTCCGCCATGTCGTGTTGCCCCAGGCCATCCGGCGAGTGATGCCGCCGCTGCTCAACGACTTCATCGGCCTCCAGAAGGACACCGCTCTGGTGGCCGCGATCGGGCTGGTCGAGGTCGTTCGAACCGCGCAAGCCTACGGAACCACGTTCTTCAATTTCGCCGGATTGACCGTGGCCGCGGCCCTCTTCGTTGCCATCACCATTCCGCTGGCTCGATTCACCGACTACCTCATCGTCCGCCAGCAGCGGAAGATGCGCGCATCTGGCGGCGTGCGGTGATGGCCCCCACAGACCAACGACCGCAGACCCGCAACGGGGAGGCCGTCCGACTCGAGGGTGTCCACAAGTCGTTCGACGATCTCCATGTTCTCAAGGGGATCGACCTCTCGGTGGCCGACCACGAGGTCATCTGCCTGATCGGCGCGTCCGGTTCCGGGAAGTCGACGATGCTCAGGTGCGTGAACCTCCTCGAAACGATCGACGCGGGGCACATCTTCGTGGAGGGGGAAGAGATCACGGCGGAGGGAGTGGACGTCAATCGGATCCGGAAGCGGATCGGTATCGTCTTCCAGGCTTTCAACCTGTTCCCGCATATGACCGTCATGCGGAACATCACCCTGGCACCCGTCAAGGTGCGGGGCCTGTCGCGGCAGCAGGCTGAGCAGGAGGCGGTCGACCTGCTCCAGCGGTTCGGGCTGGAGGACAAACGAGATGAGTACCCGGATAGGATGTCGGGAGGCCAGCAGCAGCGCGCGGCGATCATCCGGGCTTTGGCCATGAACCCCGACATCATGCTGCTGGACGAGGTCACCAGCGCCCTGGATCCCGAACTGGTGGCGGAAGTACTCAACGTCATCCGCGGCCTGGCGGAGATCGGGATGACCATGCTGATCGCCACGCATGAGATGGGCTTTGCCCGGGACATCGCCGACCGGGTGTGCTTCCTGGAGGCGGGGGTGATCCTGGAGCAGGGTCCGCCCGAACAGATCTTCACGGAGCCGCACCACGCCCGGACGAAGCAGTTCCTCCAGCGCATCATCGAAGCCGGCCGGCTGTAGGACTGTCGTCGGCGGCCCCTACAATCGATCCATGCCGGAATTCAAGGTCGAGTCCGAGTTCGCCCCCGCAGGGGACCAGCCGCAGGCCATCGATCGGCTGGCCGAGGGCGTGATGCGCGGCGAGGACTACCAGACCCTCCTCGGGGTGACCGGGACCGGCAAGACTTTCACCATCGCCGGGGTCATCGGGCGGGTCCAGAAGCCTACCCTGGTCATAGCCCCGAACAAGTCGCTGGCCGCCCAGCTGGCCAACGAGTTCCGGGAGTTCTTCCCCCACAACGCCGTGGAGTACTTCGTCTCCTATTACGACTACTACCAGCCCGAGGCCTACGTCCCACAGACCGACACCTACATCGAGAAGGACAGCTCGATCAACGACGAGATCGAGCGGCTACGGCACTCGGCCACCTCGGCGCTGCAGAGCCGCCGTGACGTCATCATCGTCGCCTCGGTCTCCTGCATCTACGGCCTTGGCTCGCCCGAGCAGTACGCGGGGCAGATTCTGCGGGTGATCAAGGGGGTACCGCTGGACCGAGACTGGGCCATCCAGCGCCTAGTCGACATCCAGTACCACCGGACCACCCAGACACTGGCCAGGGGGCGCTTCAGGGTCCGTGGCGACACGCTGGAGATCCACCCGGCCTACGAGGAGACCATCCTCAGGGTGGAGTGGTGGGGCGACACGGTCGAACGTATCCTCCGGCTGGACCAGGTCACCGGGGAGGTCCTCGCCGACCTGTCCGAGGTCTTCGTCTACCCGGCCACCCACTACGTGACCCCCGAGGACGAACTGCAGCGGGCCATCGTGGGGATCGAGACGGAGCTGAAGGAGCAGCTCGTCGAGCTCGAGTCGGAGAACAAGCTGCTGGAGGCTCAGCGCCTCCGGATGCGGACCAACTACGACCTCGAGATGCTCCGTGAAGTCGGCTTCTGCTCGGGCATCGAGAACTATTCGCGCCACCTCGACGGCCGCCGGCAGGGCGAGCCGCCCTACACGCTACTCGACTACTTCCCCGACGACTGGCTGTGCGTGATCGACGAGAGCCACGTCACCGTGCCTCAGATCCACGGGATGTACGAAGGAGACATGTCGCGCAAGAGGACGCTGGTGGAGTTCGGTTTCCGCCTGCCGAGCGCCATGGACAACCGTCCCCTGAAGTTCGACGAGTTCACCGAGCGCGTGAACCAGGTGGTGTTCATGTCCGCGACCCCGAGTCCGTACGAGCTCCGCGTGGGCAGGCAGGTGGTCGAGCAGATCGTGCGACCCACGGGTCTGGTCGACCCCGAGGTGGAGGTCAGGCCGACCAAGGGCCAGGTCGACGACCTGATCGAGGAGGTCCGGCGAAGGGTGGAGGCCTCGCAGCGCGTCCTGGTCACCACGCTCACCAAGAAGATGGCGGAGGACCTCACCGACTACCTGATCGAGATGGGACTGCGGGTCCGCTACCTGCACTCCGAGATCGACACCATCCAGCGCATCGAGATCCTGCGGGACCTGCGGCTCGGAGAGTTCGACGCGCTGGTCGGGATCAACCTGCTGCGGGAGGGGCTGGACCTCCCGGAGGTCTCGCTGGTGGCCATCCTCGATGCGGACAAGGAGGGGTTCCTGCGGTCGGAGACCTCCCTCATCCAGACCATCGGGCGGGCGGCGCGCAACGTCGAGGGCAAGGTCCTCATGTACGCGGACACCGTGACCGACTCCATGAGGCGGGCCATCTCGGAGACGAACCGCCGGCGGAAGATCCAGATCGAATACAACCGCGAGCACGGGATCGATCCTCAGACGATCCGGAAGAAGGTCTCGGACATCCTCCTGGCTCTCCAGGGGGATCCGAGACGATCGGCGCTCACGCCCGAGCGGAGCCGGCGCCGGCGCCAGAGATCCGACATCGAACTCATGCCGCGCGAGGAGCTGGAGCGGCTCATCCAGACCCTCGAGGACGAGATGCACGAAGCGGCCAAGGACCTCCGGTTCGAATACGCGGCGCGGTTGCGCGACGAGGTGCTCGAGCTGCGCAAGGAACTCAAGTCATTGAAGGAAGCGGGGGTGCGGTAATCTCGCCCCGCCCACCGGCATGAGCACCCTCGCCGTTCGCGCGCCACTCGCGTGGCTCGGCCCCGGCAGGCTCGTCGAAGACGCGTTCGTCGTCATGGAGCGGGGCCGAGTCGTGTTTGCCGGGTCCTCGAAGCACCTCGCGGTGCGGTTCGCCGGCGAGGGCGGGTCCGAGACGCTATCCGGTGAGCCGGCGCCGCCCGAGCCCGACGAGGAACTGCACGTCGAAGGGTTCCTCATGCCCGGGGTCGTCGACCGGCACGTCCACATCGGGCTGTCCGATCCCGGGGCTGTGCTGGCCGGGGGCGTCACCGCGGTGCGCGATCTCGCGTGGCCGGCCGAGGCGATCTTCTCGCTGGCCGAGGCATCGGAGAGTTCCTCGTTCAACGGCCCGCTGGTCCGGTGCGCCGGGCCCATGATCACCTGCACGGGCGGCTACCCGACCCGCTCTTCCTGGGCACCCAAAGGGACGGGCATCGAGGTACGCGATTCGGCCGACGCCGCCGAGGCCGCACGACACCTCCTGGCAAGCGGCGCGGCAGTGCTGAAGGTCGCCCTCAACAGCGACGACGGCCCGACACTCTCCGACGAGGAGCTGCTCGCGGTGTGCGAAGTCGGCCACGGGGCCGACGTCCCCGTCACCGCCCACTGCCAGGGGCGGGGCCAGGTTCAGCGCGCCGTGGGGGCAGGGGTCGACGAGCTGGCCCACTCCCCGTGGTCCGAGCGCCTGTCCGACGATCTCATCCGGGCGATGGCCAAACGGATGAGGATCGTGTCGACGCTCGACATCCATTCGTTCGGCAAGGACACACCGGAGGTCAGGATGGCGCTGGACAACCTTCGGCGGTTCATCGCAGAAGGAGGAACGGTCGCCTACGGCACCGACCTCGGGAACGGGCCCATTCCTCCCGGGATCCACGTTGGGGAGGTGTGGCACCTGTACCGGGCGGGGCTCTCCGCGGAGCGGCTGCTCCAGGCCGTGACCTTTCGGCCCCTGGCAGCCGGCGAGCCGGCCGACCTCGTCGCTCTGGGTGGGAACCCCCTGGAGAACCTGGGGGCCCTGGGGAAGGTCCGTCTGGTCATCAGGGCAGGCTGCCGGGTGCGCTGAACCGCGCCGGCGCAGCCGTGCACAAGTCGCGGGCGGTAGCATCCTGGGGAGAAGACGACGTGCGCTCGCCCAGGACATCCATCAGCCAGACCCGGTCGCTGCTCGCCGCCAGCCTCGCGCTGGGGCTGCTCGTGGCCGCCTGTGGGAGCAATGCAAGCTTGGGGCCCGTTGGGGCCGCCAACGCCTCGTGCGGGGGCAGCGGCACGGGGGGTGACGCTTTCGCCCCGGCTGCCGGCGTCAAAGGTGGGACGCGCTGGCTCTTTCGGTGCGACAAGCCACCCGTGGCGTTCCGGAAGTCGAGCGTCGAGCTCGCCAACCTCGTGGGGGACATCCAGGGGCTTGGCACGGCCGGCCTCAAGTCCACCCCAGATGCGGCTGCCCTGGTCCTCGTCGAGGACGACCCGGCGGTCCCGTGGGGGACGCACCTTCGCGGCGCCGAGCTGGCGATCTTCTGGTCCTTCGCGGGGGACAAGAGCTCGGGGGCCTGGCTGATCCTCGTGACCGACGTCGTGGTCCACGCGTCCAGGGACCCGGTCCTGCCGACCGCGTATCGCTGGTCCCGCGCCGAAGTGGCCGCCTTCGTGACCTGCGGCATGCCGCCCGCCACGGACAGCCCATGCCACCAAAGGTTCTGGCAGTCAGCCGATCAGATCGTCCTAGCTCCCGCGGGCGCGCCGCGCGGCAAGTAGCGAGTCAGACGATCTCGCGCAGCGCATCGAACAGCCGGTCGATGTCGCCTTCGGTGTTGAAGAAATGCGGGGAGACCCGGATGCCGTCCCCTCGGTAGTCCGTGCACACGTCCCGGTCGAGCAGGGCGTGGCATACCTTCTCGGCCTCCGTCCCGACCCCGATGTTGACCATCCCGCCGCGGGCGTCGCGGTCGCGCGGGGACCGGACGGGAAGCCCGGCCTGGTCCGCCCGGGCGATCAAGTAATCGATGAGGTCCTGCTGCCGCTCCCGGATGGCGGCCGGCCCCACCTCCGAGATGATGTCCAATCCACCCTGAGCGATGAACGCGATCGGCGCGGCCGGGGTGCCGTGCTCCAGCCGGCGCGCCGTGGGGTGGTAGTCGAGGTGTTGCAGGTCGAACGCGAAGGGCTCTTTGGTGGCGAACCACCCGGTGGTCAGCGGCTCCAGGCGCTTGTGGAGGCGTTGCCGGGCGTAGAGGAAGGCGAGCCCCGGCCCGCCGCACAGCCACTTCAGGACCCCTGTGGTGTAGAAGTCACAGCCCAGGTCGTGCACGTCGACCGGCACGATGCCGGCCCCGTGGAAGTCGTCCACCACGGTCCACGCCCCGGCCTTCCGGGCCAGCCGGCAGACCTCCTTCGCGTCGAGCAGCGCACTGGTCCGATACAGCACCCGGTTCACGATGACCAGCGCGGTGTTCTCGTCGATGGCATCCCGGTAGGCCTCCACCGGAACGGTGAGCCCGTCAGGCGAACCGAGGAAGACCACCTCGGCTCCCCGGCGACGGTGGGCCAGGGCGACGTGGCCGTCCGTGGGGAAGTCCAGCTCGGAGAGCACGATCTTCGGGCGCTTCCCGAAGTCGATGCAGGACATGATGCTCGCCAGCGCCAGCGAGACGTTCACCGTGATGGCCAGTTCGTCTCGCGTCGCTCCGATCAATGCGGCGAACGTGTCTTTGACCCGTCCCATCTGGGGGAAGATGTGCTCCATCCACACGGGGTCGGGCGCGCCCTCGGTGGCCCACACGTCCACGTACTCCTGGAGATACCGCTTCGCACGGGTGGACACCGGCCCCAGTGAAGCGCTGATGAGGTACGCCTTCTTCTCGAGGACGGGGAACTCGGCCCGGTACGCTTCGACGTCGATCGCCATGGGGGCTCGCTCCTCACTCACCGTTCGTGTTTGGTGTGCTGCTCGTGCTTCGCCAGGTAATCGATGTACATCGGTCGGAGGGCATCGGCAAGCTCGCCTTCGCCCGTGTGGGTGAAGTCGTGGAGCAGGGGAATCAGGTCGGCCACCCCGACGTCCGCCTGCGCCTCCTGCAGGTTCCCGGTCGCGGCTTCGGCCACCGGGACGGCCTTCAGGAGCTGCCACAGGAATCCGACGTCGAGCCGTCGCTCCGCCAACCGGATGGCCCGGTCGTGCAGCTCCTTCGACGACAGCTTGTCGAGGTCCTCCCGGGTGGACACAGCATGCAGCCTACGTGCCCGGAAGGCAGGGCGGCAAAGACCCTCTACCGGCCCCAGTCCGCGAACTGGGCGTCGCTCCCGGCGCCGGTCACCGGGATCGAAGCCAGTCCGGTTCCGTCGGGACGGATCACCTCGAGGCCGGGGGAGAAGACCAGATACTGGCCGTCCGGAGACCAGTCGACGAACATGCCGATCTGCAGGCTGAGCCGGTGCTGGTCCGACCCGTCGGCGTTCATCACATAGATGGTCTGGTACGGGCCGATGTCCCCCGTGGTGCGGCAATCGGATGCCTTGGTGTTGGAGCAATCGTCCCGGGTCGTCGAGTACGCGATCTTCGTCCCGTCCGGCGACCACGATGGAAACCCGTCCTCGCCTGGCGCGTCGGTCAGCTGCCTCAAGCCGGATCCGTCCACGTTCATGACGAAGATGTCGTAGTTCGGGTCGCTGCCGTGGGCGCCCGGCTGTTGGGACATGAACGCGACCCTGGTGCCGTCGGGTGACCCCGAGGGGTACTCGACGTAGACGTCGTTCGGGATGACCTGGAGACCGGAGCCGTCCGGGTTGGCCGTGCAGCCGTGGAATCCGAAGCCCAGATCGCGGGCGCAGTTCCACAGCACTTTGCCGCTGGAGGTCCACGCCGGCCCCCAATCGTCGGCAGGGTCGCGGCTGACGTCGTGCTGGCGTGATCCGTCGGCGTTCATCACGTAGATCTCGTTGTTGCCGTCGCGCATCGACCGGAAGGCGATCCTCGTTCCGTCCGGGGACCAGGCCGGATCGAAGTCCTCGTGGCGATTGGTGGTCAGTCGCTTCAGGCCGGAGCCATCCGCGTTCAGGATCCAGACGTCGTCCGTTCCGTTGGAGAAGGCGATCCGGCCCTCGAGCGTCGAGACGTCGATCGGGGAACCGATCGACTCACCGGCGGTCGAGGAGACGGCAGGCCTCGGCGCACTGGGGGAGCGGGTCGGACTCGGCTTCGGGATGGCCGACTTGCCCGTACATGAAACGAGGACTACGAGGCCCGTGACCAGCGCTACCGAGAGCCGCTTGTCGGGCCTCCTCACTGCTGCCATCCTTTCGTCCCTCGCGATCCTTGTACGCCGTCCCGGCATCGACGGTTCCGACGTGCGCTGGGATTGGGACTAGGGTCCAGCGCATAATCCCGGAGATGAGGTGCTTCCGCCGGGGATTCGTAGCGGTCGCTGCCGCGATACTGGCCGGCAGCTGCGCCGCAGCCTCCACCGCGCCTTTGACTGGGCCCTCCGACAGCGGAGCCGGCTCTTCGATCGACGAACCGACCACGCCTTGCGAAGACGTGGCCCCCGACTGCCGCGCTAAGCGCCTGCCTGACGTGAGCCTTTCCGAGGAGAAACCACGGGTTGAAGGAGTCGAAGCGCTCGGGCCGGTCGACCAGCCCCTCGAGGTCATCATCTCGTTCGACCAAGCGCTCGCTGCCGCGTGGCAGGAGGATGCACAAGCGGCCGAAACCGTCCGGGTCGTGCTCGGCTCGGCGGACTCACAGGCGATGCACTGGGAGTCGAGCGGGGACCTCTTCTACGGGATCGTGTGGACGGGCGTCTGCATCACTCGCCACGGCGGAACCCGTATCGGATCATCCTCCCCGGAGCCGACAGGGTGCAGCAGGGGCGACTGGGGCACCATCATCGATGCCCATACCGGAGCCTTCATCGTGGGGGGAACCGGCTAGCCGGAGCCTGTTGGCGGGCCTCGGTACAATGCCCGCGTGGGCACTGACAGGCTTGTAATTCACGGTGCCCGTGAGCACAACCTGAAGAACATCACCCTCGATCTTCCCCGGGGGAAGCTGATCGTGTTCACGGGCCTCTCGGGCTCCGGCAAGAGCTCGCTGGCCTTCGACACCATCTACGCGGAAGGCCAGCGCCGCTACGTGGAGTCCCTCTCGTCCTATGCCCGCCAGTTCCTGGGCCAGATGGAGAAGCCCGACGTCGACTTCATCGAGGGCCTGTCGCCTGCCATCTCCATCGACCAGAAGGGCACGTCGAAGAATCCCCGGTCGACGGTGGGCACCATCACCGAGATCTATGACTACCTCCGGGTCCTCTTCGCCAGGATCGGCCAGCCCCATTGCCCGAAGTGTGGCCGGCCCGTCGGCCGCCAGACCCCGGACCAGATCGTGGACCAGGTCATGCAGCTCCCGGAAGGCACCCGGTTCCAGGTCCTGGCGCCCATCGTCCGGGGCCGGAAGGGCGAGTACGAACGGCTGTTCGCCGACCTGGCCCGCAAGGGCTTCTCCCGAGCCCGGGTGGACGGGGAGGTCATGGACCTGTCGGAGAAGATCCGGCTGGATCGCTACTACAAGCACTCCATCGAGGTCGTGGTGGACCGCCTGGTGGCCCGGCAGGACATCCGCCGCCGCGTGGCGGACTCCATCGAGACCGCCCTCGAGCTGGCCGAAGGCATGGCGGCCATCGCCGTCCAGACCGACGGCAAGGAAGAGGTGGTCAACTTCAGCCAGAAGCTGGCCTGCACCTACGACGGCATCTCCTTCGACGAGCTCGCCCCCCGTAACTTCTCGTTCAACTCGCCGTACGGGGCGTGCCCCACGTGCGACGGGCTGGGAACCCGGCTGGAGGTCGACTCCGAACTCATCGTGCCGAACGACGAGCTGTCGATAGAGGAGGGCGCCATCGCCCCGTGGGCCGGAGCCCGCCTGGAGTATTGGCACCGGCTGCTGGAGGCGGTGGCCAAGGCCCACCGGGTGTCGACGAAGACCCCGTGGAAGCGACTGCCGAAGGAAGCGCGTGAAGCGATCCTGTTCGGGTCGGCCGAGCCCGTTCACGTCACCTACCGGAACCGCTACGGGAGGCTCCGCTCCTACACGACGGAGTTCGAAGGCGTGATCACGAACCTGGAGCGGCGATACGGCGAGGCCGAATCCGACAGCGCGCGTGAGCGGCTCGAGCAGTACATGCGGGACGTGGCGTGCCGGGTCTGCAGGGGCGCTCGACTCAGGCCCGAGTCCCTGGCGGTGACGGTCGGCGGGATCAACATCTGGCAGTTCACCACGAAGTCGGTCAAGGACGAGGTCGCGTTCCTCGACCAGCTCCAGCTCACCGATCGAGAGCACATGATCGCCGAGCGGATCCTCAAGGAGATCCGGGCGCGGCTCCAGTTCCTGATCGACGTGGGCCTGGACTACCTGACCCTCGATCGGACCTCCGGGACGCTGGCCGGTGGAGAGGCACAGCGCATCCGGCTGGCCACGCAGATCGGGTCGGGCCTGGTCGGTGTGCTCTACATCCTGGACGAGCCGTCGATCGGCCTGCACCAGCGGGACAATCGGCGGCTCATCGATACGCTGCTGCGACTGCGGGACCTCGGCAACACCCTGATCGTGGTGGAGCACGACCAGGCCACGATGGAGGCCTCGGACCACGTGGTCGACATCGGGCCCGGAGCCGGCGAGCTGGGCGGCGAGATCGTCTACTCGGGCCCGCTCGAGGGGATGCTCCGCGACCCGCACTCGATCACCGGGGACTACCTGACGGGACGGCGGTCGATACCGACTCCGCAGGTCCGTCGGAAGCCGTCCAAGCGCTGGCTTCGAGTGGAAGGGGCCCGGGAGCACAACCTCAAGACGATCGACGTGGCCGTCCCGCTGGGCACCTTCGTGTGCGTGACGGGCGTCAGCGGATCGGGGAAGTCCACGCTGGTGGAGGAGGTCATCCACCGGGCCCTCCAGGTCAAGGTGAACCGGTCCCGGATCGTTCCCGGCAAGCACCGGCGGATCGTCGGCTGGGAGGAGATCGACAAGGTCATCAACGTCGACCAGTCCCCGATCGGGCGGACCCCGCGGTCGAACCCTGCCACCTACATCGGCGTGTTCGACCACGTCCGCCAGCTGTTCTCGCAGGTGCCGGAGGCAAGGGTTCGCGGCTACACACCGGGCCGGTTCTCGTTCAACGTGCCGGCCCCGCGCGGGGGGCGTTGCCAGAACTGCGCGGGCGATGGGCAGATCAAGATCGAGATGCATTTCCTTCCCGACGTGTACGTGACGTGCGAGGTGTGCAAGGGGAAGCGCTACAACCGGGAGACGCTGGAAGTGAAGTACAAGGGGCGGTCGATCTCGGAAGTGCTCGACATGAGCGTGGGGGAGGCGTGCGAGTTCTTCCAGAACATCCCCGTGATCAACCGCCACCTCCAGACGCTCTCGGACGTCGGGCTGGGCTACATCCGGATGGGGCAGCCAGCGCCCACGCTGTCCGGAGGCGAGGCTCAGCGGGTGAAGCTCGCCTCGGAGCTGTCGAAGAGAGCCACCGGGCGAACCTTCTACATCCTCGACGAGCCCACGACGGGCCTGCACTTCGACGACATCCGCAAGCTCCTGTCGGTGCTGGAGCGGCTGGTGGCGGCGGGGAACACCGTCCTGGTCATCGAACACAACCTCGACGTGATCAAGACCGCCGAAGACCCTGTATAGAATGAGCGGCGCATTGCCTGGAGCCCTAAGATCACGAGCGTTGAAGCTCGGCGCCCTGCTCGGAGTGGCCGGATTGTCCGCGGCAGCGTGCGCCCCCGCCACCAACCCGCCCTCGGTCCCAATCAAGCAGCAGGGCACGGTCCTGGTCAGCGTGGTCGATTCGCTGTTCGACGCCGGCCGGTCGCCCTCGGTCCAGCTGGACAAGGATGGGAACCCGGTCGTGTCGTATCTCTTGTACAAGCCGGTCCTGAATAAGGGCGAGATCCCGCCGCTGATCAAGCCGGGCGATCCACAGCCCCCCTCGGTCATGCTGGCCACGCTGGCGAAGGGGATCTGGAGCCGAACCTCGGTCACTGCGCAGAAGACGAGCCCGGAGTCGGGCACGGCCACGGAGATCGCCGACAAGGACGGTCAGTCGATCGCTGGGGTGACCACCAGCCTGGCCCTGGACGCCCAGGGCAAGCACCACGTGGCCTGGGCCACGCCCAGCGGGCTCTCCTACTCGACCGATGCGGGAGGGTCGTTCAGCACGCCGGACAAGATCATCGGGAGCGCCAGCTTCGGTGGGTCGGTCGGAGGCACGTGGGCGATCGAGGAGGTCCAGAAGGGTGCGGGTCCCGCCGCCACCCCGGCCACAGTGACTGCGATCCAGGTCACCTCGAAAGGCGATCCCGTCGTGGCCTACGGAGACAACGGGGCGACGAAGATAGCCACTCGATCCGGGGGTGCGTGGAAGACCGAGCCCATTCCCGGACAAGGCGGTTACGGCGTCTCGCTTGCCCTGGACAAGGACGGCAACCCGATCGTGGCTTACTACGACGGGACCGGCCGGGTGCATCTAACCTCTGGCACCACCCCATTGAGCTTCACCAACGTTCCGTCGGCGCCCGCCACTCAGGCGCAGCAACCGGATGCCCGTTGGTCCACGGGAATCGCCGTCGACGACCAAGGCCTCCACCACGTGGCGTGGGCAGACACTCGTTCTAGCCAGGTGATGGTGGAGTCGGGCCGCCAGGGCAGCCAGGGTTCGCCGGTGCCTCTGCCCGTCCAGGGCAGCCTCGGCGCGGCCAATCCCCGCATCGCGGTATCCGCAGATGGGAAGAAGCAGGCGATCGCCTGGTTCGACACCACCAACGCCAACCTCGACGTGGCCTCGACATCCTCGGGAGGCCTCGTCCTGGCCTTCCAGCTCCCGACCCTTGCCCCGCCGACCGCAACCGTCGGGCCGACCAGCTCGACGCCGCCCTGTCAGCCCGGCGGCGCTTCCACGACCCTCCAGATCGCAGCCCCAGCAGGAGCATCCGTCAATGGATTCGACCAGACGTGCCTTGCCGTCGCAGCCGGGAAGGCCTTCACGGTCGACTTCGCGAACAACGACCCGCCGAACCTCCACAACTGGGCGCTGTTCGCAGATTCGTCGGGAAGCGACCAGTTGGGGGGCGGGACCATCAGCGAGCCGGTCCCCGCCGGACAGACGCAGAGCTACTCCGTGAAGGCCCTTCAGGCGGGCCAGTACTTCTACCGTTGCGACTTCCACCCCACCACGATGACCGGCACTTTCGTCTCGGCTCAGCCCTGATCCAGACCGCCCCCGCGCCTGAATCCATCGCCTCGTCTGCGCATTTCGTGTAGCAAATCGACGGGGGCCGCGGAGCCCGGCCTAGAATGGGGCATCGAGAGCCCATGAGTGTCCTTCGTCCTGAGAGCGCCTCGATCCCTGACGCTCCGGGCGCTTACCTGTTCCGGGACTCGGACGGCCGGGCCGTTTACGTCGGCAAGGCCCTTTCGTTGCGCAAGCGCCTGGCGTCCTACTGGGGTCGGCCCCTGCATCCCCGCACCGAGGCCATGATGGAACAGGCCGCCGCGGTGGAGTGGATCGTCGCCACCAGCGAGGTCGACGCCCTGATGCTCGAGTACAACCTCATCAAGTCCCACCGCCCCCGGTTCAACGTCCGGTACCGGGATGACAAGTCCTATCCGTATCTGGCACTGACGGTGGGGGAGCAGTGGCCTCGGGCCAGGGTCATGCGGGGGCCGAGGCGGAAGGATGTTCGCTATTTCGGCCCTTACGGCCACGCCTACGCCATCAGGGAGACGCTCGACGCCCTGACCCGCGTGTTCCCCGTCCGCACGTGCTCGAACGCCTTCTTCGATCAGCGGGCCCGGGCCGGGCGCCCTTGCCTCTACTACGACATCGGCCGGTGCGCGGGTCCATGCGTGCCCTCGACGACCGGCGTGACTGAGGGGGGATACCGGGAGCTCGCGCTTTCGATGGCCGATTTCCTCGGCGGCAACTATCGACCGGTGCTCACGCGGCTGGAGACCGAGATGCGTCATGCATCCGATCAGCTCGAGTTCGAACGCGCCGCCAAGCTGCGCGACCAGCTGCGCGCCGCCCGCAAGGCCATCGAGAGCCAGGAAATGGTCCTGGCGACGCAAGAGGACCTCGACTTCGTCGGCGTGGAGGAAGATGACCTCGAAGCAGCGGTGCAGGTCTTCTTCGTCCGGCGGGGGAGGGTGATGGGCCGGCGGGGCTGGGTCGCGGACAAGGTGGAGGACATCGACCTTCCGCGTCTGGTGGCTTCGTTCCTCCGCGAGCTGTACATGGAGCGCGACGACGTCCCGCACAGGATCCTGGTCCCGGCCTGGCCGGCCGACCAGAAGGTGCTCGAGGAGTGGCTCAGCGCTGTCCGGGGCAGCAGGGTCCGGATCGGGGTCCCGGCTCGAGGAGATGGCCGTCGCCTCCTCCAGATGGTGACGCAGAACGCCAAGGAAGCGTTCGCCCGGCACAAGCTCAAGCGGGCCAGCGACTTCGCCGCTCGCTCCCGGGCACTCGCCGAGCTGGGAGACGTCCTGGGACTCCCCCTGGCGCCCCTTCGGATCGAGGCCTACGACATCTCGAACCTGGGCCCCACCGACAAGGTCGGCTCCATGGTGGTGTTCGAGGACGGCCTCCCCAAGCGCAGCGACTATCGGCGGTTCGAAATAAAGGGAGTGCTCGGACAGGACGATTTCGCCAGCATGGAGGAGGTTCTCCGAAGGAGGTTCGCGCGGCTGGTGACCGAAGGCGGAGACGCCGGCGAGCCGCCCGCCGGCAAGCGCAAACGGTCCGGCAGGTTCGCCTATCCGCCCTCGCTCATCGTCGTCGACGGAGGGCGCGGCCAGCTGGCCGTCGCCGAGCGGGTCCTGGCCGACTGCGGTCTGTCGATCCCGGGCGTCGGACTGGCCAAGCGGCTCGAGGAGGTCTACCTGCCTGGGCAGCCGGAGCCGCTGGTGATCACCCGAGGGTCGGAGGCCTTGTTCGTCCTCCAGCACATCCGGGACGAGGCCCATCGGTTCGCCATCACCTACCATCGCGCAAAGCGCGCGAAGCGTGCCCTGCGATCGCCCCTCGACGACATCCCGGGCGTCGGTCCCGGCAGGAAGAAGGCGCTGCTCAAGCTGTTCGGCTCGCTGGCCCGGCTCCAGACGGCGTCGGTCGGGGAGATCGAACAGACGCCGGGCATCGGCCCGGGCCTGGCCACGACCATCCACGAGCATCTGCACGGAGCGAGGACCTCCGCCGAACCGCCGACCCCATCCGAGCTGGTGGCCGCGGCCAGGAGGGCAGGCTGACCTTGGCCACCGCCACCCGCCCGCGGCCCGCCGAGGAGGAACCGACCGGCGCAGTCGACTTCACGATCATCACGGGGCTCTCAGGCGCCGGCCGTTCCGAGGCGGCCAAGTGCTTCGAGGACCTCGGGTACTTCGTGGTGGACAACCTCCCGCCGGCGTTGATCGGCAAGATGGCGGAATTGGCCGCCGCATCGGGCAGCCCGGCCCGTGTGGCGATCGTCGCCGACGTGCGAGGCGGTGTCTTCTTCAGCGAGCTGTCCCGAGGCCTCGATGACCTCAAGTCGCAGAAGATCCCCTATCGGATCCTTTTCCTGGAGGCCTCGGACGAGGACCTGGTGAAACGGTACGAGGCCACCCGCCGCCGGCATCCTCTCGCGTCCGACGACCGCGTGGTGGAAGGCATCCGCAAGGAGCGGATGATGATGCAGTCGCTCAAGGAGAGCGCGGATCTGATCATCGACTCCACGGGGATGTCGCCCCACGACCTGCGGGACCGAGTGCGGGATCTGTTCGCCCGCTCGCCGGCCGAAACCAGAGTCCAGGTGTCGATCGTGTCGTTCGGGTACAAGAACGGCCTGCCGCGCGACGCCGACCTCGTCTTCGACGTGAGGTTCCTCCCGAACCCACATTGGATCGAACGGCTCCGGCCGCTGCCGGGGACCGACCCCGCCGTCCGGGAGTTCGTGACCAGCCAGCGCGCGTACGGCGAGTTCATCCGCAAGCTGCGGTCGCTGTTCAACACCGTGGTTCCCGGTTATCTCGAGGAAGGCAAGTCCTACCTCACGATCGCCATCGGGTGCACGGGAGGACGCCACCGGTCGGTGGTGGTGGCCGAGGAGCTTGCCAGCTACTTCCGGAAGAAGGGCCAGTCGGTGGTCGTCGACCACCGCGACCTCAACCAGGACTGACCCACGCCGCCGCGTTCGAGGGAGGATCTCTCGGCCGGGTACTAGGATTGGCGGAGCCCGGCGCTCCCGCGCCCCTGGGTGCAGCAACCCTGAGGAGGACGAGATGGCGGTCAAGATCGGCGTCAACGGCTTCGGACGGATCGGTCGGAACTTCTTCCGCGCGGCCAGGAAGCGAGGAGCGAACTTCGACTTCGTGGCGGTGAACGACATCACCGAGTCCAAGACCTTGGCCCACCTGCTGAAGTACGACTCGGTGCTGGGCAGGTTCGACGGCCATGTCGAGGTCGACGGCGAGGGTCTGGTGGTCGACGGCGACCGCATCAAGGTCCTGGCCGAGCGCGACCCGGCCAACCTGCCATGGAAGGAGCTCGGCGCGGAGATCGTCATCGAATCCACGGGCCTGTTCACCGAGCGCGAGAAGGCCCAGAAGCATCTCGAGGCCGGCACTGAGAAGGTCATCATCAGCGCTCCAGCCAAGGGCGAGGACATCACGATCGTGATGGGCGTCAACGACGGGGACTACGACGCCACCGAGCATCACGTCATCTCGAACGCCTCCTGCACCACGAACTGCGTCGTCCCCATGGCCAAGGTCCTGGGGGACGCCTTCGGCATCGAGCGGGGGTTCATGACCACGGTGCACGCCTACACCAACGACCAGAACCTCCTCGACCTCCCGCACAAGGACCTCCGCCGGGCCCGGGCGGCCGCCATCAACATCGTCCCTTCGTCGACGGGCGCGGCCAAGGCCAGCTCGCTGGCCCTCCCCGAGCTGAAGGGGAAGATGGACGGGCTGGCCATGCGGGTGCCGGTGCCCGATGGCTCGGTCACCGACCTGGTCTGCGTGCTGAAGCGGGACGTGACCGTGGAACAGGTGAACGAAGCGTTCCGCAAGGCGTCCGAGACCAAGCCCCTCGCGGGCATCCTCGGATACACCGAGGACCCCATCGTCTCGAGCGACGTCGTCGGCTCCGAGTACTCCTGCGTCTTCGACTCGCTCTCCACCATGACCATCGGCAATCTGGTGAAGGTCATCGGCTGGTACGACAACGAGTGGGGGTACTCGAACCGCCTGGTCGACCTGGTCGGCCTGGTGGCGTCCAAGCTCTGAGCGACCGTTGACGACCGGCCGCCTGCGGACGCTCGAGGACCTGCCCGACCTCGTCGCGGCCACCGTCCTCGTCCGGTGCGACCTGAACGCCCCCCTGGAGAGCGGGCGCGTCACCGACGACCTCCGCATCCGAGGCACCATCCCCACCCTTCGCGAGCTCCTGGACCGAGGGGCGACGCTGGTCGTCTGCTCCCATCTGGGTCGCCCCAAGGGAAGGGTCGTGAACTCCCTCCGGCTGGACCCCGTGGCCGAGCTGCTCGGCCGGGCCCTCGATACGAGGGTCCGTAAGCTGGACCAGGTGGTCGGCCCCGAGGTGCAGAAGGCCGTCATGGCGGCCGGCGCAGGCTCAGTCACCATGCTGGAGAACCTCCGGTTCGACCCCCGCGAGGAGCTGAACGATCCTGGATTCGCCGACGCGCTCGCCGCGCTCGCCGACTCCTACGTTGACGACGCGTTCGGCGCGGCCCACCGAGCCCATGCCTCGGTGGTCGGGGTAGCAGAGCGTCTCCCGTCGGTGGCCGGGCGCCTCATGCAGCGCGAGGTCGAGGTCCTGTCTCGGCTGCTGGAGGATCCGGACGAACCATACGTGGCGATCCTGGGAGGGGCCAAGGTCTCCGACAAGCTGTCGACGGTTCGGGCGCTGGTCGAACGGGTCGACGCCCTGTTGGTGGGCGGGGCGATGGGCTTCTCATTCCTGGCTGCAGCGGGGAACGCAGTGGGGAAGTCGCTCGTGGAGCCCGACCGGTTCGACGAAATCCGGGGCGCCGTCAAAGCGGCGGAGGCCGGCGGTGTGCTGATCCAGCTCCCGGAGGACGTGGTGGTGGCGCCCGAGCCCACCGTAGAAGCAAAGCGGCAGACCGTGCGAGCCGACGCCATCCCGAAGGACCTCATGGGCCTCGACATCGGCCCGCGGACCGTCGAAGAGTTCGCCCGCACCATCGCGGACGCCAAGACCATCCTGTGGAACGGCCCCATGGGCGTGTTCGAGCTCGAGCCGTTCTCCGCGGGGACCCGCGGCGTCGCCACCGCCGTGGCCGGCGCCAACGCCTTCACGGTGGTGGGAGGAGGCGACAGCCTGGCCGCGGTCCGGAGGTTCGGGCTGGCCGAATCCATCGACCACCTTTCCACCGGTGGGGGAGCTTCGCTCGAGTTCCTGGAGGGGCGGGAGCTGCCCGGGATCGCCGTCCTCAGGGAGGCTCGCTGAGGTGGCGGGCGACCGGCGGCCGGTCATCGCCGCCAACTGGAAGATGCACAAGACGCACTTGGAGGCGATCCAGGCCGTCCAGAAGCTCTCCTATCTGTTGGACAAGAAGGACTCCGATCGCGTCGAGGTGGTGATCTGCCCGCCGTTCACGGCCCTGCGATCGATCCAGACGCTACTTGAGGCGGACAAGCTCGCCTACGGGCTGGGGGCCCAGAACGTGTACTGGGAGGAGCAAGGCGCGTTCACCGGCGAGGTCTCGCCCCCCATGCTGGCAGGCTTGAAGTGCCGGTACGTGATCGTGGGTCATTCGGAGCGCCGGCAGCACTTCGGGGAGACCGACCAGATCGTAGCGAAGAAGGTCCGGGCGGTGTTTGGCGCGGGGATGGCTCCCATCCTGTGCGTCGGCGAGAGCCTGGAGGAACGAGACTCGGGCCGCACCGAATCCAAGGTGGTCGGCCAAGTGAAGGCCGCGCTGGCCGGCGCTGAGCCGACGCGGGTGGCAGAGGCGGTGATCGCGTACGAACCCATCTGGGCCATCGGCACGGGACGCAACGCCAGCCCCTCCGACGCAGGTGAGGTGATCGCTCTGATCCGAAGAACCGTCGGCTCGATGTTCTCCGGCCGGGCTGCCGAAGCCACGAGGGTCCAGTACGGCGGGAGCGTGAAGCCCGGCAACATCCGCGAGTTCATGGCCCATCCCGAGATCGACGGGGCGCTGGTGGGAGGGGCGAGCCTGGACCCCGAGGAGTTCGCCCTCATCGTGAAGTACCAGTGAATCGACGATGAGCCCCAACCAGCTCCTGTACGTGTGCCTGGACGGCCTCGCCGACGACCCGATCCCCGAGCTCGGAGGCCGAACACCGCTGGAGGCGGCGCGCACGCCGGTCCTGGACGGCCTGGCCCGGAAGGGCGCGCAGGGGCTCGTGTACACCGTGGGGCCGGACATCGCGCCGGAGTCCGACATCGCGGTCTTCGCCATCCTGGGATACGACCCCAGGGAAGCGCACCCTGGCCGGGGTGTGCTGGAGGCGCTCGGCTCGGGCGTCGAGTTCCAGGACGGTGAGCTTGCCTACAGGGTGAACTTCGCCACCCAGGAGGACGGGGAGATCGTCGACCGGCGGGTCGGTCGGGACCTCCCGAGCGACGACGCCGAAGCCCTGGCCGCTGAGGTCAACCGAGAGCTGCGCCTTCCCGGTGCGACCTTCGAGCTCCGGGCCACCGTCGAGCACCGGGGGGCGCTGGTCATTCGATCCGAGGGCGGCGCGCTCTCCGCCAACGTCTCGAACACCGACCCTGCCTACGCCAAGGAGGGCAGCCTGGGAGTGGCCCTGGCCACGTTCGAGAACCGGGCGGCCGAAGCCGCGCCGCTTGACGATTCGGAGGAGGCCCGGCGGGCGGCCGAGCTGACCAACCGGTTCGTGGAGGGGTCGGCGCGCATCCTGGACGCCTCGGCGGTGAACGCCCGTCGCCGAAGCGAGGGCCGGCTGGCCGCCAACCTCGTCCTGACCCGCGATGGGGGCGACCACGTCCCGCAGCTCCAGCCCATCAAGGATCGGTTCGGCCCTTCCTGGGGGTGCTTCGTGGAGATGCCGGTGGAACGAGGGATCGCCCTGGTCTTGGGCATGGCCCCCGTGGACGCTCCCACCGGCATGGCTCGCAGGGATCAGTACGCAGCCTGGGCGGCGCTGGCCGCCGAGGCCCTGGGCGGCAACGACGCCCTGTACATCCACATCAAGGGCCCGGACGTCCCGGCCCACGACGGGCGGGCCGAGGACAAGCGAGACGTCATCGAGGACATCGACGCGGCGTTCTTCGGGGAGCTGCTTCCCCGGATCGACACGAGCCGGACGCTCCTGGCCGTCACCGCCGACCACGCCACCTCGTGCCTCCGGAAGGCCCACACGGCCGACCCGGTGCCCCTGCTGGTGGCCGGTCCGAGGGTCAGCGCGGACGCCACCCAGGCCTTCGGGGAGCGGGAAGCGGGGGAGGGAGTCCTCGGCACCCTGGCCGGGGTCCACATCCTGCCCCACCTGGTCGAGCTCCTCCGCGCCTGACGGGCGGCCAGGACTGGCCAATCCCGACAATCGCCTGATCTCGTATACAGAGTTGGCGCCTCCATTGCGGCGGAGGTGCTTGTATCTGTAGGCTTTCGCAGCCTGCTCCAAGGGGGGCAGCTGCAGGAAGGGAGGGAAGTTTATGAGCTTGCGCAAGGCTGTGCGCGCCATCGCGGTGTTGGCGGTGGTGAGCATCGTAGCGGCGGCCTGTGGTGGGGGTACAAAGACGCCAGGTGCAACTGCTTCCGGGACGGCAAAGCCCACACAAGGGGGCAAGATCGTCCTTGGAGCGGAGCAGTGGGCGCCGTGCGTCAACCCCATCACCAGCTGTGCCGGACTCACGTGGACCTGGTACTCGGTCCTGGAGCACGTGCTGGCGTACGCGATGGTGCTGGACCTGAACGGGAACTTCGTGGCCTCCCCCGTCCTGGCCGAGGCCCCAACCCTGGACAACGGAGGGATCACCCAGAGCCCGTTCACCATCTCGTACAAGATCAGCGACAAGGCGGTGTGGGCCGACGGAACACCGATCACCTCGGCGGACATCGACTTCACCTGGAAGGCCATCATGAACACGACCGGTGCGCTCACCACGGTCGGGTACGAGTCGATCGAGTCCATCGACACCACCGATCCGAAGACGGCGGTCATCAAGTTCAAGGAGATCTACGTCGACTGGCCGGACCTGTTCGGTGGGGTGTACGCGGGGTTCTACGAGAAGGCCGCGTTCCCAAAGCAGAACGCGTCCGACAAGCCCAACCTGAAGAACGAGATGCTCGACAACATCCCGTTCTCGGGCGGCCCGTGGATCCTGAAGTCCTGGAGCAAGGACCAGGCCGTGTTCACCCGGAACGACAAGTGGTTCGGCACCACCAGTGACGCTCGTGGCCCGGTTCCATACTTGGACCAGGTCACCATCGTCCCGCGGACGGACCAGCCCACCGAGATCCAGTCGGTGCTGACCGGTGAGGTGGACGCCATCTACCCGCAGCCGTCGGACACCAGCTTGATCGACCAGGTCAAGGGCACCCCGGGGGTCACGGCCAAGGGGACCGACGGGGCGTACTTCGAGTCGCTGTGGTTCAACCACGCCTCCGCGCCCCTGGACGACCCCAAGGTCCGGGAAGCGTTGATGTATGCGATCGACCGCCAGTCGATCATCGACGCCATCATCAAGCTGAACAACCCCAACGCCGAGGTGCTCAACTGCGGCATCCTGTCCTTCCCGAACATCGGCAACTGGTGCAAGGACGTCCAGCCGTTCTCGCAGTTCACCTACGACCCCGCCAAGGCAAAGTCCCTTCTGGAGGCGGACGGTTACGACTGCTCGGCTAGCCCGTGCACCAAGGGCGGCAAGCCACTGGTGGTGGGGTACTCCACGGTGTCAACCAACACCCGGCGGACCACCACGCAGCAGCTGCTGCAGCAGAAGGCCAAGGACGCGGGATTCTCATTCAAGGTCAAGAACTACGACGCCGAGGTGCTGTTCGGGGACATCCTGCCACACGGCACGTTCACCATGGCCGACTACGCTCAGGGCGGCTCGGTCGACCCGACTGTCACCAGCATCCTCGGCTGCGACAACATCCCCACCGCGGCCAACCAGTACGCCGGGCAAAACGTGAACCAATGGTGTAACCAGCAGGCTACCGACCTGATGAAACAGTCAGACCAGGAGCTCGACCCGGCCAAGCGGCTCCAGCTGCTGGACCAGGTCTACCAGCTCCAGGCCCAGGACTTCGTTTCCCTCCCGCTGTACGTGCTCCCCTCCGTGGGGGCCTGGCGGGCAGACAAGCTCGGTGGGCCGGTCGACGCCTACATCCCCTCGAACCTCGGGATGTTCTACAACATAAACAGCTGGTTCCTGCTCAAGGCCGCGGCTTAGGGGGCGGACAAGAGCACGCAATAGCTGAAGAGGCCGGACCCGGCGGGGGGACCCCGCCGGGTCCGGCTCTCGGCCTATAATGGCCGTCGACTAGAGGAGCGAGATGTATCGGTACATCATCCGCCGGTTGATCTTCGCGATCCCGGTCCTCCTCATCTCGAGCGTCCTCGTGTTTGCCGTTGTCCGCAGCACCTTCGACCCGCTGGGCGGGGCCGTCATCAACCCCAGGATCAGCGCGGCAGACGTCCAGCGCGTCAGGCACGATCTGGGCCTGGACAAGTCCCCACTCTCGCAATACCTGACCTGGCTGGGCAAGTTCATCCGCGCCGACTGGGGCAAGTCCCTGCTGTCCAACCGGCCGGTCTACCCGGACATCCAGTCGGCGATGGCCAACACCGTGGTCCTGGGCGGCGTGGCCATCGCCTTCTCATTGCTGATCGGAATAAGCATCGGGGTGTACTCGGCCCTTCGCCAGTACTCCTGGTTCGACCATTTCTCGACGAGCGTCGCCTTCCTTGGTCTGTCCATGCCGAACTTCTGGTTCGCCCTGCTGCTTCAGATCTTCTTCGGCATCTACATCAGCAAGTGGTTCCATCTGACCTCGCCGATCTTCTACACAGCCGGCATCAGCTCACCGGGAAGCTCGGGCTTCCACTTGATCGACCGGATCCGCCACCTGGTCTTACCGATGCTCGTTCTATCGGTGCAGATCATCGCCTACTACAGCCGCTACATGCGGGCCAGCATGCTCGAGGTCCTCCACAGCGACTTCCTGCGCACCGCCCGGGCCAAGGGCTTGAAGGAGCGCCGGGTCATCGTCCGGCACGCCATGCGCAACGCCTTGATCCCTCTGACAACCCAGGTCGCCATCGACGTCGGCGCCATCGCCGGGGGCCTGATCATCACCGAGGCCATCTTCGAGTACCCGGGGATGGGCCGATACTTCGTTGACGCGCTGTTCCAAGGGGACTACCAACAGATCCTGCCGTGGATGATGATCGCGGTGTTCTTCGTGATCATCTTCAACCTGGTGGCCGACATCCTGTACGCCGTCCTTGACCCGAGGATCCGCTATGCGTGACCAGGAAGAGATCGAGCGAGTCCCGGCGGCGACCCAGCCACTGCCGGCCGAGCTCGAGGTCTCGGCCCCCGATGTCGTGCCGATGTCTTCCCAGGAACGTGTCCTCAGCACTCGACAGCTCGCGTACCGACGATTCAAGCGCCACAAGCTGGCCATAGCCAGTCTCATCGTTCTGATCCTGATCGGCCTGGCCACGCTCCTGGTCCCACTCATCTCCCAGTTCGACTACGCCCAGCTGAACCTTCTTCGTCGCCTGCAGGGCCCCAGCGGTGCTCACTGGCTGGGGACCGACCAGCTCGGGCGGGACGAGTTCACCCGGGTGCTGTACGGGGGGCGGATCTCGTTGCTGGTGGGCCTCTCGGTTGCCTTCTCCGCCGGTGTGATCGGGGGCGTGGTGGGAGCCATCGCCGGCTACTACGGCGGATGGCTCGACAACCTCCTGATGCGCACCACCGACCTGTTCCTGGCCATCCCGTTCCTGGTCGTCCTGCTGATCGGCTCCAAGTTCATGGACAAGTTCATCCCGGGCGGCAGCCTCTTCCACACGGTGCTGATCCTGTCGCTGTTCTTCTGGATGCCGCTCGCCCGTATCGTTCGAGGCGTCTTCTTGTCCCTAAAGGAGAAGGAATTCGTCGAGGCGGCCAGGGCCTCTGGCGCCCGGGACTCTCGCATCATCTTCTACCACATGATCCCCAACGCCATGGGGCCGATCACGGTAAATGCCACTCTGGGCGTGGCGGCGGCCATCCTGACCGAGTCGGCGCTGTCGTTCCTGGGGTTCGGGGTGCAGCCACCCACGCCGACGTGGGGCAACCTGCTGTACGACGCCCGCGGCCTGATCAAGATCGCTCCCGGGCTCACGTGGTTCCCCGGGCTGGGCATCCTCCTGGCGGTGCTGTGCGTGAATTTCCTCGGAGACGGGCTTCGCGACGCCCTCGACCCGCACCAGAAGCTCGGGTCGAGCGCGTGAGGGCGGGGGCGCCAATTGGCTGAGCCCCTACTCGAAGTCACGAACCTGAAGGTCCATTTCCCCACCGAGGACGGACTGGTGAAGGCCGTGGACGGCGTTTCGTTCTCCGTCGCTCCCGGCGAGACGCTCGGTGTGGTGGGCGAGTCCGGCTCCGGGAAGAGCGTCAGCTTCCTCACGGTCATGGGCCTGGTGACCCGGAAGGACGCCCGGATCCAGGGTCAGGTCCTGTTCCAAGGACAGGACCTCCTGAAGCTGCCGCAGGAGGAAATGCGCCACGTCCGGGGGGCCAAGATCAGCATGATCTTCCAGGATCCCCTGACGGCCCTCAATCCCGTGCATCGCGTGGGGCATCAGATCGCCGAGGTGTTCCAGGTGCACCGGGGCCTGTCGAAGAAGGAGGGGTTCGACGAGGCGGTGAATCTCCTCCAGCTCGTGGGGATCCCGCAGCCCCGCGAACGGGCCCGGCAGTACCCGCACGAGTACTCAGGCGGCATGCGGCAGCGAGCCATGATCGCCATGGCGCTAGCGCTGAACCCCGATCTCCTCATCGCCGACGAGCCCACGACGGCCCTGGACGTGACCGTGCAGGCTCAGATCCTCGACCTGATCGATCGGCTGAAGGAGGAGTTCGACGCCGCCGTCGTGCTCATCACCCACGACCTCGGGGTCGTGGCCGAGCACTGCGACGACATCATGGTGATGTACGCGGGGAGGGTCGCCGAGTTCGGGGACCGCCGGGACATCTACTACGGCGCCCACCATCCGTACACATGGGGGCTCATGCAGTCGATCAGTCGGATCGATCAGAGCCGAACCGAGCGGCTGCGGCCGATCAAGGGCCAGCCGCCCTCCTTGATCTTCCTGCCGCCCGGCTGCCCGTTCCATCCACGGTGCCCCTACGTCATGGACATCTGCCGGCGCGAGGTGCCCCAGCTCCTTCCGGTGAACGGCCATCACGCTTCGGCCTGTCACCTTCCACTGGCCGAGAAGGAACGCATCCTGTCGGAGGAGGTGCTGACGCGAGCATGAGCGTGAAGGTAAATGAGCGATCCGAGACCGGAGCCGCCACGAAGCGAACTCCGCTGGTCAAGCTCGAAGGGCTCAAGAAGCACTTCCCTCTGACCCGAGGGATCGTTTTCCAGAAGAGGATCGGGCAGGTCCACGCGGTCGACGGGGTCGATCTGGAGATCCATCAGGGCGAGACGCTCGGCCTGGTGGGCGAGACTGGGTGCGGCAAATCCACGCTGGCCCGCCTGGTGATGCGGCTGTACCCGGTGACGGAGGGACGGGTCCTCTTCGACGGCCAGGACATCACGCACCTGAAGGGCCGGGAGCTGCGGGCCCTGCGCCGCGACATGCAGATGATCTTCCAGGACCCCTACGCCTCCCTGAACCCACGGAAGACGGTGGGCGCCATCATCGGCGAGCCGTTCCACCTGCACGGAACCGTCCCCCGCAACAAGATCAAGGACGAGGTCCGCCACCTCATGGAGCTGGTCGGGCTGAACCCCGAGCACTACAACCGGTATCCGCACGCCTTCTCCGGCGGCCAGCGGCAGCGCATCGGGTTCGCGCGGGCCCTGGCTCTCCGTCCCCGGCTGATCGTGGCCGACGAGCCGGTGTCCGCGCTGGACGTGTCGATCCAGGCCCAGATCCTGAACCTCCTCGAGGACATCCAGGAGGAGTTCAACCTGACCTACCTGTTCATCGCGCACGACCTGTCCGTGGTCAAGCACGTGTCCGATCGGGTGGCGGTCATGTACCTCGGCAAGATCGTGGAGACGGCGCCGGGCGAGACCCTTTACCTGAACCCCAAGCACCCTTACACGGGGGCCCTCATGTCGGCGGTGCCGATCCCCGACCCTGACATGGCGGCCCAGAAGAAGCGGATCATCCTCCAGGGCGACGTCCCCTCGCCGATCAACCCGCCCTCGGGATGCCGGTTCCACCCGCGCTGCCCACGGGCCCAGTTCCCGATGTGTCGCGAGCAGGAGCCCGAGCTGCTCCCGCACCACCCGGGGCAGGTAGCGGCGTGCCACTTCCCGTTGGAGGACAGGGCGATCATCCCGGAGGAAGCCGAGACCGGATAGGCAGCAGGGGTCGATCCCGGTTTCCAGCCGGTATCATGCAGGGGTGTTCACCGCGGCGATCCTGGTCGTGCATCTGCTCGCTTCGCTGTTCCTGATCGCGTTCGTCCTGCTGCACTCTGGGAAGGGCGGCGGGCTGTCGGACATGTTCGGGGGCGGTGGCGGGCTGTCCGGCGGGACCTCCATCGAACGCAACCTCGACCGGATCACCATTGTCACCGCCGTCCTCTTCGGCGTGACCACGTTCTGGCTGGCCTGGCAGTGGACGTAGGCCGGACCATGAGAATCGCTTCACCAACCTGTCGGAGTGGCGGAATCAGGCAGACGCGCCAGGTTGAGGGCCTGGTGGGCGCATAGCCCATGGGGGTTCAAATCCCCCCTCCGACACCACAAAACTGCCACCCCCAGGAGATCCCGTGATCTTCGGTGGGTCCTGCGCGTCGCCGCGACTACGCCTCCTCAAGCACCAGGGGGGTATCGTCTTGATTGGCCCATTCCGCCATCGCGGCGTCGTAGACGCGGATGCGGTCCCATCCTAGGAGCGACAGGACGAAGAACCCGAGGGTGGTCCGGACACCCGCCTGGCAGTGGACCACGGTCTCCTTGTCCGGGGAGAGCCCTGCTTTGTCGAGAACGGCTCGGAGTTCCCAGCCCGGCTTGAACACACCACGATCGTCGTCGGTCAGGAACTCCTCGATAGGGATGTTCACCGATCCGGGGATGTGGCCCACTCGCTTGTTGCCGAAGGGATTCACCTCGCCGCGGAAGTGTGGACTCGGCAAGACGTTGAGGACCTGCACGTCGGCATCGTCGTACCGGTCCTTCAGGTAGTTCAGGCGACACACGATGTCCTCATTGGCCCGAGGGGTGAACCGTCGTGGCTCCGGAGTCGCCGCGTGAAATGTCATCGGCCGTCCCTCGCTGAGCCATCGGTGCCAGCCGCCGTTGAGCACCTTGGCGGCGGTGTGCCCGTAATAGTTCAGGACCCACCACAGCCTCGTGGCGTAGGCGGTGTTGAAGTCGTCGTAGGCGATCACCGTGGTGTCCTCAGATACACCGAGACGACCGATGAGCGCGGCAAACGTCTCCGCCCTCATCACGTGAACGCCACCCTCGGGCTCCTTCAGCCACCCGTCGACGGACAGGGCGACCGCACACGGTATGTGCGCGCGCGCATAGGCATCTTGGCTTCCGCAGTCCAGGACCCGGACGCCCGGATCGTGCCGGTGCTCCCAGAGCCAGTCGGGCTCAGCCAGGAGCTTGGGTCGTGCGTACTCCAGTTCCGGCGTGGTGCTCATCGCCTCCACCCCCCTGTCCGCGACTGTGCCCATGCTGCTCGCCTCCCAACAACCCAGTCAAGGGCCTGGGTATCCGAGAACTTTCACCGCGCCGCTTCGGGCTGGGCTGGGGGGACCTTCCACCCCGTAGCGGGTTTCCGTGCTTCACCCCATGCCCGGAGCCTCCAGTCCGGGTGGCAGTTTCTGCTGGTCGGCCCTCCGACACCAGTCCAACAAAACTGCCACCCCCGGAGGTCCCGTGATCTTCGTCGGTTCCGCGCGCCGCCGGGACTGCACATCCTCGAGTACCAGCAGGTGTCGTCTCGATTCGCCCATTCCACGATGGCGGCGTCGTTGGCGCAGATCCGGACCCGTCCCAGGAGCGACAGGGTCGGTTCGGTGTCTGTGAGAGGTCCAGGACCAACTCGCGGAACTGGCGGTTCGGATAGAAGAATCCGACCTGTTCAGATCGCGGCTCGTGTGTTGGCTGCCTGGCTCTCGAACCCGTAATCCTGGAATCGCGAGGCTGCCGCCTCCATCAATACGGGGTCGCCCCGAACGATCCCGAGGGCGCGCATCGCGAACGCCTGGAGCACGGACTCCCCCTCGAGGAACTCGTTCGCATCTGCCTCGAAGCGCTCTGCCTCGCCCAGCGCGGCCAGAGCGTCGAGGTGGGTGGCCACCGCAGCCGGGAAGTACCAAGCGGCTCGTTTCCATTTGAACGAGGTCGGTGCCGAGATCAGCCGGTTCACCGTGGTGAGGTCGTGGCGGTGGAGCGCCAGCCTGATCCTGGGTGTATCCATGATCCAGCCGAACCCTTCCATGCGGAGCGCGTCCGCCTCGCGCTCGAGCGATGCAGCCTCCTGATTCTCACCGAGCAAGGCACAAGCTGCCGCACACACGAGCAGGCTTCGGGGACCCCGGACGCAGGGTGTCGCCAGGTTTTCCTTGACGGCGGTGCGCAGGCGGGGGATGAACGCTCGGATCGCCTTGTACTCTCCCAACAGCTCCAGGAACTCGACCTCCAGAGCCACGGCATGAAGGCGGTGATGCGGGAAGAGC
>WNGB01001886.1_pt1 | contig 34185 bp, 23 predicted proteins | sample 5400681 | NCBI WGS metagenome assembly WNGB01 (sample SAMN13153367, study PRJNA577476) | soil metagenome | isolation source: 115 cm soil or saprolite under grassland replicate 2 | place: USA:California | collected 2016-06-15
AGGCTTCAACAACAAAGCCAAACTCGTCACAAGAAGAGCCTTCGGTTTCAGAACCTTCCGCGCCGTGGAAGTTGCGCTCTACCATTCACTTGGCGCTCTACCCGAACCCAAACTCACCCACAAATTCTGACGAGGAGGCTCAAAAAAAGGCAGGCCAGGGGCCGGGCCGGCCTTCCGGCCCCTGTCGAAGAACGCGCGGCCGGAGCAGAGCTCCTTCCGCCCTGAGGAGCGCCCCGGTACGTCGTGATGTCAAAGAGCTCGACAGGAACCCCGTCCAACAGGCCGGCTGCCCCCGCCGTCGAAGCCCGCAACAGATTGGGCTTGCCATCCGCAACAGTATGCGGCTATGATTTCCACGAAGTCAAGACCGGAACCCGAGGAGACGAGGCCGTGCATCGTCGAACTGCAGACGCCGCCGCTCCCGTTGTCCGGTCGCTCCGCCTTGCTTTGAGCGCTGACGCCCCCCACGCTTCGAGTGGCCGATCCGGCGCCTCGATGCCCCGGGGAGTCACGGTGGTTTCCCGGGATTTCGCCTCGTTCTCCCGGTGATTTTGGCTGATGTCCCGGGACATCGGCGCGGAGTCCCGGGGCGATGCCGCGATGCCCCGGGGGTTTGGCTCGATCTCCCGGGAGGATGGCGCGATGCCCCGGGACTTCGAGGCATTGCCCCGGGGTGAATAGACGATCTCCCTATGCGCTGAGGCAAAGCCCCGCGGGGTTGCGAGGAAGCCCCGGGACATCGGCGCGAAGCTCCAGGGCTCGGCGCCGGCTCGACGGGAGAACGCAGGAAAGCTCCGGGACGTTGTCGGTTCGCCCCGGAGAGTTGCCGCGGTGGCTCGGGACGATGAGCTGTCGTCCCGGGACTCTGCGATGTCTTCCCAGGAGCCGCTGCCGGTTGCCGCGTGCGGCCGGTTCAGGGCTGGGGGAAAAGCGCCGGATGCCTGGTGAGCGTGGAGGTCGCGAGGGGAATCAGGTGAAAGAGTGGGACCACTCCGGCGGTCCCGAGGGTTCTTTGACAACTGAATCCGACACGGCCGGCGGGCGACGGGGCCCGCTCGCCGGCAGTGTCATTTTTTCTCGGCACCTCTGCCGCGCGAGAGAGGTGTGCCGAGTGCCGATCCGCCTACGTCGCCATCACCTCGCCCAGGGCGCTGACGAAGCGCTCCATCTGCGGCCGGGTGCCGATGGTCACCCGGAGATGGGTGGGCAGCGCCTGGAAACGGCGGCCGACTTCGACCTTCTGTTGGCGCAAGGCGTCGATGACCGGACCGACGTCCCGCCGCAGGTCGGCCATCAGGAAGTTCGTCTGCGAGGGGATGACCGTGTAGCCGCGGGTGGTGAGCTCGCCGGTCACCCAGGCCCTGGTCTCCCGGTTGAGCTGGCGGCTCTTCTCCAGATAGGCGGTCTCGCCCAGGGCGGCGCGGGCGGCTGCCAGCACCTGGCCGTTCACGGTGTCCCAGGCCTGGTGGAACCGCAGGCGTTCGAGCGTCTCGGGACGGGCCACCGCATAGCCGAGACGCAGGCCGGCCATGCCGAAGATCTTCGAGAAGGTGCGCGCCACGATCAGGTTCGGATGCTCGGCGACGAGAGGGATGACCGACTCGTAGCCGCCCCCCTCCGCGTAATGGTGGTAGGCCTCGTCGACCAGGACCGCTGTGCCGGCTGGGACGCTTGCGAGGAAGCCGCGCAGGTCCGGCGTCGCGCTCCCGGTGGGGTTGTTCGGATTGCAGACGTAGACGAGCCCGGCGAAACGAGCCGCTTCGAGCATCTTCGCCGTGTCGTGCCGGAAGTCGGCGGTCAGCGGGACCTGGATCACCTCGCCGCCGGCGGCGCGGGTGTAGCGGGCGATGGCCTCGAAGGTCGGCTCGGCCATCACCACCGGGCGGCCCGGGCCGGTGAAGGCCGCGGCGCAGATCTTGAGGATCTCGCCCGAGCCGTTGCCGAGGAGCACCTGGTCGTTCCCCGCGCCATGGAGCTTTGCGAGATCCGCCACCACCTCGTCGGCCGCCTCGTCCGGATAGCGCCAGGCGCGGTCGAACGCCTGGCGCATGGCCTCGAAGGAGGCCGGCGGGGGGCCGTACGGGTTCTCATTGGAGCTCAGGCGCACGATGCCGCCGAGGCCCTCCGGCGCGACCGCCGTCGCGGGAGCCGCGGCAGCCTTGGCGATGGGGCGCAGAGCCGCGGTGGCGATCCCGGCTCCGAGGAGACCGGCGAACCGCCGGCGGGAGAGGGGAACAGCGAGGTCCTTGGCGAGGTCCATGGCGTCCTCCTGAAGAGGGCTCGATTCTAGACTGTTTCGTCCACGTCGTGGACAGCGGCGTAGCCCTTGCAGCAGACTCACCCGCATGGGAGGGGGAGGTTTTCACCGATGAGCGCGGGCGGTCCCGGCTTCATGGTCCGCGCCCTGCGCCACCGCAACTACCGGCTCTTCTTCTCCGGTCAGAGCATCTCGCTGATCGGCTCCTGGATGACGCGGATCGCCACCAGCTGGCTGGTCTACCGGCTGACCGGCTCGGCGCTCCTCCTCGGTCTCGTCGGCTTCGCGGGGCAGATCCCGTCGTTTCTCCTCGCTCCTCTCGCCGGCGTCCTCATCGACCGCTGGAACCGCCACCGCCTGCTCGTCGCGACCCAGGTGCTCGCCATGCTCCAGTCGGCGGCGCTGGCGGCTCTCGCGCTCACCGGCGTGATCAACATCTGGCACGTCCTGCTGCTCAGCCTCTTCCAGGGATTGATCAACGCGTTCGACATGCCGGCGCGCCAGGCGTTCGTGGTGGAGATGGTGGAGAAGCGGGAGGACCTGGCGAACGCGATCGCCCTCAACTCCTCGATGGTCAACGCCGCCCGCCTCCTCGGACCGTCGATCGGCGGCGTGGTGATCGCCGCGGTGGGGGAGGGCTGGTGTTTCTTCGGCGACGCCGTGAGCTACCTGGCTGTCATCGCCTCCCTCCTTCTGATGCGGGTCGCGCCGCGGCCTCGCCGGACGGTGGCGGAGACGCGGGTGCTGCACGAGCTTCGCGCCGGCTGGGCCTACGTCGCCGGCTCGCCGGCCATCCGCAGCATCCTGCTGCTCCTCGCCCTGGTGAGCCTGGTCGGGATGCCGTACACGGTGCTGATGCCCGTGTTCGCTTCGAGCGTCCTGCACGGCGGGCCGCACACGCTGGGGTTCCTGATGGCGGCGACGGGCGTCGGAGCCCTCCTGGGCGCGGTGTTTCTCGCCAACCGCCGGTCCGTCCTCGGTCTGGGGAAGGTCATCCCTGCGATGGCGGGCCTCTTCGGTGTCGGTCTGATCGCTTTCTCGCTGTCGCGCTGGCTCTGGCTTTCCCTCGTCCTCCTGCTCGCCACCGGGCTCGGCTTCATGGTGCAGATGGCGGCGAGCAACACCCTCATCCAGACTCTGGTGGAGGACGACAAGCGCGGGCGGGTGATGAGCTTCTACACCATGGCCTTCATGGGCACCATGCCCTTCGGCAGCCTCGTGGCCGGCGGCCTGGCGAGCCGGATCGGTGCGCCGCGCACGCTCCTCCTGGGCGGTGCGCTCTGCATCGTCGCGGCCCTGTGGTTCGCGAGCCGGCTGCGCGGCCTGCGCGCAACCGTCCGGCCGATCTACGTCCAGCTGGGGATCCTGCCGGAAGTGGAGGGCTGACCGCCTGCTGTTGTGCCCGTTCTCCTGCCGTCGCCTCACCGGGAGACGACTTTGAAAGGAGAACAGGCATGAAGCTTCGCAACAAAATCGTACTGTCGGCGGCCCTGGCGCTCGCCCCGGCCGTGAGCGCCTACGCGCAGACCACCATCGTTCCGGGGACGACCATCACCGTCAATACCGTCTCGGACGGGTTCATCCTCGTCCTGCCGGGGCAGCCCCAGCCCTGCCGGCTGCGCGACGCCATTCAGGCGGCCAACACGAACGCGGCGGTGGGCGGGTGCCCGGCGGGGAAGCGGGCGCGGCTGGTCTCGGCCAGCCCGCTCAAGGTCGAGGACGTCGACCAGATCGTCTTCAACGTCGGCTCGGGGACGCCGCGCATCGTCCTCAGGAGCTCTCTGCCGCACATCACAGATTCGGTGACCGTCGACGGAGCCACCGGCGGCGCGACCCGGGTCGAGATCTCGGGCGGCAGCATCTACAGCCTCCTCGGGCCGGTCGACGGGCTCGTCGTCACCGGCACCTTCACGACGCTCAAGAGCCTGGTGGTCAATGCGTTCAGCGGCAGCGGCATCGTGCTGGGCTATGAGGACGGCGACGGCATCGTCATCGTCACGCCGTCGAGGCCGGAGCGCCCCGGCGATGTCACCGGGCAGCTGCCGGGGGACCCCTGCGGACCGTACGCCTATCCGTCGGATCCCAGCCAGTGCCCGCCGCCCGGAGGGTTCCCGGGCGACGACGTCACGACGATCGGAAGCACGGGCGGCGGCAGCGACACGGTCGTCGACTGTCTCGTCGGGACCGACGCGGCGGGCACCTCGGCGGTCTCCAACGGCACGGCCGGAGCGGAATCCGCCGGAGTCATGGTCTTGACCAGCGGCAACACGATCGGCGGCTCGGCGACGAAGTCGGGCAACGTGATCTCTGGCAACCGCGGGCACGGCGTGCTGCTCCAGGGACTCAACAATCTCGTGATGAACAACCGCATCGGCACCGGGCTTGGCTCCAACGTCTCGCTGGGCAATGGGCTCGACGGGATCTTCGTGAGCGGCGGCCAGTTCGCGGGCGCGACCTGCGACATCCTCAGCAACACAATCCTGTTCAATGGCGGTGACGGCGTGGACGCCGGGTTCAACGTCTGCAACATCCTGGCGAACAACATCTCCGGCAACGGCGAGCTCGGTATCGACCGGGCCGAGGACGGAGTGACGCCCAACGACCCGGCGGGCACGCAGTATCGCCGGCCGCCGAACTTCCCGGAAATCTGGAAAATCAAGATGTCGCTCTCGCCGCCGCAGACGCAGATCTCCGGAGTCGTCCACCAGCGCTCGCCGCATCCGATCACGCTCGAATTTTTCTACAGCGGCTCGTGCGATCCGTCCGGAAACGGGGAAGGAGCGAGCTATCTCGGCTCGACGACGGTGATCGGCTCGCCGAGCGCAACGCAGCCGGCGGCGTTCATCTTCACCACCAACAAGATCTTCCTGGCCGGCTTCTACACGGTGACGGCCACCACCGAGGAGGGCACCTCGGAATTCTCGGCCTGCTTCAAGTAGACTCTGACCCTTGCGCGAGCCAGGTCAGCGCGAGGGTGATTGATAGCGAATTCTGAGCTCAGCGGCCAGGATTGATTCCAGACCTCCTGACATAGTACTTCGCAAGCCGTTGATACCACTGGTCTGCGGTCCGCTGAAGGTGCGGACTAAAACCTGTCCGCTTTTTTTGCGCCGGTGACTTCGCCCGCCAGCGGGTGGTCGGCCTGTCCGGCCCAACGGGCCGGGAGACCGCAGCCCAGGGCTGAGGCCGAAGGCCGATGCCCTGGGTCAACAGACCCCGCAGCCCGGCGGCCTGACAGGCCGCGAGAACCTGAACCGAGGGCTAATGAGCCGACTCCGGCAGAACCTCTCGCGGCCTGTCAGGCCGCGGTGATTGATCGCCTTTCTACCCAGGGCATCGGCCTGCGGCCTCAGCCCTGGGCTGGGCTCTGCCGGCCCGTTGGGCCGGTGGGAAGAACCGGAGCGCCAGACGCCCTCTCATGCTTCCTGTTCCGCCAGTGTGCCCGCTTCCACAGCGGGCGGGTGCTGCAACTTCCGTGGCCTTGGCTCGTAGACTCCAGAGGACGACACACAGAAAGGAGCCCTCTCTGAGACGACCGATCCTCGGTGTGCTTGTCGCGATCGCGGTCACGACGGCCATGGATGCGAGCGGGCTCACCAACTTCAGCGCCCTGCCGCTTTTTCCCTTGATGGGTCTCTTCTGGTACCTCGAGCGGCTGTCGCGTCGAAACATGGGATTCGTGTGGGGCCGATGGCGCCACTATGGCTTGGCTGTACTGTATCCACTGCTTGTTCTCGGGCTCGTGACACTCATCGCGGCAGCGACCGGTGCCGTTGACCTGTCCCAAACCGACTGGAGGAAAGCCTGGATCAACTGTGCTCTCGTCGCGGTTTCAACGATTCTGGTCGCGGTCCTCACCGAGGAGGGCTTCTTCAGAGGCTGGCTGTGGGCCTCTCTGGAACGGACAGGCGCGAGTCAAAACAGGGTCCTGGTCTGGAGCAGCATCGCGTTCTCGCTGTGGCACCTGTCGGCGGTGACGCTCGCGACCGGTTTCGACCTGCCGGCGGCGCAGATTCCAGTCTTCATGATCAACGCGGCTGTCATCGGCGCGGTCTGGGGCCTGATGCGGTGGATGTCCGGCTCGGTGATCGTCACCAGCGTGAGCCACGGTCTCTGGAACGGAATCGCCTATTCGTTCTTTGGCTTCGGCACCAAGGTCGGTGCGCTCGGCATCCGGGAGACTGCGTTCTATGGACCCGAGGTCGGTGTGTTGGGCCTGGCTTTGAATTTTCTCTTTGTCGTCGCCCTCTGGCGGTGGCGGAACGCGCGTGCCATCCCTGCCACGTGAGCCCTACGCCTCCGATCTCACCCCCTCGCGAGCCAGCTCAGCGCGAGGGCGATGGCTCCAGGAACGGCTTGGACCCAGAGGATCCTGCGGCTCGCCGTGGCGGCGCCGAATACACCGGCGACGATGATGCAGACAAGGAAGAACACCCGGACCGCGAAGCCGGCGGTGCCGAGGCTGAGACTCCAGAGGAGCCCCGCCGCCAGGAAGCCGTTGTAGAGACCCTGGTTGGCGGCGAGCGACGCCGTCGCCTCCGCGAGCTCGGGTCTCAGGCCGAAGGCCCGCCGGCCGAGCGGCTTCTTCCAGAAGAACATCTCCAGCATGAGAAAGTACAGATGAAGCGCGGCTACTACACCTACGGCGACGTTTGCGGCGATTCCCATCGGTTCCCCTCCTCATCGCTGGATCGCGGGCGTTCTGGCGCCGTATTCTACGCCGGATCGGTGAGACTGGACGCGAAGGGCCCCCGAAGTGATAGGATGAGAGGAAATTCTGCGGACCTGAGGTCTCCAGATGCCTGTCATCTTCATCAGCTATCGCCGCGAGGACAGCTCCGGCCATGCGGGCCGGCTCTTCGACCGTTTGCGGGAGCACTTCGGCAGGGAAAGCGTGTTTCTGGACGTGGTCGGGATCGAAGCCGGGGTGGACTTCGTGGATACCCTCGACAAGGTTCTCGGCTCCTGTGACGTGCTGCTCGCGGTGATCGGCCGCGAATGGTTGAGCTGCTGCGACAAACAGGGACGGCGGCGGCTCGACGAGCCGAACGACTTCATCCGCGCGGAGATCTCCGCCGCCCTCAAACGCGACGTCCGGGTCGTCCCCATCCTCGTCCAGGGCGCGGAGATGCCGCCGACCGATGCGCTGCCCGAGGAGCTGAAGCGCCTCACCCGGCGGCAGGCCGTGGAGCTGCGGGACAGCCGCTGGGACGACGACGTCGAGGCCTTGATCGCGGCCCTGGAAACGAAGGCGAAGACCGCTCCGGCCAGTCTTCCCGCCCCGGCCCCCCCGCCGCCGGTCCATACAGAGTTTGCCAGAGTGGAAACGGCTGGGCCGAGGCCGGGCCGCCCGACCCTGCTCTGGGGGATCGGTTCCCTCGTCGCCGTGCTGCTCGTCGTCGGAGCGATCCGTTTCTTCCCACGCTCCGAGGCCAGGCAGGCGCTACCGCCGGCCGGCCCATCGCAGGAATCCGGGAAGGCTGTCGATCCGGTGCAATCTCCGGAGCCCGTGCCGCCCCCGGAGGCCAAGCCGTCCCGGCCGACGCAAGAGCGGAAGATCAAGGTCCCCAACCTGGTCGGCCTGGACGTGGAGCGCGCCAAGGAAACACTCAACGGCCTGGGCCTGTTCATTTCCCGGAGCGAGCACCCGAGCCCGAAGCCGCAGGGTACGGTGCTCTCCCAGAATCCGCTGGCCGGAGCCCGCGTTGCCAAAGGGACGCGGGTCCATCTGCTGTGCGCCGTTCCGATCAAGGACGACATGGCGGCCATGGCCGGCGAGTATGACCTCCCCGAAAACCCGAAAGCACCGTTGCCGGTCGGCGGGGCCGTGTCGCCGCCGGAGCGCATCTCCTCGGTTTCCATCCAATATCCCGAGAAGGCGCGCAAGGCCCGGATCACGGGAACCGTGATCATCAGGGCCATCATCGACGAGCAGGGAAACGTCGCGAGCACCGAGGTCTTGAAGGGGCTTCCCCTGGGGCTCGACCGGGCCGCCGAGGAATCGGTCCGCCAGTGGAAATTCACGCCCGCGATGCAGAACGGAAAACCGGTGAAGGTCTACTACACGCTGACGGTGGAGTGCCGGCTCAAGTGATCCTTTGCGGCGGCCGCTCACTATAGCCTTGACGAGTATAGCCACCATGGCTATACTCGCCGCATGAAGAACGATCCCGAGATCGCCGGCGACCTCCTGCCGCTGCCGCCGGCCACCTTCCACATTCTCCTCGCGCTCATCGACGAGGAGCGCCATGGCTACGCCATCATCCAGGACGTCGAAGCGCGCACCCAGGGCGAGCTGCGCCTGAGCGCCGGGACGCTCTACCGCTCGATCGCGCGGATGGTCGAGCAGGGGCTCATCACCGAGGTTACCAGGCGGCGCGCGGCGGCGGACGACCCGCGGCGGCGCTATTACCGCCTCACTCCCTTCGGTCTCGCTGTCGCGCGCGCCGAGATGAGGCGCTTGTCCGAGCTCGTGCGGCTGGCCCGCGCGCGCGGGCTCAAACCCGAGACCGTGTGATGCGTTTCTACCGCGCTCTGTTGCGCCTCTATCCCGCGTCCTTCCGGACCGAATATCGCGATGAGCTCTGCTTCGCCTTCGCGGAGCGGGCGCGCGAGCTCGGCGGCCCCCTGGCACGGCTCAAGATCATCCTCGCGGCTCTCGCGGACGTGATCCCCAACGCGATCGCGGTGCACTGGGACGTCCTGCGGCAGGACCTCGGCTATGCCGCGCGCTCTCTGCGGCGCACACCGGGCTTCGCGATCACCGCCGTTCTCGTGGTGGCGCTCGGCGTCGGCGCCAACACGGCGGTCTTTTCGCTCGCCGACTTCGTCTTCGTGCGGCCGCTGCCGTACCGGGACGCGGACCGGCTTGTCAAGGTCTGGGAGCGGACTCCCGGGTACTCCCAGATGGAGCCGTCGCCGGGGAACTATCGTGACTGGAAGGCGATGGCCACGTCCTTCTCGGCAATGGGAGCCTACGCGAGCCTGGCGGCGAATCTCCTGAGCGCCGGCGAGCCGCGGCGCATCGAGCTCCTGGCCGCCACGCCGGAAATCTTGCCGATGCTGGGTGTTGCGCCTCTGATCGGTCGTATTTTTACGGCGCAGGAGGCGAAGGCCGGCGGCGTCCTCGTGCTCAGCCACGCGCTCTGGCAATCGCAGTTCGGCGGTGACCGGAGCGTCGTCGGGACTTCCGTTCGCATCGACGGTGCGGCATACACCGTGATCGGTGTGATGCCGGCATCCTTTCAGTTTCCGAGCCGCACCGTGGAGGCCTGGAGGCCGCTCACCTTCACCGAAGACGACTATGCCGAGCGCGACAACAATTATCTGGAAGTCCTCGCGCGGCTGCGGCCGGGCGTCTCCAGGGAGCAGGCCGTGAGGGAGATGGCGGTGGTGGGCGCCCGCCTGGAGCAGCAGTATCCCAAGGACAACAAGGACGTCGGCACGACGGTGCTCGGGCTGCGCGACGATCTGTCGGAGCGCGCGCGCCTGCTGGTGCTGGCGCTCTGCGGCGCGACCTTGTGCATCCTGCTCCTGGCCTGCGCCAACCTCGCGAGCCTGTTTCTCGCGCGCGGCGCCCACCGTGCACGCGAGCTGGCCGTGCGCGCCGCCCTCGGCGCCGGGCGCGAGCGGCTGGTGCGCCAGCTCGTCACCGAGAGCCTGGGGGTCGCGTGCGTCGGCGGCATCGTGGGCCTCGCAGCCGCGGCGGCGGGCATTCCGCTCCTCACGCGTCTCGTCCCGAGCACGCTTCCGATCGAGGAGCATGCGTCGCTGGACGTGCGGGTGCTCACCCTCGCCGTGGTGTTCGTGCTCCTCACCGGCTTTGCCTTCGGGCTCGCTCCGGCGCTGCGGGCGGGGAGGAGCAATGCGCTCGATCTGTTGCGGAGCGGTACGCGCACAGCGGGCGGACGCATGCAGCGGCTCCGCGCCGTCCTCGTCGTGGTCGAGGTCGCGGCGTCGGTCGTCCTGCTCGTCACGGCGGGGCTGTTGATCCGCGCGGTCTGGCGGATCCAGGCGACCGATCCCGGATTCGTCGCCGAGAACGTGCTCACGCTGCGCACCGCGCTACCGCTGCCCAAGTACGAGACGGTCCTGCGGCGCACGCAGCTCTACGATCGCATCCTGCAGGAGGTGAGCGCGATCCCGGGAGTGCAGGACGCCGCCTACGTCTCCGGACTGCCGATGGTGATGCGGGGCGGGATCTGGCCCGTCTCGCTCTCCGGAGAGAGGGAGCTCCTCCGCTCGAAGTCGAACACCGCGAGCCTGCGGTTCGTCACGCCGCGCTACTTCGCGGCTCTCGGCATTCCACTGCGGCGCGGTCGCGACGTGGCGCCGGCGGACACGCGGGACCAGCCCCTGGTCGCGGTGGTGAGCGAATCGTTCGCGAAACGGTATTGGCCGAACGAGGACCCCCTCGGAAAACGGTTCAATCTGGCGTTCGACGACCGCACGGTCGTAGGCGTGGTATCCGACGTCCGGATGCGCGGCCTGGAGCGGACGAGCGAGCCGCAGGCCTACCTGCCGGACCGGCAGATGACCGACGGCTCGATCATTGGGTACATCCCCAAGGACCTCGTGGTGCGGACCGCGGCGCCGTTGAGCCGGGTCAATCCGTTGCCGCGGATTCGAGAGATCATCCGGTCGGCGGACCCGGAGCAGCCGATTTCCAACGTGCGCACGCTGGCCGAGATCGTCGCCGACGACACGGCGCCGCGCATGACGCAGCTCCGGCTGCTCGGCGCCCTCGCGGTGATCGCGCTGCTCATCGCCGGGCTCGGCATTCATGGGCTGCTCAGCTTCGCCGTGTCGAAGAGGTCCCAGGAGCTGGGCGTGCGCCGGGCGCTGGGAGCGCAGGCCGGAGCCATCGTCGGCCTGGTGCTGCGCGAAGGCCTGGTGCTCGCGCTGAGCGGAATCGTGATCGGCGTCGCCGTGGCCTACGCCGCGGCGCGAGGGATGAGCGCACTGCTCTTCGGAGTGCGTCCGGAGGACCCGCTCACCATCGGCCTCGCTGCGGCGTTGTGTCTCGCGACGGCCGTTGCGGGGTGCCTGCGTCCCGCGCTGCGCGCCGCGCGGGTCGATCCGCTGTCGGCGCTCCGCGCGGAATAGCGTTTTCCGAGGCTCGAGCTCAGAGGGTTAAGAGGCCGACCCCCTGGAGGACCGCTGGCGCGGCTGCTGGTCCGGTTGCGGCTACGAGTCGGACCAGTCCGGGGGTCGGCAGATCCGCGGCAGAGGTGACCGCGGCAATGGCAGGATCGGGCGGCGTTACCGTCACCGGGGGGTGCGGTGCACGCACGCCAGAGGTCTGGCAGTGATCGAAGCCCAGCTCCCTGCAAGCTGCCTTGACGGCTCGATCCTTTGGGCACACCTCGCCGGCGCAGGGTGGGACGATCAGCGCGACGACGAGGCTGGCCGCCAAGGGGAGTGCCGCAAGGGCGCGAAGTCTTCCGGGCCGACCTGCCATACGAGCATGCTACTCCTGCATCTTCTCGATTGCAAATCACCCCGTTGGAGAGGGAGCAAACCTACCCGTTGGGGTGGGGAAAGCCGGAAGGATGACTGCATATTCAAATTACGCTATGTGACTATGCCTACCAGTCCAGATGGATAGCGTGCTCCTTCCCGGTGGCGATGATTCACCCTTGGGAGCGATGGTCCGTCGCTGGCGTCCACTCTTCTTCAATGCGTTGGATCAGGAGCGTATCGTTCCATACCTCGAGCATGGGTAGCTTCCGGGTCTCGTCATCGAGGTTGCCGATCTTCCGGTTCGTCTCACCATCCCAGAGCCACCAATCGTGGACGTGCCCCTCGCGGTCGATGAAGCCGGCGGCCCGGAACAGCGGCAGCGGTCGGGCGTGTTCCGGAACCTCTTCATGCTCCACCACCTCGAAGATATTGCGGTTCACCGCCGCCTGCAGGGGGAAGAACACGACGAACCGTTCTTTCTGTCCAACCAGATCGGAGAATCTCTCCGGCCGGCTCGCACGGAAGCCCGGCAGGATGCGTAGAAGAGACCCCCACCGCTTGACGTTGTGGCTGAGTTGGGCATAAGCCAGCCCCTTGGCCGTGGGGATCTCGATCACGTCTCCGATACGTACCCGCTTCGCCATTCTGGTGTCCTCAGAATCCTGGATAACCTGCCAGCTGCAGGAGGGCCCGTCCGCGCAGCAGTGACTGCGCGTAGATCGGATTCTTCGACGAGATGCTGTTGATCAGGTTCATCAAGGTGCCACCATTCTTGCCGAGGCCGTAGTACTCGATCAGGACCTGCTCCACCGCCCGTGCATCACTGCGGGACAGGTTCTGCAGCTCCGCGATCTCGTCAATGATGATCCCCTTTTCGCTCAGGTGCGCGGCGGCGCGCGCCGCCAAATTCTTCGTGATCCCGACATATTGGATCTCGCCCGTCGCAGGATTGATCGATCGATAGACGCCTACGTTCCCGGTGTTGATCGCGCCCCCTCCGGCGGGGGGCAGTGCGGGGGGTGCTGCGCCCCCTCCGGAGCTGGGCAACTCCACGTTTCCTCCAGAGGTGAGGACGCCGCGGAGTCCGGCGACGAAGAAAATGCCACGGTACAGGGCCAGACCGGTGTCGCCATCCATGTAGGCGTCGAAGGCGGAGGTCCCGGCCAGGAAGAGCCCCGCGTAGGTCAAGAATCCCTGGAGGGCCTTGATCCGGCCGAGCGGCCCCAGGAGGGCGCCAACGATCGCTCCGTTGATGGCTCCGGAGACGACATCCTGCTCCGCGAAGTAGGCGTCGCCTGCACCGAAGAGGGCACCGAAAATGGCGCCGGTGGCCATCGACTGGAGGACTCCCTGGATGGAGAGGTTGATCGACAGCGACGGCAGAGAGAAATCTTCACCCGTCGGGTCCACCAGGTTTGCGGGATCGTTCGCCGCGTAGAGGTACCGGTGCAGGCTGATCGGGTCGGAGGTCAACCCCGGGAGGGGATCGATGCTCGTGAAGCGCCCAATGGTCGGATTGAACCAACGTGCCCGGAGATAGTAGAAGCCGCTGTTGGGATCGAGCTGCTGGCCCGCGAAAAGATAGGCATTGGGGTCGCTGCCGACGTGGGCGACGAGCTCACCGAAGGCGGAGAGCTCATACCTGTCGGTGACGTTGGCCGCCTCGTCCGTCAGGACCCGGATCGAGTCGAGGCCGTCGGCGTGGAAGAACCGAGTGCCTCCTGGCCGGATGATGGCGAGCAGGTCGTCGCCGCGGACGAAGTAGGCGACGACGGCGCCGGTGGCGTCGATCTCGGCCACGTCCTGGCTGATCTCGCCGGAGGCGTCGACGAGGTATTCCACCACCGTGGGTGGACCGTTCGGCGGCGTGACCTCGGTGCGGACCCGGTTGCCATCCGCGTCGTAGCTATGCTTCACGACGGTGCCGTCGACCCTTTCGACGCGGATCAGGCGGTTGTCGAGGTCCCAGACATTGGTGGCGCCGTCCGGACCGGACCTGGCGATGAGGTTGCCGTTGGAATCCCATGAGTAGGTGCCGGCGTTTTCCGTCAGGATCCGGTCCCGCTCGTCGTAGGTATAGGTGACACTGGACGATCCCGAGGCGGCGGTCCGCGTCCGCGTCAGCCGGTTGCCAACTGCGTCATAGGTGAAGACGTCCTCGACCTCGGCAGTCCCCCCGCGGGTGACGGTCTCGCGAGTGAGGCGGTACAACGAGTCGTAGTGATAGTCCCGGACGATCCCGTCTGCCTCTTCGACCCGGATCCGGCTCCCCGCCGCACTCAATGTGTAAACGTACGACTGGATGATGGCGCCAACCGAGGTGCGGGTGCTGAGGGTGCGCAGGTGGTTCAATGAGTCGTAGCCGTACGCCGTCTCTACTCCGTTCGGATAGATCAGGCTCGACCGGTTGCCATTGGCGTCGTAGCCGTAGGTGTAGCTCCGTGCCTGCGGATCGATAACGGTCTGAAGACGGTTCACCGCATCATAGGCATACTGCGTTGTGAGCGTTCGGGCTCCGATCGTGGCGGAGAGCGAGGTCCGATTGCCCTGCCTGTCGTAGGTGTAGGCGAGGGCGCGGCCCGCGGGATCGGTGATGCCGGTCAGCCGATCCAAGGCGTCGTGGCTGTACGCGGTGGTCCCGCGGCTGTCGGTGACGGTCGCCCTCATGCCGGTGGGGATGTAGGTGAAGGACACCGAGGTCCCGCCGGGGTAGCTCCGTTGGGTCAGCCGGTTGTTGATGTCGTAGCTGTAGCTCACGACCGCGCCATTGAAGTCCTGCCGTGTCCGCAGGTTTCCGGCGGCGTCATAGGTCAGGACCTCGGACTGGCCGAGCGGCAGGGTGCGCCGCGTCAGCCGACCTCCGGAGTCGTACTCGAAGGTGGTGATGTGGCCGTTCGCATCGGTCTGGGAGATCCGGTTGCCCAACTCGTCGTACGCGTAGCGGGTTACCTGCCCAAGGGCGTCGGTGACCTCTGTCAGTTGGCCGAGGCCGTCGTAGACGTAAGCGGTGATCTTTCCGTCCGGATCGGTCTCGGAAATCTTTTTCCCAAGACGGTCGTAGGCAAAGGTCCTTGAGGTCCCGTCCGGATAGAGGGTGCGTGTCTGTTGGTTCGCATCGTCGTACTCGAATGTGGTGGTCTGGTTTTTGGCGTCGGTGATCGCGGTCCGGTTGCCGTTGGCGTCATAGGCGAAGCGGGTCTCCTGCCCCAGAGCGTTGCGGACCTTGGTGCGCCTGCCCGCCAGATCGTACTCGTAAGTCGTCGTGTTCCCTTCGGAGTCGGTCGCCGATGCGACGCGCCCAGCCGCGTCGTAGGTCGCGGAGATGAAGGAGCCGTCGGCGTAGACGGTCTTGACGAGGCGACCCACGACGTCGTACTCGTACTGGGTCGTCCTCCCTCCGCGGTCCGTGCTGCTGATCTGGCGCCCTTCGGCGTCGTAGGTGAACTGCTCCGTGGCGCCGTCGGGGAAGCGCGTTTCCGCCAGCCGGCCCAGGGCGTCATAGGTGTGAACGGTGTGCCGCCCGACCTTGTCGACTGTCTCGATCAGATTTCCGATGCCGTCGTAGGAGTTGGAGCTCGCGGTGCCGTCCGGGTTCGTCACCCGGATCATGCGGCCGGCACTGTCGTAGGCATAGGTCCAGGTGAGGGTTTCGGTGCCTCCCGGAGTGGTGCGCGTGTTTGTGCGGGTGCGGCGCCGGCCGTTCCGGTCGAACGTGTAGGTGGTGACGTACCCGAGAGCGTCGGTCTCGCTGGCCAGGCGTCCAGACGCGTCATAACTCATGGTGAGGGCGTTGCCCTCGGGGTCGGTTGCGGTCAGCGCGTTGCCACGGCTGTCGTAGGTATAGGTCGAGATTCTTCCGAGGGGACCTGTGGCTGTGGTGAGGTTGCCTTTGGCGTCGTAGGCATACTTGGTCAGCTTTCCCCGCGGATCGAGCGTCGTCAGGGCATCGCCGCGGCTGTTGTAGGTAAAGCTCGTCCGGTTGCCGGCGGGATCGGTGACGCTCGTCCGGTTGCCGTTCGCGTCGTAGGTATAGGTTGTAGTGTTGCCCAACGCGTCAGTCTCGGAGAGCAGGCGGTCATCGGCATCGAACGTCCGCAGCACCTCCTTGCCATCGGCATCCACCTCCCGCATCACGTTGCCACGCTGGTCGTATTCCAGGAGTCGGGTGTGGCCGAGACGATCGGTGACGAGCTCCTGCCGATCGCCGATGCGATGATCGAGCTCGATCGTCTTGCCAGCGGCGTCGGTGGTCCTGATCAGGCGGCCCGAGGCGTCGTACTCATTGCGGACCGGCGTCCGGCCCAGCGGATCCTCGATCTCCAAGAGGTGGTGATTGCTGTTGTACGTGAAGCGGGTCGTGTTGGCATCCCGGTCGGTGACCTTCACCAGGTCGCCGGCTGAGTCATAGCCGTAGGTGAGGCTCTTTCCCTCGGGATCGGTAATACTCGTGATCCTGCCGAGACTGTCGCGCTGAATTGCTACCGAGAGGCCGTCTGAGTGGGTGATCGAGCTCGGGGTGATGGACAAGGTGTTCCCGTCCCGATCCTGGATACGAGTGACCCCTTGCTGGAGGCTGAGGTCGAATACGCGGCCGTCCCGGGTCGTCAGCCGGACCTGGCCCGGCTCAAAGATCTCCAACTCGCCGGAGTCAACGACGTAATCGGTGCCGTTCTGGTAGAGGACCTCCCTGTTGCCGACGATCGCCAGGGTCGCTCCCGGTACAGGGCCGTCCACGAAGTCGAATCGCGCCTGGCCGAAACAGCCGCCGAGCGTGATCGCCGGGCTCGCGAGCCGCAGACGGAAACGGTAGACCTCGCGGTCTGAGAGGCGGATGGTCGTCACATGAGACTTCGTCTCTCCGATGTTCTGGCAGGGAAGGAAACCTGAAGAGAATTGCCAACCGTCCCCCGGCTTCCGGTTGTTCCGGTACGAACCCTGCTTCAGCGCCAAGGTCCAGCCGACGCCGAAGTCGCCCCGGCGCTTGTCGCGGCTGTCGTAGTTCCGATAGATCTGGACCGGCAGCCCCGCGAGCGGGATTTCCAGGTCGAGGAACGACAGCGTGAAGTTGCCGACCTTCATCTGGCCTTCGACGTCGACATCGACGGAAACCGTGCTGCTCTGGCCGTTGAAGTCCGTGGCGGTCAGCTCGACCGTGTAGCCGCCGTTCAGGAGGAGCGTCGGATCGAAGGTGGCCAGGGTGGCGTTCACGACCGGCGAGTTGCCCGTGGCGAAGACGGTCGCCCCGGCCTCGCCGTGGGCGCGGTAGGAGAGCGTCCAGCTCTGCAGGCGGTCGCTCTTCACCGTGCCCCGCACCTCGGTGGGGGAGGTGACCACCGCGAGATCCGCCGGCGCGGTGAGGGCCACCTCCGGCTCTGCCCCGGTATTGGAAATCGTGAGGTCGGTCTCGGCGGTGGCGAGTATCCAGTAGCCGCGGCCGGGCTGCATCAGCTCCAGGTCGTTCGCCCAGGCGGGAACCGCGACGTCATAGATCTCCCAGGGATCCGCCGGGTCCGCCGGGTCGTAGCCGAAGACGCGCGAGTACTTGCCTTCGATCGAGAAGAGCGCCGTGCGCACGGGCCGTTCCTGCTCGGCCGGAAAGCCGATGAGGTTCCAGCCCGGGCAGAGATGGATCGTCGTCGCGTCCGCCAGAGAGCCCGGGTTCGGTACCGCCGCGGGCGCCGTCATCTCGATCCAGAAGCCGATCTTCTGGTCGACGGCCGTGAGGTCGCTGGCCGCGGCATTGGCCGGGTCGTAGAGCTTCCAGGGAGCGCCCGGCGTGCAGGCGTCATAGGCCCAGACGCGGGTGAATTTGCCGGAGACCGGGGAGAAGACCCCCGCCGGGGCGGGGTCGACGGGCTCGTTCTGGACGGAGGCGAGGTTCCAACCGGGCACGAGGGAGACGGCCGCGAGAGGAGCGGTCTCCGGGGACGGGGCGCTCGGGCCGGCGGTCTCGATCCGCGAGGTCTCCGGGGGAGCGGGTGGCATCTCGCGAGGAACCGGGGCTGGCTGGGCCGCGCCGGCGGCCAGGGCAGGCAGGGTCTGGGCGAGGGTGATGCAGAGGACCCGGCTGGTCAGCCGGAAAAGGAAAGCGCGAGCCGGTCGACGCATGCTTGTCCCCTTTGGTAGCCGTACCCTATCACGATGGTTGCGTGGTGTCGATGCTTCTGAATGGCGGCAAGGTGCGATTCATTTCTTGCCCGCGGGGCGGCCTGAATAGGAGAATGCCCCCGTCATGAGCGCCGGACACTCCCACCACGGACACTCCCATGGGCATCACTCCCATGGCGGCTCTGTCCGCAACCGGCGCCGCCTGTTCTTCACGCTCGTGCTGGTGAGCCTCTACATGGTCGCCGAATTCGCCGGCGGGCTCGTCTCCGGCTCGCTCGCCCTGCTCGCCGACGCCGGGCACATGCTCTCGGACGCCGCGGCCCTCGGCCTGTCCCTCTTCGCCATCTGGATCTCACAGCGGCCGCCGACGCCGCGCCGGACCTGGGGGTACTACCGCATCGAGATCCTCGCGGCCCTGACCAACGGGGTGGCCCTCGTCGTCCTCTCGATCTTCATCCTGCGCGAGGCGGTGGAGCGCTTCCGCGCCCCGTCCCAGGTCCAGGCCCCCCTGATGATGGCGATCGCCGCGGGCGGCCTGCTGGTCAACCTGGTCAGCCTGCGCATCCTCTCCGGCGGCCGGGAGGAGAACCTGAACGTCCGCGGCGCCTGGCTGCACGTCCTCACCGACGCCCTGGGCAGCGTCCAGGCCATCCTCGCCGGCGCTTTCATCTGGGCCTTCGGCTGGACCTGGGCCGATTCCGTGGCCTCGGCGCTCATCTCCCTCCTCGTGATCTACTCGGCCTGGGACCTGCTGCGCGACACGGTCGGCGTGCTGATGGAGGGGGCGCCCCGGCACATCGACGTGGACGAGGTGCGCAACTGTCTGATGGACCTCCCCTGCGTCCTCGAGGTCCACGATCTCCACGTGTGGACCATCACCAGCGGGATGGAATCGCTCTCCTGCCACGTGGTGGTCGAGGACGGGCAGTCGTATTGCGATGCGCTGACCGAGGTCCGGGCGACCCTCCATGGCCGCTTCGGCATCGACCACCTGACCATCCAGGTCGAGCCGGTGGAGATGGAGGAGCACGGGGTCCACGTCTGAGGCGACAGGGATCGGCGATTTTCAGGCGGATCTGTGGTAGGAAGGGGGGACCGAAGGAGGTCCAGATGGCTGCAACCAAGACGCTGCGTGTGGGAGTGCTCACGCCGGTCAACACGCTCAACCCGCGCGAGGCGCAGGACTTCGTCAGCCAGACGGTGGTGACGCAGATCTATGAGGCGCCGTTCGCCCAGCCGGCCGGCGGCCGGCTCCCCGAGCCGGTGCTCTTCGAGGAGCGGCTGCGCCAGGACGGGCCGACCGAGCTTTCGGCCGCCGTCCGCCCGGGGGTCCGCTTCTCGGAGGGCACGCCGCTGACCGCCCGCCACGTCGCCGACTCGCTCTCCCGGGTCGCGATGCTGCGCCAGCACGCCGAGGTCGAGGCGCGCGGCGACCGGGTGGTCTTCCATCTCGGCCGGCCGAACGCGCGGCTCGACCTGGCGCTCGCCCAGCGCTACTGCGCGGTGACCCTGGAATCGCGCGGGACGCTCTTCGGCACCGGCCCCTACATGGTGGCGCCGGGCGCGACGCCGGACCGCACGCGGCTGGTGCGGAACCCCCACGCCCGCCGCAAGGCGGCGATCGACGAGGTGGTGATCCAGCTCTATCCGCCCGACGCCCAGGGGCGGCCCGAGACGCTCCTGGCGGCGCTGGAGGCGGGCGAGGTGGACTTCTCGAACGTCATCTCCCGCGAGGACATCATGCGCCTCAAGAACGTCCGGCGCCTCACCGAGCCGGGCAGCTCGACCGCCATCCTCTATATGAATACCGAACGGCCGGGGCTCGACGATCCGCGGGTGCGGCGGGCGATCGCGCTGTCGATCGACCGGCTGGAGATCGCCAAGCTCTTCTATGCGACGGCCACCGCCTTCGCCGCCACCAACCTGCTGCCGCCGATGCTCGGGCGCGGCAACGACGGCCTGACGCCCGATCCGGCCAAGGCCCGCGCCCTGCTCGCCGAGCCCGGTGTGCAGAAGCCGGCGCGGCTGGTGCTCCTCCTCATCTTCGCCCCCCGTCCCTACCTGCCCAACCCGCGCAAGGTCGGCGAGCTCATCGCCGCGCAGATCGACAAGCTGGGGATCGCTGTCGAGGTCGTCCCCACCGCGACCATGCAGGAGTACTTCGCCAGGGTGCAGCGCGGCGATTACGACCTCGCCCTCGCCGGCTTGATCGCCGATACGCTCGATCCGGTGGACTTCCTGGAGGCGAATCTCGATTCCGCATCCATCCTGGTGCCGGAGCGCAAGAGCGTCGGCGCCAACCTCAGCCGGTGGCGCAGCCGGGAGACGGACGAGGCCCTGGCCACCCTGCGCCAGGAGCCGCGCGAGGAGGTCCGCGCCGCGCTGCTCAAGCGGATCGCCGCCGAGGTGCCGCTCTTCCCCCTGATCTACGGCCCCACCATCTACGCCCACTCCTGGAAGGTGAAGGGCTTCACCGCCGCGCCGCTGGGGATCCCGGACTTCGCGGACCTGGATCTGCAGTAGGCCCTCATCCCCGACCAAGAATCTTCCAGAGACAGCGAAACCCCCTAACCCTCTCCCCTCTCCCACTCGTGGGAGAGGGGCCGGGGGTGAGGGTCCCATCCCGTCCGGAATGGTTTATCATCAGCCCGTTCCTGTCGAACTACAGCCCCGGAGGTCGAACCATGGCAGATCCGAAATGGGCGGACGATCGCTTTCTCGATGACCTGCGCCGCCAGACCGATGCGCTGGCCGATGCGGCGGTGGCGAGCTTCCTCACGACGCACAGCCTCGGCGAGATCAATTACATTTTCCAGAACATGCGCTCGGACGACCAGCCGATCGTCGCCGATGCGCCGGCCGCCTTTCAGGAGTTCGTCCGCCAGACGGAGGCGCTGCCGCCGGACCTCGATCTCGCCCGCCTGGACCGCGCGTCCGCGATCTTCCTGCGCTATGCGGCCACGTCCTGTCTGGTGCTGCTCGCCTCCAGCCTGCCGAGCGGCTACTCGGCTCCGTGCCTCACCCACATCCTGATGATCTCGCGCGATCTGCAGAAGGATCCCTTCAAGCGCCTGATGGGAGTCGTGCAGATGCTCGTCAACGTCACGGCGCGCAACGCCTACGCTCCGGGCGGGCTCGCGGTGGTCACCGCGCAGAAGCTGCGCCTGCTCCATGCCGGCGTGCGCGCCATCGTGCCGCACCGCCGCCCCGGCTACTCCGAACGGTTCGGCCCGCCGGTGAACCACGAGGACATGCTGGCCACGCTGATGGCGTTCTCCTCTCTGGTGATCGAGGGCTTGCGCAAGCTGGACCTCGGCCTCACCGACGAGGAGGCGGAGGACTATTACTACCTCTGGCGGGTCTACGCCCTGCTCATGGGCATCCATCCGGACGGAGCCCCGTTCGACGACAGCCTGATTCCCCGGACGGTGGACGACGCGGCGCAGTTCTACGCCTCCTACACGCGCCGGCAGTTCACCGGGCCGGAGGAGAACCCCAGCGGAGTCGTGCTGACCAAGGACAATCTGGACATGATGGTGAGCCTCCTCCCCAGGCCACTCCGGCATACCGACCTCGCGCTGGCGCCGCAGATCGCCATGGCCGATCTCCTGAGCCCCGAGGAGCTCGCACGGGTCGGCGTGGCGCCGGTCGAAGGGCATGAGCTGCTGCGGAAGTCCTTCTGTCTCGCGCTGACGGTCGAGCAGGGGCTGGCCGAGCTGGCCCCCTGCGGGCTGGTGGAAGTGCTCAGCCGGCACCTGTTCGACAAGATGATCGACAAGAGCCGCGGCGGGCCGGTGCAGTTCATCATCCCGGACTCGGTCGCGGACCTGCGCGGAACGGAGCTGGTTTGATTTGATCTAAAAAGGAGGAGACGGCGATGCTGAGCTCGGTCTACTGGAGCCAACGGATCAACTTCACGGACTACACACCGCTCGAGCTGTTCCTCTTCGTCGGCGGCTGCTTCCTGTGGGTCATCGTCTATTGCATCTTCATCAAGAACATCATCAAAAAGAAGTTCATCGAGATGCCGGTCTTCGCCGGCTGCGCCGACATCGGCTGGGAGTTCACCTGGAGCTTCCTGGCCGCCACCAACATGGGCCGCCTGCTGGAGCGGACCTATCAGGTCTGGTTCATCACGGATGTGGCCATTTTCGCGGGCCTCCTCTTGTATGGCTGGAAACAGCTCACGTTCGACAGGCGCCGCGGCTGGTACGTCCCGGCCTGCATCTTCACGACCGTCGCCTGGGTGGCCGGCGTCTACTCGATGCACGTTTCGGGGATTGACACGCCGATCGGGGCGACCTCGGCCTACCTCGACCAGCTGTGCATCTCGTTCCTTTACATTCCGCTCCTGCTGCGCCAGAAGAGCCTGGAGAACTTCTCGTTCGCCGCCGCCTGGCTGCGGACGATCGGCACCGGCATGAACACGGTGTTCATGAACATCCACTATCCGGACAACTACTTCCTGCGCTTCATCGCGATCCTCGCGACGACGCTCGACTGCACCTATGTCTATCTCTTCTGGTCGATGCGGCGCCAGCTCCGTCAGGCGGCGCTCCTGCCGGAGCGGATGTCCGCGAGCAGCGCGCAGGCCGCCTGAAGATCCGGAGTGTCCCGGCCCTCGGTGGTCCGGTCGTAGACCCCGGCGAGGAGGCGGGCGGCCTCCTCGCTCCGCCCCTCCCGGTGCCAGAGCCGGCTGAGGTCCATGGCGGCGCGCAGCTCCAGCGCCAGGCTGCCGTTGCGGCGGGCCATCGCGAGGGCGGTCTGGAGCTTCTCCGGAGACCCCTGGAGGACTCCCTGCAGGCGGTGGACCTCCGGCTCCCAGAAGCGCTCGTCCCGGCGGTCGAGAGATTCGAACGCTTCCGCGAGGAGCCGCTCCGCCTCCGCACACCGGCCGCGGGCGATCAGCACCTCGGCCACCCAGGCGAGGAAGAGCGGCGCGTGCAGCTCCTGCTCGTGGACCCGGCGGATCGTCGCGAGCCCTTCGAGGGCCTGCTCGATTCCGGCGTCCGCGGCTTCGCTCTCGCCCGCGCCCGCGGCCAGGGCGGCGCCGGTCAGGCCGAGGAAGAAGCTGCTGTGCGCCTGGAAGAAGTGGAAGCCCTGCGCCTGGCAGTGGTCGTAGAGGCTCTGGGCATAGTCGCGCGCAATGGCTTCCTCCCGCCGGAAGTGATGGAGGAACGCCAGGAGCAGGTAGGCGATCGCGAGGCTGGGAGGATGGCCCAGCCGGCGCGCGAAACCGAGAGCCGCGTTGGCGCGTTCGAGCCCCTGGTCCGGCAGGCCGTGGAACCAGAGGTTCTGGCCCAGCTCGCAGAGGGCGAGAACGCGGGGATCGAAACCCATCCAGTCGAGCAGCGGGTGCTCCAGGTCGGCCGGATAGAGCTCCAGCACCCGGTGGTGGGCGCGGAGAGCGGTCGCCAGGTCTCCCGAATAGAAGTGGGACGAGGCGACCGCCTGGACGGCATAGATCAGGAAGCCGAGATTTTCTCCGGCCTCCCCGGCCTCGACCATCTGCAGGGCCAGCTCGCGGGAGGTGCGGATCTCGCCGCGCGTGTTGTAGAAGCTCCAGAGGAGCAGCTGGATCTCCTTGGGCACCCCGCCGGCGTTCCGGCTGAGCTCCAAAACCCGGTCGAACGACGCCTTGACCTCGGCCTGCGAGTGCCCGCGGTCCATCACCAGGGCCGGCCCCAGGGCCACCTGCATCTCCAGCTCGCGGCGGTCGCGCTCCGCCGACGGAGGGAGCTCCCGCAGGCACGCGAGCCCCTCCTGGAGGTGCTCGATCCCTTCGATGTTGGCGAACCGCCGTAGCGCGCTCTGGCCCGCCCGCAGCCAGAGCGCGCTCGCCTTGTCGAGCTGCCGGGCCTCGGTGTAGTGGTGCGCCAGGAGCTCCGGCTGCGCGGCCGCGGTCTCGGGAAAGCGGTCCTCCAGAGCCTCGGCGACCTTCTGGTGCAGGCGCTGGAGGTCGCGCGCCAGCAGAAGCTCGCGCGCCGCGTCCTGGAGGAGAGCGTGCTTGAACAGATACTGGCTGCGCGCGCCGATCCCCTTGCGGTAGACCAGCTCGGCCTGCACCAGCCGGTCGAGCTCCCGCTGCAGCGTGGCCGGATCGAATGGCGAGACCGCCGAGATCAGCTCGAAGGAGAAGGCCCGGCCGATCACCGCCGCCAGCTGGGCGACCTCTTTGGCCTGCCCCAGACGGTCGAGGCGCGCGGTCAACGAATCGCGCAGCAGGCTGGGGATTCCCATTTCACCGGACGCCTGCCCGGACGCGTCGCTCGCCTCGACGGCGCTCTTGGTGAGCTCCTCGACGAACAGCGGGATGCCGTCGGACTTGGCGACGATCTGCCGCCGGATCTCCGCGGACAGCCCGCGGGTTCCCCCCATCCGGTCGATCAGCTGGCCGGCCTCGCCGTCGGTCAGCCGGCCCAGGTTGATCTGCGTCCAGTGGGAGCGCGAAGACCACGGGATCTGGAATTCCAGCCGGAAGGTGAGGATCAGGAGGAGCGGCGTGCGCGCCAGCGCTTCGAGCAGGGAGCCGATCCAGGCGAGCGTCGACGGATCGAGCCACTGGAGGTCCTCGACGATCAGGACGCCGGGGTGGCTCTCCGCGGCCTGGAGGAAGAGCTGGACGAGGGCGTCGAGCGTCTTCCTCCTCTGCGTCTCCGGCGTGAGTGGGGGAGGCGCGATGTCCTCAGGCAGGGCGGGAAGCGGCAGGGAGAGCAGGGTGGCGAAGAGCGGCAGGGTCTCCGCGAGCGGCAGGTCGTGCCGGAGCAGGAGGTCCTCCAGGCGCGCGAGCTCGCCCTCCGGGGACGCGGCCGGCTGCAGCCACTGCCGCCGCAGCAGCTCGATGACCGGGAAGAACGGCGAGCTCCGCGCATAGGGCGAGCCGTAGCAGACCAGCCACCAGGGTCCGCGGTCCGCCAGGCGCTCATGGAACGTGCGCACCAGGCGGGACTTGCCGATCCCGGCCTCGCCGCCGATCAGGATCGCCTGCCCCTCCCCGCCCTCGACCATCTGCCAGCGCTGCACGACGAGATCGACCTCGCGCTCCCGTCCCACCAGCGGGGTGAGGCCGAGCGGCATCTCGTCGGACATCTCGAGCGGAGCCGCCACCAGCCAGGCGGCGACGGGCGCGGCGAACCCCGGCAGGCGGACGGCGGGCAGGCTTTCGGTCGCGAAGCTCTTGGCGATCATCCGCTGCGTCGGCTCGCTCGCCAGCACGCCGTGCGCCGGAGCCACGCTCTGCAGACCGGTCGCGAGGTCGAGGGTCGGCCCGAGCGCCAGGTGCTCCGACTGCCGCGGGTCTTTCGAGACGATCGCCGGGCCGCTGTGGACGCCGGCGCGCAGGGCCAGGCGCGAGGACCTCCCCTGCGCCCAGACGGAGCGCTCGACCCGGGCCACCAGCTCCCTCGCCGCCCGGATCGCCCGTTGCGCGTCGTCGCCGTGCGCCTTGGGATAGCCGAAATAGATCCACAGGAGATGCCCGAGCGTCGTCCCCAGATGCCCCTCGAAGCGGGTGGCCACCTCGTGCGCGAGGCTGCGCAGGTCCGGCATCGCCTCGGAGAGGCTTTCGAGGCCGGGCGAGCCCATCTCCCCGGAGGCCTCGCGCACCTCGACGAGCCCGCAGCAGACCACGCTCACCTGGCGCCGCTCGCTGGTCCCCAGGGGGTACTCCAGAGGGAGCGCGGTGGGCTCGGTCCACGATCGCGAGGCGGCAGGGCGCCGCAGACCCTCGGCGACCGTCACCCCGAGCTCGTCCTCGGCGGCGCTCGCCGGCAGCATGGACGAGGCGCCGCTCTCGCGGCCGAACCGGAGCGCCAGGGCGGCGAGCGCCTCGGCGACCTCCCCGGTCGACTGCGGGCGCTGCTGCGGGTCCTTCTGCAGCAACCGGTCGACGAGCTGCGAGAGCTCCGCCGGCGCCCCGGGCTGCACCTCGGAGACCGGCGGCTGCCGGAGCCCGCAGATCCGGCTCACCGTCGCCGGGATGCTGTCGCCGCGGAACGGAGAGATCCCGGTGACCATCTCATAGAGCAGGGCACCGAACGAGAAGAGGTCGGAGCGGTGATCGACCGGCTGCCCGAGCACCTGCTCCGGCGACATGGCATAGGGAGTGCCGAGGATCATGCCGGGCTGCGAGATCGTCGGATCGTCCGCCTCGTGGACGATCTTGGCGAGGCCGAAGTCGAGGATCTTCGCATGGCCGCCCGCGGTCACCATGATGTTGCCGCTCTTCAGGTCGCGGTGGACGATGCCGCGCGCATGCGCCTCGGAGAGCCCGCCGGCGATCTCCTGCGCCAGGCGGAGAGCCCGGGCGAGATCGAGCGGGCCTTCGTCGAGAAAGCTGCGGAGCGTCCGGCCGAGGACGAGCTCCATGACGATCCAGTCGCCTTCCGTGTCCTCGACGATGTCGTAGATGTGGACGATGGCCGGATGGTTGAGCCGGGCGCCGGCCGTGGCCTCCTGCCGGAAGCGCTCGCGGATGCGCGGATTGATCAGCGCCTCCGCAAGGATCTGCTTGATCGCCACCGGCCGCTTGAGACGCTCGTCCCAGGCCCGCCAGACCCTGCCCATCCCCCCGGCGCCGAGAAGCTGCTCCAGCCGGTACGGGCCAACCCGCCGGGTCTCCCCATGATGGATATCCTGCGAGCTCATTGACGAATTCGATCCGAGAGGGGTGCATTCTACACCCTCACCCCCGGCCCCTCTCCCGCAAGCGGGAGAGGGGTGTAGGTTAGTCGGGCCACGGCATCCCGAGCTTGCGCGGCTAACCCTCTCCCCTCTCCCGCTCGCGGGAGAGGGGCCGGGGGTGAGGGGCCATAGCCGCTCAGGAATAAGCGCAGGCTTGCTATAGTTTCCTGTCACAGGCTCCTGGAAATCTGTCGTTTCCGGCCGAGGAGGGGAAGCATGCCCTATCGCCGTCGTTTCATCGTTTCGCTGCTGCTTCTTGCGTTCTGCTGCGCCCTGCCCGCTTTCGGCGCAACGCGCAAGGCCAAGGTGATCAGCGTCCCCAAGGACGCCAAGGACCTTCCGACGGCGATCCGCCTGGTCAAGGACGGCGACGTCATCGAGCTGGCGGCGGGGACCTATACGTCGGCGAGCGGCTTCAGCATCTCGAACCTCGGCAAGGCGTTCACCATCCGACCCAAGCTGGGCGCGGCCGTGATCCTCGACGGCAAGGGGAAGGGGCCGATCCTGCGCTTCAAGAACGGCAACCGCTCCCGCGGCAAGCGGGTGACCTTCCAGGGGCTCACGTTCCAGAACGGCGTCACGACCACCGAGGGGGAAGGCGGCGCCGTCACCCTGAGCGCCGCCGACGCGCGCTTCGTCGACTGCCATTTCCTCAGGAGCTCGGCCACGGGCCGCACCACCGGAGGCGGCGCCGTGCGCGTCCTCGCCGGCAGCGACGCCACCTTCGTGCACAGCGATTGGCAGGGCAACTCGTCCGGCAACCGCGGGGGGGCGTTGGAGATCAACTTCTCCACGGTGACGATCGAGGGCGGCTCCTTCGTCGAGAACCGGACCAACCTGCCGGGGAGCAAGCCGAATTCCTCGGGAGGCGCCATCTATCTCCTCGACGGCGTTCTGCGCATCTCCGACGCCCGCTTCGAGCACAACCAGGCGGGCTTCGTCGGCGGCGCGATCTATGCCTTCGGCCACTGGACCGATCCGGTGGACGTGCCGAAATCGGACTTGACCGTGGTGCGCTCGACGTTCCTCGAGAACCAGGCCTGCTGCAGCACGGCGAGCCAGGGGGGCGCCATCCACGTCGAGAACCAGACGACGCTCCGCCTGCAGCACTCGCAGCTCATCGGCAACCGCGCGCAGCTCGGCGGCGCCATCAGCGACTACCGCGCCGTGGTCGAGCTGACCGGCTCGCAGCTCCAGGGGAACCAGGCCTTCCAGGGGACGGCTCTCGGTGGAGGAGGAGCCATCTTCGCCTCCTCGAACGACGCCGCCGCTGACGGAGTGACCAACTTCCGGCCGATCACCCTCACGATCACCGACTCGCTGCTCCTGGGGGCCCAGCCGGCGGCTCACACGGGCGGCTGCGTGCTGGCCGGCGGCGACGCCTCGCGGGCCTACGGCGACAACGGAGTCGTCCAGATGGGCACGGTTGACGAGAACCGCGCGCGGGTCGAGGTGCGGCGGTCGGTCTTCCTGGATTGCGACGTGCAGCGGGACGCCGTCGTGGGCGGCGGCTTCGGCGGAGCGATCCAGGTCAACCTGGCCAACTTCCTCCTGGAAGACTCCATGGTCCTGATCTCCGACGCCCGCGGCGAGGGAGCCGGGGGCGGCGGCGTGTCGATCCAGGGAGAGACGCTGGCCGCGCTCACGCGCACCACCTTCGCCCGCAACACGGCCGAGCGCTGGGGAGGTGCCCTCTTCGTGAGCGGCTCCACGCTCCAGGCGAGCCAGTGCCGGTTCTTCGCCAACGACGTCCGCCCGGGAATCTCCAAGTCGCCGCGGACCTCGCAGGGAGCCGGCGTCTACGCGACTCCGTACAAGCCGGAGACGAAGCCGCCGGAGCGGTGGCGCAATGTCGGAGGAGTCGTCGCCGACTCCATCTTCAGCGAGGACCTCGGGCTGGCGATCTGGGACGCGGAAGTCTCCGGGCCGCTCAACCAGATGCGCTACGACAACAACCAGTTCTTCGAGACGGTCTTCGGTGACAAGGTCTACGGCGACTCGGCGGTCGCGCTCGATGGTCTGAACACCGCCGCGCTGAACCGCTTGGTGGTCGGAGCCACCGACAAGAGCGTCGTGGACAACCAGCGCCTCTTCGCACCCCCTGTGGCAGGGACCTTGCTCGCAGCCCCGGGAGCAGTGGGCACGGGAGCGCCGGCAGCGGCCGCGACGCTCCTCCACTACGCGTGGAGCGGCCGGTCGGCCACCCTCGACGGGCAGGCGCTCACGGCCCGCAACGGCTTGGTGCCGGCCGGCCCCGGGACTCACGCGCTGGTCGTCGACGGCATCCCGGCCGCGACCGTGTTCCTGGGCACCACCACCTGCGCGAACGGCGCGGTCTGCCTCGCGTCCGGCCGGTTCGAGGTCCGCGTCGAAGGAGCCTCCCTCCTGGCCCGGGAGGCAGACACGGCCTTCTTCTCCCTGCCTGGCGGAGAGACCCTCGCCGTCCAGGTTCTCGACCAGCGTGACAAAAACAGTCACTTCTGGGTCGTCCGTGGTGTGTCAAATGTGTCAGGTCTGTCAGAGGATCTGTCCGGACACACCCTGGAGATCACTGACACAGCCACCGGAACGACCCGGACGTGGGCGGACCTGCCCGATGGAGAGGACGTCGAGGTGGATTCCGAGGCGTTTTCCGGGGGGTGAGTGGGGCCGGGGGGAACGCTCGGACGGCCGCAGCTTTCCCCCTCCCAAAGACCCTCACCCCCCAGCCCCCTCTCCCACCCGCACTGCCCCCTCCCGGGAGAGGGGGAGCCCTCCTGACCTTTACCTACTCAAGCTTTTGGGCGGGGGCGCCCTCTCCCGGGCGGGTGTGAGTGCGGGTGGGAGAGGGTCGGGGTGAGGGTCGGGCGGGGGAAGCTCCAGCGCCCATCAAAGGCAACGTCAGCGCCTATGCTCCTGCTCCGGGGGTGGGCCGCTCCGGCATGCTTCTTGCTAATAATTCCCTTCCGGCAGGACGAGATGTGCTCGCCAGGAGGAAAGTCAATGAATCATCCCGTCTCGGAAGACAGCTTGAAGCGATTTGCCGCGGGAATTTCGACACGGCAGGAGAACCGGACCATCGTCGCCCATCTGCTCCGGGGGTGCGCCGGTTGCGCGCAGCAGATCCGGGAGAACGTGCGGCCGGAGGTTCCGGAGGACGCTTACGAGACCGTCCTGTCCAGGATGAGTGGCGAACGGACGCTGCGCCGCGGCAGCTGGGCCAAGCTGCTGCCGTTCGAAAAGCCCGAGCCGACCGCGCCGCCGGAAGTTCCGCAGCGCACACGCGCCCGCCGCTGAGCCCGGGCGTGAGCCTGGCGACGGACCTGCCCTCCGGGGTGGGTCCGTGTCCCGGTTCCCCCTCTCCCGGGCGGGTGTGAGTGCGTGTGGGAGAGGGGGCCAGGGGGTGAGGGTTCTGCGGTAGGATGGGGCCTGTATGGCCCATCTGGTCCTGAACGACGTCGATCCCGTCATCATCGAAGAGCTGCGCCGCCGCGCCGATCTGCGCGGCCGCACGATCGAGGACGAAGCGAAGGTCGTCCTCGAGGAGTCGCTCGGCCTGTCGCGGGCGCGTGCCCTGCGCGAGGCGCAGCGCATCCGGGCCGAGCTGGGCGGCCCGTTCACGGACAGCGCGGAGATCCTGCGCGAGGGGCGGGACGGCTGAATGATCAAGCGCTACGTGGTCGACGCGAGCGTTGCGGCCAAGTGGTACTTCCGCGAGGAGCACACCGAGCGCGCCGACGCCCTGCTCGAGCAGGACAACGAGATCCTCGCGCCGGCTCTGCTGGTGGTGGAGATCGCCACGCTCGCCTGGAAGCGGGCACGCCGCGGCGAGATCAGCGAGGCGGCGGCCGACCGCATCATCGCCGCCCTGCGCCAGGTCCCCTTGGAGATCCGGCCGACCGCCGAGCTGGTCACCGCCGCCCTGCCGCTGGCCCTGCAAGGGGGGCTCACGCTCTACGACGCCTTCTACGTGGCCCTGGCGGTGAAGTCCGGCTGTCCCCTGGTCACCGTCGATCGAACGCTCTACGACGTCCTCCGCAGCGGCCACCTCGCCGACCACGCCCTCTGGCTCGGCGATTTCGCCTGAAGCCGCTGCACCGCGGCGGATGACTTCCGCCCATGCCCTGAGTCACCTGACCCTCGGCGTACACCGGCGGACCTTTCCCGCGGACGGTTCGACCCATCTCGTGCGCGGGTTGACCCGTGGGTCGAGACACCTGGCCCGAGGGGCGGGCGGTTCGACCTTCGACGGAAGCGAATCGACCCGTGGGGCGAGCCCTTGGACCTTCGGGTCAAGTCGTTCGACCTTCGGGGCGAGCCCCTCGACCTCCCGGGTGAGCGGTTTGCCCCGTGGGTCAGACCTTCCGCCCCTTAGGTCGAGGCCTTGGACCTTCGGGGCGAGTGGCTTGACCCGCGGGTCAGACCGCTCGCCCCTCGGGTCAAACCGTCCGCCCCTCGGGTCAAACCGTCCGCCCCTCGGGTCAAGCCGTCCGCCCTTCGAGCCAGGCCCCTCGCCCCACGGGGCGACCCGCTCGCCCCGGAGGTCAGGTCGCTGGACCTTCAGGTCGAACCGCTCGCCCTTCGGGTCAGACCGCTCGCCCTTCGGGGCGAACCTCCCCCGGAGCGGAGCGTCTGGCTCACCCCCGAGGACGCGCCTGCTGGAGCAGGGCAGAGAGATGCCGGATCATCTCCAGAGCACTTCCGCCTGGACGCGGCGATTCTGATCCCCAATCTTCTGGAGATATTCTTCGGCGCGGGCGAAAGCATGCTCGGCCGCTTTCAGCTCTCCCAGCACCCTGCGGGCGTTGCCGAGCCCGGCATAGGCCCGAGCCCGCAGACTCGCGACGGAGTCCGGATGATAGGCCTCTCCGAGATGAGCGGAGAGGCGGACGGCGAGATGGGCCATGTCCACCGCCCGGGCCGGGTCCTGGAACACGGCCTCCTGGCTGATCTTCAAGAAGTATTGGCAGAGACCCCACGTGTGCAGGCTCTCGTCCTCGGCGGCGAGCCGCACCTGCTCCTCGGGTGGGCGGCCGAGGAGAACCGCGGCGAGCTCGGGAGCCTCTCTGGTCTCGAGCACAGCCACCACCTCGCTCCAGTGCCCGCTCTCCTCCTGAAGACGCCGGATCTCGTCCCGGAGGCCCCGGCAGACCGGGCAACTCGCCACGAGGTGGGGCGCCACCTCCCGCAGGACCTCCTCATGTTCCATCTCGCCAGCCAGCCAGCGCGCCAACGTTTCCAGCGACGGATGATCGTCCATGGCTCTCCTCTCCTGTTCCCTGCGAGCAAGTATATGATGCCTGGAGGAGACATGAAAGATCCCGACCCGGGAAATTACTGGCCTGGATCGGCTGGATCGGCAATCACGACGGGAGAACCCCCGGGAGCGCCGCCGCCGTCGGGGTCGATGGTCATCCCGTTGGCGCCGACTGCGGTCATGAGATCTCCCCGGCTGCTCCATTCCCGGAGATCGGGCAGGAAGGGAGAGGCGAGGAAGCCGAGGAAGGCGAGAGCAGGGAGGAGGCGCAGGACGAAGCTGGGCATGGTCCAGACTCCTGGCGGCAAGGTCCCGAGCAGCGTCCATCGCCGGCGAGCCTGCCGCCCGTGTTCTGCTCATCCTAGGCCGACTGCCGCCTGCTTTGCTCCTGGAAGAAATCGCCGATCTGCTCAGCGTTACCCTCGGAGCAGGGGAGCGCTCCTCATCTACGCGACTGATTGAGAGGGACAAGCCCTCCGCCGCTGGGGGGTGGAGGCGTGATGACCGGCCGTACATCGTTCTGCGCCCCTCTTTGCGTGCTCGATGGGCGGCCGTTCAACACCCTGAGACTTTGGCAGAACTTGAGCCAGACCAGGAGTTTAGGTCTCCGGGAAGGAGTGCATGACTCTCTCGGGCTGCCGTGTCGGCCGCTTTCGCAGAACCGACGTCACGGCATGATGAGAGACACTCCAGCCAGGCATTGACGTGCATACGTAACAGGCGTACGATCGACGAAAGCTAGGCACATGAGAACTTTACGACCCTCTCCCGCTCCACCTCTGCGCCCGCCGAGCGCAGGCGGGTGGTCGTTGAGGCGGTTGACGGTGAATCCGTAAGGCAGAGGTTGGGCGGCACTCATGACGCGCTTCGTTCTAGGCCGTGCTTTGCTCCTCACTCTCACGCTTTGCATGGGCGTTGCCGCAGCCGAGCCGCGAGCAGACCTACAACTCTCGTTCTCGGCCGCTCGCGATCCGCGACGCGTTTCGTACATGGATTCGAAGAGTCACTTTCATGTGCTGCTCCAGAACCGAAGCGATCACGAGAAGCGAATCTGGGAGGACTGGAACTCCTGGGGATACTTCAACCTGTCGTTCGAAGTGATCGATAGCTCGGGCAAGAAGTGGGTGGTTAAAAAGCGCGACACTGGCTTCACGCGCAACTTCCCGAGCTTCTTGGCGATTTTGCCTGGCCAGACTCATGTCTTTGATGTCTATTTCGGGGACGACCGTGAGTGGGAGGGATTTCCACTTCGGCGCGGCGCAGAACAAACCGTTCATATTCGAGCGCTGTACGATGTGTCGGAAACGGCCGAGTCCAAGACCAATGAGGTGTGGGCTGGGCATCTCAAGTCCGAGAGCATTCAGGTAACGTTCGTCAGATAACCGTCAGATAACAGCCGCGACGTTGTGCCGCCTAACAAATCGCTGGAGCGCACGCGTGGATAATAAAGTGCCCCAGTAAGGAGCCACCCTCTTCCCAGTAAGGAGCCACCCTCTTCCTGAGGATCGCCAACCGCCAGAGGCCCTCGACGCCGGTTTCCAGCAAGAGATCGGTTCCAGACGGGCGATCGACCGGTCTCTCGCTGTTTCTATGAGCAGTTTTACTGGCCTCGGCTGGCCGGCGGGCTGCTACCTACCCAACTGCTGGTGAGTGGGAACACGCGTCTTCGACGACTCCCTGCTCAGGAGCCGATCAAAAGAGCGTAATTGTCAGATTGTGTCTGTAGCTCGGGCGGTGGCTCAGGTCAATGCGTCTGAAACGAAGGGCAGGTGAGGTGGAAAGCTTCCGACCGGAAATTTCGCAGCAAGATTTCCGGCCCGGAGTTTCTCGGCTGCCTCCCGAAAGGCCGCCACAAACCAGGCATATGCCTCCCAAAGCACCTTGCGTGCTTCCCGCCTGAAGACATGGAAGAGAGGGGCTGGCGACTTCTTCGGCGCTTCGGGGCGATCGAAGGGATCCTGCGCGAGAATGGCCTTGGACCCGAGCGGCTTGATACCCTTGGCTTCTCGCTCCTGACGAGCGGTGCCGTTGATCTCTCGAAGGAGTTGCGCAATCCTGGAGCGGTACGACTCCGGGTCCAGATGCTTCCAGCAGGGCAGTTGGCTCAGAATGACTTTTTGGGGAAACGCGTATTTTCTCGCGTCAAAGTCCTCGCGCCGCAGCCGCGCATTGTACTCGAAAGTGCGGTCGAACCAGGTCCCTTCGACCGTGGCACCGGTCAACAGGGGGATGGCGCAATGTACGCCAGGCCACTCCTCGGCCTTCGCCACCAGGAATTCCTTGGCGCCGTGCGCAAGAATGGATTTGAGGCGCGCGATCTGCGCCTCTTCCTCATCGCTGATCACGATCGCCTGATAGCGCCGTGACCAGATCTTGTCCGTCCAGCCCGTCGATCGTGAGATTTCCCGGGCCAGGTTGCCATCGAGATACTCCATGAATT
>WNGB01002501.1_pt1 | contig 34184 bp, 24 predicted proteins | sample 5400681 | NCBI WGS metagenome assembly WNGB01 (sample SAMN13153367, study PRJNA577476) | soil metagenome | isolation source: 115 cm soil or saprolite under grassland replicate 2 | place: USA:California | collected 2016-06-15
CGGCGATCGGCGAAGAGACCCTGGCCGAGGCCCGTGCGCGTCGTGCCCTTCAGGAACCGCGCGGGGATGATCTGGTCGGTGTCGACGTCGTCCATCGGGAGGACGACGGTGCGGCCGGTGAGGACGCGGAAGGGATCCATCGCTACCTCATCAGCTCGCGCGCGTCGGTGACGCGGCCGGTCACGGCGGCGGCGGCCGCGGTGAGCGGGCTGGCCAGGAGGGTGCGCCCGCCCGGGCCCTGGCGGCCCTCGAAGTTCCGGTTGCTCGTGCTCACGGCGTAGCGGCCGGGCTCGAGACGGTCGCCGTTCATGGCGATGCACATCGAGCAACCGGGCTCGCGCCATTCCGCTCCCGCCTCGCGGAACACGCGGTCCAGGCCCTCCGCTTCCGCCTGCTTCTTGACGTGCTGCGACCCGGGCACGACCAGCGCGCGCACGCCGTCGGCCACGTGGCGGCCGGCGAAGACGCTGGCCGCCGCGCGCAGGTCGGAGAGGCGCCCGTTCGTGCAGCTTCCGATGAAGGCCACGTCCACTCGGCGGCCCAGGAGCGGCTGGCCCGGGACGAGGTCCATGTAGGCGAGGGCGCGCGCGATCGACGCGTCGCCCGCCGGCTCCGGCACCGTGCCCCGGATGGGCATGGATGCGCCGGGGTTCGTGCCCCACGTGATCATGGGCTCGATGTCGGCGAGGCCGCGCCTTCGTCGGTCACGAGCGTGCGCCAGCGCACGACGGCGGCGTCCCACTGCGCCCCCTTCGGCGCGAAGGGACGGCCGGACAGGTACTCGATCGTGGTCTCGTCGGGCGCGACCATCCCCGCGCGCCCACCCGCCTCGATCGACATGTTGCAGACGGTCATGCGCTCTTCCATCGAGAGCGCGCGCACCGCTTCGCCGCGGTACTCGATGACGTGGCCGGTGGCGCCGCCCACGCCGATGCGTCCGATCACGGCCAGCACCAGGTCCTTGGCCGTCACCCCGCGGGAGAGCCGGCCGCGCACGGTGACGGCCAGCGTCTTCGGCGGCCAGGCCAGCAGGCACTGCGTGGCCAGCACGTAGCCGACCTCGCTGGTGCCGATGCCGAAGGCGAGCGCCCCGAAGGCGCCGTGCGTGCTGGTGTGGCTGTCTCCGCAGACGATGGTCATGCCCGGACGGGTCAGGCCCAGCTCCGGCGAGATCACGTGGACGATCCCCTGCCGCTCGTGCCCGAGCGGATAGAGGGCGATGCCGAAGGCCGCGCAGTTCTCTTCCAGGGCACGCACCTGGGTCGCGGCCTGCGGGTCCAGGATGACCGCGCGCGCGCCCGCGGCCAGCGGCGTCGTGGGCGTCGAATGATCCATGGTCGCGACGGTGCGGTCGGGCCGCCGCACGCTCCGGCCACGCTCGCGCAGGGCGGCGAAGGCCTGCGGCGAGGTGACCTCGTGGATGAGATGCAGGTCGATGAACAGGACCGCGGGCGTGTCCGCGGTCGCCGGAGAAACCACGTGCCCGTCCCAGACCTTCTGGAACAGCGTGCGTGGAGGGGCCAGGGTCATGCCGCCGCCTCCTGGGCGCGGCGGGCGGCGCCGATCGCGGAGAGGTAGGCCTTGAGCGCGGCCTCGATGGAGTCGGTGCTGGCGGCCTGGCCGGTGGACTCGTGCCCGCCCATGCGCACGCGCATGATCACTTCCGCGAGCGCGTCCTTGCCCGCCGTCAACGCGCGCGTGTGCATCTCGACCAGCTCGACCTCCTGGCCGAGCGCGGCGTCCGTGGCCTTGAGCGCGGCGTCGAGCGGTCCGTTGCCGACCGCGGAGGCGGAACGCCTTGCCCCGTCGATCTCCACTTCCACCGTCGCGGTGGGAAGCAGCTGGTTCCCGGAGACCACCTGGTAGCGGGCGAGACGGGTATGGTGCACGGGTTGCGAGACGAGGGTGAGGAGGTCGTCGTCGTAGACGAACTTCTTGCGATCGGCCAGCTCCTTCACGCGGGTGGTGAGGGCTTCGATCTCTTCCGGGGAGGGGGCGAAGCCCAGGGCGAGGAGGCGTGACTGCACCGCGTGCTTGCCGGAGTGCTTGCCCAGCACCATCACGCGCTCGCCCAGGCCGACGCTCTCCGGGGTCATGATCTCGTAGGTGAGGGGGTTGGCCAGCACGCCGTGCTGGTGGATGCCCGCCTCGTGCGCGAACGCGTTGCGCCCCACGACCGCCTTGTTGGGCTGGGGCCAGATGCCGGTCACCGAGGAGAGGAGCTGGCTCGTGCGGGTGAGCTCCTCGGTGCGGACCGCGGTCGTCATGCCGAGGGCCTCGCGGCGGACGCGCAGCGCCATCACGAACTCCTCCAGCGACGTGTTGCCCGCGCGCTCGCCGATGCCGTTGACGGTGACCTCGACCTGCCGCGCGCCCGCGCGGACCGCGGCCAGCGTGTTGGCCACGGCGAGCCCCAGGTCGTTGTGACAGTGGCAGGAGAACACGACACCGGGCACGTCGTGGACGAGGCGACCCATGAGGGCCCCGACCTCCTCCGGCAGCGCGTAGCCGACGGTGTCCGGGACGTTCACCACGCTCGCCCCCGCTTCCTTCACCGCCTCCACGACCTCCCGCAGGAAGGCGTACTCCGTGCGGCAGCCGTCCTCGGCCGAGAACTCCACGTCGGGAGTGATCGAGCGGGCCAGTCGCACCGCGGCCGCGGACTGCTCGATGCACTCGCGGGCCGAGATGTTGAGCTTGTATTTGAGATGGATGGCGGAGGTCGCCAGGAAGACGTGCAGGCGCGGCGTACGCGCCGCTCCCTCCAGGGCGCGGCCGGCGGCCGTGATGTCGGCCTCCTTGGCGCGGCACAGCGCCGCCACCGTGGTCGAGCCGATCTCCATCCCGATCGTCCGCACGGACTCGAACTCGCCCGGAGAGGCGATCGGGAAGCCGGCCTCGATGATGTCCACGCCCAGGCGCTCGAGTTGCCGGGCCAGGCGCAGCTTCTCCGCCGGGTGCATGCTGCAGCCCGGCGACTGCTCGCCGTCCCGCAGGGTGGTGTCGAACACGGTCACGCGCCCGATTGCCGGCTCTTCGTTGCTCATCCAATTCCCCCCAAAAACAAAAACCCCCGAGGTTTCCCTCGGGGGTCCCTGTCGATCTCGCTCTACCGGCCGCTAGATCGCAGATCCCCCCATGGGAATCAGCAGGACCAGCAGCAGCAGCAGAGCAAGGCCCGCCGTGCACACACTGGCCCGCGCGCTCACGGCCCGGCGGACGAAGGTGGTCGGCGTCATTCGAGTGCGGGAATCGTAAATGGGTGACGGCGCGCTGTCAAGGCTTATCTAGTTTCTGCCTCAGGGCCTCACAAGTCGCTGTAAGTATGTAGGTTACTGGCCATATGGGCACGTCGTTAGTCGACGGTCTTCGCGGTGGTCCAAGCGATGGCGCGCAGCGACTCGCGTTCGAGCTTCTTGAGAAGACGCTGGAGCGCGCGGTTTGTCTCGATGCATTCTCGAACGTGAGCGACTTCGGGGACAGCCTGGACCTCACGCACAAGGTCGCGGGGCGATGGGACGCGGGCGTGTCGTCCTCCGTCTACCGGCAGGACACGGGCTGGAGCCACCTGACCGGGCCGGTCGTGCACCGCAGCGACGCCCGCGGGTCCTGGGCCCTCTCCGTGCGCAGCGGCTACGACACCGAGGTGCGCCTCGTCCGCATCTTGACGTCCGGCGAGTGACAATCGAAGGGATGCGTCCCTGTGCCGCCGGCCTCCTGGCCGCCGCCGCCATGCTCGGTGCCTGCGTCGCGACCGAGCACTCCGGCACGGGGAACGGCTCCTCGAGTTCGCGCGGCGGCGACACCGGCAACGAGACGGCGAGGCGGCGCGCCCTTCGCTCCGCCCGCGTGTGGCACGAGGCGCCGCGCCCCATCCCATCCGCCGACCTCGGTGCCAACCCCGAGGGGCCGGAGGCCTTTCGCGTGGACGAGGACGTGTCCTGCACCTTCCGGCTGCATCCCTCGGTGGGCTGGACCGTGAAGTTCGACTGCACGTTGGCCGGCGGCGAAGTCGTCAAGGTCAAGTACGGCCACAACAGCGTCGAGGTCTTCGGGGAGGTGGCGGCGACGCGCCTGCTGTCCGCCCTGGGCTTCGGCTCCGACCGCATGTCCGTCGTGCGTTCGGTGAAGTGCCGCGGCTGTCCCCTGCATCCATACCCGAAGATCCCGATCCTCGACGCCTTGCGGCAAGACCCGAGCCACGAGGTCACGTTCGACATGGTGACGATCGAGCGCAAGCTGCCCGGCCGCCCGATCCGGGGCGCCGAGAGCACGGGTTGGGCCTGGTACGAGCTGGGCCAGATCGACCCCGCCGCCGGCGGGTCGAGCCGCGCCGAGGTCGACGCTCTGCGGCTGATGGGTGTATTCCTCGAGCACTGGGACAACAAGGCGTCGAACCAGCGACTGGTCTGTCTGGGCCCGGGTGCCCCCGGTCCGGAATGCCGGCCGCTGGCCTACCTCCAGGACGTCGGCCAGACGTTCGGGCCGCGCGGGGTCGACCTCGACGGCTGGACCCGCACGCCGATCTGGGCGGACGCCGCCACCTGCCGCGTGGACATGAAGAGCCTGCCCTATCAGGGGGCGACGTTCGGCGAGGCGCACATCAGCGAAGCCGGGCGCCAGCTCCTCGGCGGCCTCTTGCGCCAGCTTTCCCACGCCCAGATCGTCACCCTCTTCGATGCGGCGCGCTTCCCCGCTTTCGCCCGGCAATCGGAGCGGGGGCGCAACATGGAGAACTGGGCCGCCGCCTTCGAGGATCGCGTCCGGCAGATCGTCGACCGACCGCCGTGCCCAAAGGGAACCGGGTTCGGCGACGGCACATGGGGATCGGGCTCGGGATTGGGTACGGTGACCGGTGCCGGCTCCGGATGGGGATCGGGAGGCGGGTACGGGGGGCTGAGATGGGCCATGAAGGAAGGCGACCCTCCGGCGGCCGAAGCGTTGGACACCGGAGGGCGCAGCGCTACTTCTTGCGCCTCGACGGGACCTTGCCCCCCGCGCGCCGGGCTTCGCTGAGCCCGATCGCGATGGCCTGCTTGCGGCTCGTCACCTTCTTGCCCGAGCGGCCGGACTTGAGCTGGCCGCGCTTCATCTCGTGCATGGCCCGCTTGACCTTCTTGCCCGCTTTCGCACCGTATTTGCGCCGGCTGGACGATTTTCTTTGTGCCATGGTGATGGTTCCTCCCCCCTCACTCAATGCAATTCGTCTGCCAGTTTGGGGCGAGCGACGATGTTTCAGTTGCGGGCAGAGGCGTTGCGTCCGAGGACGTAGAGGTCGAACCATTCGAGGTTCCGCGTCATGGCATCGAGCATGAGCTTGGGCTCCTGGATGCCGTGCGGCTGCCGGGGGTAGACGACCATCTTCGTGGTCACTCCCTGTCGCTTGAGCGCGTTGTAGAGCTCGTAGCCCTGCGAGATGGGCACGCGCCGGTCCGACTCCCCGTGCTGGATCAGGGTCGGGGTGGTCACACCCTTCACGTTGAACATCGCGGAGTGGGCGCGCCAGGTGTCGAACGTGTCCCAGTACTCGCCGCCGAAGTAGTCGGGGATGAAGCTCGGAATGTCGGCGGTGCCCGTGAACGACATGAGGTTCGTCACCCCCGCCCCCACCGACGCCGCCTTGAAGCGCCGCGTCTGGGTGATCACCCACGACGTCATGTAGCCGCCGTAGCTCCATCCCATGATGCCGAGACGATCGGGGTCGGCCACGCCCTTCGCGACCAGCGCGTCGACGCCGGAGAGGATGTCCTTGTAGTCGCCCCCGCCCCAATCCTTGTAATTCGCGTAGCGGAACTCGCGGCCGTAGCCGCCGCTGCCCCTCACGTTGCACCTCAGCACCGCCAAGCCGTGCGTCGCGAACCCCGCCACCGAGTAGGGTGACGGCGCGCCGGTGTAGGAGCGCACGAAAACCCCGGTGGGCCCGCCGTGCACCATCACGACCAGGGGCACACGCGTGCCCGCCCGGTAGGCCACCGGATAGGTCAGCAATCCTTCGATGGTCTTGCCGTCCGGAGCGGTCCAACTCACGGCTTCGGTCTGCCCGAGCGCGACCGGGGGGAGGTCCTGCGCGTGGCTCACCTGTCCGGGTGTCCAGGCCGTCGCGGTGCCGGCGGCGCGGCGCCGGTCCTTCGCGGCCGTGCCGGCCGTGGCGACGATCCTTCCGACGGGAACCTCGGCCACGAACGCTTCCGGGGCGCGGTCGGGCGCTTGCGACGTGAACCCGACCCGGGTGCGCGATGCATTCAGGCTCGCGGTGTCCACGGTCGTGTCCGCGGGCGTGATGTCCGTGGCCGCGCCGCCGTCTTGGGGGAGCGCGGTCAGCCGGCCGACCGTTCCGCGCGTCTCGCTCACGATCACCCGCGTCCCGTCCGGGGTCCAGCCGAGCAGGTCGGGCCTCTCGTCGAAGGTCGCGGCGAGCGCGCGGGGAGCACCGCCGCCCACGGGGACGACCTGAATGCGGGACGCGCCGCCCCAGTGGACGGGCACGTCACTCGCCTCGTAGGCCACCCAGCGGCCGTCGGGAGAGAAGGAGGGGTTCGACTCCGCGGCCGGCGTCGTGGCCAGCGGGGTGACCGCGCCCGACTCGACCTCGACCAGGGAGATGTCTCCCTTCGTCCAGTCGTCGATGAGCGACGTGGGCTGGTGATCGAACGCGATCCACTTGCCGTCGGGCGACCAGTCGAAGCGGCCCGGACCCTCCACGTTGCCCACGCTGGGATCGCCGGTGGTCAGGCGACGCACCGGACGCTTGCCGTCGCCGTCCTTCTCCACGGCCACGATGGCCAGGCGGACGCGCTTGACGTCCTCGCCGACGACGCGCGCGTCACGCTTCTCCTTGTCCGCCTTCTCCTCCTCGTCGCTGCGCGCGTCGGTGAGAAGCAGCGCGATGCGGCGGCCGTCCGGCGACCAGCGCGGCGTGGCCGCGCCGCCCTTCTCGTCGGTGAGCGCCTCCGCCTCGCCGCCGTCGATGCGGATGCGCCACAGGTTCGCCTTGGCGTCCTTGTCCGTCGACCGTGCCGACACGAAGGCGATCCACTGGCTGTCGGGGGACCAGGCCGGCGCCGTCGAGGACTTGTCGCCTCGCGTGAGCTGCACCGCCTTGCGGCCGTCCACACCGGCGACCCAGATCTGCGAGATCCATTCGCTCTTCTCGCCCTCCATGGCCGCCGTCCCCACGACGTAGGCGACGTTACGGCCGTCCGGTGACGGGCGGACCTGGCTGACGCGCTTGACCTTGAACGCGAACTCCGGCGTCCAGGCCCCGACGTCGTTGGCGCGGATGGTGGCGTGAGAACCGATCGTGATGGCGATCGCGATGGCAAGCGTGGCGACGACACGGGAGGAAACGCGCATCTCAGAGCTCCTTCGTTTCACGCCAGTTCGAGCCGCGACCGCACCGGCTCGAGCGCGGCCCCGGCATCGGCGGACTTGCCCTCGAGGGCATCGCGCGTGGCCGACTCCAGCGCCTCTTCCAGCTCCAGGAGTCCCCGGTACGCCGCTTCGGGGGGGACCTCCTGCAGGCGCTCACGGAGCGAATGCGCCCCCGACGAGCGGTCGACCTCGGAGTAGGCGGCGATGACGTCGCCGATGCCGAACTTGCCGCCCGCCATCATCCGCGAGAGGAAGGTCACGCCCGCGCAGTTGATGACGTGGTTGGCGGCGGCGGTGGCCACGATCTCGCGGCGCAGGGGGTGCTCCTCGAAGTGGTCCGCGAACTCCCGCTGCAGGCGATGCGGGAAGTACGCGACCAGGAACGGGCGGCCGGCCTGGCTCTCCGGGAACGCGGTCTGCATCACCATCTCGAAGGCATACATCTTGGTGTGTCCGAGCAGCACGGCCAGCAGCGGCCGGGGCAGACCGCGCGCGCGGTGCGGGCTCGCCAGCAGCTCGTCCTTGGTCGGGATGCCGTCGTCCGCGCGGCTCAGCACCCCCGCCCCGACCAGATCCTCGACGAAGGCCACGAAATCCTCGTAGCGGGCCAGGGAGCGCAGCCCGTCGAGGGTGAGCGCGCGCGCCTGGTTGCGGTTGTCGGCCAGGACCAGCTCCGCCACCTCCTCCGTCATCTCCATCAGGATGTGGTTGCGGTCGGCCCGTCCGCGGACCACGCCGCGCTTCACGAGGATGTCCATGAGGATCTTGATGTTGACCTCGTGGTCGGACATGTCCACGCCGCCGGAGTTGTCCACGGCGTCCGTGTTGATGCGGCCGTCGCGCGTGGCCCAGTACTCCAGGCGGCCCCGCTGGGTGAAGCCGAGGTTGCCGCCCTCCGCGACCACGCGCGCGCGAACCTCCGCCCCGTCCACGCGCACCCGGTCGTTGGTGCGATCGCCGACGTCGGTGTCGTCTTCGGTGGAGGCCTTCACGTAGGTGCCGATGCCGCCGTTGTAGAGGAGGTCCACTCTCGCGGTCAGGATGCGGCGGATGACCTCTTCCCCGCTGGCCGCTTCCGTCTCGATGTCGAGGAGCCTGCGCACCTCGGGGGAGAGCGGGATGGACTTGGCCGAGCGGTCGAACACTCCGCCTCCCTTGCTGATGAGGCCGGTGTTGTAGTCGCGCCAGCTCGAACGCGGAAGCTGGAAGAGGCGCTCGCGCTCATGGAAGGACGCGGTCGGATCCGGCTCCGGGTCGACGAAGATGTGGGCGTGGTTGAAGGCGGCCAACAGCCGCATCGTCTCGCTGCGCAGCATGCCGTTGCCGAACACGTCCCCCGCCATGTCACCGATGCCGGCGACCGTGAAGGGGTCTCGCTGCACGTCGAGACCGAGGTTGCGGGAGTGCTCGCGCACGCACTCCCAGGCCCCGCGGGCGGTGATGGCGACCTTCTTGTGGTCGTAGCCGACGCTCCCGCCGGAGGCGAAGGCATCGCCGAGCCAGAAGCCGTACTGGGCGGACACGCTGTTGGCGGTATCGCTCAGGTGCGCCGTGCCCTTGTCCGCGGCCACCACCAGGTAGGGGTCGTCGTCGTCGTGACGCACCACCTCCGGCGGGTGGAGGACCTTCCCGTCCACGATGTTGTCCGTGACGTCGAGCAGGCCGGAGACGAACTCGCGGTAGCGGTCCACGAGGTAGGCGTCGAGGGCGGGACGCGCGGGGACGTCGCCCTTGAGCACGAACCCCCCCTTGGAACCGACGGGCACGATGATGGCGTTCTTCACCATCTGGGTCTTCATGAGACCCAGGACCTCCGTGCGGAAGTCGTCGTGACGGTCGCTCCAGCGGATGCCACCGCGTGCCACCTTGCCCCCGCGCAGGTGGATGCCCTCGAGCTTGCGCGAGTGCACGTAGATCTCGTACATCGGCCGCGGCGAGGGCATTCCCTCGACCTTGCGGCTGTCCACCTTGATCGCGAGGACGGGGCGCGCCGGGCGCTGGTAGTAGTTCGTGCGCAGGGCCGAGCGAATGAGGTTGTCGAAGGCGCGCAGCACTTCGTCGTCCACCAGGCTCACCACCGCCTGCATCGCCTTCTTCGTCCCCGCTTCCGCTTCGGCCATGGCCTGGGCGCGGTCCCCGGGAATGCGCGGGTCGAAGCGGGCCTTGAAGTAGCGGAAGAGGGCCACCGCGACCGGGTTGTTGCGGAGCAGCACCCCGTTGACGGTCTCCGCGTTGTAGTGCGGGCGGATCTGGAGGATGTGGTTGCGGACGGTGCGCAGGACCTCGACCTGCTGCCAGGCCAGGCCCCCCAACAGGACGAGGCCGTTGAGGGGGTCGTCGGTGGCGCGCTCCTCGTCCAGGGAGCGCAGGGCCTTCGCGAAGCGCTCCTCGCTGGCCACCAGTGACGCGATCCGGTCCGTGGTGGACTCGAGGTCGAACCGGTACAGGAACCCGCGGCGGCCTTCGGGCAGGGCGAGGGGCACTCGCAGCTCCTCGGTCACGGTGAGGCCGAGGTGCTGCAGGGTGCGCAGGGTCTCGGTCAGGCCGAGCGGGCGCACCGCGTACAGCTTGAGCGTCGCCGTCTCGGTGGTGCGCGGAAGGACGCGGACCTCGAGGCGGCCTTCCAGCCGCTCGAAGTACTGGACGTCCTCCACCACCTCGCTGGGCTGGGTGGCCTCGCGATAGAGGCCGGAGAAGCTCTCCTCGTAGCGGCGGAAGAGCTGGCGTCCCGCCCGCTCTCCCATGGCCTCGACCAGGGCCGCGATCACGCGGTCGTCCCAGGTGGTGAGGCGGTTCTCCACGATGCGCCGGACCGCCTCCGGGTCCAGCGGCCTCTCGAGACGGGCGGCGTCGAAGTAGAAGACGAGCAGGCTCACCGCGCCGAGGTCGGCGGAGGTCGCGAAGTTGATGGGGCCGAATTCGCGGGCCAGCTCCTCCCCCAGCTCGCGCTCGACCTCGTACGAGTAGCGCACGCGCGAGAAGGCGATGGACAGCGCCATGTAGCCCTGCCCGCGGCGCGCGTGCACCGCGACCTCGTCGTCGCCCGACATGTAGACGATGCGGTCGATGATGTCCTTCAGGCTCGGCGCGGAAGCGTAGAAGAGCTCCCGCTTGGGAAAGCGGTTGAAGAGGGCGCGGATCTCCCGGTAGACGTGGCTGTTGGGCAGGTCCCCGCTGTGGGCGAGCAGCCAATCGTGCTTCTGCTTCAGGAGGGGGATGTCGGCCGCCTTCTGCGTGAAGGCGACCTTGGCCAGCCGTCCCAGGAAGACGGTCGCTTCCAGGAGCTCGCCCCGAGTGCCCCACTCCCGCACGATCACGTTGTCGAGGGGATCCACGTGGTGGAGCGCGGAGGCGTTGTTCGCAAAATCGATGTCCACCACCCGGGGATCCTCGGCCGAGGGCTTGAGGCGGGCCTCCACCTCCTCGACCAGGTTCGGGAACACGACCGGCAGCAGGCTCTCGTCCGTGAAGGCGCCCAGCGCGCTCTCCGCAACCCGGTGCGCTTCACCGTCCGCCGCGAAGCGATAGCGCACGCTGCCCAGGAAGATGAAGTTCTCGTCCAGCATCCAGAGGAGGAAGGCGCGCGCGGGCTCGACCCGTCCCAGCCCTTCCGCGCGGTCGCGCAGCTTCTTGCCGAGGTCGCGCGCCGTCCGCTTCATCTCCTCGTAGTCCTCCACGGCCGTGAAGACGGACTTGAGGACGGAGAAGACCTCGTGCTCGATGCGGCGCAGCCGTTCCTTGGATTCGACGCGCTCGATCTGGAAGTTGCAGTACAGCTCCTTGGCCCCGTCCTCTTGCGGACCGCCCATCCACACCGGCCGCTCCCACTGGCGGCGCACGGTGAAGATCTGGTGGATGGACGAGAAGACGCGCAGGCCCGCCTTGCGGAAGTAGTTCTTCAGGCTCTCGAAGATGAAGGGGGCGTCGAGGGTGTGGGTCTCGACGATCGTCGTCTCCAGGGGGACGCCCTCGGTGGTGCCCATCGCCGCCGCTTCCTCCTCGCTTGGGTTGCGCGCGGCGACGTGGATGCCGTGAAGGCCCTTGTAGAGCTGGATCGCGTGCGGGATCTCGCGGGCGACGAAACGGAAGGCAGCGAGCATGCGCGTCGCCAGCGCCTCCACGGGCAGGTCCAGGGCGATGCGGTCCGGTATGCCGGAAAACACGACGGGCGCGAAGGAGAGGACCAGGTCGCGGTCCTCGGGCGCGGCGCGACGGGCGAGGACGCCCTTGAGCTCCACCAGACGGGCCGCCCGCCGCCCGGGGTCGGCGGTGATCATCTTGACTCCCTGCGCCGCGATCTTATCTCAGGGGGGGCACTCATGCCGCGCCAGATGGGCATTCGCACTGCGGCCACCAGCGGGCTGATTGGCTGCGCCCCCCCTGAAACCCCCCACCGCTGCGCCGCCGCTGCGCGGCGCCGCGCTCCTGGTCGGTACGGCACCCATGGGTTCGGCTAGAATCGCGCGCATCGGGAGGACGGATACCTGAGGTTCCGGGTCGAGTACCCCAGCGGCGCCGCGCACGAGGTCGAGTTCCCCGGCACCGTGGCCACCGTGGGCCGCGACCCGTCGAGCGACCTCGTCCTCAACGACCCCAAGTGCTCGCGCCGCCACGCGGTGATCGAGTCGAGCGGGGACGGCATCACCGTCCGGGACAGCGGCAGCGCCAACGGCGTGTTCGTGAACGGCCGCAAGACGGAGCGGTCGCGCCTCCGCGAAGGGGACGTCCTCAAGCTGGGTGACGTCGTCGTGACCTTGCTGCCCGACCCGATGTCCGGCACGGTGGTGACGAAGGACTTCGAAGGCAGGGCCGCCCGCCGCCAGAACGGGCTCGACGCCGAGGCCACCACTCCCGACGTGCCCGAGTCCGCGCTGCCCGCGTCGGCGGGGCGCCGCCCTCCCCTCGCCGGAGCGTTCCGCTCGGTGGAGGATCTGCGCGTCGAGGCGCCGGCCGAGGGGCCGGGCCCCTTCGCCGGCGGTCGCCGCCCGCGCCCTTTGACGGTCACGGTGCTCTTCGTCCTCTGGACCCTGAGCATGCCGCTCTACCTGATCGCCGGCATCGCGCTCGCCCTCGCCACCCAGGGCATGGGCCGAGCCGCTCTGATCGCGGCCGGTCTGGCCATGGCCACGCTCTCGTTGACCATGGCCTTCGGGCTGTGGCAAGGGCGCCGTTGGGCCTGGGTCGCCCAGATCACGGTGGCGGCCATCGGCGTGTTCGTCTGCCCCTTCACTCTCGCCTCCATCGCCGTCCTCGTCTACATGCTGAGGCCGGCCGTGCAGTGGCACTTCTCCGGCCGCGGCCAGAGCGAGCCTGAATCCGCGGGTCAGGGCGAAGCGATGTTCGCGGGAGCGCTCGTCGCCACGGTCATCCTCGGCGTGCTTCTCACGGCGGCACTGACCGTGATGGCCCGAACCGCGTGGACGGGCGCGGGCGCCCACGGCAGCCGTATGTTCGTGCGCACTCCGGGCGAGGAGAAGGTCGCGACCGCGCAGCTTTCCGCCCTGGCCGCGGCCGAGGACGCGTTCCATTCCGTCTGCAACACGGGCTATGGCGAGCTCCAGGGGCTGCTCCACCCGGGCACGGTGATCGCGGACTACCCCGCGGACGGCCCGGCCTTCCTCCGCGGCCCCGCCTTCGAGAACGCGGAGCGGGACGGGTATCGATACACACTGACCGTCGAAGAAGAGATGCCCCCGACTGCGGGCTGCCCGACGCGCCGCTTCCGGAGGTTCCTCTACACCGCCACGCCGCTCGGCGCGGGTCGCTCGCTCGCCGTCGGCCCGGACGGGGTCGTTCGCGCGGCGCAGGGCCGGCCGGCCCACCTGGACGACCCGCCCGCGGAGTGAGCCCCCCGCACGCAACGACATAACGGTAACGCGTTGACGCCCAGCGCAGGACGGGCGGCGCGAGGCGACATCCATTGCCGCCGAGCGCGGGGGGTTTGGGGGGCGCGGCGCAGCGCCCCCCGATTGAAATGAAGCTCAAGCCTTGATTGCCGCCACAACCATCCGCACGCCAACGCGTTGACGCTCCCCCAGGCCAAGCGGTATAAGCCTTTGAGCGACACTCGAACGGAATCAGGAACGATGGATCGAAATCAGGCGTTGGCGTTGTACCGGCAGATGCTCCTCATACGCCGCTTCGAGGAGCGCTGTGCCCAGCTCTACGTCGAGGGCAAGATCGGCGGGTTCCTCCACCTCTACATCGGCCAGGAGGCCGTCGGCGTGGGCGCCATCAGCCAGATGCGCCCGGACGACTACCTGATCGCCTACTACCGCGATCACGGTTATGCGCTGGCCCGGGGCGCGGATCCGCGCCTGCTCCTCGCCGAGCTGTGCGGCAAGTTCACGGGGATCAGCCGCGGCAAGGGCGGGTCGATGCACTTCTACGACATCCCCGCCGGCAACTTCGGCGGGGACGGCATCGTGGGCGGGCACCTTCCGCTGGCCGCGGGCATGGGCTACGGGATCCGGCTGCGCGGGACGGACCAGGTCTGCCTCTGCTTCTTCGGGGACGGCGCGGTCAACGAGGGCGCGTTCCACGAAACGCTCAATGTCAGCGCTCTCTGGGACCTGCCCGTCGTCTACATCATCGAGAACAACCGTTACGGCATGGGCACGTCGATCGACCGCGCCTCCTCCGTCAAGGACCTCTACCAGCGCGCCTCCGCCTACGGCGTGCCGCGGCGCGAAATCAACGGCATGGACATCGTCGCCGTGCGCAGCGCGCTGGGTGAGGCCATCGACCGCGCGCGCAAGGAGAAGCGGCCGACCTTGATCGAGGCCGAGACCTACCGGTATCGCGGGCACTCCATGTCGGACCCCGGCAAGTACCGGACCAAGGAAGAAGTCGAGTCGATGATGAAGTCGGATCCGATCCTGCTCTTCGGCCGCCGGCTCATGGAGCAGGAGCGGTTCACGCAGGCCGACCTCGACGCCATCGACAAGGACGTCCTGGCCCAGATGGAGGACGCGGTCACGTTCACGGAGCAGAGCCCCGACCCGCCCGTGGAATCGCTCTACGAGGACGTCTACGTGCGCTCGCCCTACATCCACATGAAGACGGCGGAGAAGGACCCGGCCTGGCGCGCGGCCCTACGCGAGGACCGCGTCCCGGCGTCGCTCCCGCCGTGGAAACCGGCCGCCCCGCCGCCACAAGCGCCGGCCGCGCAGCCCGCCGAAGCAGCCGCCTCCGCCGGCAAGGCCAAGTAGCCATGGCCCAGCTCACGATGCGCGAGGCGCTGAACCAGGCGCTCAAAGAGGAGATGACCCGCGATCCGAACGTCTTCATCCTCGGCGAGGAGGTCGGCGCCTACCAGGGCGCGTACAAGATCACGCAGGGCCTGCTCGCCCAGTTCGGAGAGTGGCGGGTGCGCGACACGCCGATCGCGGAGGAAGCGATCGCGGGCGTCGCGGTGGGCGCGGCCTTCATCGGCCTGCGTCCGATCGCGGAGATGATGACGTTCAACTTCTCGCTGCTCGCCCTGGACATGATCGTGAACCACGCGGCCAAGTACCGCTACATGTCCGGCGGTCAGATCCGCTGCCCCATGGTGATGCGCGGGCCCAGCGGCGCGGCCACGCAGGTCGCGGCCCAGCACTCCCAGGGCTTCGAGAGCTGGTACGCCCACATCCCGGGCCTGGTGGTGGTGATGCCCTCGACGCCGAAGGATGCGAAGGGACTTCTGAAGAGCGCGATCCGGGACGACAACCCGGTGATCTTCATGGAGAACGAGATCCTCTACAACCTCAAGGGCGAGGTGCCGGAGGAGGAGTTCCACATCCCGCTCGGGCTCGGCGACATCAAGCGCGAAGGCAAGGACGTGACCCTCGTGGCCTGGAGCCGTTCCGTCATCACGTCCCTGGCCGCAGCCAAGACGCTGGCCGACGAGGGCGTGGAGGCGGAGGTCGTGGATCCGCGCACCCTGCGACCGCTGGACGAGGACATCATCTTCGAGTCCGTGCGCAAGACCGGGCGCTGCGTGGTAGTGGAGGAGGGTTGGCGCTACGCCGGCTTCGGCAGTGAGATCGCCGACCGCGTGCAGCGCGAGTGCTTCGATTCGCTGGATGCCCCCGTCATCCGCGTCACCGCCGCCGACGTGCCCATGCCCTACGCCAAGACCCTGGAGAAGGCGTACCTGCCCCAGCCGGAGCGCATCGTGGAAGCAGCGCACCAGGTCCTGTACCGGTGACCGTCAGCAAGGTCGTCCTCGCCAAGCTCTCTCCCACGATGGAGGAGGGCACCATCGTGAAGTGGACGAAGAACGAAGGCGACGCCGTCAAGCAGGGCGACGTGCTGGCCGAGATCGAGACGGACAAGGCCAACATGGAGATGGAAGCCCTGGGCAGCGGCGTGCTCCGCAAGATCCTGGTCCCCGCGGGCGGCAAGGCCCCGATCGGGGCCCTGATCGGCGTCATCGCCGAGCCCAACGAGGACATCGAGCCCCTCATCGCCAAGGAGGGCGCGAAGGCGGGCGGCGCACCCACGGCGGCCGCCGCCGCGTCCGCCCCCGCTCCGGAGCCGGCGAAAGCCGCCGCTGAGGCGACCCCGAAGGCAGCGCCTGCCGATCAGCCCGCTTCGGTCGCGTCCGCCCCCCAGGCGCCGCCGGCGCCGGCGGCGCCCAGACCGGTCGCGACCCCGCCCGTCGCGCCCGGCAGCGGCAGCGCCGGAACCGGCGGAGACGGCGGACGCGTGAAGGCCAGTCCCCTCGCGCGCAGCATGGCCGCGCACCAGAACATCGATCTGTCGTCGGTGGCGGGAAGCGGGCCGGGCGGCCGCATCATCAAGCGCGACATCGAATCGTGGGCCGGACCGCGTCCGGGCACCGACGCTCCGGCGCGCTCCGCGGGCGCGCCCGCGTCACGGCCTTCCGCCGCTCCCGCGTCCCGCCCCGCCGCGGCCCCCGCGCCGTCGATCACGCCGGGCCAGGAGCTGCCGCTCTCCAACATGCGCAAGACGATTGCCAAGCGCCTTTCCGAGAGCATGTTCACCTCGCCGCACTACTACGTGACGGTCGAGATCGACATGGATGCGGCGGTGGATCTCCGCGACCAGATCCAGCGGCTCGAGGAAGGCAAGGTCTCGTTCAACGACCTCGTGGTGAAGGCCTGCGCGCGGGCGCTCACGCGCTTCCCGCTCGTCAACGCCTCCTGGGGCGGCGACAAGATCGTGACCCATGCCGAGGTCAACATCGGCATCGCCGTCGCGATCCCCGACGGCCTCATCACCCCCGTCGTGCGCAACGCCGACCGGAAGTCGATCCTCGACATCGCGCACGAGGTGCGGGACCTGGCCACGCGCGCGCGCGACAAGAAGCTCAAGCCGGAGGAGTTCACCGGCTCGACCTTCACCATCTCCAACCTGGGGATGTTCGACGTCGAGGAGTTCACCGCCATCATCAACCCGCCCGACAGCGCCATCCTGGCCGTGGGTGCGGTGCGGAAGGTGCCGGTGGTGGACGGCGAGACCATCCGGCCCGGACACCGCATGAAGGTGACCATGAGCTCCGATCACCGTGTGATCGACGGCGCCCTGTCCGCGCAGTTCCTGGCCGAAGTGCGGCGGCTGCTGGAAGCCCCCGTTGGACTGTTGTTGGGCTAGAGAGTCAGGAGCTCCGCGCCGCGCAGCGGCGGTGAGCGCTGGGGGGTTTCAGGGGGGGTCGCGAACGCCCGCCTCGATGAGGCGTGAGTGCCCCCCCTGAGATAAAAGCTAGCTGTTCGAACCCTGGGGGTTGCGCCGCGTGTAGTCGTCGATCACGCCCTCGATGCACCGCCGATCCTCCGGCGGGAGCGTGCCGAACTTCACGCCGAAGCCGGGCGGCAGGCTGTGCACCGGATGCTGCTGCCGGGGGTTGAGCCAGGTCACGATCCCGCGCAGCACCAGCGGAATGTCCTTGCCGGGAGTGGCCAGCGTGATGGTCACTGCCTGGTTCAGCCGGGGCATCTGATCGCGCGCCACGTAGGCGCCGAGCACGTTGATGTTGACGGTGAAGGTGCTGACGGAGGTGCCGTCGTCGAAGGCGACGGCACAGCGGCGGATGAACGGAACCCGGAGGAGACCGTTGTTCCTGCGCTCGACGGTGCGACGCACGACATGAGGCCGACTCGCCACGGCACCCTCCTTGAGAGGAGCCAACGTCCCATCATACGGGAATTTGAAAAGGAAAGTTGCGGTCGGGGCCGGCCGGGGCTCACCCGAGGACGAATCGATCGGCGCCCGTACGCCGCGTCACCCGCTCGCGGTCCAGGTACTCGAGCAAAGGGATCACGAACTTGCGGCTGAGGCCGGTCAAGTCCTTGAAACCGGCGACGTCGAGGCGCGAGCCGGGGGGCCAGCGCCGCCGGACTTCGTCCTTGAGCATTTCCAGCCTCGAGCTCTCGACGAGGGCATCTCCGACCCGCCGCAGCGTCCCCTCTGCGGCCAACGCGCGCGCCACCTTCTCGAGGACGCGGCCATCCGCGGCCATCCCCGGGGGCGGGTGCGCCACGTCCACTCCGGTCAGCTCCGCGGCGCGGACCGCGGCCAGCAGGGCCGTACGGACGGCCGCCTCCTCGGGGGTGAACCGCACCTCGTGATCGGCGAGGGCCACCGTGTCCCCGGACACCCGGGCCCGTCCCTCCCGCGCGAGCCCGTCGAGCACGGCCTCGAAGACCCCCTCCGGGACGCGGGCAAACACGCGACGGCGCAGCTCCTCGCGGGGCATCCCCGCGTCCAGCCGGCGCGCGCCGTGGAAGTCGCGCAGCCGCGCCTGCGCGGTCTCGGCCAGCGTGGCCAGCGCGCGCGGCGACATCAGCGATACGGGATCGCGGCCGAAGGCCGCCACGTCGTCGCGGCCATGGAGGGCGGCGAGGAGCACGGGCAGCGGCACCGTGACACGCGCGGCCAGGGTGGCCGCGTCCAGGCCCGCGGTTCCCGCCTCTTCCACCATCCGTACCGCCGCCTGGGCCGCGTCCGCCGCGTCCGCCGCGCCGGGAATCGAGGACACGCTGCCGCGGCGCCGCTTGCCGGCCAGGGGGTCGGCCACGACGGCGCCCCCGATGGTGACCGCCGGCGAGTACGAGCGGAGGACCAGCCGGTCCCCGCGTCCGGCCACGGCCGGCGACTCCAGGCGGAGCTGCACGCGTGCGGTGGCGCCGGCGGCCACGGCGGCGCCGTCGAGCACGCGCACGCGGGCCAGGACTTCCGCGCTGGCGATGTGCACGCGCAGGCGCGCCTGGTCCTTCAGCGCACGCTGGCCCGGGAGCAGGGTCAGCTCGGCCTCCACGATCGAGGTGGCGCGCAGCGTCCCCGGCTGCGTGACCACGTCTCCGCGCGCGATCTCGTGCACCTCCAGCCCGCTGAGGTTGACCGCGGTGCGATGTCCGGCCGCGACGCGCTCCGCGGGAGCGCCGTGGACCTGCAGGCCGCGCACGCGCGCGCGGCGGCCTCCGGGCAGGACCTCGACCTCGTCGCCGACCGCGAGCGTGCCTGATACGAGCGTGCCCGTGACCACGGTGCCGAACCCGCGCAGGGTGAAGGCGCGGTCCACGGGCAGGCGCAGGAGACCCTCGCCCGGCCGCGGAGGCGCCGCGCGGGCCAGGGTGCGGAGCCCGTCCTTCAGCGCCTCGAGGCCCTCACCCGTCCGCGCGGATACGCGGAAGATGGGCGCACCCTCCAGGAACGATCCCTCGGCGAGCTCGCGGACCTCCATCTCCGCCAGGGCCTGCATGTCGGCGTCGGCGGCGTCGCACTTGGTGAGGGCGACCAGGCCGCGGGGGATGCCCAGGAGCCGGCAGATGTGGAAGTGCTCGCGGGTCTGCGGCATGACCGACTCGTCGGCGGCCACCACCAGCAGCACGGCGTCGATCCCATGGGCGCCGGCCAGCATGTTGCGCACGAAGCGCTCGTGGCCCGGGACGTCGATGAAGGATGCGACCAGGCCCTCCCCCAGGTCGAGGTGGGCGAACCCCAGGTCGATCGTGATCCCCCGCTCCTTCTCTTCTTTCAGGCGGTCGGGGTCTACGCCGGTCAGGGCGCGCACGAGGGCGCTCTTCCCGTGGTCGATGTGACCGGCCGTGCCGACGATCAGGGAGCGCATGACCGGCCTGCGCGCGGGCAGAAGCGGACGGCCTAGGCCGCCCGGCGAGGGAGGGTCACTCCTCCCGCGTGGACACGCCGAAGACCGCCTCCGCGGTCTTGTGCAGCTTCGCGGCCAGGGCCAGGCGAGCCTCCTTCTCGGTGCGGACGATGAAGGAGTAGTTCTCGCGGGCGACCTTGATGAGGAACAGCAGCTCGTCGCGCGTGAGGTTCAGCACGATGCGGTTCTCGTTCTGGTCGAAGAAGCCTTCGAGCAGCTTGTCCCGCAGCCTCAGCCGCGCTTCCTGCTCCTCGTCGGTGATGAAGTGGTACTCCTGGCGCGTGACCTTCTGGAGGAAGATCAGCTCCTTGCTGTTGAGGTTGAGGGCTACGCTGCGGACGTCGGACACCATCGCTCGATCCTCCCGAAGGCGGGTCCTCGCGCCACCCCGGCGGCCGCACGGTTGGCAGGTCGAAGAGCCGCATCATATCGGACCGGCACCCGGGCGTCATGTGTCCGCGGCCACGTTCCCGCCCCTCCGGTCAACGACGTCGCCGGCTCCCCCCACGCGCCCTTCCCGCCTTCCCCGCCTTCCGGGCGGGGGCCCGCTCCCGGCCCCGGCTCACCGGCCGTGACGGCCGGGTCGGGCGTGTGGGCGGCCGGCCCGGGCCCCGCCCGGCCGCGGCGCGCTCGAGGACGTCGACGAGCGCGAAGTCGATCTTGCGTTCTTCCAGCTTGACCGCGGCCACCTGCACCTTCACGCGGTCGCCCAGGCGGTAGACCTTGCCCGTGTTCTCGCCCTTCAGCATGTGGGCCCGCTCGTCGAAGCGGTAGTAGTCGTCCGTCATGGACGAGACGTGCACGAGGCCCTGCACGTAGATCTCGTCCAGCTCGACGAACAGCCCGAAGGACTGGACGCCCGTGACGTACCCTGAGAACACGTCGCCGAGCTTGTCCGCCATGAAGCGGACCTTCTTCCATTCGATCAGCTCGCGCTCGGCGTCGGTGGCCCGGCGCTCCATGTCGGAGAGGTGCTTGGCCATTTCCGCGAGCGGGGCGGGGAGGGCGCGGGCGACGTCGGCGACCTGGCCGTGGCGCAGGGCGCGCAGGGAGCGGTGAACCACGAGGTCGGGATAGCGCCGGATCGGACTGGTGAAGTGCGCGTACATCTCCGTGGCCAGGCCGAAGTGCCCGAGGTTCTCCTCGTGATAACGCGCCAGCCGCATCGTGCGCAGGAGCAGGTAGGAGATGAGCTTCTCCTCCGGCTTGCCCTCGACCTGCCGGAGGATGCCCTGGAAGTCCTGCGGACGGATCTCCACGAGCTTGGCCGGCAACCGATACCCGAAGGAGGAGACCAGCTCCGCGAACTCCTCGACCCGCTCGGGATCGGGCTGCTCGTGGATCCGATAGAGGGTCGAGTTGCCCGCGCGGTCGAGCCTCTCCGCCACCGCCTCGTTGGCGGCCAGCATGAACTCCTCGATGGAGCGCATGCTGTCGAGGCGCGCGTGGGCGACGATCCCCGTCATCTGGCCCGCCTCGTCGAGCACCAGCCTGGGCTCGGGCAGGTCGAAGTCCAGCGACCCGCGCTCGTAGCGCCGCCGGCGCATCAGCTTGGCCAGCTCGTCCATCCGCTCGAACAAGGGGACGAGCGGTGCGAACTGGCGACGCAGCTCGGCGTCGCCGTCCACGATGCGCTGCACCTGCTGGTACGTCATCCGCGCCCGGCTCTTGATCACGCCGTCGTGGAACTCCGCCCGACGGACCCTGGCCTTCGCGTCGAGCTCCAGGACGACGGTCTGGGTCAGGCGGTCCTGGTTCTCCACGAGGCTGCAGATGCCGCTGGAGAGGGCGTGGGGAAGCATCGGGACCACGCGGTCCGGGAAATAGACGGAGGTGCCGCGGAGGTAGGCCTCCTGGTCCAGGGCCGATCCCGGCCGGACGTAATGGGCCACGTCGGCGATGTGGACGGCCAGCTTCCAGCCGCCGTCGGCAAGGCGGTCGAGGCTGATGGCGTCGTCGTGGTCGCGCGCGGTCTCGGGGTCGACGGTGACAGTGTCCCAGTCGCGGAAGTCCGTGCGGTCCGCGATGTCCGCCGGCCGCGCCGCCTTCGGCACCCGCTCCGCCTCCGCGTCCACCTCGGGGGGGAAGGCGTCGGGCAGCCCGTACTTGGCCATGATGACCTTGAGGTCGGTTCCGGGATCCTCGAGGCGGCCCAGCCGCTGGAGCACGCGGCCCGAGGGATTGCGCGTGGCCGTGGGCGGACGCGTGATCTCGGCCAGCACCATGTCGCCGGGCCCCGCCCCCGCCTCGTCGCCGGGGGGAATGAAGATCTCGTGCAGCACGCGCTTGTCGAACGGGATGACATGCCCGCCGAAGCGCCCGTCCTCCTCGAAGCGGCCGACGATGTGCTGCTGGGCGCGCTCGAGGACGCGGATGATGCGCCCCTCCGCGCCCTTGGGAGTGTGACGCTCGACGCGCGCCACCACGCGATCGCCGTGCAGCGCCTCCTTCATGTTGACGGTGGAGACGTAGACGTCGCCCTCACGCGTACGGGGAGCGCCCGCCGGCTTGTCCGGCACGACGAACCCGAACCCGGCGGGGTTGGCGGTGAGGCGTCCCACCACCAGGTTCATGCGGTCGGGCAGACCGACGCGCGCGCCGTGGATCTTCACGAGCTGGCCGTCCGCGATGAGGCGGCGCAGCGCGTCTTTGAGGTCGTGTCGCCCGGAAGCGTCAAGGCCGAGGCGGCGCACGAGGTCGCGCACACCCATGGGCTTGCCCTGGGTGGCCAACAGCTCGAGCACGGAAGCACCGAGTTCGCTCGGAGTGCCGGCGTTGGGAGTGTCACGGGTGGTCATTCAGGCTCCTCGGCGCGTGCTAAGCTCACGGACTTTGCCACGGAACGAAATGGCTCGCCCTGCGATCTCTCTCGTCATGCCAGCGTACAACGAGGCCGGCAACATCGAGAGCGCCGTGCGCTCGGCGGCGGCGGCGGGGGCGCGGGCGGGCACCTACGAGGTCGTGGTCGTCGACGATGGAAGTCGCGATGGCACCGGGCAGCGTCTGGCGGAGCTGGAGGCGGAGCTGGGCGCGCCCCTGCGCGTCGTCCGCCACGCGCGCAATCGCGGCTATGGAGCGGCGCTGCGCAGCGGGTTCGCCGCCGCCGAAGGCGATCTCGTCTTCTATACCGACTCCGACAATCAATTCGACCTCTCCGAGCTGGCGGGGGTGATCCCGCTGATGCGGGAGTGGGATGCCGTCCTAGGCTATCGCATCGACCGCAAGGACGCGCGGCGCCGGCTGATCACGTCCTGGGTCTTCAATCGTCTTTCCTGCATCGTGTTCGGCCTGTCCGTCCGCGACCTCAACTGCTCCTTCAAGCTGTTCCGGCGTGACGTGCTGCGCGCGCTGCCCCTGGAATCGGACGACTTCTTCATCGACACGGAGATCGTCGTGCGCCTGCACCGTGCGGGGCTGCGCTACGTCGAACGGGGGGTGACGCACCTTCCCCGCCGGTCCGGCCACTCGACGGTGCGGCTCTCCGACATCCCGCGCACGCTCAGGGCCGTCGCCCGCATGCGGGCCAGGATCAAGTCCGAGCCACCGCGTTGACGGGCGAGGCCTTCACCGCTCGCCTCCGGCCCGCCCTGGGGCCGGCCGGCGTCCTGCTCTTCGCGACGGCCGTCGTCGTCACCGCGGCCTATCAGGTGATGCGACCGATCGTGGTGGACTTCGGATCGCCAATGGCCGTCCCTCTTTCCGCCCGCGGTCTCTACCCCGCCGAGGAGGGATACCGCTGGACGAACGGGCAGGGCGCGGTCGCCCTCCCTGGCCCTGGCCCCGGCCGGGCCGTGCGCGTGGACGCGATCGTCTCGGCCTGGAGACCGCGCGGAACGCCCGCCCCCCCGCTCCGGGTCACCGCGGAAGCCGCCAGCCTCGTCGCCCAGCCGGGCCCCGCGCCCATCGCGCTCGGTCTCACCGTCACCACCGGCCCCTCGGCGCGCGGCACGGTCGACGTCCACGTCGACTCCGACACGTTCGCCCCCGGTCGTGGCGATCCTCGAACCCTCGGCGTGCGCCTGCACGAGGTGCGGCTCTCCCCCGCCGGCGGTGCGTTCCAACCGGGCCTCCCTCCCTTGTTGCCTCTCTTGTGGGCGCTGGGCGCGGTGCAGCTCGTGTTCTGGACCGGTGTGATCGTCGCCGTCGATGCACGCCGGGCGCGGGAGGCCGGCATGTTCGCCGCCGCCCTGGTCGCGATCGGCCTCGTCTTCGCGCGCGCGTGGACCGTGTGGCTGCTTCCCGCGGCCACGTGTGCCGAGGCCGCGCTCCTCCTCCTCGTCGCCGTCGTCCCCCAGGAGGTCCGGGCCGTCGCCAGCGTGGTCGTCGATGCCGGGTCGCGGCTCCTCTCCCCGCTGCGCGCGCTCGATCCCAGGCCGCTGGCCGCGCTGGTGATGCTCGGCGCCGCCGGGACCGCCGTCGCCTATCGGATGCAGCCGGTCGTCGTGATCCCGATGGGCAGCGGGCGCGAGACGGCGTTCGAACAGGGCCTGGGCAGCTTCGACGCGCTCGATGGCGTGCGGTTCCGGCACGTCGCCGCCCGCGCATCCCTCGACCTCCGCGATCTCGGCGGCGGCGAATGGCGAGCGTCGGTGACGGCGGCCTCCCCGGGCGTGCCGAGGTCGTTGCCCCTCGCGGACGCGGGCCCCGGCGTGGTGGAGGCCATGGTCGGCCCCGAGTGGTCGACCCACGAGATCACCGCGCACGCCCCCTCCGGATGGCGTTCGGGGCTGACCCTGACCTTCCCCGGATCGCGCCGCGACGACCTCTGGCTGCGCGAAGTGCGCATCGATCGCGGACACGCGTGGCCCTCGCTGCGCATCGTCCTCGCGGTGATCGCCGCCGGTCTCCTCCTGGCCGTGGCCATGCGGGCGAGCGGCCTGCCCGGACGCACGGCCTGGATCGGCGCCTTCATCCTGGAGACGCTCGAGGTGGCCGCGATCGCGGCCGACCCGGCGGCCGCGCTCCCCCACCTGGCGCATCTGGTCACGATCGTCTTCCTCGGCGCCATCGTGACCGCTCTCGCGCGGGCGGTCGCCGTCCGGAGAGAGGAGCGGGCCACGTCCCTGCCCCCCGCGGCCCTCGCCGCCGGCGGCATCGGGTTCATGGCCTGGCTGGCCGCGACGACGGCACCCCTGTATCGCGGCGGCCACTTCGTCTTCCACTCCTCGATCGCGGAGGAGATCTGGAAGGGCCGCTTCCTTCTCTACTACCTGCCCTATCCGGGGAGCATGCTGAGCCAGCAGGCGCAGTGGGGCAACGTGATCGTGCCGCATCCGGCCCTGTATCACACCCTCGCCGCCCCTCTGGCCGCCCTTCCGCATGCCGCGTTCTTCACCGCGGAGAAGGTGCTGCTCGCCCTCCTGCTCGCGGCGATGGTGTGGGCCTCGGCGGCGCTGGCCGCGCGCCTGGGACCGCCCGGGGCCGCGACGCCGGCGGCGGTGCTCATGGCCGGCATGCCGGCATCGTTCCAGTTGCTCGGCCTCGGCCATCTGATGACGATCCTCGGCTGCTGGGCGATGACCATGGCCGTGACCTACCTCGCCTTGAACTGGGAGCGTCTCGGCGAGCGGGGCCCGTGGTGGCGGGCCGTGCTGCTGCTGGCCCTGTGCTATCTCTCCTACTTCGCCGGCCTGCTGTTCATGCTGATGGTGATCGCGATCGCTGCGGTTGCTCTCGTCCGCCGGCAGCCCGCCTTCGTCCGAGCGCTGCTGAGCGCGGGGGCGATGGCCGCGGCGCTCGCGTTCGCGGCCTACTACGTGAACTGGACCTGGCCGTTCCTGTCCGAGTCGGTTCCGCAGCTGCTCGGCGGATCCGGCGCGCCGTCGAGCTCGAGCGCGGGCGCGCTGCCCTTCCGGATCGCCGCCGCGCCGCACAAGCTCGCCTACACGTTCGGATCGGTCCTGGTGCCGGTGCTCGGCCTCGCCGGCCTGGTCATCGCCCGACGCGGTGTCGAGCGCGTCCTTCTGCTGGCCTGGGCCACCGTCCTTCCCGTCTTCAGCGTCCTCGACCTGTTCTTCAACTTCCTGCTCAAGCACCATTACTTCACGATGGTGCCGGTGGCGGTCGGCGGCGGTGTGCTCCTCGCGCGAGTGGCGGAGCGGGGGCGGTGGGGCCGCGTGGTGGCCCTGGCCGCGCTCGTGTGCGTGGCCGTCCTCGCCGCCCGCGTCGGCCTGGACGCGGCCACCGGCCGCATCCCGTGACCTTGCGCGGCGGAGGCGCGTGCACGCGAAGGGTTTGCCGCGAGTGTCCCTTCCCGTATAATGGCCGTTCCTCTCCCTGCCGGAGTGGCGGAATTGGCAGACGCGCACGGTTCAGGGCCGTGTTGGCTTCGGCTAGTGTGGGTTCAAGTCCCACCTCCGGCACCACCAGCGTACGAGCCGCGATGCATCCCCGGCGGCTGCGTTGCTCGTCGCTCGCGTACGACGAGTACGCGTCGCTCCTCACGCCTTGCCGCCGGGGCGCCTCGCAGCTCCGATGCCGCGCTGAAGGTTCTCGATAGCTGTCTCAACGAGAGGTCGGCCGTGGTCCATCGCCATTGGCGGTGCTCGTCGCGTCGATCGACGCTTCCGCCCGCTTACCGGTCCTGACCTGACGGGAGGACGTGCGATAAGATGCGCGGCTCGCCCCGCACGCCTCACGCCGCCTGGGGCGGGCCGCGGTAAGGAGAACCCATTCGATGAAGCTGATTGCATCCCGTGGCGTCGCCCTGATCGCCCTCTTTCCCTTCCTCTCCGCCTGCGGGTCGAGCACTCCGACCCCCGTCGTCGTCGCCACTCCGACGCCCGTGCCCGTGCCGTCGCCCTCCCCCACCCCGCGCGCGTTCGTGTGCCCGTTCCCCTCGCTGCCCGACCTCCACATCGAATGCCCCAAGCTCGACCCGAAACTCAGCGGCTACGTGAACACGGCCGTCGAGCACGTGATCGCGCAGCAGCCGCAGCTCTTCGACTTCAGCAACAACCTCGGCGCGGGGAGCTGGAAGGTCAGGGACCGTCAGCAGTACGTCGAGGCCGTCGTGGAGGCGATCCACGCCCAGGGCATCTGCGCGAAGGACGACAACGAAGAGATCGCGGTCAAGAATACGAACCAGTTCCACGAGCAATACAACATCTGGACGTCGGGCGGCTACGTGCGCCGCGCCTACATCACGACCTGCGTTCCCGCCCAGTTCTGACCGGGCCGGTTGAACCGGGCCCTGCCGACGTGTAGAATCCGATGTTTTCCCGCGGGGCGCGGTGCGTGGACGTGCAGGAGGGATGTTCCATGAAGGGTATCGTGCTGGGCCGTCTCGTTGCCGTCGCCTTTACGATCGCTTGCCTTTCTACTTGCGGTGGAGGCGGTCCCTCCACTCCCACTCCCGGGGCTTCGACTCCCGCGCAGCAGGTCCATACGGTCATCGGCAACGCGGACTTCACGCTGCGCGCGGGCTCGGCCACCTTCAAGGCCATCGACAACCCGCCCATCGGGATGATGGACGTGACGGTGGAATGGGGAAGCGCATCCAACCAGATCGACGTCTACGCGACGGATGGGCGCTGCCCCGGGTTCCCGAACCTCCAGGCCGGTCAGTGCACGGTCCTGGCACGCGCGGAAGGCACCGGCAAGCCCAAGCGGCTCACCTTCAGCAACACCGCCGCCAACGCCGTCTACAACTTCTGGCTCTACAACGCGGGCACGACGACGGAGTCGGGCGCGTTGGAGATCGGGATCACCACCAATGGTCCCATCACCGTCGCCTCGCCCACGCCGCTCCCGGGGGGAGGAACGGGTGACCCCCGCGACAATCTGCCCCCCGGCCCGATCACGCAGGCCAAGGTCGCCGTCCGCTCGATCGACACGGGTGGGTTCAATTACCGCGATCCCACCCAGGACGGCGACGGCAACTGGGTGGTCCATCCCGGCGAGTTCGTGGTGTTCGACTTCTCCCAGCGCAACGGCGCGGGCGAGAAGTGCAAGTGGATCAACGAACCGGAGTGGGACGTCACCGACGACGACGAGATCGTCGAGGTGAAGGGCAGCAGCCAGCCGTTCCTGCTCCGCGTGGACGTCCTGCACAAGGGCTATTTCGAGGTCACGGGCGAGATCGACGGCATCAAGGCCAACGTGCTCCCCGTCGTCTCCGTCTCGCAAGGTCAGTAGCCGAATGGGTCTCCTTCCCTCCGTCCTCCTCTCCGTCGCGCTGGGTGCGCCAGTCCTCGGCGCCGCCGACGCCCCGACGCTTCGCGCGACGTCCGCCCCTTCCGCCGAGGCGCGCATCAGCATCGATTTCAAGGATGCCGACGTCGTCGACGTCGTCCGCCTCCTGTCCGAGGTCGGCAACTTCCAGGTCGTGATCGACCCCGGGACCTCCTGCAAGCTCACGCTGAAGCTGAAGGAAGTCCCCTGGGACAGCGCGCTCGACGTCGCGCTGCGCGTCTGCGGCCTGGGCTCCGAGAGCGACAACGGCATCGTCCGCGTGGCCCCCGTCGCGAAGCTCACGTCCGAGCACCAGGAGCGTCGCCGCCTCGCCGAGGAGCAGAATCTCAACCGTCCCCTGCGCACCGTGCGCTACACGCTCTCGTATGCGAAGGCCGCGGAGCTGGCGCCGCTGATCAAGAAGTTCCTCTCGCCCCGCGGTGATGTCGTGTTCGACGCCCGTACCAACACGCTGATCATCACCGACGTCGACTGACCGGACCGAGGCGTCCTTAACGAGGACACGTGGCCTCCCATTGGGACATGGGCCGACGTGTCTGAGCCACGCAATCGACGTATCATCAACGAGTTGGCCATGGCGACCCCGGGGCATGGATATTGCTCCCCTCGCGGGCAGGGCCAGACGTCTTCATTGAAGGGACACCCGTAATGATCCGACCGCTGTTCGACGCCACCCGCGAGGCCCTGCTGAGCCTGTGGCGCGCCATGCTCGTCCGGCGCGAGCCCGAGCCGCCCGCTTCGGGGACGGGTGGCGCGATCGGATGAGACCCGCCGTGGACGCCGTCGTGGGGCACGAAGGTGAGATGGGGGGAAGAGCGATGCGCCGCCTGTGCGTTCTGACCGTGCTCGCGCTGACCGTGTCGCCGGCCGTGTTCGCGCAGTCGTACCGTCATGGGCGCGTCCGCCACGTGGAAGAGGGCGTGAGCATCCAGCGCGCCACCGAGACGGGCGCGGAAGAGGCCACGGCCAACCTGCCCTTCCTGCCCGGCGACCGTGTCTGGACCGACGGCGGCGGCCGCGCGGAGTTCCAGTTCGCCGGCGGCTCCCTCCTGCGCCTCGACCGCGCGTCCAAGCTCGACTACGTCGCCCACGACGACGGCCGCGACGAGCGTACCGTGCTGCGCCTGTGGTCGGGCGCCCTGTTCCTCCACCTCCGCGACCGCCGCGACGGCCCCTTCGAAGTGGAGACCCCCGGCGGGGTGGTCACCACCGGCAACCGCGGCGTCATCCGCATCGACGTGGAGTCGGGAGAGACCCGCGTCTCCGTCTACGAGGGCGAGGCCAGCCTGGACGGCGCGCAGCCCGTGCGCCTGCGCGCGGGGGATCGGGTGTACGCGCGGCGCGGCGAAGTCGAAGAAGGGCCCACGACCTTCGACCGCACCGAAGGCGACGAGTTCGCGGACTGGGACGCCGGCCGGCAGGAGCAGACCGCGTACGCGGTCAACCGCCAGGAGGCGCTCCCGGACGACGTGGCCCCCTACGCGGACGAGCTCGATCGCCACGGCGCCTGGTACTACGAGACCGAGGTCGGTCACGTGTGGCGGCCCTATGTCGCGGCGGGATGGCAGCCCTACTCCGACGGTCGCTGGGTCTGGACCGTCTTCGGTTGGACCTGGGTCCCGTACGAATCGTGGGGCTGGGCCGTCTCCCACTACGGCCGCTGGGGATTCACGCCCGCGCTGGGTTGGTACTGGATCCCAGGCGCGACCTGGGCGCCGGCCTGGGTCTCCTGGGCGGCGGGCGGGGACTACGTCGGCTGGTGTCCGCTGGGCTATCGCGATCGGCCCGTCCTCGTCTATGACCGGCTCGGGCGCGGCACGCGCGGCCATGCCGTGCCGCGGGTCGGGACGAGCGTCGCGGAAGCGCCCTGGATCTACCTGCGGCGGGGCGACGTCGGGGCGCGCGATCTGGCGCGCCGGCGCGTCCGCCTCGACGGCAACTCCGTCCAGCAGGTGAGGGTCCTGGAATCGGCGCAGGCGCGCCTGACCCGTGACTTGGTGGTGACGGAGGCGCCGCCCGCGGCCGTGGCGCGCGCGGTACCGCGCAACTCGTCCTCGCGTCCCCAGATGTCGGACACGGTGCCGGAGATGCGCGGCGACCCCATGACGACGATCCCGGTCGTACGCCGCCGCGGCCGCCCGGTCGACGGCCGAGAGGACCCGGCCCTGCCCACGGAATCGGGATCGGTCGTGGGCGCGCCCAGCGGCGCCATTCAGCGCTTCGGGGGCGTGTCCGGCCGCGATGCCGCGGCGTCGACCCCCTTGACGCCGGTCCCGGCGGCTCGCGCGCCGCATCCAACCGACGTCCGCAGCGGTCAGCGGCGGGCGGAGGACGGAGCCGAAGCGGGCGCCGTCTCCCGTCGTGGCCGCAGCGCCGAAGTCGAGGCACGCACGCCCGATCGGCCCGTGCGCGAGCGTGAAGCCGTGGTCCGCGAGCGCGGCGACGCGCCTTCCGCCGACCGCGAGGTGCTGCGTCCGATGTTCGGAGGGCTGGGCCGCCAGCGCAGCGAGGGCCGCGAAGGAGCGCAGCCGCGCGACGGTGGTGGCCAGGCGGACGACGGTGGCTGGGCACGGCGCCGTGGCGACGCCTCCGGTGAGCGTCGGAGCAGTGGCGGCGAAGCCCAGGGCCGCCGGGGCGGCGATTCCGGCGAAGTCCGCCATGGGGGCGTCGAGGCGCGTCCGGCCGGGAGCGCCGTCCGCGAGCGCGAGGCCTCGCCGCACCGGGCCGATCCTCCGCCGCGTCACGAGCCGCAGGCGCAGGCGCAGCCGCGCCACGAGGCGCCGCCGCCGCCGCCCGCCGCCGCCGCCCGCCGCGAGCGCAAGGGATCCGACCAGTAGCCGCGCCGGCTTCACTGCTATAGTCGCGCCATGGCCTCGGGGTCCCCCCCGCGCCGCTACGGCGGCGCACGGTTGCGCGCCTTCGGCATGGTCCTCCGCCGCGCCGGCGTGACCCTGCTCTTCGTGATCGCCATCTTCGTGGGCGCGCTCTCGGGGATCTTCCTCGCCTACGAGAAGGACCTCCCGCAGGTCTCGTCGCTCGAGGACTTCGAGCCCAACATCATCACGCAGGTCTACACCGGCGACGGGAAGCTCCTGGGCGAGTTCGCGATCGAGCGCCGGGTGGTGGTCGGGTTCAAGGACATCCCGCCCGTCCTGCGCAACGCGACCATCGCGGTCGAGGACGCGGACTTCTGGAAGCACCTCGGCGTGAACCCCTGGCGCATCCCGGGCGCGCTCCTCGCCAACCTGCGGTCGGGCAAGCGCACGCAGGGCTCGTCCACCCTGACCATGCAGCTCGTCCGCCAGCCCGGTCTCTTCCTGACCCCGGAGAAGACCTACGAGCGGAAGATCAAGGAGGCGCTCCTCGCCTTCGAGCTCGAGAAGACGTTCACCAAGGAAGAGATCTTCACGTACTACTGCAACCAGGTGTACTTCGGGCACGGCAACTACGGCGTGGAGGCGGCCAGCGAGTTCCTGTTCAGCAAGTCGATCAAGGACCTCACCCTGCCCGAGGCCGCGCTCCTGGCCGGCCTGCCCCAGAGCCCGTCCCGCCTCTCGCCCGTCGAGCACGCCGATCGCGCGCTGCAGCGCCGCAACCATGTCCTCCAGCGCATGCTGGAGGAGAAGTACATCAGCGCCGAGGAGGCCAAGGCCGCCCAGGCCGAGCCCCTGCACCTGAGCCTCAAGCGCGAGCCCCCGTCCATCGCCCCCTACTTCCTGGAGGAGGTCCGCAAGTACCTGGAGAAGGAGTACGGGTCGCAGCGCATCTACCAGGGCGGGCTACGCGTCTACACGACCCTCGATTCCGCGACCCAGATCGCCGCCAATCGCAGCGTGCGCGATTGGCTCCGCGTCATGGACCGGCGCTCGCGCGGCTTCGTGCCGCCCACCGAGAGCGTGCTCAAGGACGGCAAGTTCCCGGACCGGCTCCATCTGGAGGATTGGGAGGGCCCGATCGCCGCCGGCGACGTCGTGCGCGGCGTCGTGCTCGCCTCCGAGCGCGGCATCGCCGTGGTCCGCCTCGGCGAGTACGAGGCAAGGGTGGGGCCGGCGGAGATCGCCTGGACCCGGCGCACCAACGTGGCCGAGGTCCTGAGGCCGGGCACCATCGCGCCCTTCCGCATCGACGCCCTTCCCGAAGCGGGCAGCAAGGACCTCAAGGTGATGCTCGAGCAGGAGCCGGAAGTGCAAGGCGCGCTGCTGGCCCTCGAGCCCAAGACGGGCGCCGTGCGGGCCATGGTCGGCGGCTACGACTTCGAGCGCAGCAAGTTCAACCGCGCCACCCAGGCCTGGCGGCAGGTGGGCTCCGCCTTCAAGCCCTTCGTCTATGCCGCCGCCATCGAGAAGGCCGGCTACACGCCGGCCACCATCATCGTCGACGCCCCCGTCTCCTTTCCCGACAACAACACCATCTGGACGCCGCACAACTTCGACTACAAGTTCGAGGGGCCCATCCCGATGCGGCACGCGCTCGAGGAGAGCCGGAACGTACCCGCGGTCAAGACGCTCGAGGTGGTTGGGATCAAGACGGCCATCGACTACGCGCACAAGCTCGGTCTCACCGGCGAGCTGCCGCCGTACCTGCCCCTGGCCCTGGGCGCAGGCGAGGCCACGCTCGTGGAGATGACGTCCGCCTACTCCGCGTTCGGCAACGAAGGTCTGCGCATGAAGCCCTTCTACATCACGCGCATCACCGACCGCGACGGCAACGTCATCGAAGAGGCGCGGCCGGCGGCCCGCGACGCCGTCCGCGCCGACACCGCCTACCTGATGACCAGCCTCCTGAAGGGCGTGGTGGAGCGGGGTACGGCGGTGAAGGCGCGCTCGCTCAAGCGGCCCATCGCGGGCAAGACGGGCACGACGAACGACTTCACCGACGCCTGGTTCATCGGCTTCGAGCCCGCGCTGGCCGCGGGCGTGTGGGTCGGCTATGACGACAAGCGCAAGACCCTGGGTCCCCACGAGGAAGGGGCGCGCGCGGCGCTCCCGATGTGGATGGACTTCTGGGGCCGCGTCATGAAGGACAAGCCGCTCCAGGACTTCCCCATCCCCGGCAACATCGTGTTCCTGCCCATCGACACCGAGGGGCGTCCGGCGGAGCCGGGCGCGCCGGACGCGCACATGGAAGCGTTCATCGCGGGCACGGAGCCGCGGGCCGGTACCTGGACCAGCGCGGGGGGAGACGGCCGCTGATCCGGCCGGGCCACCCTCGAATCAGGGCGGCACGATTGTTGCTCCTCCCCATGCCAAGTCATGGCGAGTCCTCCTTCGACGGCCGGAACCCACGGACCGGAAACCCTTTTGCGCGGGATCCGCGTGCTCGTCGTGGACGACAATCCGGACGTCCGGGAGCTGATCGCGGCGGTCCTCGAGCGGGCGCAGGCCGAAGTGGCCACCGCCGCCTCCGCCGACGAGGCCCTGGAGGTCATCAAGAGCAAGCGGCCGGACGTCCTGCTCTGCGACCTGCACATGCCCGGCATCGATGGCTTCGAGCTGATCCATCGAGTGCGCGCATGGGAACGGACAGGGGGGGCGGGGGCCGCGATCCCGGCCGCCGCCGTGTCCGCCTACGCGTCGCTCGGACGCCGCCTCCGCCACGCCCGCGACGAGTTCCAGGCCTTCCTCACCAAGCCGGTGGATCCGGAGACGCTCGTGCGGACCGTGCGCGAGCTCGCGCAGGGCAGCTCTCCGTAGCCGGCGTTCGTTGGTGATTCCGTTAGCCTCTTTATCTCCGTTTTCCGTTGTTGTTCGTTTCTACCGATCCGGCCGGTAGTCCGGGTACCTCGCGTCACCCTTGCCCTGCGTGACCCTCCAGGACTTCCCGTCCGAGAGCCGCTGGCGATAGATCGCGTACTCGCCCGTGATGTTGGAGGCGAACGCGATCTCGGTGCCGTCCGGGGAATAGGCGGGATCGTAGTTGAGGGCCGGCCAGTCCACGATCGTCTTGCGCGCGCCGGAGAGAAGGTCGATCTCGGTGAGGAGGCTCGTCTCGCCGAGATGGCCGCGGTCCACGTAGATCACGCGGCCGCCGTCCGGGCTGAACCGGGGCTCGCAGCCGCCCCGATGCAGGGGTGAGATCCGCCGCGCCTCTCCGGTGCCGGCGTCCGCGACGTAGATCTGGTGCCCTACGCGCCAGTTCGAGGAGAACGTGATCTGCTTGCCGTCCGGGCTCCAGTCGGGGTTGCCCATGATCGTGTTCGCGCCGTGGCGCACGAGCACGCGCGCCGCGCCTCCCGCGCGCGGCACGAGCAGGAGCGACTCCGGCGCTGCGGCCACCAGCGGGCTGTTTGGCTGACCGCTCTCGTTGGAGAGGAAGGCGAGCGTCCCCCCGTCCGGCGACTCGTCCACCTGGTACTCGATGGCCTCGTTCGTGCGCACGCGCCGGGCCACCCCGCCCTCCGCCGGCACCTCCCAGATCTGCCACTTTCCGCTGCGATCGGACGCGAACAGCACCGCGCGTCCGTCGTGGGTGAAGCGGGGCAGCATGTCGTGGGCGGCGTGGTCGG
>WNGB01004751.1_pt1 | contig 34180 bp, 33 predicted proteins | sample 5400681 | NCBI WGS metagenome assembly WNGB01 (sample SAMN13153367, study PRJNA577476) | soil metagenome | isolation source: 115 cm soil or saprolite under grassland replicate 2 | place: USA:California | collected 2016-06-15
AGTGACCCGGCCGTGGCATGTGGAAGCGCGGTCGATCAACGGATAAAAGGTACCCCGGGGATAACAGGCTTATCTTGCCCAAGAGTCCACATCGACGGCAAGGTTTGGCACCTCGATGTCGGCTCGTCGCATCCTGGGGCTGAAGAAGGTCCCAAGGGTTGGGCTGTTCGCCCATTAAAGCGGTACGCGAGCTGGGTTTAGAACGTCGCGAGACAGTTCGGTCCCTATCCGTCGCGGGCGTAGGAGACTTGAGAGGAGCTGTCCCTAGTACGAGAGGACCGGGACGGACGCAGCTCTCGTGTGCCAGTTGTTCCGCCAGGAGCACGGCTGGTTGGCGACCTGCGGAATGGATAAGCGCTGAAGGCATCTAAGCGCGAAGCCGTCCTCGAGATGAGGTCTCCCACCGGGACAACCGGGTAAGGCCCCTGGAAGACGACCAGGTTGATAGGCCGGAGGTGTACGCACGGTGACGTGTTCAGCCGACCGGTACTAATCGGCCGAGGGCTTGGGGTTCTTCTCCTTGGTGTTCGTGCTCGCTCTGCAGTGCTTGATCAGCGCTTGACATCCGAAAGGCCAGAAGCAGTACGAGGCTTCCGGTGGCAAGAGCGGCGGGGAAACACCCGTTCCCATTCCGAACACGGAAGTGAAGACCGCCAGCGCCGATGGTACTTGGGGGGAGACTCCCCGGGAGAGTAGGTCGCCGCCGGATTTATCGAAACGAGCGCCCCCGCAGCACCGATCTCGCGTGCGCGGGGGCGCTCGTCGCGTTCGAGGGCCGCGCGTATGCCCACCGGTACGCTCACGCACATGCCCCGCCAGCACGGTCACGACCCGCGTCGCAAGCCCAAGCGCGAGCAACGCGGCCGCGGGCGGGCCGAGGGAGGCTTCGGTCCGTTCCGGCAACCCGACGAGCCGCGCCGCGCTGACCGATCCCGAGGCGGGAGCACGCCGCGTCGCGACGCCGACGGCGGGCAACCCCGCGAGCGCTACCGCGTCGTCGGGAAGCGGCGCGCGTCACAGCAGCGGACCCGCCGCGGCGCATCTCGCCCGGCGAGGGACGGTGATCGCCAGCCGCGCCGCCGACGGGGGCGGTCGGGCGACGTCCGCGACGAGATCACCCGGCTCGGCGGCGCGCACGGCACGGACTACTACAAGCAGCTCATGAAAGCGGCTGACGCGTTCTCACGCGACCACGAGCGCGACGCGCTCCGCCTGCTCCGGCCGCTCCGCGACGCGATGCCCGACTCGCCCAGCGTGCGGGAGCTCCTCGGCCTCACCCACTACCGCCTCGCCCACTACCCGGCCGCGAGCAAGGAGCTGGAGGCGTTCGTCGAGCTCAGCGGCTCGGCCGAGCAACACCCCGTGCTCATGGACTGCTACCGGGCGCAACGCCGGTGGGGGAAGGTCGACGGGTGCTGGCGTGAGGTCACGGCGGCGAGCCCGGGCGCGGAGATCGTGACCGAGGGCCGCATCGTCGCCGCCGGCGCGCTGGCCGACCGCGGCCGTATCGACGACGCCATCGCGCTCCTCACCCGGGCCGACCGGCGCGTGACCAAGCCGAAGCCGTACCACCTGCGACTCTGGTACGCCCTCGCCGACCTCGAGGAGCGTGCAGGCAACGTGCCCCGCGCCCGGTCGCTGTTCGACCGCGTACGCCGCGAGGACGCCGGCTTCGCCGACGTCGCCGAGCGGCTCGCCGGCCTGCGCTGACCGGAGCCCCGCGTAGCTGTCATACCTCGCCGGTACGTTCCCCGGGCGTCGACTTCCCGCTCTTCCCCCAAGCATCCCGACCCAAAGGGGGAACGATGGAAGCCGTCAACGTCAGCGTCCTGCGGGGCCCGATCTCCGGCGCGCCCGAGATCCGCTCTCTCAAGTCCGGACGCCGCATCGCCACCCTCGCCGTGCGGACCACCGCCGGCGACGGGCGCAACACGTCCGTGCCGGTCACCATGTGGGACCCGCCGGCCTGGGTCGAGACGCTCGCCTCCGATGACGACGTCCTCGTGGTCGGGCGCGTCCGCCGCCGCTTCTTCCGCACCGGCACTGGCGGCAGCGGCGCGCGGACCGACGTGGAAGCCGAGGTGCTCGCCCGGGCACGAGACCGCCGGCGCCTCACGTCGTCGCTGCGCCGCATCGACCGGGAGCTCGACCGCCTCGACGAGATCGAGTGATGGCCGGCAGCCCGATGACTGCCCGTTCCGGGATTGCCGCGGCCCGAACGTATGATGGTGCGGGGAAGATCCGACCCCGCCCCGACGAAGTGGCGGAACGGAAGACTCAGGTTGTGACGGCAGAGACGACGTCGACTCGCCGCCCGGAGACGCTCGACCGGGTGGTCATCAGGTTCGCCGGCGACTCCGGCGACGGCATGCAACTCGCCGGAGACCGGTTCACCGACGTCAGCGCCGCGTTCGGCAACGACCTCGCGACCCTGCCCAACTTCCCGGCCGAGATCCGCGCCCCCGCCGGCACGATCGCGGGGGTCTCGTCGTTCCAGGTCCACATCTCCGACCACGACATTCTCACGCCCGGCGACGCCCCGAACGTGCTGGTGGCCATGAACCCGGCCGCCCTCAAGGCGAACATCCAGGACATGCCTCCGGGCTCGACCCTGCTCCTGAACGAGGACTCGTTCGAGCAGCGCAACCTCGACAAGGCGGGATACGCGGCCAACCCGGTCGAGGACGGCTCGCTCGCGGCGTTTCGGATCATCCAGGTGCCGATGACATCGATCACGCTCGAGTCCACCAAGGAGCTGGGCGTGAAGCCCCGCGACGCCGAGCGGTCCAAGAATTTCTTCGCCCTCGGTCTCGTCTCCTGGATGTACACGCGGCCGATCGACCCGGTCGTCGAGTGGATCGAGGACCGCTTCGGCTCGAAGCCGACGGTGCGAGACGCCAACCTCGCCGCCTTCAAGGCCGGGTACCACTTCGGCGAGACGGCCGAGCTGTTCGAGCATCCGTGGGAGGTCCCGCCCGCGCAGCTGCCGCCGGGTCACTACCGCAACATCACCGGCAACGTCGCGCTGGCCTACGGCCTCATCGCTGCGTCACAGAGCAGCAAGCTCCCGATCGCCTACGCCTCGTACCCCATCACCCCGGCGTCCGACATCCTCCACGAGCTCTCGCGGCACAAGAACTTCGGGGTCCGCACCTTGCAGGCCGAGGACGAGATCGGCGCCGCCGGTGTCGCCGTCGGCGCCGCGTTCGCCGGCCACCTCGGCGTCACGGCCACGAGCGGCCCCGGCATGGACCTCAAGGCCGAGACCATGGGCCTCGCCATCAGCCTCGAGCTCCCGCTCATCGTGGTCGACGTGCAGCGCGGCGGCCCGTCGACGGGGCTCCCGACCAAGACCGAGCAGTCCGACCTCCTGCTCGCCATGTACGGCCGCCACGGTGAAGCGCCGATGCCCGTCATCGCGCCCCGCTCCCCGAGCCATTGCTTCGACGCCGCGTTCGAAGCCGCTCGCATCGCGCTGAAGTACCGCACCCCGGTGATCCTTCTCACGGACGGGTACCTCGCCAATGGTGCCGAGCCGTGGCTCCTGCCCGACGTCGAGGCGCTGCCCGACATCGGCGTGCCGTTTGCCGATGCGCCGAACCACGACGGCGAGTTCTGGCCGTACCTGCGCGACCCCGAAACGCTGGCGCGACCGTGGGCGATCCCCGGCACACCCGGGCTCATGCACCGGATCGGCGGGCTCGAGAAAGAGGACGGCACCGGCAACGTCAACTACGACCCCGAGAACCACGAGCACATGGTGCGGATCCGGGCCGAGAAGGTGGCGCGTATCGCATCCGACATCCCGCCGGTCGAGGTCGACGACCCGGACGGCGCCGACCTGGTCGTGCTCGGCTGGGGCAGCACCTGGGGCTCAATCCAAGCAGCGGTGCGGCGGGTACGGGCCAGCGGCAAGAAGGTCGCGCATGCGCACGTCGTCCACCTCAACCCGTTCCCGTCGAACCTCGGGGATGTGCTGCGCGGCTACGACAAGGTTCTGGTGCCCGAGATGAACCTGGGGCAGCTCGCCCGTCTGGTGCGCGCCGAATACCTGGTCGACGCGCAGACGCTCAACAAGGTCCAAGGCATCCCGTTCCGCGCCGCCGAGATCGAGGACCGGATCCTGGAGGTGCTCGATGCCTGACGAAACGGTGAAGCTCGGTCGCAAGGACTTCCAGTCGGACCAGGAGGTTCGCTGGTGCCCGGGCTGCGGCGACTACTCGATCCTCGCCGCCGTCCAGCTCCTCCTTCCCGAGCTCGACGTGAAGCCGGAGAACCTCGTGTTCGTCTCGGGGATCGGGTGCGCCGCCCGGTTCCCCTACTACATGAACGTCTACGGGCTGCACGGGATCCACGGCCGGGCGCCCGCGATCGCCACCGGCGTCGCGCTGGCGCGGCCCGACCTCGACGTCTGGGTGATCACCGGCGACGGCGACGCGCTGTCGATCGGCGGGAACCACCTCATCCACTCCCTGCGTCGCAACGTGAACTTCACCATGTTGCTCTTCAACAACCAGATCTACGGCCTCACGAAGGGGCAGTACTCGCCGACGAGCGAGGTCGGCAAGGTCACGAAGTCGACGCCGTTCGGCTCGATCGACCATCCGTTCAACCCCGTCTCGCTGGCGTTGGGAGCCGAGGCGACCTTCGTTGCCCGGACGCACGACATGGACCGCAAGCACATGACGGAGACGTTCCGGCGTGCGCACGCGCACAAGGGCTCGTCGTTCGTCGAGGTGTACCAGAACTGCAACGTCTTCAACGACGGCGCCTTCGCTGCGGTCACGGCCAAGGAAGCTCGCGCCAACATGCTGATCGACCTGAAGCACGGCGAACCCATCCGGTTCGGCACCGAGGGTCAGCACGGCGTCGTGCTGAACGAACGGGGCGAGACCGAGGTCGTCGACGTCGCCGAGGTCGGCGAGGACAGGCTCCTCGTGCACGACGAGCACCGCGACGACCCGTCGCTCGCGTTCGCGCTGTCCCGCCTCGCCGACACGCCGACAGTCCCGACGCCCGTCGGGGTGCTGCGTGACGTGCAGCGGCCCATCTACGAGGGCGAGGTGCAACGCCAGCTCGTCGGTGCCAGCGAACAGCGCGGCCCGGGCGATCTCGCCAAGCTGATCGGCTCGGGCGCCTCGTGGGAGGTCGCCGGCTAGGTCGGAGCTACGCCCACCTCGTCCAGCGCGCGAAAGACCATCCCCGTACGCGGCTTGGGGGAGAAGAAGGTCGTCTTCTCGGGCATGCGCACCCCGGCGAATGCCGCGGCCCGGATCTGCGCCACGGCCACCGGTCGGAGCAACACCGCGGCATCTGCCGCGCCCTTCTCGACCAGCGCCGCCACCGCGGCGGCGTCGCTCCGAAACGTGACGGTCGCGTTCGGCAGCGCGGCGCGCACATGCGCGTCGAACCGTACCGAATCGACGTCGCGAAGCACCTCGTCGAAGTCGGTGACGTCGAGCGTCGGGCGCAACAAGGCGAGACCGGATCGGTCGACCAGTCCGAGTGCGCCGTCGTCGCGCATGCGGACGCGCAGCTTGACGATCCCCTCCGGTGTGTTCGGACCGGCGTCGACGACGGTGAACGCGCCGTTGAGCGCACGCCGGGCGTCGACGTCCTGCAGGCCGTGCACGAGCCGGTGGATCGGGCGCACGCTCAGCTCGTCGTCGGCGAGCTCGGCGGCAAAGGCCATGATCCTTCCCGCGCCCGGGTCGTCGAGCCCGGCGGCAACACGCTCGTCTCGGTACGCGCACGCGGTCTCGAAGCGGTGGTGCCCGTCGGCGAGGACGACGGGCGCGGCGGCGATGGCTTCGGACACAGTCTCCACACGTGCGGGATCGGTGAGAGGGAACAGACGGTGGGTGACGCCTTCGTGGTCCTCGCAGTAGGCGATCAGCGGAAGTTGGTGCGGGACGAGCCGGGCGGACAGCCCCTCGGTGAGCGAAAGCACCCAGATCGGATCGAGGTTCGCTCGGGTCGCCCGCAGGAGCGACAGCCGGTCGCTCTTCGCTGTCGTCATGGTCCGCTCGTGGGGCAGGATGCCGACCGCCGACGGATCGGTCCCGGCGGGCGGAAGGCCGAGCGCGCCGATCACGCCATGGGTCCGGCGGTATCGGGCGTCCTCGTCCTGGAACAGCATCTCGTAGAGATAGAAGCGCGCCGAGTTGTCGACGACGAGGGTTTCGGCCCGTTGCCAGTCGTCGAAACAGTCCGCCGCGACCTGGTAGCGGTCTCGCCCGTCGTCGCCGTCACGAGGGAGGATCAGCCGGACCGCGTTGCGCGGGTCGGACACCTCGAGCGCGACCCGGTTGTCCTCGTCGATCACGTCGTAAGGTGGCGCCGCGACCGCCCCGACGTCGGTGGCAGTGTTCGCCGCGTTCGACGCGTAGCGGATCCCGCGGAAGGGAAGGAACTCGGGCACCGGGCGGTTCGCTTTCGTGGACGAGGTCAGGACCGCTGCGCCCCGATTGTCGCATACCGGTCGCGCCCGACGACCGAGGGAAGAACGATGGAACCGACTGCCTACGACCTGTTCCAGGAAGGCTGCCGCCTGCTCGCCAACTCGAGCGCGCACGCGGCGGTCGTGCCCCTCGAGCGCGCCCGCGATCTCGAGCCGGACAAGGGCTCGATCCGCGAGACCTTGGGTCGCGCCTACTTCCGCACCGGCCGCTTCGACGCTGCCCGCGCCGAGTTCTCGCGCGCCGTCGAGATCGATCCGGTCAACGACTACGCGTTGTTCGCCCTCGGGCTATCACTGCTTCGCGAAGGCGACCGGCACGGCGCGCGGCGTCCGCTCAAGCTCGCCGTCGCCATGCGCCCCGACCAACCGGACTACCAGGACGCGCTGGCGAAGGCGGGCGGCGCGTGACCCCAGCCGGGCCCGGCCCGGTGGTGTGCTGCGATCTCGACGGGGTGCTGTGGCGGGGCGGGGATCCGATCCCGGGGGCGGCCGCCGCCATCGCCCGGCTCCGCGACGCCGAGCTCCGGGTCGGGTTCGTCTCGAACAACTCCAGCCAGCCGGTGGGGGAGGTCGTCGCCAAGCTCGAGGAGATGGGCGTGTCGGCCGAGCCCGAGGACGTCCTGACCAGTGCGCTGGCCGCCGCCACGCTCCTCGCGGCGTCGCTGGCGCCCGGCGCGCCGGTGCTCGCGTGCGCCGGACCTGGTGTCGTCGAGGCGCTCACGAGCGTCGGGCTCCGGCCCGTCGCGCGTCCCCCGGTCGACGGGGTCGTCGTCGGTCTCCATCGCGGGTTCGACTTCGACGAGCTCGACCGCGCGTCCGCCGCGGTACGGAACGGCGCTCGGTTCGTCGCGACCAACCTCGACGCGACCTATCCGGTCCCGGGGGGCATGATCCCGGGCTCGGGAGCGATCACGGCCGCCGTGGCGACGGCCGCCGGGCGCGCCCCCGAAGTCGCAGGAAAGCCGGAAGCTCCGATGGCGGCGCTGGTTCGCGAGCGCCTCGGGCCCATCGGCGTCGTCGTCGGCGACCGGCCGTCGACCGACGGCGCGTTCGCAAAGACGCTTGGCTGGCCGTTCGCGCTCGTCCTGTCGGGGGTCACGCAAGCAGACCCGCCCGCCGGCGGCGAGGCCATCCCCGAACCGCCGCCGCCGTTCGTCGCCGCCGATCTCGGCGAGCTCGCGCCGCAGCTCGTCGACGCGTTCCACGCGGGCTGATCCTCCGCGATCGGCGAGGTCAGCGACCCCATCCCCACCGGGGCGGCCCCGCCGGCTGCACACGCGCACGCGGAGGCCCGAACAGGCCGCGGAGCGCGAGCGCGATTCCCGCCCCGGCGACGAACCCACCGACGTGTGCCAACCACGCCACGTTCGAGTTGGGGTTGAAGCTCGTGACGAACTGCGTCCCGAACCAGATCGCGAGCAGGACCGCCGCCGGCAGGTAGACGGGTAAGAAGAAGAGGAGTGCGATGACAGTCAGTACGCGTGCACGCGGCCAGAGAACGAGGTACGCGCCCATCACCCCTGCGATCGCGCCCGACGCGCCGATGACCGGCTGCGTCGATCCCGGGTCGGCCAGGTAGTGCGCGGCCATCGCGGCCACGCCCACGACGAAGTAGAAGAGCGCGTAGCCGATGTGCCCCAGGTGGTCTTCGACGTTGTTGCCGAAGATCCACAGGAACAGCATGTTCCCAGCGAGGTGCAGGATCGAGCCGTGGAGGAACATCGACTCGAACACGCCGAGCCAGACGTTCTTGCCGGCGAAGATCTCGGGCGAGTCCGCCCGCGCCGCCGCGTCACAGTTGCCTGTATTGACCTCGCGCACGGTGACCGGCTCGCCTTGCTGCAGCTCGCACGGGATGGCCGCGTGCTCGAGCGTGAATGCAGTGTCGTTCGAAGTCCCGAGGCGTGCGTTGACGCCGCTGTGCGGTTGGATGAAGAAGTAGACGAAGACGTTGATGGCGATGATCGCCACCGTCACGTACGCGAACCGCGCGGTCGGGTTGTCGTCGTGGATCGGGATGACCATCGACGTCGCACGATACTTGTCCCTCCCGAAAGCCCGAACGCGGGGTAACCTGCGCGCGCTGTGCGCCGCCGACTCGATGCCGAACTGGTGCGACGCGGTCTCACCGCAAGCAGGCAGCGGGCGCTCGAAGCAATCGAAGGGGGGCGTGTCCTCGTCGATGGGCTGCCGGCGCGGTCCGCCGCCCGGCGCATCGCACCTGAGGAGCCGGTCACCATAAGCGGTGACGGGCCGAGATTCGTTTCGCGTGGCGGGGAGAAGCTCGTAGCCGCGCTCGCGGAGTTCGAGATCGATCCGACCGGACGCCGTGCCCTCGACGCCGGGGCGTCGACGGGCGGGTTCACCGACTGCCTGCTGCAATCGGGAGCGGCGCATGTCGTCGCCGCCGACGTCGGGCGCGGTCAGCTCGTGTGGTCGTTGCGAACGGATCCCCGCGTCACGGTTCTCGAGCGAACCAACGTCCGGCACCTCGAGGCCGACGCGATCGGCGGGCCGGTCGACCTCTGCACGGCCGATCTCTCGTTCATCTCGTTGTCCGCGTGCGCGCCCGCGTTCGCGCGGTGCACGATCGCCGGCGCCGACCTCGTCCTGCTCGTGAAGCCGCAGTTCGAAGCCGGTCGCCGGGACGTCGGGAAGGGTGGCGTGGTTCGCGACGCCTCGATCCACCGCGCCGTGCTCCGCCGAGTGCGCGACGGTCTCGCCGCGGCGGGCATCCACGCGGTCCGGGCCATGCCGTCGCCGCTGCGGGGCGCGGACGGGAACGTCGAGTTCTTCTTGCGCGCCCGCAAGGACGCGGCCCCGACCCTCGGTGACGACGCGCTGGATGCCGCGGTCGACCGCGCGCACACCGGAGCGCTCTCGTGACGAGCGCTGTCCACACCGTCGGGTTGGTGCCGCACCGCGAGCGCGCACGCGCACACGAGCTCGCAGCGCAAGCGGCGAAGTGGCTCGCGGATCACGGGGTCTCCGTGCGGGTGCCGGAGGACGACGCCGGTCCGTGCGGCCTGGAACACCTGGCGTGCCCCGAGTCCGAGTTCGCCACGGGTCTCGATGTTGTCGTCTCGCTGGGCGGCGACGGGACGATGCTCCGCACCGTCGACATCGTCTACGAGGCCGGCGTGCCCGTACTCGGCGTGAACGTCGGCGATCTCGGTTACCTCACCGAGGTCGATCCCGAGCCCGAGGCAATCGACCGTGCGCTCGAGAAGCTTCTGGCAGGGGACTACGACGTGGCCGAGCGCACAGTCCTCCAGGTCGACGTCGCGACCACAGGTCCGGCGTCGGGACGCTGGTGGGCGCTGAACGAGGCGGTCTTGGAGAAGGTGCAGAGCGGCCGCTTGGTCCGACTCGAGGTCCTGATCAACGGCGCCTTCTTCACCACCTACGCCGCCGATGGCGTGATCGTGTCGACGCCGACGGGGTCGACCGCATACTCGTTCTCGGCGCGCGGGCCGATCGTGTCGCCGAACCACCGATGCCTGTTACTCACTCCGGTGTCGCCGCACATGCTCTTCGACCGCGCGCTCGTCCTCGGAGCTGACGAGGAGCTCCGGTTCGTCGTAGTCGACGAGCGGAGTGCCGTCCTCACCCTCGACGGGCGGGTGCTCGGGACGCTCGAGTCGGGCGACACCGTCACCTGCACGGGCGGACCGCGACCGGCTCGCATCGTGACGTTCAGCCCGCGCGACTTCCACCAGATCCTGAAGGCCAAATTCGGCCTCGCCGACCGGTAGGCGACGCAAGGGATGCTGACGGAGCTCCACGTCGCCGATCTCGGGATCGTGTCCGATCTCACGCTCGTGGTCGGCCCCGGCCTGACCGCGATCACCGGTGAGACGGGCACCGGCAAGACCCTGCTCGTCGAGGCGCTCGAGCTCCTCGTCGGCGGGCGCGCCGACACGACGCTCGTCCGCGACGGTGCCTCAGAAGCGCGCGTCGAGGGTCGCTTCGTCGACCAGGACACGAGCACCGAGATCGTCCTCGCGCGCGTCGTGCCGCTGGACGGCCGGAGCCGGGCCTACGTCGACGGGCGGCTGGCCGCGGTCGGTGAGCTCGCCGAGGTAGGTGCCCGCCTCGTCGACCTCCACGGGCAGCACGCGCACCAGTCGCTGCTTGCCCAGGCCATGCAGCGAGGCGCGCTCGACCGCTTCGTCGGACCCCCCGCAATCGACTCGCTCGTCGAGCACCGAGCGGGTCGAGCGGAGATCCGGCATCTCGACGCAGAGCTCGCGGCGCTCGGTGGGGACGATCGCTCACGCGCCCGGGAGTTGGATCTCCTGCGCTTCCAGATCGGAGAGATCGAGGCCGCGGGCCTCGACGACGCCGGCGAGGACGTCGCCCTCGAAGCCGAGGAAGCGCTGCTCGCGGACGCCCTCGCGCACCGCGAGGCGCTCGCGGCCTCGTACGGCGCGGTCGAGGGACCCGCACTCGACACGGTGGGAGCGGCGGCGGCCGCGTTGGCGGGTCGCGGTCCGTTCGTCGAGCTCGCCGAGCGGCTCCGCGCCGTGCAGGCCGAGCTCGCCGAGATCGCGCGCGAGCTGCGCGTCGCCCGCGACACCGTCGAGGACGATCCGCAGCGCCTCGAGCAGCTCCGAGCGCGGCGGCAGCTCCTGCGCGAGCTGACCCGAAAGTACGGCGAGACCCTGGCCGACGTGCGCGCCTACGCCGCGGAAGCCCGCCAGCGCCTCGCCGAGCTCGAGAGCTATGAGACCCGGGCGGCCGAGCTCCAGGACGAGCGCGAGGCCGCCCGCACGCGAGCAGCCGATGCCGCGGCCACGCTGTCCCGGGCCCGGCTCGCGGGGGCGGGCGCGCTGGCGGAAGCCGTCACGCCCCACCTGCAGGAGCTGGCGATGCCGGCGGCGGCGTTCCAGGTCGTCGTCGAGCCGGCCGAGCCGAGCGACGACGGAGCCGACCGGGTCACGTTCCTGCTCTCGGCCAACCCGGGGGAGCCGCCCCGGCCCCTGAGCAAGGTCGCGTCGGGTGGGGAGCTCTCGCGTGCGATGCTTGCTGCGCGCGTGGTGCTCTCGGAGGCGCCGCCCACGCTCGTGTTCGACGAGGTCGACGCCGGCATCGGCGGTGAGGCGGGAGCCGCCGTGGGCCGCTTGTTGGCCGACCTCGCCCGCACCCACCAGGTGCTGGTGGTCACGCACCTCGCGCAGGTGGCGGCCTTCGCTGACGCGCAGGTCGTGGTCGAGAAACGCGAGCAGGGGAAGCGCACGGTGGCGAGCGCGGAGACGGTGGCCGGCGAGGAGCGGGTCCGCGAGCTGTCCCGCATGCTCGCGGGGGTGGGGGAGTCCGCGCACGCGCGCAGCCACGCCTCCGAGCTGCTCGAGGCGGGCGAGAGCTTCAAGCGGGCGAGGACCCATGGCCCGGCGTAGCACCAAGGCGACGACCGCGATCACAGGGACGGCAAAGATCGATCGTCGCACCAAGGACCTCATCAAGCGGCTCAGCGCCGGCGACATCGCGGTGATCAACCACCGGGACCTCGACCGGGTCGCGGCCGAAGGGCTTGTGGGTGCGGGCGTCGCCGCGGTCATCAACGCGGACGCGTCGATCTCGGGGCGCTATCCGAACGGCGGGCCGATCCGAGTGGTGCAGGCCGGCATCCCGCTCATCGACCGCGCCGGCGAGGACGTGCTCGATCGGGTGCACGAAGGCGAAGAGCTCCGCATCGACGGCGGTGAGGTGTTTCGCGGCGACGAGAGCATCGCGACGGGGGAGTCCCTCACGGCTGAGGACATCCAAGGCGCCATGGACGCGGCGCGCGCCGCCATCGGCGGCGAGCTGGAGCGCTTCGCCGTCAACACGCTCGAGTACATCCAGCGAGAGGCGAAGCTCACCTTCGAGCCCATCGAACTCCCGCCGATCAAGACCAAGTTCCGAGGCCGACACGCGCTGGTCGTCGTGCGCGGCCACGATTACCGGACCGACCTCGCTGCGCTCCGTCCCTACATCCGCGAGTACCAGCCGGTTCTGATCGGCGTCGACGGCGGCGCGGACGCCCTCCTCGAGATGCGCCTGACGCCGGACATCATCATCGGCGACTTCGACTCAGTGTCCGAGCACGCGCTCTCGACCGGTGCCGAGCTGATCCATCACGTGCACCTGGACGGTCGCGCGCCGGGGCGCGAAGCGCTCCAAGCGTGGGGCGTTCCGTACCACGAGTTCATCGTGGACGGTACGAGCGAGGACGTCGCCATGCTGCTGGCCTACGAGGCGGGTGCACAGCTCATCGTCGCCGTCGGAACGCACGCCACGATGGTCGAGTTCCTCGACAAGGGCCGCAGCGGGATGTCGTCCACGTTCCTGACCCGGCTGCGCCTCGGGCCTGTGCTCGTCGACGCGAAGGGCGTGAACCGTCTGTACGAAGGACGCGTTCGACGACGCGACATGGCGTTGCTCGTTGCGGCGGCGATGGTCGCGATCATCGTCGTGAGCATCGTGTCGGAGCCGATTCACGTGTTCCTGCGTGGGATCGAGCTGACGCTGCGAGACCTCTGGTTCTCGATCTCCGACAAGTTCTGATCGCATGATCAACTTCCGGTTCCACATCGTGTCGCTCATCGCGGTCTTTCTCGCCCTCGCTGTCGGCGTGGTGTTCGGGGCAACCGTGGTCAACAGCGCGATCGTCAATCGGCTCAACGACCGGATCGACACAGTCGAGGAGAACGCGAACAATCGCAAGAAGGAGAGCGACGAGCTGCGCGGCCAGGTGAGCCAGCTCCAGGGCTACATCGACGGCTCGCAGGACTTCGCGGTGACGGGTCGGCTCAACGGCATCACGCTCGCCACGATCGCGACCCGCGGCATCAACGAAGACGCCGTCGTGAACACGGTCGAGCTCGCGCAGAAGGCCGGCGCCCGCGCCCCGGGGATCATCTGGCTCGAGGACAAGCTCACGCTCTCGGACGATGACGCGCTGCGGCAGCTGGGCGAGACGCTCGGGCACCCGAACGAGAGCGCGAGGGCGACACGGGACGCCGCGTGGGGGGCGCTCGCGACTCGCCTCGCCGGCAACGCGGGCGGCGCTGGGCGCGACCTGCTCAGTGTGCTCGCCAACGACGGCTACATCAGCTTCCAGCCTGTCGGCAGCCAAGCCGGGGACAACTTCTCGCTGTCGGACTTCCCGACCGGCGACGTCCGGGTGCTGCTCGTCGACGGCACGGGAGCGAAGGTGACGAGCAACGAAGTCCTCGCGCCACTGACCAGCTCCCTGGTCGCGAACCGGCTGCGTTTGGTCGCCGGCGAGGTGTTTGCCGAGACAGACAAGGGACCCGATCGGGGCGCGATGCTGGCGCCCATTCGTACGAGCGACGAGCTGAACCAAGCTGTCTCCACCGTCGACGACCTCGACCTCGTCGAGGGTCGAGTCGCGTCCGTCCTCGCGCTCGGTGACCTGAGCCGCAACGTCGTCGGGCAGTACGGGTACGGAACGGGCGCCAAGAAGAACATCCCGGAATGGACGCAGTAGCGGACACGCGGTCGTCGGTCTCCCGGTCCGCAGCGGGTATGGGGGCCGCCACCGCCGTCTCGCGGGTGATCGGCTTCGCGCGCGTCCTCGCGATCGCGGCGATCCTCGGCACGACCTACCTCGGCAACACGTTCACGTCGTCCAACTACGTGTCGAACGTGTTGTTCGAGCTGCTCGCCGCGGGCGCGCTGTCGGCCGTCCTTGTCCCCACGCTCGTCGACCTGCTCGGCCGCGACGATCAGCCCGAGGCCGAGCGACTGGCCGGCAGCGTGCTCGGTCGCGCGCTCGTCGGCTTGGGGATCGTGACCGTCATCGGGGTCGTTGCGGCGCCTTGGCTCGCCCGCCTGCTCGCCAGCGGCGTCTCCGATCCGACCGTCGCGGCACAGCAGGAGGACCTCGCCACATTCCTGTTGCGGTTCTTCGTGCCGCAGGTGCTGCTGTACGCGGTCGGGACCGTCGCCATCGCCGTGCTCTATGCGAGGCGACGGTTCGTGGTCACCGCGATCGCGCCCATCGGCAATACCGTCCTGATCGTCGCCGGCCTGGTGCTGTTCCGTGTGCTCACCGGTGGCGACACGAGCCTCGACCTGTCGATGGCCGAGAAACTCACGCTCGCGCTGAGCGCGACGCTGGGTGTCGCGGCGTTCGTCGCTGTGCCGAGCATCGCACTCCACCGCACCGGTTTCCGCCTCCGACCGCGCATCGGGCGCCGAGACCCGGCCGTGAGCCGCCTGATGCGGCTCTCCGGATGGGCGGTTCTCCAGCACGCGCAGATCGGCTTGCTCCTCGGCGCCGCCATCATCTTCGGCAACTCCGTCGAGGGCGGCACGGTCGCCTACCAGGTGGCGTGGGTGTTCTTCCTGGCCCCGTACGGCGTCCTCGCGCAGCCGATCCACACGGCCATCCACAACGAGCTCTCGCTCGACGCCGCCCGCTCGGACTACGACGCGTTCGCGCGCTCGCTGCGGTGGGCGCTCGACGCGATGGCCATGCTGGTGATTCCGGTGTCGGCGGCGATGATCGCGCTGGCTCGCCCGGGGATGACGGTGTTCGCGTTCGGCGAGGCGAGCCACAACGGCGTCGCCCTCCTCGCAGCCGGCGTGGCTGCGCTCGCGATCGGGCTCTTCCCGTACGGCGCGTTCCTGATGCTCGCCCGCGCGTATTACGCGCTCGGCGACAGCCGCACTCCTGCGGTCGTCGCGTTGATCACAGGTCTCTTCGGGGTCGCGGCGATGGGCGTGGGCGTGATCTTCACCGACGGTGCGGCGCGGGTCGCCGCGTTGGGGATCGGGCACACGGTTGCGTACCTGCTGGGCACTGTGATCCTGTGCATCGGTTTGTCGCGCCGAACGGGCCACGCCATCGTGCCGGGCGCGCTGCCTCGCGCGCTGGCGTGGTCGGCCGCACTCGGCCTCGTGGGCTGGTGGGTCGCGTACACGTTGGATCCCTCAGGGCGTGTCGCCAACGCCGTGCTCTGCATCGCGATCACCGTCGCCGGTGGCGCGCTCTATCTTCTCGGCGTCCGCGCCACGGGAGGTCGCGTGACGCGCGGTCGGGTGCGGGAACCCGATGTCACCGAGCTCGAGCCCGACAGTGCCGAGGTCGAGGCGTGAGGCGCGCGGCGGCCGCGGCTGTCGTGACCGGACTGGTTGTGGGGCTCGTCGCGCTGGCGGGCACCGGCGCCGCATCGGCCCGCAAGGGCGACCCGACGGCCCGCCGACTGCTGGTCATCTCCCTTCCTGCGGCGACGTGGAAGGACGTCAACACCCGCGATCTGCCCAATCTGAATCGCCTCCTCGACGAATCCGCGGTGGCGGACCTCACGACGCGGACCGTGGAACGGACGACGCGACTCGCCGACGGCTACGTCACCATCGGCTCGGGCACACGCGCCGTGGGAGGACCGACGCAAGCCGAGACCGACGGCGAGGGCTTCGAGGTCGACGAGCCCTTCGGCGCCGATACCGCGGGGCAGGTCTTCACGCGTCGCACAGGCCATCGTCCCGGCGACGGGCTCGTGAACCTCGGCCTCCCCGGCATCGTCGACAAGAACAAGCAGCAGCTCTTCGACGCCGAGGTCGGCGCGCTCGGGGACAAGCTCACGAACGCGGGGTGGTCGCGCTCCGTGATCGCGAACGGCGACGGCACCGATCCCGAGCAATTGACCGGCGGGTACTACCGGAGGCAAGCCGTGTCTGGACTCATGGGGTCCGATGGGCGGGTCCCCGAAGGCGCCGTCGGACCCGAGCTGCTCACGCCCGACCCGCAGGCGCCGTTCGGGCTCCGGTACGACAACGCCGCCGTCCTGCGCGCGTTTCGCAACAGCTGGAAGGACCAGTCGGTGGTCATGGTCGAGGCGTCGGACCTCGTGCGCGAGGACGCATACCGCCAATTCGCGTCGCCCTACCAGCGCGGCCTGCTGCTCGACCAGGCGCTCAAGCGCACCGACGAGCTCGTCGGCGGGTTGCTGCGTGACGTCGATCCCCAGCGCGATGCCGTCATGGTCGTCGGGCCTGCACACGCGCAGCGCGAGGTGCAGCTCACGATCGCCTCCCTTCGTGCACCCGGCGTCGAGCCGGGACTGCTGCGGTCGGGCACCACCCGGCGCGCGGGGTTCGTGCAGCTCGTCGACATCGCGCCGACCATCCTCGAGCGCGTCGGGCTCAAGCCGCCGTCCTCGATGGAAGGCAGCGCGGTCGAGGTCGCAAGTCAGGGCGGGTCGGCGGCGGACCGGCGGTCGCTCCTGGAGGATGCCGACGCCGCCGCGACGTTCCGCGACAACCACGTCGGCGTCATCCCGGTCATCTTCGTCGTGGCCGAAGGGCTGCTGGCGGTGGGCGCGCTCCTCTGGCTGGCCGGTCGGGGCGCGGGCCGCCTGCGCGGCGCCCTGCGTCTGGCTGCGCTCGCAGCGCTCGCCTTCATCCCGACTGTCCTCCTCGCCCGGATCTTCCCGTTCGAGAACTGGGGTGACGTGGCGTACTGGCCGTTCCTCTTGGCCGTGTCGTTCGGTCTCGCCGTCGTCTTCGAACTGGCCGGGCGCCGGAACCCGCTCGATCCTCTGCTCCTGGCGCTCGCGACGATCGTCGCCGTGCTGGTCGTCGACGTGCTGATCGGCACGCCGCTCCAGTTCAACAACCCGTTCGGGTACTCGCCCAAGGTCGCCGGACGGTTCGCAGGGTTCGGGAACCTCGGATACGCCGCGCTGGGCGCGGCCGCGGTACTGCTCGCCGGGCTGCTCGCGCACCGGATCCGTGGTCGCCGCGGCGCGTACGTCGCGGTCGGGATGCTCGTCGTCGTGTTCGTCGCCGACGGCGCGCCGTTCTGGGGGGCAGACGTCGGCGGCGTCCTGTCGATGCTCCCGTCATTCGCGGTCACGGCGTATCTGTTGCTCGGGTTGCGCCTGCGACTCCGTGCGATCGTGCTCAGCGCGGTCGCGGCCGTGACCGCCGTCGTCGCATTCGGCCTCTTCGACTTGACGCGACCCGCCGACGAGCGCACTCACCTCGGGCGGTTGTTCACGACTACGGGCTCCGAGGGGTGGTCGGGGCTCTGGACGGTGATCCAGCGCAAGATCTACGAGAACCTGTCGGTCCTGTTCACCTCGACGTGGCTGCTGATGGTGCTGCTGGTGCTCGGCTTCCTGGCCTACACCTACGCGCGGCGATCGGAACGGCTGCACGGGATCGTCGAGTGGGTGCCCGAGCTCCGTGCCTCGCTGATCGGTTTCACCATCATCGCCATCCTCGGCTTCGCCCTGAACGACTCCGGGATCGCTGTCCCGGGCATGATGCTCAGCGTCCTCAACGCCACCCTCATCACGCTGCTCGTCGCGACGCGCTCCCGAGCCGCGCCCGCCGATCTCCCACCCGCCGAGACCGAGCCGGCGCGGGTGCCGACACGCGCGTGAGCGTCGTCGTCGGCATCCTCGTCGGCGTGGTGACGGCGTGGTTCTTGCGTCTCGCCGGCCGCGAGATCCTCGAGTTTCCTGCACTCGAGCGCACCAACTACCGCGGGCACCCGCTGCCCACCGCCGGCGGCATCATCATCGTGCTCACGGTGCTCGTGATCGAAGCCGGTCGTGCGATCGCGGGCGCCATCGGGATCGGCGACGACCCGGGCCTGACGGTGTCCCGCAGCCTCGTCCTGTTCGCGGTCTTCGGGTTCGGGTTCCTGGGCTTCGTCGACGACCTTCTCGGCGGAGGCGGGGACCGCGGCTTCCGGGGCCACATGCGCGCACTGGCGCAGGGACGGCTCACGACCGGATTCGTGAAGCTCTTCGGCGGCGCTGGTGTCGCCGTCGTGCTGGTCGCGAGCCCCGGCTTCGCGAGCGGCCGTCGGCTCATCACCGACGCCGTCTTGATCGCGTTGGCGGCCAACTTCGCCAACCTGCTCGACCTCGCGCCGGGCCGCCTCATCAAGGTGGCGTGGGTCGCGTACCTGCCGCTGGCGATCGTGCTGGGAACGGGTGCTGTCGGTGTCGCGCTCGCGCCCGTGATGGGCGCCGCGCTCGCGCTGCTTCCCGACGACCTCGGCGAGCGGCTCATGCTCGGGGACACGGGCGCCAACGTCATCGGCGCCGTGCTCGGCCTCGGCGTCGTCCTCGGCCTCGGAAGCGAAGCCCGGACATCGGTCCTGATCGTCTTGATCGTCCTGAACGTGCTCGCCGAGCTGGTGTCGTTCAGCCGCGTGATCGACCGCGTGCGACCGCTCCGAGCCTTCGACCGGCTCGGGCAGCGTCCCGAACGTCGCGCCGCCTGACGCGACCGCGAGAGACGCGCGACGCCGGTCAGGCCCGGCAGTCGGCCTTTTCGTACAGCACCCGCGGCCCTCCGTAGCGCGCCGCGACCTGGTACCCGGCAGCGGTCAAACGGGGGCCGAGATCGAGATCGCCGTAGCGCGACGTCCAGACGAGCACGCCGCACACGTCGGGCCTCGCCGCCGCGTCGCCGACCTTCGCCGCGGTGATCTGACCCTGCTCGATGCGCTTGATCGACGAGTCGTCGAAGTACGGAACGGTGAGGCGCCCGGCGCGCCACAGAAATCCCGGCTCGTCGCTGAGAGCGAGGCTTCCGGCAGGAAGGGCGCGCAACCCGTCGACGGCAGCCTGCTCCTGCTTGGTGTACGGATCGGGCCACAGCATCGGGTTCACGTTTCCGAGGTACCAGGGGAGGACGACGACCGCGCCGACGAGCAGGACGGCGAGGGGCGGCGGTCGCAGTCCGACGAGCAACGCCAGTGGCGCGATGAGGAACGCGACGTGAGGCCGCCAGAAGGCGGGCTCGTACACGAGAAGCGCGAACTGTCCCGCGAGCCACACGACCAGGACGGTGGCGGGACGGAAGAGCAACCGTCCGCCCGAGGGCGCCGCCGGTGCGGACGGTGCGGCGGTGCGGACCCACGCGACCCGGGCCAGCACCACCATCGCCAGCGCCAGCCCGACGGCGACCAGCACGATCGGGTCGCGGTCGACCAGCGTGTGCCAAGCCTTCGACACCGCGCCCCAGTACGACGTGATCCGGGACGCGTTGCGGTTGTAGGCGACCGACTGGTCCCACACCCGTCCCGCGCCCCAGGGGAGCGTGGCGCCCAGCACGACGACCGCGGCGGCGGCCGCCGCGTACGCCAGATCTCGCGTCCGCCGCCGGGAGAGGAGCAGGAGCAGCACTACCAAGCCGGCCGGGGCTGCCAGCGCCTTGGCGACGACCGCGGCACCGACGAGTGCGCCGGCGATGACGGCGCGCGTGCTCGTCGGTTCTTCCTGGTACGCGAAGCCGACGGCCACGGCCGCGACTGCGAAGGCGAGCGCCGGACCGTCCGAAGCGATCCCCGCCGTGGTCCACAGGATCGACCCGCTCGTCGTGACGAGGACCGCGGCGACGATCGCGCCGAAACGCGAGGTGATGCGGCGCCCGGCGGCGTAGGTCGCCACGGTGACGGCTGCCCCGGCGACGATCGGCAGTACCCGGGGCGCGTTGGTGGTGCGGAGCCCGACCAGGTCGGCCAGGTACAGCAGCGGGAGGTGCAGCGGACCCTGCGGCGAGAACAGCTCCTTGAAGGGGACGACGCCGTGGCGCATCTCGATCGCCGACAGGCCGAAGAACCCGTCGTCGTAGGTGAGGTGACGGTTGGTGACGAAGGCCGGGACGCGCAGGAGGACTGCGACGACCGCCAGCGCCGAGGCGTCGACGTACCAGATCCGCCGGTCGGAGCGCGTGCGCGCCACGGCGACCGGCTCCACCATGTCCGGGACGATAGCCCTCGAGACGTTGTCTTCCGCCGTCGCGTTTCCCGATTGTCGCCGTCGCCGCGACTATCCGCGTGTCCCGGCCGCGGGCCGTGATACCTTCGGTGGTGTCCCCCGGTGCGGTCCCGCAACACCGTTGTTCCCTTCGAGTCGTGGTGTTGGTTGACGCGCGCCGGGATCCGGGTCGCCGAGGGCGGAGGTAGCCGTGGCGAAGCACATCTTCGTGACCGGAGGAGTGGCGTCGAGCCTCGGGAAGGGGCTGACCGCGTCGTCGCTCGGCCGGCTGCTGAAGAGCCGTGGCCTGCGGGTCACGATGCAGAAGCTCGACCCGGCGGCGAGACCGACCTCGACCTCGGTCATTACGAGCGGTTCGTCGACGTGCCCCTCACCAAGAAGTCGAACGCGACCACGGGGTCGATCTATCAGGAGGTGCTGGCCAAGGAGCGGCGGGGCGCCTATCTGGGCCAGACGGTGCAGGTCATCCCGCACATCACCGACGAGATCAAGGAACGGATCGTCCGCTTGGCGGACGACGAGGTCGACGTCGTGATCACCGAGATCGGCGGGACGGTCGGCGACATCGAGATCCTCCCGTTCCTCGAAGCTGTCCGTCAGTTCCGCAAGGACGTCGGGCGGGAGAACGTCTTCTACGTGCACGTCACCTTGGTGCCGTTCATCGGCCCGTCGGGCGAGCAGAAGACCAAGCCGACCCAGCACTCGGTCACCGAGCTGCGCAGCCGGGGCATCCAGCCCGACGCCATCGTGTGCCGCTCCGACCGCCCGATCCCGACCCGCCTCAAGGAGAAGATCTCGCAGCTCTGCGACGTCCCCGAGGCGGGCATCGTCTCCGCCGTCGACGCCGAGAGCCTGTACGAGATCCCGCTCGTGCTGCACGACGAGGGCCTGGACGATTACGTGTGCCGGGTGCTGCACCTCGAGCAGCACGCTCCGGATCTCGCCGCGTGGCGCGGCCTGATGCAGCGCGTCGAGGCCACCGACCAAGAGGTGCGGATCGGGCTGGTCGGCAAGTACGTGAACCTTCCCGATGCGTACCTCTCGGTCGCCGAGGCGCTCCGGCACGGCGGGTACGCGTGCTCGGGGCGAGTGCTGATCGACTGGATCGCGTCCGACGACGCCGAGGGCCTCCTCGCCGAGGGCCGGCTCAAGGACCTCGACGGGATCGTGATCCCGGGCGGATTTGGCTTCCGCGGCATCGAAGGCAAGATCGCGGCGGCGCGGTTCGCACGCGAGCACCGCGTCCCGTACCTCGGCCTGTGCCTCGGGCTGCATTGCGCCGTCATCGAGCTCGCACGCGACGTCTGCGGTCTTCCCGGCGCCAACTCCAGCGAGTTCGATCCGCACTCACCCCATCCCGTCATCGACCTGATGGACGAGCAGCGCGAGGTCGTCGACCTCGGCGGCACCATGCGACTGGGCGCCTACCCGGCGAAGCTGCTCCCGGGCACGATCGTCCAGCGCGCCTACGGCCAGGAGGTCGTGTACGAGCGGCACCGCCACCGGTACGAGCTCAACAACAAGTACCGCCGTCCGCTCGAGGACGCCGGCGTCGTGTGCTCGGGCACGTCGCCCGACGACCGGCTCGTCGAGTTCGTGGAGCTGCAGCGCTCGCTGCACCCGTTCTTCGTCGCCACCCAGGCGCACCCAGAGTTCAAGAGCCGCCCCGACCGACCGCACCCGCTGTTCGCGGCGTTCGTGGCCGCCGCACGCGATCGCGCCGAAGGACGCGCGCCGCGGCTGCCGATGGAGGCGGCCGAGCCGGTGCGCCCGGCGGCCACCTCTTGAGCCAGTTCCGGGTCCTCGACTCGGTAGACGTCGTCGACACCGGGTTCCTGCGCCTCTCCGAAGTCGAGGTCGAAGGGCTGGGGGAGCGGTTCAGCCGCATCGTCGTGCACCACCCCGGAGCGGTCGTCGTCGTGCCCGTGGAGCCCGGCGCGGAGGACGTGCTCCTCGTGCGTCAGTACCGCGTCGCGACCGGCGGAGACCTGCTCGAGGTGGTGGCAGGGAAGCGCGACGTCGAGGGTGAGGAGCCGGAGACGACCGCCATCCGTGAAATGCACGAGGAGATCGGCCGCCGCCCGGGCCGGCTGGTGAAACTCTGCGAGTTCTTCAACTCGCCCGGCTTCTGCGACGAGTACACGCACCTCTATGTCGCCCTCGACCTCGAGCAGCTCGACACGTCCGCGGCCGTCAACCCGGAGGAGCGGGCGATGACCGTCGAGCGGGTCCGCCTCGCCGACGTCGACACGCTCATCGCCGAGGGGCGGATCGTCGACGCCAAGAGCATCGTCGGACTCGTGCTCACGCGCCGCTACCTGGCCGGCGAGTTCGACGGGTTCCGCGGCTAACTGAGCCATGACCGGGACCGTCCGCGAGGCCGACCGCTCGGCTGACCGGCTCGAGCGACTGCTCGCCGAGCACGACACGTGGCTCACCGTCGAGCGCGGACTGGCCGCGAACTCGCTGACCGCGTACCGCCGTGACCTGCGCCGGTACGCCGAGTTCCTCCGCGACCGGGGCGAGGACGACCCGACCGGCGTGCAGGAGGAAACGGTGCTCGCGTACGTCGAGTACCTCAAGTCCGAACGCGACGACGACGAGAATCCGCGCTTCGCTCCGTCGTCGATCGCGCGTGCATTGGTTGCCGTGCGGTCGTTTCATCGCTTCTGCGTCGAGGAGGGATTCCTCACCGCCGACCCGAGCGAGGAAGTCGGCGCGCCTCGCGTGCCGCAAGGCATCCCCAAGGCGCTCACCGAAGCCGAGGTGGAAGCCCTGCTCAACGCCGTCATCGGGGACACGCCGCGGGCAACTCGCGACCGGGCCATTGTCGAGACCCTCTACGCCACCGGCGTGCGCATCAGCGAACTGGTCGGGCTCGACCGGCGCGATGTCGACCTCGACGACGGCCTCCTGCGGGTGATGGGCAAGGGCAGCAAGGAGCGCATCGTCCCCGTCGGCCGAACGGCACGGGATGCGCTGGGGCTGTACCTCGCGCGCGCCCGCCCCGAGCTGGTGCGCCCCGACCGGCGGTCACGCAGCGACGGTGAGGCGGTGTTCCTCAACGCGCGCGGCGGGCGGCTCAGCCGGCAGAGCTGCTGGAAGATCGTGCGCACGACGGGGGAGCGGGCCGGGCTCGTCGGCCGGCTGTCGCCACACGTGCTGCGCCACTCGTGCGCTACGCACATGCTCGATCGCGGCGCCGACATCCGAGTGGTCCAGGAGCTGCTCGGTCACGCCAGCCTGTCCACCACGCAGGTGTACACGAAGGTGTCGCCCGAACGGCTCCGGGCCGTCTACGAGGCGGCCCACCCTCGGGCGAGATTCCCAGATACCGCCAGCCGGCCCGGGCGGTAGCATTGCCCGATGGCGGAGATGCTCCCGGCGACGCTGCGCGACCGCCTCCAAGAGGAACGCGAGCGTTTGGTCGACCAACTGCGTCAAATGGGCGTCGGTCCCGGCGGCAAGCTCGACTTCGACGACGGCTTCGCCGACTCGGGCCAGGTCACCGCGGAGCGCGGCGAAGTCGAAGCGCTGGGTGGCACGCTTCTCGACACCCTGCGGGAGATCGAGGACGCCCTGCGCAAGTTCGACGCCGGGACCTACGGCCAGTGCGAGTCGTGCGGGAACCAGATCGCCGAGGCGAGGCTCGAGGCCATGCCGGCCGCCCGCCTGTGCATCAACTGCGCATCGCGGCGCCGCTGACAACGTGGCTTGAGCGCCGACGTCGAAGAACGGCTCGTCTTCTTCGGCTGCCTGTTCTTGGCAATCATCCTGCACGAGATCAGCCACGGCGTCGTTGCCCTGTTCTTCGGCGACGACACCGCCAAACGCGCTGGTCGTCTGACGCTCAACCCCATCCCGCACATCGACCCGTTCGGCTCGATCATCCTGCCGGCGATGTTGACGATCACCGGGTTCGGCGCGTTCGGCTGGGCCAAGCCCGTGCCCGTCGACCCGGTGAAGCTGCGGAACCCCCGCCGCCAGATGCTCTTCGTGGGGCTCGCCGGACCGTTCTCGAACTTCGCGTTGATGGCGGTCTCGGCGGTGGTGGCGCGCGCGGCCTTCGGCGCGTACACCGGCGGTGCCAACCGGATCGCCGACCTGCCGCTCGTGATCCAGGTGCTGCTGTTCTTCGCTCTCGCCAATCTCATCCTCGGCCTGTTCAACCTGCTCCCGATCCCCCCGCTCGACGGATCGTCGCTCATCGAGCGCGTCCTCCCTGCTGCGTGGCTGCCGGCGTGGCACCGGTTCCGCCCCTACGGGATCCTGGTCCTCTTGCTCGTCGGCTTGTCGACCAACCTGTTCGGACGCCTGTTCTCGCCGTTCATCGACGGGCTGTTCGACTTCATCGTCCGATGAAGCCGTTGCACCTCGCGCGGCGGTTCTTTCGCGCGCTGTGGCCCGGCTCTCCACGCGCGCAGGACGTCGCCTGGGTCGAGAGCATTCTCGAGCCGAACGAGCTCGCGCTGTGGCGTGCGCTGCCGAACCACGATCGCAGGTACACGATCCGAGTCGCCCGGCGGGTGCAGGAGCGCCTCGCGGGCACGGAGTACGCGGAGCAGTCCCGTTGGCTCGCGGCCGCGTTGCTTCACGATGTCGGCAAGCTCGACGCCGGCCTCGGCGTGCTCGGGCGCAGCGGCGCGACCGTGATCGGCGCCTGGGCCGGGACGGAGCGCCTCGACCGCTGGGCCGACGCACGGGGGTTCCGCCGGCGCGTGGCGTGGTACCGACGTCACGACGAGCGCGGCGCTGAACGCATCCAAACCGCCGGTGGTCGTGAGGAAGCGGCGCGCTGGGCGTGGGCACACCATCACCGCGACCGATGGCCGGCGAGCGGCGTGCCCTTCCCGGTGGCTGAGGCACTGGAAGCCGCCGACAACTCCTAGTTCAACCGCGGCGTTGGGAACGACGGGCGTGCTAACCGAGCGGCGGCAGCAGGCCTACAGCGGCTCGGGCTCGCTCGAGCACGGGCTCCGCGATTGCACGCGCCTTCTGCGCGCCGATCGCGAGCTGCCGGTCGACCTCGGCGGGGTCGGCCTCGAGCTTCTGGTAGCGCTCCTGGAGCGGTCGCAAGGCTTCGACGACCGCGTCGGCGACGGCGCTCTTGAACACCCCGTAGCCCGACCCGGCGAAGTCGGTCTCGATCTCCGGGATGCTCCGGCCCGTCACGGCGGATTGGATCTCGAGCAGGTTCGAGACTCCCGCCTTCTTGGCCGGGTCGGAACGCACATCGGTGCCGGAGTCTGTGACGGCGGACTTGATCTTCTTCGCGATCACTTCGGGCGGGTCCAGCAGCAGGAGCGTGCCCTGGGGTGAATCCGCCGACTTCGACATCTTGGCCGTCGGGTTCTGGAGATCCATGACGCGTCCACCGATGGGCGGGAACGTCGCCTCGGGGACCACGAACGTGTCACCGAAACGGTTGTTGAATCGGATGGCGATGTCACGAGCGAGCTCGAGGTGCTGGCGCTGGTCGTCGCCGATCGGCACCTGGTCGGTGTCGTACAGCACGATGTCGGCAACCTGGAGCACCGGGTAGTCGAACAGGCCCACGCTGACCGACTCCTGCCCCTCGCTCTTCTCCTTGAACTGTGTCATGCGCCGCAGCTCACCGAACGTGGAGACGCAGTTCAGCAGCCATGTCAGCTCGGTGTGAGCTCGCACGTGACTCTGCACGAACAGCACGCACCGGGCGGGATCGAGGCCCGCAGCCATGAGGAGCAACGCGGCGCGGCGAGTGCGATCTGCGAGCTCGGTCGGCACGTACGGGAGGGTGATCGCATGCAGGTCGACGACGCAGTAGATCGCGTCGTGCCTCTGCTGGTCGTCGACCCACCGCCGAACGGCGCCGAGGTAGTTCCCCAAGTGCATCTCGCCCGTCGGCTGGATCCCGGAGAACACGCGCGGCATGGCCAGTGAGGCTACCTGCGACCCGGTCGGTGACTCCCCGGATTGCCCAGTGTGTGCAGGCACCTCCGGTAGCCTGACCGCGGCATGCCGTACGAGGTGTCGACGTCCGTCTTCGAGGGTCCCTTCGACCTCTTGCTGCACCTGATCCTGAAGCAGGAGGTCGACCTGTGGGAGGTCTCGCTGTCGAGGATCGTCGACGAGTACCTCACCGAGCTCGAGCGCATGGAGAACCTCGATCTCGATGTCACCACCGAGTTCCTGCTCATCGCGGCGACGCTCGTCGACCTGAAGGCCCGCCGGCTCTTGCCGTCGCTCGAGGAGGTGGAGCTCGACGAGGAGCTCCTGCGCTTCGAGGAGCGCGATCTTCTGCTCGCCCGCCTCCTCGAGTGCAAGACGTTCAAGGACGCTGCGCATGCCATGGAGACGCTCGTGCGCCGCGCGGACCGCAGCCTCGCTCGTCGAGCCGGCGCGGAGGAGCCGTTCGCCTCGCTCGCGCCGGATCCGCTCGCGCACGTCGCGCCCTCGACGCTGCTGGCCGCCGCGCTCCGGGGACTGGCGCCAAAGCCGACGCAGACGATCGAGGTCGAGCACATCGCGCCGATTCGCGCCAGCGTGCGCGACGCGGTCGCAGTGGTGTTGTCGGTGCTGCCCGCGGCCGATCCGATCAGCTTCCGCGACTTGGTCACCGACGCGCGGTCGCAGCTCGACGTCATCGTCCGCTTCCTGGCCGTGCTCGAGCTGTACAAGCAGGGTGTCCTCGATCTCGAGCAGTTCGACACTTTCGGGGAGCTCCGCATCCGCCGGCTGCGGGAAGGCGAGTCTGCACCCGACGCCGCCAGCATCGCCGAGTGGGACGAGACGCCGGAGTCCGAGGAACCTCAACCGGTCGCGTCCGAGCCCGAGTAGCAGCGAGCGATGTACGACGATCCGCTCGACGAAGCCACGGAGGGCTTGCGGGCCCACGAAGCGCGCCGCGTCGTCGAGGCCGTGGTCATGGCCGCGACCGATCCGGTCGAGCCCGGCTTCCTCGCCCAGCTCGTCGAGCTGCCGGTCGCGAGCATCGAGCAGCTGTGCCGCGAGCTGGCCGACGAGTACGAGGCCGCCGGGCGCGGATTCGTGTTGACCAAGGTGGCCGGTGGTTACCGGTTCCAGACCCATCCCGAGATGTCGCCGTACGTGGAGCGCTTCGTGCTCGAAGGACAGCGCGCGCGCCTCTCCGCGCCTGCGTTCGAGACGCTGGCGATCATCGCGTACAAGCAGCCGATCTCCCGCGCGCAGATCTCGGCCATTCGGGGTGTCGACGTCGAGAGCGTGCTGGGCACGCTCTTGCGGCGCGGCTACATCGCTGAGGTCGGTCGTGACCAGGGACCGGGCCAGGCAGTGATGTACGGCACGACCCGCGAGTTCCTCGAACGATTGGGCCTCGACGCGCTCGAAGACCTGCCGCCGCTCGGCGACTTCGTCCCCGGGCCCGACGTCGTCGACGCGCTCGAGCGCGGCTTACGCGTGTCGGACGATCCCGCCCCGAACCCGTAGATGGCGGCCCGGGCGCCGTCCGGGCGCGGTGAGGGCGACGCTCACGGCGAACGGCTCCAGAAGGTGCTCGCCCGCGCCGGGTTCGGGTCGCGCCGGGCCTCCGAAGAGCTCATTGCCGCCGGCCGCGTGACCGTTGACGGAGAGGTCGCGCACCTGGGCCAGCGGGTCGACCCCGAGCACGCGAGCGTCGCAGTGGACGGCGTGCCGGCGGCGGTACGCGGCGGGCTCGTCTATTACCTGCTGAACAAGCCGCGCGGCGTCGTCACGACGGCGCGGGATCCCGAAGGCCGTTCGACCGTGATCGCGCTCGTTCCCGCCGAACCCCGTGTTTTCCCGGTTGGACGGCTCGACTACGAGACGGAGGGCCTGCTCGTCCTCACGAACGACGGCGATCTCACGCAGTTGGTCACGCACCCTCGCCACGGCATCGAGAAGGCGTACCTCGCCGAGGTGTCGGGAGCCCCGAGCCGCGCGGTGATCCGGTCACTCCGGGAAGGAATCGCGCTCGACGACGGTCCGACTGCGCCGGCTCGCGTGCGCCTCGTGCAGCGCCGCGGCGAAGACGCCGCGCTCGAGATCGTCGTGCACGAGGGCCGCAACCGGTTGGTCCGTCGCATGTGCGAGGCCGTCGGGCACCCGGTGCGCCGGCTCGTACGGACCCGCGTCGGGCCGATCAGCGATCGGCGGCTCGCGCCCGGCGCATGGCGTCCGCTGCGGCCCCGTGAGGTGCGTGCGCTCTATGCCGCCGCGGTCGGCGGCGGAACACCGCCGGGGAACGAAACCGTCCCCGACTAACCTCCGGTCACGTGAGGGTGCAAGCGCTGCGCGGCGCGATCACGTGCAACGAGAACACCAAGCAGGAGATCGAAGAGAAGACCCAGCGCTTGGTGAAGGAGCTCCTGGCTCGCAACGAGCTCGACCACGACGACATCGTCAGCTGCGTGTTCACCGCGACGGACGATCTCACGGCCGAGTTCCCCGCCGCCGCCGCTCGCGGCGTCGGTTTGGGCGACATCCCGCTGCTGTGCGCCCGTGAGCTCGGCATCGACGGCGCGAAGCCGATGTGCATCCGCCTCCTCGTGCACTGCTACACCGATCGCCCGCGCGACCAGCTCCACCACGTCTACCTCGACGGTGCCCGCACGCTCCGTGACGACCTCCCGGAGTAGTCCGGTGCAGCGCGGAGGTTGAGACCATGAGGCGCGTCGCGGTGATCGGAACCGGGCTCATCGGCGGCTCCGTCGGCCTCGCGTTGCGCCGCGCCGGCGTCGAGGTTCGCGGGTACGACCGTGACGTAGCTCGCGCCGCGCAGGCAAAGACGCGGGGTGCCGTCGACGAGGTGGCCTCCGGCCTGCGCGCGGCGGTGACGGATGTGGACGCTGCGATCATCGCCGTGCCGGTCGGCGACGTCGCCGCTCTCGTCGTGGAGGCTCTGGACGCCGGCGTGCCCGTGGTAACCGACGCAGGGTCGGTGAAAGGCCCGATCGTCGCCGCGATCGGCGAGGTCCGTCCCGCGCTCGCGCCGCGATTCGTCGGCGGCCACCCGATGGCCGGTTCGGAGCAGGACGGCATCGAAGGCGCTGACGCCGATCTGTTCGAAGGCGCCACTTGGGTGCTCACGCCCACCGAGTACACGGAGATCGGCGCGTTCACGACGCTGCGGTCCCTGATCGCCGATCTGGGCGCCGAGGTGGTCGCGATGACGCCCGAGCACCACGACGCGCTCGTCGCCGTCGTCAGCCACGTCCCGCAGCTCGCGGCGACGACACTCATGGACGTCGCGGCGACGAGCGGGGAGGAGCAGACGACGCTCCTTCGATTGGCGGCGGGCGGTTTCCGCGACATGACGCGCATCGCGGCCGGGCACCCCGGCATCTGGCCGGACATCTGCGTGGCCAACCGCGACGCGATCGTCAAGGTGCTCGACAACTATCTAGACGCGCTGGTGCGCGTGCGCGGGCTCGTGCACGGAGGTGATCGAACCGCGCTCCTCGACGTGCTCGAGCGTGCCCGAGTGGCGCGGCGCAACCTGCCCGTCGGCGCGCCGGCGGGGGAGGAGCTCGCCGAGGTGCGGGTTCCGGTCCCCGACCGACCCGGTGTCCTGTCCGAGGTCACGACGCTCGCCGGGTCGCTCGGTATCAACATCTCCGATCTCGAGATCGCGCACTCGATGGAAGGCGCGGGCGGCGTGCTCGTGCTCGTGATCTCGGCCCGGCACGCCGACGCGCTCGAGACCGCGCTGGTCGAGCGCGGCTACCACGCCTCGCAGACGGCTCTCCCGCGATGACGGCGGCTTTGCCGACCGTCGGAGCAGGAGCCGGAGCTTGCGACGGCGAGCGAGGTGCGAAATGAGTGGCGACGTCACGATCTCCGGGCCGCGACCGCTGCGAGGCACGCTGCGTGTTCCCGGCGACAAGGGCATCTCCCATCGCGCGTTGGTGTCGGCGGCGCTGGCGTCGGGACGCAGCACGCTGCACCGATTGGCGGACGGCGACGACGTGCAACGGACCCGCGGTGCCCTCGAGCGCCTCGGGGTGCGAGTCAAGGAGTCCCAACCCTCGACCGTGACCGTGCAGGGCGGCGGAGCGGACGCGCTCCGCGAACCCGACACAGTCATCGACTGTGGCAACTCCGGGACGACCATGCGCATGCTGTCGGGCCTCCTCGCAGGGCGCCCGTTCCTTGCCGTACTCACCGGCGATGCGTCGCTCCTCACCCGGCCAATGGGGCGCGTCGTCCGGCCGCTGCGAGCGCTCGGAGCGCGCGTCGAAGGACGCGCAGACGGCGAGCTTGCCCCGCTCGTGATCCGGGGTGGAAACCTCACTGGCCGGCGGTGCGAGCTCGACGTGGTGAGCGCGCAGGTCAAGACGGCGGTCGTGCTCGCGGCGCTCCAAGCGGACGGCACGACGGAAGTAGTCGAGCCTGCGCCAAGTCGCGACCACACGGAGCGCATGCTGATCGCGCTGGGCGCGCCCGTGACACGCGTCGACTCCCGGACCGTTCGTGTCGAGCGCGGCGCGCCGGAGCCGTTCGAGCTCGACGTGCCGGGCGACCCATCGTCGGCGGCGATCTTCGCGGTCGCCGCGTGCATCACCCCCGGCTCGGCGGTCGTCATCGACGATCTGTGCCTGAACCCGCTGCGGTTGGGGTTCGTCGACGTCCTCCGGCGCATGGGCGCACGAATCGAGACGGAGCCGACAGGGGAGCGCCTCGGCGAGCCGGTCGGGCGCCTCACGGCGGAGGCGTCGCCACTGAGCGCCACCTCGATCGTCCCAGACGAGGGGATGATCGACGAGATTCCGGTGCTGGCGGTGGCGGCGGCGTTCGCTGACGGTGTCACCGAGATCCGTGACATCGCCGAGCTGCGCGTGAAGGAGAGCGACCGCGTCAACACGATCCAGCAGGAGCTCAGCCAGATGGGCGTGGGCGTCGAGACGCAGCGCGACGCGCTGTCGATCCGAGGTGGTCAGCCCCGACCGGGGCTGTTCAAGAGCCACGGCGACCATCGGATCGCGCTGGCTGCCGCCGTAGCAGCGAACGCGATGGACGGCGAGTCGACGGTCCGCGGGTGGCAGTCGGTCGCGGTGTCGTACCCGCGCTTTGCCGACGACCTCGCCTCGCTGGCAGGCGAGACCGGCTCGTGATCCGCGTCGTCGCGATCGACGGGCCTGCGGGATCGGGGAAGTCGACGGTTGCGCGCGGCGTTGCCGACGCCCTCGGGCTCGAGGTGCTCGACACCGGGGCCATGTACCGGGCGGTGACCCTGCTGGCCATGGAGCGCGGGCTCGACCTGGAGGACGGCGACGCGATCGCGGCCGCCGCCGAACAGGCCCTGATGGAGATCGGCTCGCCGGCCGGGAGCGTTCGCCTCGACGGGCGGGAGGTCAGCCGGGAGATCCGCGGCCCGGGCGTGTCGGGCGGCGTGTCGGCGGTGTCGGCGCATCCCGCGGTGCGTGCCTTGCTCCGGGCGCGTCAGCGGGAATGGGCGAAGGAACGGGGTGGAGGTGTCGTCGAAGGCCGCGACATCGGCACGGTCGTGTTCACCGACGCGCCCCTCAAGGTGTTCTTGACCGCCACCGACGAGGAGCGCGCCCGCCGGCGCCACCGCGACGAGGAAGCCGCCGAGCGGCCCGCCGAGCTGGACGCGGTCCGTGACGCGGTCGGCCGGCGCGACACGCTGGACCACAAGACGACACCGCTCGAACCGGCAGCCGATGCAGTGGTGATCGACACGACCGGGCGGGAGGTCGGTGACGTCGTCGACGAGATCGTGGCGCGGTTCGAATCGGCCGTGGGGGCCGAGCGATGACCGCCGAGCGCCGCCAGGACATCGGGCAGCGGATCTTCTACCGATTCGCCCACGCGATCATCCTTACGCCGTTCAAGGCGCTGTTCTGGGTGCGCGTGCGCGGCCGCGGGAAAGTGCCGCGTTCGGGCGCGTTCGTTGTGGCGCCGTCACACCGGTCGCTGATGGACATCTTCTTCACTGGGTACATCACCCGTCGCCGCATCCGCTTCATGGCCAAGGAGGAGCTGTTCGAGAACCGATTCCTCGCCTGGTTGTTCAGCGCGCTCGGCGGGTTCCCTGTCGCGCGGGGAAGCGCTGACCGCGCCGCATTGCGCGCCGCGCAGCAAGCGCTCGAAGGCGGCGAGCCGGTGGCGGTCTTCCCCGAAGGCACGCGCCGGCACGGCCGCGACGTCGTCGGGCTCTTCGACGGCGCGGCGTACCTCGCGACGCGCCTCGGTGTACCGATCGTCCCGGTCGGGATCGGCGGCAGCGAGCAGATCCTCGCCTCGGGCAAGACACTGCCCCGGCTGCACAAGGTGGCGATCGTCGTCGGCGATCCGATCCAACCCCCCGACCACGGAGCCGGACGCGTCCGGCGCCAGGAGGTCACGAACGTGACCGAGAAGGTCGGCCTGGAGCTCCAGTCGTGTTTCGACGAGGCGCTCGCGCTCGCAGGCGTGTCGCCCGGCGATGCAGCGTCGCCCTCAGCGAACGAGCTCGGCGAGGACGATTGACGCGTCGATGCCGCGGTCGTCGCTGAACGGCCCGCCGCGCCGGCGGGCGGTCGCGGGATCGCCACCGACCATGAGTGCCGCCAGGCCGTCGAGCGCCGGGACCAGCTCGCGCAGCTCACGAGGCGGCGGGAAGTACTCGTCCTCCTCGGTGACGTAGACGGGCTCGACACCTTCACTCGGATCGAGCTCGGCGATGACCGCCTGTACGAGATCCTCGGGAGCACTCGCACCCGCCGTGACCCCGACGACACGAGCCGGGCCGAGCTCCTCGAGGTCGAGCTCGTCGGGACCGTCGACACGGACGACGACCGGGCACCCGGCGCTGACCGCGACCTTCGTGAGTGCGATCGTGTTCGACGAGTTCGCACTCCCGATGACCACGACCGCGTCCGAGCGCGTCGCGATCGCCGTGAGCGCAGCCTGCCGGTTCGTGGTCGCGAAGCACAGGTCGTTCCGCGTCGCCGTCCACAGCTCGGGGAACTGGTCGCGCGTGCGATCCATGATCCCCTCCCAGTCGTGCAGCGAGAGGGTCGTCTGTGCGAGCAAGGCGACCTTCGAGGGATCGCCCACCTCCGGCAGCACACGATCCAGATCGCTCTCGTGCTCCACGAGCTGCATGGAATCGGGTGCGACGGCGAGCGTCCCGATGGCCTCGTCGTGGCCCGCATGGCCCACGTACAGCACCGTGAAGCCCTTGTCGGCGCGCACCTTGGCCTCGTGGTGGACCTTCGTGACCAGCGGACAGACGGCGTTCACGACGAATCGGTCGCGCTTCCGGGCCGTCGCCACGATCTCAGGGGCGGAACCGTGCGCCGAGAGCATGAGTGGCGCGCCGTCGGGGACGTCGTCGACGTCGTCCACGAACACGACCCCGAGCTCACGGAACCGGTCGACGACGAGCCGGTTGTGGACGATCTCGTGGTAGCAGTACACGGGCGGCTCGAAGACGCGCACCATCCACGCCAGCGCCTTGATCGCCATCTCGACGCCGGCGCAATAGCCCCGCGGCTGGGCCAGCAACACCCTCTCGACTGCCATCGAGTCGAGGGTATCCGCCGCCCGGTCGGCGACCGACAAGGACTCTGACCAGGCGCTTCCCGTACACTTCGGTCATGCCCCCCGCGCGTGTCGTGGCGGTGGCGCCCGGCTCGCCGGCAGCCTCGACCGGGATCCAGCCCGGTGACGAGGTCCTCAGCCTCAACGGCGAAGCGGTGCGCGACGTCATCAGGTACCAGATCCAGGCCGACGAGCCTGTCGTCGAGCTCGAGGTCCGCCGCGGCGGACTCGAGCAGCTCACCGTGGTCGAGAAGGCCCCCGGCGCGCCGCTCGGCCTCGAGCTCGCCAGCCCGGTGTTCGACCGCGTGCAGACGTGCGACAACCACTGCCCGTTCTGCTTCATCCACCAGCTCCCGAAGGGGATGCGGCGGAGCCTCTACCTGAAGGACGACGACTACCGGCTGTCGTTCCTGTACGGGAACTTCACCACGCTCACCCG
>WNGB01003381.1_pt1 | contig 34178 bp, 33 predicted proteins | sample 5400681 | NCBI WGS metagenome assembly WNGB01 (sample SAMN13153367, study PRJNA577476) | soil metagenome | isolation source: 115 cm soil or saprolite under grassland replicate 2 | place: USA:California | collected 2016-06-15
CGAACGCCTCCTCCTGATCGTGCGTCACGAAGACGCTCGTCACGTGCAGCTCGTCGTGGAGCCGCCGCAGCCAGCGGCGCAGCTCCTGGCGCACGCGCGCGTCGAGCGCGCCGAAGGGCTCGTCGAGGAGCAGGATGCGAGGCGAGGTGGCGAGGGCTCGGGCGAGCGCGACGCGCTGGCGCTGGCCGCCGGAGAGCTGGTGCGGCGGATACAAGAGGGGTCAAGACCTTCCACTTTCCACTTGTGCGGCCAGCGCAGCCATCCAGGTCGTGAGCGGAGGAGAGGTCCGCTGTCGCAAGCGCCACAGGACCTTCGCGACCTGCCCCTCGCTCATCCCCAGGGCATCGGCGATCTCCCGGTGCGAGTACACCTGTGCGCGACTGAGCGCCCATACGGCCAACCGCCGAGCCGTCCCGTACAAGAGGGTACAAGAGGGGTCAAGACCTTCCACTTGCCACTTGTGCGGCCAGCGCAGCCATCCAGGTCGTGAGCGGAGGAGAGGTCCGCTGCCGCAAGCGCCACAGGACCTTCGCGACCTGCCCCTCGCTCATCCCCAGGGCATCGGCGATCTCCCGGTGCGAGTACACCTGTGCGCGACTGAGCGCCCATACGGCCAACCGCCGAGCCGGGTTCGCGCCGGGCCCCATCTCCCGTGCCTTCACTTCGGCGACTGTGCACCCCGCGATCTTCGCGACCTCCTGCAGGACCTCGCCGGTGCTCCGCGAGGCGCCGGGAGTCGTGCGCGCGGATCTTGCGGGGCGCGGCCGCTCGGCTTCGTCAGCCGTACGTATCCAACCGCTCTCGAGGTCGAGCTCCGCGGGCCAGCCATCCCGGTGCTTGCGCCGCGTCCGGATCGCCTGCGCGATGCCGTCCCTTCCTCCGAAGCGGTCGGTGAAGGTCTCCGTCCGGAGCCATCTCGGCGCGCGCTCCTTACCGAGATACGCGCGCAGGCTCGTCCAGCACGGATCGTGGAGGCCGGTGACGAGCCACGCCTGGAACGGATTCAGGTGGACATAGGCGAACACATGGTCCAGGTATCCGTCGTCCTCGATCAGCTGGCTCCGGAACCGGCCCCGAAACAGGGGGCCGTCCCAGCCGTGCCGCAGGTTCACGCGTTGGGTATACGTCGCGTTGACGTGCCGCATGCAGCGCGAGAGGTTCCCGTGCGGACTGCGGACGAGCAGGTGGTAATGGTTCGGCATCAGGGAGTAGGCGTGCACTTCGAGCCCGTGATGCACGACCGCTTCATCAAGACTGCCCAGGAACAACAGGCAGTGATCCTCGCGCTGGAAGATCGGCTCGCGCCGCGCTCCCCGGTGCATGACGTGGTGCCACGCTCCAGGCCTGTCGAACCGTCTCGTACGCGCCATGCGGCGACGTTACCGTCCGACCATGAAGTGTCAAGTGGAAGGTCTTGACCCCCGTGTTCGTGTCGTGTCGTGTTCGTGTTTCGTTTTGACCCCCGTTTCAGACGACGCGCACCCACGTAATACGCGCAGCCGAGATCACGGGCACCCGAGACTCGCGCGAGCCGCCCGGGCCTCGGCCGAGACCGACGCGTTCCCTGGCTCGGCGGCCGCGCGGGCATACGCGGCGCATGCAGCGTCCGTGCTTCCTGAGCGCTCCTCCACCTCGCCCAGCTGCCGGTAGATTAGCGCATCGGCCGCGGAGGTTGCCGCGGCGGCACGCAGCGCGTCGCGCGCGCCTCGGACATCGCCGCGCCGCAACCGGACCTCGCCAAGGCAATGGAGTGCGGTGGCGTTCCTCGGGTCCACCGCGATTGCCGCGAGCGCGGCACGTTCGGACTCGGCGTCTCGGTTGCTGACGAACTCGACGCGCGCCAGAAGGGCCAGAGCCAACGGATCCCGTGGAGACTCGGCGAGCACGCGGTTGACCTCGGCGCGCGCCTCGTCGGTTTGAGCGAGAGTGAGGAGGCCCTCGACAAGAGCTTCGAGCATCGCGTCGCGCGAGACCGTACCATCCCGACTGAGGTCGCGCGCCCTGTAGAAGAGCGCGAGGGCATCGGCCGGGCGGTCCGCTTCGTATAGGGCTTTCCCCAGGTTGAGCAAGACGCGCGCCTTCCGTGGCGCCTTCTCCGCAGCGTCGCTCCAGAAGACGACGGCGGTGGTCCACACGGCGCTTCGACGCGCGGTGGCGATCCCTGCCGCGGCGAGCACTACGAGGCCGAGCACAGAACCGACCACGGTTGCACGCGATCCTGCGAGCTTCCGCACCGCGAGCGTTGCGCATGTCGACGCGGTGACGAAGACGCCAAGGGACGCGAGGCAGACGCGGTGCTCGGCCATCATGTCGCGCAGTGGAATGACGCTTGATGAAGGGCTGAGGGCCAGCAGGAAGAAGAGCGCGCCGAAGCTCGCCACCCGCGCGGCCGCGGGCCCATCACCGGCTGCCGCGCGGAATCGCGTCGCGGCGTGTATCGCTCCGACGATGACCGCGCCTATGAAGGCCGCGCCGCCAAGCACTGATGGCTCCAGGAAGCTGCTGCTCGCCGGAAAGTTCCAGTCGGCACACTGCCCGGCGGGCCAGACGAGTAGTCGTAGATACGTCGGGATCACTCGGAGCTGGGTCGCTGGGTACAGAATGAGGGGCAAGCCCGGGATGTCGAACCCGGCGTCCGCCGCGCCAGCCATGCCGCCGATCACCTCGATCGCGCAATACGAGGTTAACGCCAGCAGCGGCAGCGCCGCCGGGACGCGGCGCCAGACTCGTCGCCAGGCGGGGAGCCCTGCCTCGCCGCTCACCGGGAGAATCGCGGAATGGAGGAGCCATGCCGCAGGGAGCGTGGCGACGATGGGCTTTGCTGCGAGCCCCATCCCGTGCAGCGCAACCGCACCGGCGAGGAGCGCGTTGCGGCGCCAGCCCGTTGGCGCCTCGTCCCGCAGGAGCAGGAGGAGGAACGCCGCGAGGTAGACCCCCGACGCGAGCGACTCGGCGCGCTGCGAGATGTACGCAACGGATTCGGTCTGCAACGGATGCAACGCGAACAGTCCGGCCGCCGCGAGCGCGGGTCCCTCCGGGCTCGGGAGTCCCGCCCGCGCAAGGGTGAGGCGCGCGAAGAGCCACGCAAGGACGACGACGCAGAGGTGGATCGCTATGTTCGTGACATGCCAGCTGCGGGTATCCAGGCCCGCGGCGAGGTGATTGAGCGCGAACGTCAGCGTGGTGAGCGGCCGGCCCGACGCGCGCCACGCAGAGTCCCAGCTGAATGGGCCGACCACGGCCGGGTTCCAGATGAGGTTCAGGTCGTCGAACAGGAACTCGCCATCGATCGATGGCAAGTATGCGGCCGCGGTGCCGGCGAGAACGACTCCGAACACCGCGAGCTGCTTAGGCATACCCCGCGGTTGATCCCACGCGAGAGGGCGAGCCGTCAATCTGTGCAAGGAACGGAGCCTCCCCCTTCGACGGTCCTTCGACGGGCAGGATCCGTGCTACCTGGCGCTTCCATACTCGTGGTTGCGCGTGAACGGCACCGATGGAGCGTGCCCTTGCCTTAAAGCTCGTCTCCGTTACCGGTGTGCCGCCCAGGCTCGGCTGACCGCTGGGTCAGCGTGGGAGCGGGCGGCGGGGACGCGGCGGCCTTCACGTCGTCGCCGCCGCGCTCCGTGACGCCCCACTTCAGTTCGTGGTCAGGATAACGTTCCCCGACGCGAGAACGATGGACGGGTCGGCGGTGGCTGGGTCGAGTAGCTGCGTGTCATAGATGATACCCGCCTCATCCCAGATCCGCAGCCGGAACCGATCCACGTAACTGCCACCCCCGTCGATCACAGCGAGCAGGAACTTGCACGGTCGCCCATTCAAGATACCGGAGCCCTGCAGCTCGGCCTTGTTGCCTGAGATGACGAGCCAATCGAATCCGGCGCCGCGGAACGAGAGCCCGGCGTCGCGGATCTGCAGCGCCACGCTGCCGTCCGGAGTGCTCGCGCCGGAGCGGTACGACGTCACGAACCCGAATACCGCGTCTCCCTGAACCGTCGGATCGGGCAGGTATGCGCCGTACGGCGATGCGATCGTGCCGCCGCCAGACACTCTTCCAGCCTCAGGGTCGTATACTACGACGTATTCAAACGACGCCTCTCCCAGGCGCGACCCTCCGTCGTCGTCGGTCACGGCGAGTCGGAGCGTGTAGACTCCTGGCGACGCGTATGCGTGACTGCCGGCCACCGAGCCACTCCCGGAAATCTCGGAGATGGTCCCCGGCACAATCGTGCGGTCGCCCCAGTTCCAGATGGCTGAATGCGATCCGGCCGGATCGGGATCCTGAAAGAGCGCAGTCGCCTCAATCGGGGTGCCGATAAGCACGGGGGCCGTTGGGGCAAGAATGGTCTGGATCGAGATTGGGGGCGCGCCACTTAGCCTTGCGACGAACGCGTCGAACTCGCCCGCGTTGAGGAATCCGGGCATATCGCCCACGGTCTGCCCGGAGACGAAGGCGCTGCCGGCGCCATCCACGGCGACGGCTTCCACCATGTCGCCGGGCGCCGCGCCGAACTCGGAGTACCAGATCGCGACACCGTCCTGAGAGTACTTCCGGACGAAGGAGAACTCACCGTCACCGGGATAACCGGCGACGTACACGGAGCCCGCGTACTCATAGGCCACACTCGTCCTCTGGTAGACATCTTCCGAATATGGAACGCGCCCGAACTGGTCAGTCCAGAGCACGCTGCCGTTCCCGTCATACTTCCGGACCACGGCGCCCGCCGAGGACAACGAGTCCTCGACCGGGCCGCGCGCCCAACCCGTCACGTATATGTTCCCGGCACCGTCGGCGGCAACGCCCGTCGCGCCAGCATTCGTGCTCGAGAAGTCCCCTACGGGGCCGAAATCGCGTGTCCAGATGTGCGCGCCGTCGCGATCGAACTTCTGCACGAACGCCCCGCAACCCTGGCTGTTGGCGCCGAGACACGCGAAGACCCGACCCGCCACGACCACGTCACCAGAGCCGGTTACCGCGACGCCGCCAACGCGGCCGCCAAATTGCTGGAAGAGCGACCTACCCCAGATGATCCGACCGTCCGAATCGAACCTTACAAGATCGTACGTTCCCGAGAAATCGGGCAAGTAGGACCAGCTCACTCCTGCGACGTACACAAACGTCGTGTCGCCGTCGCGCGCCACCGCGACTCCCATTGCCCAGTCCTGGTTCGATCCACCGTACTGACGCGTCCACAACGCCTGCCCGTCGGGCGAGTACTTGCGGAGAAACGCGTCATATACTCCGAGTGACGACTGATCTGGAAGCGTGCCCGCGGTGTGACCCACTACGTACGCGTACCCGTGGTCATCGACAGCGACCCCGGTTGCCTGATCCTCGTCAGGACTTCCGAAGACATCGCTCCAGAGCAGAGCGCCCTTGTGATCGTACTTGTGGACGAACGCGTCGCACCCGACAGAGTAGGCGTCACCCCGAGCGCAGCGCGTACGTCCGACGACGTACACGTCGCCCGCACTGTCGACGGCGGTCGCCAACGCTTGGTCGAAGCCGGGTGTGCCGAACTGCTGAACCCAGTGAAGATTCTGCGCGCGGCCGACGGACGGCGAACAAAGCATGGCTCCCACGGCGACGACGATGGCGCCCCACCCGACGCCCGGGATCGAGACGTTTCGAACCATGGAACCCTCCTCAAGGACCACTGGCGCGGCAAGATCGCGCATCCATCGTATAGGGCTTCTGCGGGAGAGGCAACGGCGAACTGCGACAATTCGACGACCCGGCAAACTTGATCATTCTCAAACAAAGAGATGGCTGGAGGAGGAGGGACGGTGACCTTCGAGGATGCGAGCCCAATCGATTCATCTTGAAGTTGATGCTCGCGCTCACGCAGCTGGTGAGTCATCGGCAGGCGAGGTGCTTCATCGCGGACACGATGCGTGCCGCAGCTGCCGCTTGAACTCCCGGACCCGCTCGTAGTCCGCCGACGGCGGCAGCTCTCGTCCGTCGTGCGCGAGCCCGATGCCGCGCTGCCGAACGATCCTGGCAAGCTCGCGCTCCACATCCCGCCGCCAAGGTCCCCCATCAGCGCCGTCCGCCGACTCGATCTCGCGGCGAGGTGGGCCATGGATCTGGGCGAGCTCGCCGCCGAGCTCGTCGCGGAGGGTAAGCTCGAAGTCGAGCAGGACCGACCCGCCGGAAGAAGGAAGGAGCGCACGCGATGACCCGCCACCCGCCACGACGCTGCCTCGGTCGCGATCTACGCTCGCTACTCGACGGACTGGCAGGACGCGAGGTCCATCGACGATCAGGTGCGCCGCTGCCGCGCGTTCGCGGACGCACGAGGCCTGCCGGTCGCGGGCGTATTCAAGGACGCGGCGGAGAGCGGCGCCCACCTCGAGCGCGCCGACCTTCAGCGGCTCCTCACGGAAGCGCGCTCCCCTCGATGCCGCTTCCACACGGTTCTCGTGGACGATCTGTCGCGCCTCTCGCGCGACCTCGGCAACACCTGGCAGATCGTGTTCCGCGACCTCGCGACCGCGCACGTCCGCGTCATTGACATGAGCACCGGGATGGCATCCGACTCCGCCGGCGCCCGCATCCAGTTCGGCGCGCTCGCGCTGGTGAACGACACGATGCTCCAGATCGTTCGCAGCGAGACGCTCCGCGGGCTCGAGGGCCGCGCGCTCGCGGGTTTCTGGGCCGGCGGTCGGGTCTACGGGTACCGGACCGTCCGGGAGGAGAACCCGCCCGACCCCGAGCACCCTCGCGCCATCCCCGTCATCGACGAGATCCAGGCGGCGGTCGTCCGCCGCATCTTCCAGCTCTACTCCGAGAGCCACGGTCTAAAGCAGATCGCGTCCGCCCTGAACGAGGAGGGCGTGCCCGCTCCGTACGACGGCGAATACCGGAAGCAGGGCGGCCGCGGCTGAGGACCCGGCACGATCCGGTTCATGCTTAAGAACGAGCGGTACATCGGCCGGTCCGTCTGGAAGAAGCGCATGTGGGTGACGGACCCGGCGACCGGCGCACGGACGTACCGGATGCGCGGCGAGGACGAGTGGGTCACGACCGAGCAGCCGCAGATCGCGATCGTCACGAAAGACCTTTGGGACCGCGTCCAGGCCCGCTTCGCGGAGCGCAAGGGCGCCAAGGGGCGCGCTCGCGGTACCGGCAGCACCGGCCACCTGCTCACCGGCCTCCTCCGCTGCGGCGAGTGCGGCAGCACGATGCGCGTCGTGAGCCTGAAGCGGAAGGCCGGGCGCGCCTACGCGAATTTCGGCTGCTCGGCTCACCACGGGAAGGGCGCCGCGATCTGCGGCAACGGCCTCGTCATCTCCGAGCGGAAGCTGAACCGCGCCGTCATCGACGAGCTGCAGAAGCTCCTCGCCTCGAAGGAGATCCAGGCTCGCTTCGTGGAAGGCTTTACGAAGCGGCTCCAGCACAAGAACCCGCACGACGACCGCGAGCGTGCGGCCCTCGAAGCCGAGGTGACGGCGCAGGAGTCGCGGGTCCGCAACGTGACCGCCGCGATCGCCAGGTCCGGGTTCTCCGAGGCGCTCGCGGAACAGCTCGGCCTGGAGGAAGAGACGCTGCGTTCGCTGCGTCAGCGCGTTGCCGCGAAGACGCCGGCCGGCGAACGGCCGGCCGCGGTTGCCGACCCGGACGCCGTCGCGCGGTTCCTCGACAAGGTTCTCGACATCGCGGAGAGCGCCCCCAAGCGGGCGGGCGTGTCGCTTTCCCGCATCCTCGTGCCGATCACGCTCCTCGTCCCCATGCACGATCGCGACGGGACTCGGCGCTACGAGGCGCGTGGAGCCCGTAATACGAACCCGGCCGTCCTTTCGGACGGCCGGGCCGGGTCTGCTGATGATGGTTGCGGGGGCCTGCAACCGCTCTCGGAGTCCCCCGCTCCGGGCCGATCTCGTTCTTCGTCCGTCGCTCGCGCGGTGTGGTGTGAGGTTCACGCCCGCATGAGGCACGTTCTACGTGTCGAGGAAGTCCCACTCGTCCCCCAACACCCAGCGCCGTCCGGAGAGCTTTCCGTTGATCATGCCGATGGCCACCTCTCGCGGGACGACACGCTCGCGCCCGGCCCACGTCCGAGGACTCGGACACGTCGCGGACCGCCGCGGCGGCCGCGTCCACCCCTGCGCGCAGCTTCCCGAGGACCTGGAGACCATCGTCGCGCGCGAGGATATCCTCGCGCGGTTCCGCGCCTCGTTGAGCCCCTAAGCAGGGTGTCTTCGACCAGCGAGGCGGAGGCCGAGGTCGCGCGTCGTGTCGGGACGACGCCGACGACAGTCCACTCGACGGGACCTGGGCGGAGGAACCGGACGGAGCACTGACGGCAATCAACGGTGGATGTGATGTCCTTGGATCGAGAAGTCGGTCACGCGGACGTCCGTGCGGTCGCGGGCGTCACGCAGCGCGCCGTGGATCACCGCGAACGAGCGCCCGCTGCGAAGGTTCCACACGTGATCGGCCATTCTCAGCGTCAGGTGAACGGGCTGGTACGGGCGGAAATCCTCTCGGGCGCGATGGTTATTGCGCGGGTATGACAACGCGTGGCGGTGTCGATGACAATATCCGCCTAATCAAGATTGAGGGGCGTGCGCCGACGCGAGGTCCAGCGAGCGTATGCCGGTGGCTCGCGCGCTCCCGCTGCGTCGTCCCCGCACGGCGCGCGCCCTCCCGGTGCGGTCCGCCCTACAGCCCGCTCGCCGTGAGGCTATCCGACTCCGCCTCGGACGCCGGGAAGACGCGGATCCGCCGGGGCGAGACGTGGACCTCCTCTCCCGGCGTGAGCGCGAGGGCCTCGCTCTTGCGGAGGTCGAGCTCCACCTCGATGCCCGGACCGTGCCCTTCCGCCGAGAGCTCGACGCGGACCGCGGCGCCGAGCGGGATGAGCCGCTCGACGCGCGCCGGGAAGCTCCCCGGCACCGCCGTGCGGTGCACCTCGAGCTCGTGGGGCCGGACGTAGACGTGGGCGCTCTTGCGCGAGGTCGCGCCCGGCGCCGCGAAGACGAGATCGTTCACGTACGCCCGCTCGCCGTCGACGTGCCCGCGGAACACGTTCACCGCGCCGAGGAAGCGCATCACGAACGGGCTCGCCGGCTCCTCGAACACCTGGGCGGGCGTGCCGACCTGCTCGATCCGGCCGGCGTTCATGAGCACCACCCGGTCGGAGACCTCGAACGCCTCCTCCTGATCGTGCGTCACGAAGACGCTCGTCACGTGCAGCTCGTCGTGGAGCCGCCGCAGCCAGCGGCGCAGCTCCTGGCGCACGCGCGCGTCGAGCGCGCCGAAGGGCTCGTCGAGGAGCAGGATGCGCCAGCAGCTCGTCGACGCGCGCGGAGATCTCCGCGCCTGGCCGGCGGCGCACCCGCAGCGCGAACCCGACGTTCTCCGCGACCGTCATGTGCCGGAAGAGGGCGTAATGCTGGAACACGAGCCCGACGTTCCGCTCGCGGGCGGAGCGCGCCGAGATCTCCTCGCCCGAGCTCCGCACCTCGCCCTGGTCGGCGCTCTCCAGGCCGGCCAGGATGCGGAGCAGCGTCGTCTTGCCGCATCCGGAGGGGCCGAGCAGCGCCACGAGCTCGCCGTCGGGGACGTCGAGCGAGACGTCCTTCAGGACGGCGTGGCTGCCGAAGGACTTCCACACGCCGCGGATCTCGATGCTCATGCCGGGCTCCGGCGGGCCGACTCGCGGCGCGCGAGGTGTTGCCTCCACTCGAGCGCCTTCTTCGCGGCGAGGGTGACGAGCGCGAGGACGAACAGGAGGGACGCGACCGCGAACGCGGCGCGGAACTGGTACTCGTTGTAGAGGATCTCGACCTGGAGCGGGACGGTGTTCGTGACCCCGCGGATGTGGCCCGACACCACCGAGACCGCGCCGAACTCGCCCATCGCCCGGGCGTTGCAGAGGATGACGCCGTACAGGAGGCTCCACTTCACGTTCGGGAGCGTCACCTTCGAGAAGATCTGCCAGCCGCTCGCGCCCAACACGAGCGCGGCCTCCTCCTCCTCGGTCCCCTGCGCCTCCATGAACGGGATGAGCTCGCGGGCGACGAACGGGAACGTGACGAACACGGTGGCGAGCACGATTCCGGGCACCGCGAACACGATCTTCACGCCGTGGGCGACGAGCCACGGCCCGAGCCAGCCGTGCGCGCCGAAGAGGAGCACCGTCATCATGCCGGAGATGACGGGCGAGACGCCGAAGGGCAAGTCGATGAGCGAGACGAGGACGTTCTTGCCCGGATACCGGAAGCGGGTGATCGACCAGGCGGCCGCGAGGCCGAAGAGGGCGTTCAGCGGCACGGCGATGCCGGCCACGAGGAGCGTGAGCCGGATCGCGGCGAGCGCGTCCGGGTCCGAGAACGACCGCCACCAGAGCGCGAGCCCGTCCCTCAGGGCCTCCGTCACGACCGCCGCCGCCGGGACCAGCACGAACGCGGCGAGGAAGGCGAGCGCCACCGCGGTCAGCGCCCAGCGCACCGCGGGCGGATCCTCGTTCGCCCGGCGTGGCGTCAGGCGCGGCCGCCTCATCGCGGTCGTCCGCGCACCCTGAGCCCTTCGACTCCGGGCCTGCTCCGCAGGCCCTACGCTCAGGGCAGGCGGAGTCGAAGGGTCGCGCGCTTCGCCGGGCCGAGCGGGGTCGATGATCGTGGGCGCGGAGACCGCCGGCGCGCCGGAGCGCTGCGCGCCGATCACGCGATCCCCGCGCGCGACCGCGTCCACGCCTGCAGGCGGTTGACCGCGAGCAGCATCAGGAACGAGGCCCCGAGGAGCACGACGGCGATCGCCGCCGCGCCCGGGTAATCGTACTGCTCGAGCCGCGTCATGATGAGGAGCGGCGCGATCTCCGTCCGGAGCGGCATGTTGCCCGAGATGAAGACCACCGAACCGTACTCGCCGAGCGCGCGCGCGAAGGCGAGCGCGAACCCCGTGAGGGCCGCGGGCAGGAGGACCGGGAGGAGCACGCGCCGGAACGTCTGCCATCGCCCGGCGCCGAGCACCGCCGCGGCCTCCTCGAGCTCCGGGTCGAGGTCCTCGAGCACCGGCTGGACCGTGCGGATGACGAACGGCAGCCCGATGAAGGTGAGCGCGAGCGTGACGCCGACCGGCGTGAACGCCGCCTGGATGCCGAGCGGCTCGAGGTGGCGGCCGATCCACCCGTTGCGCGCGTACACCGCCGTGAGCGCGATCCCGCTCACGGCGGTGGGCAGCGCGAAGGGGAGATCCACCAGCGCGTCTACGAGCGAGCGGCCGGGGAACCGGTAGCGCGCGAGCACCCAGGCGACGAGCACGCCGAAGGCGACGTTCACCGCGGCGGCGATGAGCGAGGCGCCGAAGCTCAGCCGGTACGACGCGAGCGCCCGCGGCGAGGCGACGATCTTCCAGGCGTCCGTCCAGGAGAGCGCGCTCGAGCGGAGCGCGAGCGTCGAGAGCGGAACGAGCACGACGAGGCAGAGATAGAGCACCGTGAAGCCGGTGGTGAGGCCGAAGCCGGGCAGCACCCCGCGCGAGCGGCGGCCGGCGGAGGGCGCGCTCATGACCCTCCGTCCCTCTCTCCCCGCTTCGCGTCCCGCACGTGCAGCCCGCACTCGGTCTTCTCCCGGCCGCGCCAGCGCCCCGAGCGCGGGTCCTCGCCCGGCCGCACCGGCGTCGTGCACGGTGCGCAGCCGATGCTGAGGTAGCCCCGGTCATGGAGCGGGTTCGTCGGCACGTCGAAGCGGCGGAGGTACGCGCGGACGTCGTCGGGCTTCCAGGCGACGAGCGGGTTCACCTTCACGAGCCCGAAGCGGGCGTCCCACTCGACGACGCGGGCGTTCGCCCGGTCCGGCGTCTGGTCGCGGCGGATCCCCGTGACCCAGGCGCCGAGGGTCGCGAGCATGGCGCGGAGCGGCTCGACCTTGCGGAGGGCGCAGCAGGCGTCGGGGTCCTCCTCCCACGGCGGACGGCTGCGGTCGAGGGGCGCCACGTCGGCCTTCGCCGCGCGGATGCGGATCCCGTACCGCTCCTCGATGCGCGCCCAGAGCGCGTAGGTCTCGGGAAAGAGGAAGCCGGTGTCGAGCGTGAACACCTCGATCGGGAGCTTCGCCCGGGCGACGACGTCCACGAGCAGGCAGTCCTCCGCCCCGAAGCTCGACGCGAGGGCGATGCGACCGGAGAAGCGCGGCGCCACCGCGGCCAGGATCTCGGCGGGCGACTTCCCCTCGAGCGCCTCCGCGAGCGGAGGGATCTCGTCCTGGATCGCGGTCACAGGATCATCCCGGCGCCGACGGTGTCGTTCGTCGCCTCGTCCACGACGATGAAGGCGCCCGTCGAGCGGTTCTCGGCGTAGGGGTCTGCGAAGATCGGCTGGGCGAGCCGGAACGAGACGCGTCCGATGTCGTTCATGGCGAGCGCGCTGGCCGGTTTCTGCTCGAGGTCGGCGAGGTCCACGCGGTGGGCGATCTCGGCGAGGTGGGCCTTCGTGTCGCGCGTGGTGTGGCGTACGAGGTAGCGGCGCGCGGGCGAGAGCGGCGCCTCCGAGAGCCAGCACAGGGTGGCGTCGATCTTCTTCGTCGCTATCGGCGCCTCCGAGGGGTGGACGATCATGTCTCCGCGCGACACGTCGACCTCGTCCTCGAGGAGGAGCGTCACGGACTGCTCGCTGACCGCGCGGGCGAGGGGCACGTCCCCAAGCCGGATCTCGCGCACCCGGGTCGTCCGGCCCGAGGGGAGGACCTGCACCTCGTCGCCCACCGCTACCTCGCCCGACTCGACCTGGCCCATGTAGCCGCGGAAGTCGTGGTGCTCGGGAGTCTGCGGGCGGCACACCCACTGGACCGGAAAGCGCAGCTTCTCCGCGGTCTCGGAGTGGGCGGCCGGCGCGGTCTCGAGGATGTCGAGGAGCGTCGGCCCCTGGTACCAGGGGAGATTCGTGCCGCGCTCGACCACCCCGTCGCCCTCGAGGGCGGAGAGCGGGATGAAGCGAACGTCCTCGATGCCGAGCTTCCCCGCGAACGCGAGATACTCGGCGCGGATGCGCTCGAACCGCTCCGCCGACCAGCCGACGAGGTCCATCTTGTTCACCGCCACGACGAGATGCGGGATCCCGACCAGGTGGGCGAGGTAGGAGTGGCGCCGCGTCTGGGTGAGCACGCCCTTGCGGGCGTCGATGAGGATGACGGCGAGGTTCGCGGTGGAGGCCGCCGTCACCATGTTGCGCGTGTACTGCTCGTGCCCGGGCGCGTCCGCGATGATGTACTTGCGGGTGCCGGTCGAGAAGTAGCGGTAGGCGACGTCGATGGTGATCCCCTGCTCCCGTTCCGCCTGAAGGCCGTCGGTGAGGAGGGACAGGTCGATCGCGTCCAGCCCGCGCCGCTGCGACGTCCGCTCGATCGCGTGGAGCGCATCGGCCAGAATGGACTTCGTGTCGAGGAGGAGCCGCCCGATGAGCGTGCTCTTCCCGTCGTCCACGCTGCCGCAGGTGAGGAAGCGGAGCAGCCCGTCCGTCTCCACTAGAAGTATCCTTCCTTCTTCCGTTGCTCCATCGAGGCGTCGGAGGTCTGGTCGTCGAGGCGGGTCGCGCCGCGCTCGGTGATCGTGGTCGCCGCGGTCTCGGCGACGATCTCGTCGAGGGTCCCGGCGGTGGACTCGACCGGCGCGGTGCAGGTGATGTCGCCCACGGTGCGGAAGCGGACGGAGATCTCCTCGATGCGGTCGCCCGGGCGCGCCGGCGTGACGTCGGTCACCGGGACGAGCGAGCCGCCGCGGCGCACCACCGCGCGCCGGTGCGCGAAGTAGATGGACGGGAGCGCGAGCCGCTCGCGCGCGATGTACTGCCACACGTCGAGCTCGGTCCAGTTGGAGATGGGGAAGGCGCGGATGTTCTCGCCCTTGTGGATGCGGGCATTGAAGAGGTTCCAGAGCTCGGGGCGCTGGTTCTTCGGATCCCACTGCCCGAGCTCGTCCCGGAACGAGAAGATCCGCTCCTTGGCGCGCGCCTTCTCCTCGTCGCGGCGCGCGCCGCCGATGCACGCGTCGAGCTCCAGCTCGGAGATCGCGTCGAGCAGCGTCACGGACTGGTGCTTGTTCCGCGATTCGTGCGGGTGGCGCAGGAGCACCTTTCCTTGCCTTATCGAGTCCTCGACGGAGCGGACCACGAGCCGCTCGCCGAGCTCGGCGGCGCGCCGATCCCGGAACGCGATCACCTCCGGGTAGTTGTGGCCGGTGTCGATGTGCAGGAGAGGAAAGGGGAAGCGCGCGGGGCGGAACGCCTTCTCGGCGAGGCGGAGCAGGCACACCGAGTCCTTGCCGCCGGAGAAGAGCAGCGCCGGGCGCGCGCACTGTCCCGCGACCTCGCGCAGCACGTGGATCGCCTCGGCCTCGAGCCAGTCCAGGTGCGACAGGGCGTCCCTCGCCGGCCGAGCCTCGGGAGGGGCGTGGTGGGGACTTGACGGCGCTGGATGGGCATCCAACATGGCGGAGGCCATCCTATGAAACGGAGGACCGTCTCGTCAAGCGGACGCCCCCTTACCCTGGAGCGCCGCTCGAATCACACGGACGTCTCGACGAAGTCGGCTCCGTCCCAGCGGAACCGCCTCACCTCGAAGACCCGTCCGCCCCGCACGCCGAAGACGAGGTACTCCGCCCCCGGCACCGCCGGCGCGCCGTCCACGACGGCGTCGGCGCGATCCTTCGCGGAGAAGTACGCCCCCGTCTCCACGTGCGAGTGCCACACGGCCGCGATCTCGCCTCCCCACGCCTCGATCTCGCGATGCACCCGGAGCTGCTCCTTCGCGTCCATGAGGTACGAGTCGCGGCTCGTGCGCGGGAAGTGCTCCGGGTCGACGGCGTGGTAGCGGTCCGCCAGGTTGGGGATCCGCTCGACGTGCAGCGCGCCGCCGCGCTGCACGACGAACCCGCACACCTCCCGCTCCGGGTCGGCCTCGCAGAGGGCGACGATGCGGGCGACGATCTCGGGATCGAACGCGGGCGTGCTCACCATGCGATCCTCCGCTCCCAGCGGGGCGCCTCGAAGTACCGGTCCGCCCGATCGGGCAGGACCGTCACGACGTTTCCGCGCTCGTCCGCCTCCGCCATCCGCCTCGCGACGACGAGCGCTCCCGCCACCGCCGCTCCGGCGGAATGGCCGACGCGCAGCCCCTCCTCGCGGCCGAGCCGCTCGGCCATCTCCCAGCCGTCCGAGGTGGGCATCGAGATCTTCCCGTCGAGCTCCTGCTCCCGGTAGATGGCGGGCACGATCGAAGAGCCCATGTGCTTCAGCCCCTCGAGGCCGTGGAGCGGCTCGGCCGGCTCCACCGCCAGGCATCGGACCCCGGGCGCGAGCCGGCGCAGGCCGCGGCTCGTCCCCATGACCGTGCCGCCCGTGCCGATGCCGGCGACGAACGCCGCGATCCGCCCCTCGAGCGCCTCGGCGATCTCCACGGCCGTGCCGTGCTCGTGCGCGAGGGGGTTCTCCTCGTTCCCGTACTGGTCCGGGTAGAACCAGCGCGCCGGCTCGGCCTCGACGAGCGCGCGCACCTTGTGGATCGCGCCGTCGGAGCCCTCGAGCGGGTCGGAGAAGATGATCTCGGCGCCGAAGGCGCGCACGATCAGCTTGCGGGCCACCGAGACGTTCGACGGCATGACGAGCGCGCAGGGGATCTGGAGCGCCGCGCAGATCCAGGCGTAGGCGACCCCGGTGTTGCCGCTCGTCGAGTCCACCAGGGTGCGCCCCGGCCCGAGCCGCCCGTCGGCGAGCGCGCTCTCGATCATGCGGAGCGCGGGGCGGTCCTTCACCGAGCCGCCGGGGTTCGCGAATTCGCACTTCCCGTAGATGCGGATGCCGGGCAGCTCGGCCCCGATCCGCCGCAGCCGCACGAGCGGCGTGCCGCCGACGAGCCGCGCGACCGACTCCACTGGCGCGAAGCCGTGGCGCGGGACGAGCGCGGTCATCGCGCCTCCCCCCGGGGAGGGGCGAACCACTCCTCCATCGAGAAGTAGCGCTCGCCGGTATCGGCGAAGACCGTCGCGACGATCTTCGCCGGTCCGAGGTCGCGCGCGACGCGGAGGGCGGCGGCCGCCGCCGCGCCGCTCGAGATGCCGACGAGCAGCCCCTCCTCGCGCGCGAGCCGCTGCTTCATCGCCCAGGCGTCCTCGTCCGTCACGGCGATCACCCGGTCGTAGGCGTGCCGATCGAGCACCGGCGGCACGAACCCCGCCCCGAGCCCCTGGATCCGGGTCGGGCCGGCGGGCCCGCCCGAGAGGATGGCGCAGGAGGCGGGCTCGACCGCGACGACGAGGACGCCCGGACGCGCGCGCCGGAGGACGCCGGACACGCCGGAGATGGTCCCACCGGTGCCGACCCCGGCGACGAAGGCGTCCGGGAGCGCGCCCGCGCTCTCGAAGGCGAGGGCGAGCTCGGGGCCGGTCCCGTCGCGGTGGGCGGCGGGGTTCGCCGGGTTCTCGAACTGCTGGAGGAGGAGCGCGCCCTCGCGTGTCGCGACCTCCGTTGCGCGCGCGACCGTGGGCGGGATGCCGTCGGCCGCGGGGGTGAGGATCACCTCCGCCCCGTAGGCCGCGAGCGCCTGCCGGTGCTCGAGCGCGGTCGACTCGGGCATGACGAGGGTGAGCCGGTATCCCTTCACGGCGCACACGAGCGCGAGGCCGACCCCCGTGTTGCCGCTCGTCGGCTCGACGATCCGGCCGCCCGGCGCGAGCCGGCCCTCCCGCTCGGCGGCCTCGACCATCGAGAGGGCGATGCGGTCCTTCACCGAGCCGCCCGGGTTGAACGACTCGAGCTTGGCGTAGATCGCCGCGGCGCCCGCCGGCGCGAGCCGGCGCAGCCGGACGACGGGCGTTCCCCCCACCGCGTCGAGGATCGACTCGAGCGGCGGCGCCGCGCGGGGGCGCGAGGGCGGCGGGTGCGAGGCCATCAGTACCGCGGGATGCTCGGGTCGATCTCCTCGCTCCAGCGCAGGATCCCGCCCGCCAGGTTCCAGACCCGCTTGAACCCCGCCGCCTGGAGCTGGCGCGCCGCCTTCGCGCTCCGGACGCCGCTCTTGCAGTAGAGGACGACGTCGCGCGCGCTGTCCATCGTGCGGAGCGCCTCGGCGAACGACGAGAGCGGCGCGAGGCGCGCCCCCTCGATGCGGCAGATGTCCCACTCGTGCGGCTCGCGCACGTCCACGAGGTCGAGGTCCTCGCCGCGCTTCAGGCGGGCCGCGAGATCGGACGGGGTGAGCGCCGGCACGCCGGCCGTCTCGTCCTCGGCCCCGCGGATCCCGCAGAACTGCTCGTAGTCGACGAGCTGCGTGATCTCGCGCGTGCCGCAGGCGGGACAGCGCGGGTCCTTGCGGAGCCTCACCGTCCGGAACTGCATCGAGAGCGCGTCCACGAGGAGGAGGCGCCCGACGAGCGGCTCGCCGATGCCGGCGAGGAGCTTCACCGTCTCGGTCGCCTGGATGACGCCGATGAGCCCCGGCAGGATCCCGAGCACGCCTCCCTCGGCGCACGACGGGACGAGCCCGGGCGGCGGCGGCTCCGGGTAGAGGCAGCGGTAGCACGGCCCGTCCTTCGTGCAGAACACGGTCGACTGCCCCTCGAAGCGGAAGATCGACCCGTACACGTTGGGCTTGCCGAGGAGCACGCACGCGTCGTTCACGAGGTAGCGCGTCGCGAAGTTGTCCGTACCGTCCACGACGAGATCGTACTCGCGCACGATGTCGAGGGCGTTCTCGGAGGTGAGGCGCGTCTCGTGCGCGACCACCTCGACGTGCGGGTTCACGTCGCGGATCCGATCGCGGGCCGAGTCGACCTTCTTGCGGCCGACGTCCTTCGTGCCGTGCAGGATCTGGCGCTGGAGGTTCGTCTCGTCGACGACGTCGAACTCGACGATGCCGAGCCGGCCCACGCCGGCGGCGGCGAGGTAGAGGCCGATGGGAGAGCCGAGCCCTCCCGCGCCGACCATGAGGACGCGCGCGTCCTTCAGCCGCCGCTGCCCCTCGACCCCCACCTCCGGGATGATGAGGTGCCGGCTGTAGCGGAGGACCTCCTCCTGGGAGAGCGGCGGGAGCGCCGCGGCGGGGCGGCCGATCGGCATCACCGACCTCCCGCGATCGCGGGGACGACCACGATCTCGGCGCCATCCTCGACCGGGGTCTCGAACCCCTTCTGGAACCGGATGTCCTCGTCGTCCAGGTAGAAGATCACGTACGGATAGGGCTCCCCCTTCGCGTCGCGGAGCCGTGGGCCGAGCTCGGGGTGACGCGCGGCCACGTCCGCGACGACGTCGCCGACGGTCGCCCCCTTCGCTTCGTGGACGGTCTGGCCGCCGGCGGCCTTGGCGAGCACGGTGGGGAGTCTCAGGGTCACGGGCATGGTGGTCCTCTCTAGTAATACGTGGTCGGGGCGAGTGCTCACGCCGCGCACTCCCCCTCCTGCACGATGGGACGGAAGGGCTCGCTCGAGCCCGGCTCGACGCGATCCTCCGGACGCGCGTCCTCGGGCCGGAGCTCCTCGAGCGGCGCGAGCAGGGCGGCCGCGCTCGCGTGCGACCGGGCGAAGAACGCTCCCGCCTCCTCACCGGCGGCTCGCCCGGCGAGGAAGAGCGCGGTGAGCCGCTCGAGGGCCTCCGCGATGCGCCGCGCGGGGATCTTCGCGGCGAGCTTCCCGAAGCGGGCGCCGTCCGGCCCGAGGCCGCCGCCGAGGAGGACGAAGTACTGCGGCACCGGGCCCGCGCCGACCTTGCGCGCGCTGCCCTGGAGCCCCACCGCGGCGACGTGGTGCTGCGAGCAGCCGTTCGGGCAGCCCGAGACGCGGACCGGGAGCGGTGCCGCGAGCGCGCTGGCGCCGAGCCGCGCTCGCACGTGGTCGCCGGCGAGCCGGGCGAGCGCGCGCGTGCGGGTCACCGCCATGCGGCAGGCGTCCGCGCCGGGGCAGGCGAGGACGTCCGCGGCGGAGCCGGCGCCGTCGCGGGCCAGCCCGGCGGCGGCGAGGCACGCGTGCAGCGCGGGCACGTCCGCGACGGGGATCCAGCGCAGGTGGAGGCGGCCCGCGCTCGCGAACCGGACCGTGCCGTCGCCGTGAGCGAGCGAGAGATCGGCGAGGACCTCGAGCTGGGCGGCGGAGACCTCGCCCTGCGGCGGGGCCACCGTCACGGCGGCGTACCCGGCCTGCCGCTGGGCGATGACGTTCGTGCGCCGGAACAGCTCGAGCGCGGCCGGTGACGGGTCGAGGTCGGGCGAGACCACGGGGGGCTCGCCCGGGCCGCGCGGGGGCGAAGCGCGCACGCGCGCGGCGATCTCCGACGGCGCGGGGGCCGCCGGATGGGCGTGGCGCGGCGGCGCCTCGGCGGGCGGCTGCTCGGGATCGAACGGCAGAACAGGGGCGCCCTCGGCCCGGACGGCGGCGAGCGACTCCAGGGCCAGGGCGCGGAAGGGCTCGAGGCCGAGATCGCGGACGAGGAACTTGAGACGGTTGCGCTGCTTGTTCTTGCGATCGCCGCGCGCGTGGAACACCCGCACGATCGCCTCCGCCAGGGCGAGGACGTCGCCGGCGGGGAGGAACTCGAGGAGGAGCGCGCCCGAGGTGCACGCGGACGACGTCCCTCCCGCGACCCGCACCGCGAACCCGCGCCGGCCGTCGCGCAGCACCGCGCGCAGCCCGAGATCCTGGATGGCGGTGCCGACGTGATCGCCGGCGCAGCCCTCGAGGGCGATCTTGAACTTGCGCGGGAGCGAGGACGAGAGCGGGTGCCGGAGGAAGTGGCGCGTCAGGGCCTCGGCATAGGGGGTCGGGTCGAAGACCTCGTCGACCGAGACCCCGGCGAGCGGGCAGGTGACGACGTTCCGCACCGCGTTCCCGCCCGCGCCGGCGGTGGTGAGCCCGGCGGCGGCGAGCCTGCGCAGCGCGGGCTCGACATCGGCGGGGCGGAGAAAGTGGACCTGGAAGTTTTGGCGCGTGGTGACGTGGCCGAAGCCGCGCGAGAAGCGGGCGGCGACGTCGGCGAGGGCGCGGAGCTGGTCGGCGGAGACGAGGCCCTGGGGGACCTTCACCCGCAGCATCTGCACGCCGTCCTGCCGCTGCGCGTACGCGCCGCGGAGCACCCGATAGGCGCGCCACTGCTCGGGGTCGATCTCGCCGCGCTCGAAGCGGCCCAGCGTCTCGACGAAGGCGTCGATCTCGCGCTCGTCCGCGAAGCTCGCGCGGGCGCCGCGGGGGGGGAGGATGGTCACGAGATACTCCTTGCCGCTGAGCGAGCGGCGGTGGCGAGCGCCGCGACGGCGCCGATGACGAGGACGCCGGGGAGGTGCTTGCGGTCCTCCGGGAGGGCGGCGGCGCCGAGCGCCGCGAGCGTGCCGGTCCAGGCGAAGCACGCGTCGCTCGAGGCGCCGAGGACGATCGCGGCCGGCGTCTCGCCGCTCCAGCTGCGCGCGAGCAGCCGCGCCGCGATGGGCGCGCGCTCGGCGATCCCCATGAGGACGACGAGGGTGAGCGCGGCCGGCGCGAGGCCGTCGAGGATGGGGCCGTAGGCGGCCTCGGCGTGCCCGGACACGACGGTGAATCCGGCGGAGAGCCCACGGTGGGTGACGGGGATGCCGGCGAGCGCGGGGGCCGCGATGGCGGAGGAGACCCCGGGTACCACCTCGAACGCGATCCCGGCGGCGGCGAGGGCGAGCGCCTCCTCTCCGCCGCGCCCCAGGACGAAGGGGTCGCCGCACTTGAGGCGCACGGCGCGCTTGCCGGAGCGCGCGGCGCGCACGAGGAGCCGCTCGATCGCGCGCTGCGAGACGCTCGGCCGTCCGGCCCGCTTCCCCACGAAGAAGCAGTGCGCCCGAGGAGCGAGCCGGAGCGTCTCCGCGTCGATGAGCGCGTCGTAGAGGACGAGGTCGGCGTGCGCGAGCCGGTGGGCGGCCCGACGGGTGAGGAGGCCGGGATCGCCGGGCCCCGCCCCCACGATCGAGACGAGGCCGGGCGGCGGAGGCGCCTCCGCGGCGGCCGTGTCGCTCTCGTAGAGGGCGTTGAGCTTGCGGAGGAGGAGCGGCCGGCGCGTCGCGAGCGGCACGCGCGCGCGCTTCCAGCCGGCCCGCTCGTGCTCGGCCGCGTTCACCCACGCCCCGAGATCGTGGGGTAGGACCGCGTCGAGGGCCTCGCGCAGGAGCCCCGCGAGCGCCGGCGCGCGTCCGCCCGTGGAGATCGCCACGGTCGCGTCGCCCCGCCGGAGCACGCCCGCGGTGTAGGCGGTCGCGGCCTCGGGATCGTCCACCGCGTTGAGGAGCACGCGCCGCGTCTCGGCGGCGGCGGCGACCTCCCGGTTCACCGCAGGGGTGGCGGCGGCGACCGCGAGCCAGGCGCCGTCGAGGTCCTCCGCCCGGAAAGCGCGGCGCAGCACCACCATGGCCGGCGCGGCGGCGTCCGCGCGCACCTCCGGCGCGACCACCGTCACGCGGGCGCCGACGTCCGCGAGCTGCCGCACCCGGACCGCCGCCATCGCGCCGCCCCCCACGACGACGACGTCGCGGCCGGCGAGCTTCACGAAGAGCGGGAGGAGCGGCGGGCAGGCGGGGGACACGCGCGGGAATCCTAAATAACGGACGAGCGTCCCGTCAAGCGGAGGGCGGAGGATAATCCGGGAAGGCGGACGGGGCTCCGAGCGGGCCGGGAATGTCCGGGCACCCTGAGCGTAGCAGCCGCAGGGCGGCTGCGAAGTCGAAGGGTCACCGGAACCGGGCCGCCGCCCCGGGAAGGCCCTCCCGCTCGCAGAACGCCGCGAAGCGGCGCGGGAGGCGCTCGTCGCTCGCCGTCTGGACCGCCTGCGCGATGACGTGCTCCGCCGCCGAGAGATCGCCGGAGATGCAGTGGAGCACGGCGATCCGCACCGACTCGCGCTCCGAGAGCGGCTCGGCGAGCCCCTCCTCTGCGAGCGCGCTCACCCGCTCCCAGTCGCCCACCTCCGCCGCCTCGCGCGCGCGCCACCAGCGCGCCTCTCGCACGAGCGCCTCGGGCGCGCCGGGTGCAGCCGCCTTGGCGACCCACGGGGCCGCCTCGGCCGGCGGGGGCCGCCAGGCCGGATCGCGCGCGAGGATCTCCGCGAGCGTCACGCGGGCCAGACCTAGAGGAACTCGCAGAGGTACGCGGCGGGCGCGGAGGCCTTCACGTCGAACCCGCTCTTCCCCGGAACCTCGAACGTCGCACCGGCGGGGAACGCCCGGAACGCGGCCTCGCCGGGGAGCTTCGCCCAGAGCTCGCCGGAGACCACCGTCATCCGCTCCGGCGCGTCGGTGCCGAAGTGGAACTCGCCCACGTCCACGGCGCCGACCGTCGCCCGCCGCCCGTTCCGCTCGAACCCGACGCTCTGGACCTTCCCGTCGAAGTAGCCGTTGTGCTTGAGCATGTCGTCCTCTCGCCGCGGCGTTGTAGCATGCGCGGCAGGAGGGACGGCAATGGCGAAGCCGAAGATCGAGGACCTCGTGAAGGGCAAGGGGCCGGAGGCGGTCCGCGGGAAGACCGTCGAGGTGCATTACACCGGCTGGCTCACCGACGGGACCCAGTTCGACTCCTCGGTCGGCGGTCAGCCGTTCTCGTTCCGCATCGGCGCCGGAGAGGTGATCGAGGGGTGGGACCGCGGCGTCGCCGGGATGAAGGTGGGGGGCAAGCGCAAGCTCACCCTGCCGCCGGATCTCGCCTACGGCGCCAGGGGCGCTCCCCCCGAGATCCCCGCGAACGCGACGCTCGTGTTCGAGATCGAGCTCCTCGGGGTGTACTAGCGGGCGCCGCGCCCGAGCCAGCCTCACCCGGCGAGCTGCGACAGCGCCGTGTCCATCACGAGCATCTCGAGGCGCTGCTTCTCGGCGTCCGGCAGCTTCTTGAACATCCAGGAGACGCGCACGGTGCCGGGCTGCTGCTTCACCTCGCCGGGCAGCACCGTCGCGGCGATCGGGTCGGCGCCGGGCATCCGCAGGGTCGCCGTCTGCTCCTCGTTCGCAAGCGGCGCCTTGGCGAGGAGCACGGAGAAGCCCCCCACGCAGAGGTCGATGGTCGTCGCCCGGACGTGGCTCACCTTCGTCTCGATGTCCACCTGGAGGGCGCGGGCGACCCGCAGCGCGTGGCGCGGCGTCTCCGCCGGCTTGAGCGTGAGCCGCTGCGCCGCGATGAGCGCCCGCGCGAGCTCGTCGCAGCCGGCGCGGTAGTCGTCGGCGTCCGTGCCCGTGAGCTCGCCCTTCTTCGCCTTCTCGTGCAGCGTGCGGAACACCCGGAGCCAGTCGGCGAGCGCCATCCCTTCCTCCTCGACGTGCGAAAAGAGAACACGTTTGGAGGTGAGTGTCACTGCGCTGGCTAGTTGACTTGAGCCCCGAGCCCGGGCCCGAGCCCGAGTCCGAGCCCGAAGGAGGCCGGGCGCGGGCGCGGGCGCGGGCTCGGGCTCGGACCAGTCCAACCGGGCACTCCGTCACTCCGCGATCGCGACGTCCACCAGCGTCGGCGCGAGCAGCGCGACGAGATCCTCTGGCGCGACGCCGACGAGGAACCCGCGCGACCCGCCGTTCACGTAGGCGACGGGGAGCTCCAGGATGGATCGCTCGACGAACACGGGCATCGCCTTCCGCGTTCCGAGCGGGCTCGTGCCGCCCACCTGGTACCCGGAGTGCCGGTTCGCCACCTCGGGCTTGCAGATGCGGATCTCCCGACGGCCGAGCTGGCGCGCCAGCGCCTTCGTCGAGACCTCCCGGTCCCCGTGCATGAGGACGACGAGCGGCAGCGCGTCCTCGTCCTCCATCACGAGCGTCTTCACGACGGCGTGCTCGTCGACGCCGAGCTCGCGCGACGAGACGCGCGTCCCGCCCCGCTCCTCGTAGCAGTAGAGGTGCTCGGTGTACGCGATGCCGCGCTCGCGCAGGAGGCGCGTCGCGGGGGTGGACGGCGACTTGCCCATTCGCCCGCGAGGATAGCGCGGGCGGCCGGCGGTCTCATCATCAGGGCTGGCGCAGGTCGAGCAGGGCGCCGAGGCGCGGCTTGTGGCCGAGCGCGGCGAGTCGAGCGGCAGGCAGGTGAAGCTCGAGGTCCGACAGCTCCGACACCGTCGAGGCGAGGTGCTTCCTGCCCGCCGGGAGCGGGTCGAGCCACGGCGCGAGCGCCGGCCGCCGCCTGCGCGCGCCCCGCAGGGCGAGCGCCGCGACACAGACGCCGGTCAGGGCGGCGAGGACGGCGAGGGAGAGGACGAGCATCGCAGCGCTGGAACCTAGATCCCCCGCTGCGGGGCGACCGCTGCCCGGAAAGGGCTCCTCCGCAGGGGCGCACGCCGGGCGAGCGCCCGGCACCCGGGATGCTTGACCGTCTCGCGCGGACCGTGAGATGCCCGGGCGCGCGTGCGCACCGAGAACGTCGCGGTGATGCTGACCGACATGAAGGGCTTCACCGCCGCGACGAGCCGCCAGTCGCGCGAGGAGAACGCCCGCATGCTCGCGCTGCAGGACGAGCTCGTGCTCCCCGTCCTGCGCGCGTTCCGCGGCCGCCGGGTGAAGACGATGGGCGACGCGTACCTCGTCCTCTTCGCCTCGCCCACGGCGGCGCTCCTGTGCGGGATGGCGATCCAGGACCGGCTCTGGGACTACGCCCGCCGCGTACCGGAGGAGGATCGCATCGAGGTGCGGGTCGTGCTCTCGCTCGGCGAGGTCCGGCTCGTCGGTTCCGGCGCGGTGCCGCAGGACGTGTTCGGCGAGGCGGTGAACCTCGCCGCACGCGTCGAGGCCGAGGCGGAGGTCGGCGAGATCTGGTTCACGGAGGCGGTCCGGCTCGTGGCCGACCCGACCCAGGTCGAGGCGGAGGACCTCGGGACGCGGCGCCTCAAGGGGATCGACGAGGAGGCTCGGCTCTTCCGGGTGACGCAGGTGCCACCCTCCGGTGACGGCGATGGGCCGCCCTACGGCAATGCCGCGCTCCGCCGCGTGCTCGGGCTCGATCCGCCCGACCCGGCGACGCTGGCGCGTGCCATCCGCCGGCGCGAGAGCGCGGTCTTCGTCGCGGCGCGTGGCGGCGCGGAGCTCGCCGCCAGGATCCCGCTCCGGCCCGCCTTGGCGCTCGTCGCGGCGGCGCTCCTCGCGTTGCTCGGCTGGCGCTACCTCGCGACCGGGATCGAGCGGCAGATCGAGCGCCGCGACCTCGCGGGCGCGGAGGCGGCGATCGAGGCGCGCGCCGCGATGCACGGGCCGGAGGAGCCGAGGGTGCTCTACCTGCGCGGCCGGCTCGCGGCGGCCCGCGCCTCGGCGGGGGAGGGGAACGCGCGCGAGGCGTATCGCTTCTGGACGCGCGCGGTGGTCGCCGGCAGCGGCGCGGCCCTCGGCGCGCTCGACGACGAGGCGCACGCCTGGGAGTGCGAGCGGCGCCGGATGGCCGCGCGCGCGCTCGGCGAGACCCGCTCGCCCGAGGCGCTCCCAGCCCTGCGCCGGCTCGACGCGCGGGAGCCGGCGCCGAAGGCGACGCTCGAGCGCGTGAAGCGGTTCTTCGGCGCCGACGGCGCCTGCGGCGCGGGCGACCTCGCGCGCGACGGGATCCGGGCGATCGAGGCGGGGAGGAACTGACCGGGTGCGCCGCACCCGGTGAATGGGGCTCCGCTACCCCCTCGGCCGCCGCCGCGCGAGCGCGAAGAGCGGCGCGCGCTCCGCCGCGGAGCGGCGGGCCCGGTCGAGCGCGGCGAGGGCGCGGCCGAGCAGCGCCGGCGGATCCGTCCGCCGGTGCGTGGCGAACGCCGCGATGCGCAGCAGCCCGCGCAGCGTCGTCGTCGACGCCCTCACCGCGCCGGTGGCGTACAGCGCGGCGGTCGCCTTTGCGACCCGCGCGGTCGCCCGGGTCCGGCCCTCCGTCTCGCCCGCCACCTGGATCGACGCGAGCGGCGTCCGGATCGGCTCGAGCAGCCGTGAGCGGCGCGCGCCGCCGGCGCGCGCGAGGTGGCGTCCGCCGTATGGCAGGTCCCCGCGTCCCCGCGCGAGGCGGTAGAGCAGGACCGGCTCGGGCTCGCCCGCGAGCGCCCGCGGCCCCATGTCGTCGGCGGGCGCCTCGCTGCGCGTCATCGTGAGCCAGACGGCGCGCGTCAGCCAAACCTCGCCGGCGCCCGACGACGCTGCCACCGCGGCTGCCGTCCCGAGCGGCAGCCCGGCCGCCGCTCCCTTCTCGAAGCGGACCTCTCCCTGGTGGACGCCGATCCCGAGCTCCGCGGTCCAGGAGGGACGCGCGTCCGCTCTTGCGGCGACGTCCTGCACCGCCGCGGCGCACTCGACCGCGTCGGTGGGCGATCCGAACGCGAAGACGCTCCCGCCCTCGTCGCACGCGAGCCGTCGTCCGCCGAACGCGCGCACGACGGGGAGCACGAGCGCGTCGTGCGCGGCGAGCGCCCGCGCGCGCGCTGCCGGCGCGAGCCCCCCGGCCTGCTCGCTCCAGCGCACGATCTCGACCTGCACGAGCGTCAGGTTCACGACCGCGGGGAGCGCCGCCGAGGGGATGCCGAGGAAGCTCGCCCGCACCGCCGCCGGCGTGTGGCGCAGCGGCCTCGCGACCTCCTGGCGCCCGGTGGTGGACGACGGGCGGATCGGCGTCTCCGCGCCCTCGAGCAGGGCGCGCAGCTCCGCCGCGGACCCCGCGCGCCGGGCCCGGTCCTTCTCCGTGGCCCGCGCGACGAAGTCCACGAGCCGCGGCCACGCCGCGAGGTTCGGCGCGACGGACGAGGGGCTCGGCACCCGCTCGAACGCGTGCGCGGCGACGAGCGCGCGCAGGTCGGAGGTGTCGAAGGGATGGCGCCCGGTCAGCATCACGAACGCGAGGATGCCCGCCGCGTACAGATCCGCGCGGCGGTCCACCTCGCCCCCGACCGCCTGCTCGGGGGAGAGGTACTCCGGCGTCCCGACGACGAGGCCCGCCTGCGTCCGGGTCACGTCCGCGCGGGCTTCCGACCACTTCGCGATGCCGAAGTCGAGCACGCGCAAGAGCTCCTCCGCGCCGACGCCGGAGAGCCACAGGTTCTCGGGCTTCAGGTCGCGGTGGACGATCCCCTCGGCGTGGGCCGCGCCGAGCCCGTCGAGGAGCTGACGCAGGAGGCGCACCACGCGCGCCGGCGCGAGGCGCCCCTCGCGATCGAGCAGCGCGCGGAGCGGCTCGCCTTCGAGCAGCTCCATGACGAGGAAAGGGCGGCCGGCGGCATCCTCGCCGAAGTCGAGCACCTCGACCACGTGCGGCGATCTGAGGCGGCTCGCGACGCGCGCCTCGCGCCGGAACCGCTCGCGGTCGGGAGGGCTGCGGCACAGGTCCGCGTGGAGCACCTTCAGCGCGGCCTTCTTGCCGACGTGGACGTGCTCGGCCCGGTACACGGAGCCCATCCCCCCGGTGCCGAGCAGCGTCTCGATCCGCCATCGACCGTCGAGGATGCTGCCCGGCCGAAGGTCGGCGGCGCCGCGGTCGCCCACGGCCTCGCCCTCACGCGTGGTCGGACCCGGCATCGGCTCACCCGCCGCGCAGCATCCCGAGGAGCATCAGCGCGAAGACGACGGGGACGAGCACCGCCACGAGCCCCCCGAGCGCGAGCATGACGAGGACCCCCGCGCGCGCGGCCTTCCCCTCGGGGAGGGGGGAATCGAACGGGAGTCGCAGCTTCACGGAGGCGATTGTAGCGCGATCGCCGCGAAGCGCAGCGCGTACTCCGGTCCGCGCGCCTCGTCCTCGTGCTTGAAGAAGACGAACGCGTCGGTCCAGGGCTGCGCGCGCACCGACGCCGCCCAGCGCGCCAGCGCGGCGTCGTCGTAGTCCGCGCGGCGGAGCCGCAGGTAGCCGAATCCGGCCGTCGCCGCGACCGGCGCGGCGGCGTTCTCGTCCTCGGCGATGCAGAGCGCCGCCCCCGCGCCGGAGAGCGCGGCGAGCACGTCGTCGGACCACCAGCTCGCGTGCCGGAACTCGAACGCGAACCGGCCGCCGCGCGGCAGGAGGACGAGGAACTCGCGGAGCAGCGCGAGATCCTTCCGCAGCGTGGGGGGGAGCTGCCACAGGATCGGCCCGAGCGCGCCGCCGAGCTCCGCGGCGGTGCGGAGGAAGAACGCGACGTCCTCGGCGGCCCCGGCGAGCCGCTTCTGGTGCGTGATGCGCTGGGGACCCTTCAGCGCGAACACGAACGCGGGCGGGACCCCCGCGCGCCACGCCGCGAGCGTTCGCGCCTGGGGCATCCGGTAGAAGGTCGCGTTGATCTCGACGGTGGGGAGCCGCGCCGCGTACGCGGCGAGCATGCGCGACGCGGGGAGGCCCGGCGGATAGAAGGAGCCCTTCCAGGCGGGGTAGCTGTATCCGCTCGTCCCGGCGAGGATCCGCATGCGCCGCTCGTACCCGGCCCGCAGCCCCGGCGCGAGTCCGAGGCGGGTGTGCCGCGTCGAACCTGGACCTGGACCTGGACCTGGACGTGGACCTGAACCTCGACCTCGACTTAGACCTCGACCGGCATCTCCGTTGGTCGAGGACCAGGACCAGGTCGAGGTCGAAGTCCACGACCACGTCCACGACCACGACCACGAGCAACGGTCAGGATATATGCTCAGGACGTGACCCTCCACCACGCCGCTCGCGGGTTCGAGGCCGCCGCCGACGCGTACGACCGGGCCCGCCCCGAGTATCCGGACGAAGCGATGGACCTCGTCGCGCGCGTCCTCCGCCTCGGCCCCGGCCGGCGGCTCGTCGACCTCGGCGCCGGAACCGGCAAGTTCTCGCGCCTCGCCGCGGCGCGCGGCGCCACGGTCGTTGCGCTCGAGCCGGCCGACGCGATGGTGCGCCGCGCCGCGGGGGTGAAGGGGGTGCTGCCGGTGCGGGCGGTGGCGGAGGCGCTCCCGATCCGGCCGCACGCGGCGGACGCGGCCTGCGCCGCCTCGGCATTCCACTGGTTCGACGGCCGGCGCACCCTCGGCGAGATCCATCGCGCGCTGCGGCGCCACGGCCGCCTCGCCCTCCTCTGGAACAAACGAGACGACGCGGTGGACTGGGTGGCGCGCGTCTCCGCCATCGTGAATCGCCACGAGGGGGACACGCCGCGGTACCGGACGGGCGACTGGCACCGGGCGTTCGACCGCGCGCGCGACCTCTTCCGCCCGCTCGAGGAGGCGAGCTTCCGGCACGTGCACCCGCTCTCGCCGGTGGGCGTGGTCGAGCGGGTCGCGACGGTGAGCTTCATCGCGACGATGCCGCAGGCGGCGCGCGCGGCGGTGCTCGAGGAGGTCCGCGCGCTCCTCGCGTCGCACCCCGACACCGCGGGGCGCGAGGAGCTGCCGATGGCGTACTTCACGGACGTGTTCCTGTGGGAAGGGGTCTAGTGCTCCGGATCAGCTGGCCGCTCGCCATCCTGCTCGCAGGCGTGATCGCCGTCGTCGCGCGGCGGCCGAGGCTCCTCGGCTGGATGCTCGTCGTGTTCGCGGTGTGGTTCGTCGTCGAGCGCGTCCGCGCGCGGCCTCGCCGCTGACCGGCCGTCCGCGCGGGCGATCCTGGCCCGCGCGCGAACCGGATGCGCAGGGGCTGGCGCTCGCCTAGCATCGCGGGATGGCGCGGGCGAAGCTCCGGCTCGGCGTGTCCGCGTGCCTGCTCGGCCAGGAGGTCCGCTGGGACGGCGCGCACAAGCGGGACGCTCTCATCGTGGACGTGCTCGGTCGATCCGTCGAGTGGGTGCCCGTCTGCCCGGAGGTGGAGGTCGGGATGGGCGTGCCGCGCGAGCCCATCCGGCTCGTCGGGGATCCGGCGGCGCCGCGCCTCCTCGGCGAGCGGAGCGGGAACGATCACACCGGCGCGATGCTCCGCTTCTCGGAAACCCGCGTCCGCGAGCTGGAGCGCCTCGATCTCGACGGATGGGTGACGAAGAAGGACTCGCCCTCGTGCGGCCTCGGGCGCGTCCGCGTCCATCAGCCGGGCGGCGGGCCCCCTCGGGCCGAGGGCGTCGGGCTGTTCGTGCGCGTTCTCGCCGCGCGGATGCCACTCCTCCCCATCGAGGAGGAGGACCGCCTCGACGATCCGGCGGTCCTGAGGAGCTTCCTCGAGTGGATGCGTGCGTACCGGCGCTCGAAGGCCGCAGCCGCGCGGAGGTGAAGCACGGGCCTCCTCCGCCGCGCGCGAACGCTCGTCCGGGCGTCTCCTCCCCCCTGCGGGCCTCGCGCCGCCGTGGGCGACGCGTGCCGGGGCCGTTAACACCACCATCCCTGGTTCGCCGAGGTGACCCATGCAGCAGGCGAGACCCATCATCGCCGTGGTGGACGACGAGCCCGGACCGCTCGGCGCGCTGCTGGACGCGCTCACGCGCCGCTTCGGCGGCGACTACCGCGTCGTTCCCTTCCTCTCCGCCGAGGCGGCGCTCGCGGCTCTCGAGGGGATGAAGCGCGAGGCGGAGGAGATCGCGCTCGTCATCGCCGACCAGTGGATGCCGGAGATGAACGGGAACGAGCTGCTCGCCCGCGTCCATCGCGTCGAGCCAACCGCGAAGCGGGCGCTGCTCGTCGCGTGGGGAGATCGCACCGCCTCGCCCACCGTCCTCGAGGGATGCGCGTTCGGCGAGCTCGACAACTACCTCGTGAAGCCGTGGTCGCCCGCCGAGGTCCACCTGTATCCGCTCGTGAGCGAGTTCCTGGCCGAGTGGACGCGAGACTACCGCCCCGGGATGGAGCTCGTGCGCGTGGTGGGCGCGGATCCCTCGCCGCGGACGCACGAGGTGACGGAGCTGCTCGCCCGTAACGGCATTCCCCTGGGCTTCCACGACGTCGCCTCGGCGGCGGGGAAGCGGCTCCTCGCCGATCTCGGCCTCGGCCCCGAGCGACTGCCGGTGCTCCTGCTGCTCGACGGCACCGCGCTCGTCGATCCCACGAACCCCGAGATCATGGACGCGCTCGGAGCGAAGGGTCCCGACGACCTGGCGTGCGATCTCGCCGTGGTCGGCGCGGGACCCGCCGGGCTCGCCGCCGCGGTGTACGGCGCGTCGGAGGGGCTGCAGACGATCGTGATCGAGCGGGAAGTGATCGGCGGACAGGCGGGCGCGAGCTCGCTCATCCGGAACTATCTCGGATTTCCTCGCGGGATCTCCGGCGCGGAGCTCACGCAGCGCGCCTACCAGCAGGCGTGGCTCTTCGGCGCCAAGTACGTGTTCGCCCGCGAGGTCACCCGCCTGTCCCGGTCCGGCGGGAGACGAGTCGTGTCCCTCTCCGACGGGCGCGAGATCACCTCGCGTGCAGTCCTGGTCGCGACGGGCGCACGGTACCGCCGCCTGGCGGCGCCTCGCGTCGAGTCATTCGTCGGCGCCGGTGTCTTCTACACCACGCCCGGCGAACCCGGTGTCGTCGCTGGACGCGACGTGGTGGTCGCCGGCGGCGGGAACTCCGCCGGACAGGCGGTGCTGCACCTCGCGCGGTACGCGCGCAGGGTCCTGCTCCTCGTCCGGGGTGACGATCTCGCGCAGCACATGTCGGACTACCTGGTCCAGGTCATCCGCCGCACCGACAACATCGACGTGCGCCTCGCGACCGACGTCATGGAGGTGCATGGCCTCCACCGCCTCGAGGAGCTCACGATCCGCGACCGCCTCCGCAGCGTGGTGGAGAGGGTCCCGGCCCGGTTGCTGCTCGTGCTGATCGGTGCACTCCCGCAGACCGAGTGGCTGGCGAAAGCGGTCGAGTGCGACGAGCAGGGGTTCATCGTCACAGGAGGTGACGTGACGAGCGACGTCGATCGCCGGCCGCTGCGCCTCGAGACCAGCATGCCCGGCGTCTTCGCGGCCGGAGACGTGAGGCATGGGTCCGTGAAGCGCGTCGCCTCGGCGGTCGGCGAGGGCGCGATCGCCGTCCAGCTCATCCACGAGTACCTGTCCGCCGGTGCTCCGGCCGCGCACGCCGCTCCCGTTTCCGGGCATGGCGCCCCGCCCGGCGAGCCATCGCGCGCGCCTCCGGAGGGAGCCGTCGCACACCCGCGATGATCCCAGGAGTCGCCGCTACGGTCCCATCGGCGCGACCGCGAACACGGTGAACCCCGCGTCGAGCGGGGTCCGGATCACCGCGTAGCGCGTGCTGCTGTCGGACCGGTAGAAGACGTATCGGCCATGCGCGGGGTACGCACCGCCGTTGACCACGATCTTCGGCAGCTCGATCGACGCTCCGTACGCAGGGTAGCTCGAGGGGTTCCCGGCCGAGACGGAGTAGCGCATCAGCACCGTGTCGGCTTCGGTCTGTTCGTAGTCGTTCATCGGGACGACCGAGAAGTGCTGCCTCGCCGCAGAGTGGTCGGCGTGGAGGACGAGCTGCCGCGGGTCATAGGCGCCCGGGTTTCCGAGCGCGCCAACGCGCGTGAGACTCTGTGCCGAATAGCCCGTCGGCACGGGATTCGAGTCGTAGACGTCGCCGGCCTGGCACAGGAAGCGGCTCCCGTCCTCGATGAACCAGAACGCGCTGCGCGTGAGGTAGCCCGGGCGAGCCGCGACGCGGGTAGCCAGCGATCCGCTCGGCATCGAGTAGATGTAGAAGGTGTCGTTGTAGGAGTAGTCGAGCACGTAGAGCTCGCCGTTGCCGGGGCGCAGCGCCGCCGTGCCTTCGAAGTACGAGCCGACCCAGTCGGCCTGCGACACGCAGGTGCCCAGGTCGAGCCCCAGCGTGTAGTCGCCGCGGTGGGCCACGAATCCCGGGGCGGAGTAGGCGAAGCGAGTGACCCGCGTGTTCTTGCCGGTGCCGAGCGTGAGCTCCGGCCCGACCGCCACGGCCGCGGCGTCGTAGTTCCAGGTGGTGGTTCCGTCGGTCCACTGCGTCGTGCAATCGGCCATCGACGAGGCCGTCACGAGGTCGATCTCGGTCACGCCCCCGTTCCTCCCCACCACGGCGACGAGGCCGTCCGCGCTCACCCCGACGGAGAGCGGCGGTCCCGCGGGAAGGTCGACGCGCTGCTCGATCTCGGTCGTCGGGTCGAGGATCCAGAGCGCGTTCGCCGGCGTCGTGGAGATCGTGACCAGCCGGTCCATGACCCTGCTGTAGGCGGCGCCGACCACGTCATGAGTCAGCTTCGTCATCTGAGGGTGGGCCTGCACGCTGCGCCACGTGGAGCGGGTGTCGACGCCGTCCGACGCAACGAGCGTCACGGTGTAGCTGCCCGTCAGATCGGTCGTGAACGAGGTGGTGGGCCCGGTGGCGTTCGAGAGGACCGCGGTCGTTCCGTAAGGCCCGGCCAGCATCCAGGAGTAGGTGAGCGGGTCTGCGTTCGCGTCCGTGCTCGACGCCGCGCTCAGCGTCACCGTCTCCCGCGCGTTCACGGCCGCGACCCCCGTGATCCTCGGGACCGGTGGGACGTTGATGGCCGTGATGACCACCGAGTCCGACGACGAGAGCTCGCCGTCGCTCACGACGAGCGTGAGGAGGTAGTCGCCGAGGAGGTCGGGGGTGAAGCTCGTCTCCCTCGTGGTCGTGGACGAGAGCGCGGCGGTGCTCCCGGGCGGGCCGCTGATGGTCCAGGTGAAGGAGAGAGCATCCCCGTCCGGATCGCTCGAGGAGGAGTCGCTGATCTGCGCCAGGTTGTTCCGGGTCATGTCACGGTCCGCGCCCGCTCGTGCGATGGGGGGCGAGTTGACGACCGTGATCGTGGCGGAATCGGTGGAGGTGTACTGGCCGTCGCTCACGGTGACCGTCGCGAGGTACGTTCCGACGACGTCGGTGACGAACGACGGTGACGCCGAGGAGGGCGACGAGAGCGTCGCTGCGCTCCCCGTCGGCCTCGAGAGCGACCAGGTGTAGCTGAGCGGGTCGCCGTCGGGGTCGGACGAGCCGCCCAGCCCGACCGTCTGGCGCTTGTTCACGGCCGCGTCGGGCCCTGCGTCGGCGACGGGCGGGCGGTTCGGCCCGCACGTCCCGATCGGCCTGCAGTGGCCCATGCAGCACTGGTCGTCGGAGGCGCAGACGTCGAGCTCCTGGCGGCAGCTCGCGGTGGCGCAGATCCGGCTCACGCAGACACCGTCCGCGCAGTCGTTGGTCGTTGCGCACTTCCCGCCGTTTGCGCTCGGCAGGCAGAAGCCTAGTAGGCAGGTGCCGCAGCAGTCGGCCGACTTGCTGCACTCGGCGATGGCCGGGAGGCACGCGGAAGGCGGAGGGGGCGGCGGAGGCGGAGGCGTGTCGCCCCCGGTTGTGCCGGCCGAGCCGCCGCCCGCGCACCCCCAGAACATGACCGCGAAGACGAAGCCCAGGGATCCGCGCGTGTG
>WNGB01005265.1_pt1 | contig 34173 bp, 23 predicted proteins | sample 5400681 | NCBI WGS metagenome assembly WNGB01 (sample SAMN13153367, study PRJNA577476) | soil metagenome | isolation source: 115 cm soil or saprolite under grassland replicate 2 | place: USA:California | collected 2016-06-15
TGGCCGTCTACGTCCTGGGTTTCCAGTTCTTCCAGGCGTTCGTGGGGCTGATGGCACCCCTGGCGCTGGCGCTGGCGCTGTACCACAAGTCGCCCATCGTGGTCGCGCTGCTCGCCACGCTCCCCCTCGCGCTCAACCTGCTCGCCGTCGTCCTCGACGTCGTCCTGCTCGCCCAGTTCGGCCGTACCTTCCGGGAGAAGGTACGGCTGCGCGACTACGCCGGTCTGGTGCTTGGCTTCTACCCGTACCAGGTGACGCTGTCGGTGGCCGCGGTCTGGGCGCTGGCCCGGTTCCTGTCGGGCCGCGGCAACTGGGTCAAGACCACCCACCAGGGAGCGCACCTGCGGCCGGCCCGGGCCGCGGTGCCCAGGCGGCGGACGGCGGAGGTGCCCGCATGACCCTCACCTGGGCACCGGAGGTCACCGACATCCGGGAAGGGCTACGACTGCGCCGCCAGTTCGTCATCGCGACCCGGGAATGGCTGCAACGGCACCGGTCCAGCATCGCCGTGCTCCTGCTGGCACTGGTCACGGTCGGCGCGGTCCACGCGATCGGGTCGTCCACCTTCCCCGACTACGTCGACGACCCCGGGACGTACCTGTCCCAGGCCTGGTCGCTGCAGTACGAGCACGCGCTCTCGCCGTACTCGTACTTCTACGACCACGCACCGGCCGGTTGGATCCAGATCGCGCTGTGGTCGATGCTCACCAACGGCTTCAACCGGTACGACTCGGCCATCGCCTTCGGCAACGAGTGCATGCTGATCGCGAAGGTGGTCAGCGCGGCCCTGGTCTACGCGCTCGGGCGCCGGCTCGGCTTCAGCCGGCCGGGTGCGACCGCGGCCACGCTGCTGTTCGGGCTCTGCCCGCTCGCGCTCGTCTACACCCGGTGGACCTTCCTCGACAATCTCGTCACGCCGTGGCTGCTCCTGGCGTTCGTCCTCGCGTACTCGCCCCGGCGGACCATCTGGGCCGGTACCGCCGCCGCGCTGTCCTTCGCGACGGCCACGCTCACCAAGGAGACCACGCTGGTGACCCTGCCCGCGTTCGCGTGGGCCATGGCGCAGAACCTGGACCGCCGCAACCGCGCGCAGGTGATCGCGGTATCCGCGGGCAGCGGGGTGCTGCTGATGGGGCTGTACCCGGTCTTCGCCATCTACAAGGGCGAGCTGTTCGAGGGCCCGGGCCACAACAGCGTGCTGGGCACGGCGAAGTGGCAACTGGCCGGGCTGGACTCCAGCGGGTCCCTGCTCGACCCGGCCAGCCCGACGCGCCACCTGTTCGAGCGCTGGCTGGGCTACGACCGGTACCTGATCCTGCTCGGGCTGGCGGCCATCCCCCTGGCGCTGGCGGTGCGCCGGCTGCGACCGGTCACCCTCGCGCTGGCCATCGAGTGGTTGTTGATGGTACGCGGCGGAGACGGTACGGCCGGAGCCGGCGCTGCGGACCGCCACCCGGTGGGCGGCGGACAACATCCCCCGCGACCGGGTCCTCGTCGTCCACGACGCCATCTGGACCGACCTCGTGCACCATTACGGGTTCCGGCCGCAACCCGTGATCGTGTACAAGGTCGACTCGGACCCCGCGGTGCGGCGCACGCTCACCCGCATCGACTATCTGGTGCTGCCGAACTGGTACTACGAGACGCCCGACGCCGCGACGAAATACCCGACGGTGATGGCGGCGCGCAAGCACGCGGTGGTCGTCGCGACGTTCGGTGCGGGCCCCGACGGCGTGCGGGTGTACCGCGTGAGCCGGTACTGGAAGCCGTAGCATGTACCGCCTCGTCCTCGCCATCGCCGCCACCCTTGCCGCGGTACCGGCGGTCACCGGCTGCGCGGCCCCACCGGACACCCGCCTGCATCCGCAGCCGCCGTCGATCAGCTACGCACCCGCTGCACCACCCGTTCCACGGCGCCCGGCTGTTCCACGACACCAACACGGCCGCCGCCCGCTGGCAGGCCGCACACGCCGCGGGCTGGCTCGATCCGATCACCAGCCAACCCCAGGCGCGCTGGCTCAACAGCCCGCCGGACCTGGCCGGCGTACCGGACCTCGCGCGCCGCGCCCGGCGGGACGGCACGCTGCTGGTACTCGTCGCGTACTACCTGCCGAACCGCGGCTGCAGCAAGTTCGCCGAAGGCGCGCCCGCCGCGGCCGACTACGACCGGTGGATCGGTCAGCTCATCGAGAATCTCGGTCCGACCCGGGCCGCGATCGTCATGGAGCCCGACGCGGTACCGGCGGAGTGCTTCGACGCCGCCCGCGCCGCCGTCCTCAACCGCAGCGTCCGGCGGCTCGCCGACGCCGGCCAGTACGTCTACCTCGACGTCGGGCACTCACACTGGAGAGCCAGTGGCGAGCTGGCGCAGCGCCTGATCGACTCCGGCGTGCAGTACGCCGAAGGCTTCTCGGTCAACGTCTCCAACCGGCAGAGCACCGAGGACAGCTACCGGTGGGCCCGGGAGGTGTCCGACCTCGTGGGCGACCGCGAGTTCGTCATCGACACCTCCCGCAACGGCCTGGGACCGCCGTCCGGCGAGCAGTGGTGCAACCCGCCGAAGCAGGCGCTGGGGGCTCCGCCCACTACGGCGACGGACCGGCCGGGCCTGGCCGCACTGCTGTGGATCAAGGCACCCGGCGAGTCGGACGGCCCGTGCAACGGCGAGACCACGTACCTCTTCTCGCCGGCCCAGGCCCGCACCCTCATCGCCAACAGCCCGTCGATCAGCGAGTCGGCCCGGCACCAGGCCGCCACCGCCCGGCTGCCGGCGCCGTCCCCGGGCGCCACCGGGTGACGGTGGCGCCCGGGACGGTGCTCAGGCGGCCAGCGGCCGGATCTCCGGCGTGACCTGGACCGGCCGCAGCGCGATCGCGAGCACGTCCGCCACGTCGGTCAGCGCGTGCACGGTGAGTTCCTTGCGCACCTCGGCCGGTACGTCGTCGAGGTCCGGCTGGTTGCGTGCCGGGATGATGACCTCGGTCAGCCCGGCCCGGTGCGCGGCGAGCAGCTTCTGCTTCACCCCGCCGATCGGCAGCACCCGACCGGAGAGCGTCACCTCGCCGGTCATGGCCACGTCGGGCCGGACCGGCCGGCCAGTGATCAGGGACGCGAGGGCGGTGGTCATGGTGACCCCGGCGCTCGGGCCGTCCTTGGGTACCGCCCCGGCGGGTACGTGCAGGTGCACCCGCCGGCCGGCGAGCACCGCGGGGTCGATCCCCAGCGCCGGCCCGTGCGAACGCAGGTAGGACAGGGCGATCTGCGCCGACTCCTTCATCACGTCGCCGAGCTGCCCGGTCAGCGTCAGGCCCGGCTCACCGTCCATCACGGTCGCCTCGATGAACAGCACGTCCCCGCCGGTACCGGTGACCGCCAGCCCGGTCGCCACCCCCGGCACCGCGGTGCGCTCCGCGGACTCCGGCGTGAACCGCGGCCGGCCCAGGTACTCCTTGAGGTTGGTGGTGTCGACCGCGATCGGGCCCGGCTCGGTGGCCAGCTTCACCGCCACCTTGCGCAGGATCCGGGCGAGCGCCCGCTCCAGCTGGCGCACCCCGGCCTCGCGGGTGTACTCCGCCGCGATCATGGCCAGCACCTCGTCGCTGATGGTGACGTCGGCACCGGTCACGCCGGCCCGCTCCAACTGCCGGGGCAGCAGGTGGTCCCGGGCGATGGCGACCTTCTCCGCCTCGGTGTACCCGTCGAGCGTGACCACCTCCATCCGGTCCAGCAGCGGGCCGGGGACGGTGTCGGCGACGTTGGCGGTGGCCAGGAACAGCACGTCGGACAGGTCGAGGTCGACCTCCAGGTAGTGGTCGCGGAACGTGTGGTTCTGCGCCGGGTCGAGCACCTCCAGCAACGCGGCCGCCGGATCGCCGGCGAACCCGACCGACAGCTTGTCGACCTCGTCCAGCAGCACGACCGGGTTCATCGAACCCGCCTCGCGGATCGCCCGCACGATGCGGCCGGGCAGCGCGCCGACGTAGGTACGCCGGTGGCCGCGGATCTCCGCCTCGTCCCGCACGCCACCCAGCGACACCCGGGTGAACCGGCGGCCCAGCGCCCGCGCGACCGACTCGCCCAGGCTGGTCTTGCCCACGCCGGGCGGCCCGACCAGGGCGAGCACGGCACCGGACCCGCGCCCGCCGACCACCTGCAGGTTCCGGGCGGCGCGGCGGTTGCGCACCGCCAGGTACTCCAGGATGCGGTCCTTGACGTCATCGAGGCCGGCGTGGTCGGCGTCCAGGACCGCGCGCGCCGCCGTCAGGTCGGTGTTGTCCTCGGTCCGGGTGTTCCACGGCAGCTCCAGCACCGTGTCCAGCCAGGTCCGGATCCAGCCGGCCTCCGGCGCCTGCTCGCTGGCCCGCTCCAGCTTGCCGACCTCGCGCAACGCCGCCTCGCGGACCTTCTCCGGCAGGTCGGCCGCCTCGACGCGGGCCCGGTAGTCGGCGCTCCCGTCCGGTTCGTCCTCGCCGAGCTCCTTGCGGATCGCCACGAGCTGCTGGCGCAGCAGGAACTCCCGCTGGTTCTTCTCCAGGCCTTCGCGGACGTCCTCGCCGATCCGCTCGGCGACCTCCAGCTCCGCGATGTGCTGCCGGGCCCACCCGACGAGCAGGGTCAACCGTGCCGTCACGTCCGGGGCGGCCAGGACCTCGGCCTTCTGCGCCAGCGGGAGCCACGGCGAGTACCCGGCGGAGTCGGCGACCTCGGCCGGGTCGTCCATCCGCTCGACCGCGTCGATGACCTGCCACGCGCCGCGACGCTGCAACAGGGACGTCACCAGGGTCTTGTACTCGCGGGCCAGCTCACGCGCCTTACCGGCGGGCGCCGGCTCGGCGAACGGGGTGATCTCGACCCACAACGCGGCACCCGGCCCGGACACCCCCGAGCCGAGGTGCGCCCGGTACAGACCACGGATGACCGCGGCGGGCTCACCGGTGGGCAGCCGGCCCACCTTCTCCACCAGCGCCGTGGTACCGACCGGGCCGTACGCGCCGTCGATGCGTGGTACCGCGACCACGGTGTTGTCACCGGCAGCCCGGGCGGCGTCGATCGCGGCCTGGGTTGCGGCGTCGAGCGTCACAGGTATGACCATGCCGGGCAGCAGAACCGCGTCGGCCAGGGGCAGTACCGGAAGGGTAGCCACATCCCACCTCTGTAATCATGTAAGCATGAGTGCAGATGGCTCAACTCCAGTGGCTTGGGGGATGTTCCCGCCCGCGCCCGATGGTGGCGAAGGCCGCGTTCGCCCTGGGAGAAACGCCCGACCACGATCGGGTCATACCGAGCCGGTCATGACGGCTACGGGTGGCGTCCGGCTCGCCTGGCATACCTCGACGTGCGCGTATCCCGCCTGCCGCAGCCAGGCGCGGTACGCGTGTTCGGCGGCGGGTACGGCCGCGGGTACTCCCACGGGAGTACGTCGCGGCAGTAACAGCGGCAGGCAGGTGTCTGCGTAGGGCGGACGCATCGCCTGCCCGCGGCGGTGAGCATCGCGGGTATGGCTGATACCTCCGCACGGGCTGGCTTCCCGGCCGGTCAGCCGGCAAATGCCGGGCTGAATCTGAAGGTGGGTTGGCCAGCTCGGTCGTCGGGTTGGCCGTATTCAGCGTCGAAAGCACCAGCGAGGGCCTGGCCCTACCCGAACTGGCCGACGCGGCCACCCGAGCCGCACCCGACGAGCGGGCGGATCTGGTGCGCGCCGCCCATGCGGTGGCCGCGGCGACCCACGGCCCCTCCCTGGTCGCGATGGCGTTGCTGTACGGCATCTCGCTGACGCTGTTCGGGTTGGCGATGGTCCTGGACCGCTACCCCTCCGGGCTCGGCTGGGCCGGGACAGTCATCGGTGCCACCACCCTGGCTGCCGCCACGGGTCTGTTCCTGTCGCCGACGCTGTTCCCGGGTGCGCTGCTCTACGGCATCCTCGCGTCCCTGATCGTGCAGTTGTGGCTGCTGGCCACAGGCATCATGATGCTGCGCCGGGCAGCCAGCCGCGCGGGCGGCAGATGAGCCCCGCCCAACGCTGCCTGCCAGCATCTACCGACCGAACACCGGGCGAATGCCGATGTCCAGATCCGGACATGTGGTACGGCACAGCCGCGGGCACCGGAGGCAGGTAGGTAACTCGCGACGGCTGGTGCTTCACCGGGTGCAGGTGATCTGGACGCCGGCCTGGTTCGACGCGCCGGTGACCGGAGAGGTGATCTGCACCTGCGCCCAGTAGATCCCGGACCCGCCGGCGTCGAACTTCTTGGTGACGTGCACGTCGCCGGTCTTGTCCTGATCGTGGTCGCCGCTGATGGACGTGTGGTTGTCGGGCCCGCCGAACACCCAGTGCCAGCGGTACCTTCTGGTGCCGTTGACGATGAAGTGCGCCACGAAGGTGACCTCGGTGGAGCACGTCCCGCTGGTGGGAGTCGCGGTGAGTGAGACCACCACGGGCGCGATGCCGGTGCTGGCGCCCGCCGATATCGGGATGGCCGGCGCCGGCGCGGTGGATGTCGTCGCCGTCGACGGCGATCTGCTGGGCGCCGGCCCCGTCGGTGCTCTGGTCGCGGGCACGCTCGTCGGAACGCCGGTGGCGGGACCGGTCACGGCTGGACGGGTACCGGTGGCGGCAGACCCACCACCGGATACGACCTGGCTGGGCTGGCGGGTCGCGTACAAGCCGGCGAGGACCATGACGCACGCGAGCCCGGCCGCCATGGCGAGCAGACGTATCGGCCGGCGACGCCGACCCGGCCCGGCCCCCGGCGTGGTGGCCGCCGGTGGCGCAGCCTGCGGTGTCAGGTCCGCTGTCGCGTCCGCCAGGTCCAGTGTGGGCGGTTCGCCGGCCGCCACCGGCGGCACGCCCGATCCGGACGGCGCCCCGCCCGTGCCGGCGGCGGCTGCCAGCGCCCCCTCGGCCACCGCGAGTTCCGGCTGCTTCACGGCCGTCGGCGAGAGGCCGAGCCGGCGGTGCAGCAGCGTCGTGACCAGTGGAATCCGGCTGGACCCGCCGAGCAGCAGCAGCTCGCCGACGTCATCCGCGGGCGTACCCGTGGCGGCGAGCAGGTCCGCAGCCACGTCGACGGTCCGCGCCAGCAGCCGTTCAGCGGCCGACTCGAACGCCTCCCGCCCGATGTGCACGTCCTGGTCGACCAGCGGGATGTGCACACGGACGGTGAGCTGGCGGGAGAGCGCCTCCTTGGCCGTACGTATGTCGTCGCACAACTGCGTGAACCGGCGCACCTCGGCCGTGGTGGTGGGCGTGACCAGCCGCCGCCATGCCTCCGCCGCGTCCGATGGCAGCGCCGCCCCGACCAGCTTCATCAACAGGTCGTCGAGGTCGACTCCTCCGACGTCCTCGAGCCCGCGCGCGGCGAGCAGCTCGTAGCCCTGCGCTGCCCGCCGCAGCAGGCTGGCCTCGAACGATCCCGCACCGAGGTGGTACACGAGCACGCAGCGGCCCGGCCCCACCTCGCCGACGGACTCCGCCTGGTACCAGGCAGCGGCCACCGGCGTCGGTACCAGGGTCGGCACGCCGAGTCCGGCGCGGAACCCGGCCTCGCCGAGCCTCGCCCGCCGGGTCTCGTCCCAGGACGCCGGGTGGGTGAGCACAAGCCGTGGCAGTACCCCACCGGCGCTGTGGATGGCTTCCCGGGCGGCCAGCGCCAGCGTACTGCCGATGACCTCCACCACCGGGAACGACGAACGGCCGAGCAACACCGTGCCGGCATCGATCCGGCTTCGCGGGTCGGGCACGAACGCCGCCGGATCCACCCGGCCGGCGCTCTCGGCATCCCGGCCGACCAGCAGCCGGCCGTCCGGCCCGACGCACGCCGCGGACGGCAGCAGCGGCGAGCCGTCGACCAGCAAGGGGCGTACTTGGCCGTCCGGCCGACGTAGCACCGCCACCGTGTTCACGGCGCCGTAGTCGACCGCCACCAGGAAGCCGGACACCCGGCGAGCATAGCGGCCCGGCGATGTCCTCATCGTGCCGCTGTGCGCGGGACAGCCATCAACCCGAGCTGGAGCGGGAACGTCCGTACCGGCCGTCACGTGATTACCTGCCCGATGGCCCTAGACGGGAACACGGCTCCGGTCGCCTCCACCCGCGGCGTGCCCGGCCGTCCCGGTTCGGGAAGGACCGTCGGAGACAGCCGGATCGCACCGGTATCTGGATGACCTTCGCCGAGCGATACTGCATTCATCGCTTCGTCGAAGGGAAAGGCCGATGTCTGATCATGCGGCTGGCCCACCCGCCAACCCTGTCTCCCGTCGCGACGTGTTGCGGTGGGCCGTCACGATCGGTGCCGCGGCACCGGTGGTTCCGGTGCTGTCCGCCTGCGGCGGCTTTTCCACGTCAGGCGGCGGCAAGGGCGGCGACCTGACGTTCATGTCGACCCAGTTCGTGCCGGTCGAGGAGGCCGAGCGATTCCGCAAGATCCTCGGCTCGGCATACACGGACGCGAAGGTCAATTTCGTCCCCAACGACGCCGGCCAGGTGATCAGTCAGGTCACTTCACAGGTACAGGCGAAACAGGTCAAGGTCAACGTAGTTGGAGGACTGCACGGCGACTTCGCGACGCTCGGCACCAACCTGTTGGAGGACCTGTCCGGGCTGGCCGGCGAGCTGTCCGGGGCCGGCTATCCGGACGAGTTCACCACGCTGAGCAAGCTCGGCACCGACAAGGCCTACTACATCCCGTGGGCCCAGGCGACCTACGTGCTGGCCGCGCACAAGGATGCCCTGGCCTGGTTGCCGTCCGGCGCGGACGTCAACAACCTCACCTACGACCAGTACCTCGCCTGGGCGAAAGCGGCCCGCCAGGCCAACGGCGGCAAGGCGGTGTTCGGCTTCCCCGGCGGGCCGAGAGGGCTGCTGCACCGGTTCCTGCAGGGCTACCTGTATCCGGCGTTCACCGGCGGACAGATCAGCACGTTCCGGTCTGCCGAGGCGATCACCGCCTGGCAGTACATGCAGGAGCTGTGGGCCAACTGCGTCGCGGCGAGCGCGAACTACGAGTTCATGCAGGAGCCCCTGGCCGCCGGCGAGGTGAAGGTGGGCTGGGACCACGTGGCCCGGCTGGTACAGGCGCCGAAGGACCAGCCCGACAAGTGGGTGATGGCGCCCGCGCCGAAGGGCCCGAAAGGGCATGCCTACATGGCCATCCTCACCGGTCTCGGGATCCCGAAGGGCGCACCCGACCAGGACAAGGCGAAGGCGCTCATCAAGGCGTTGTCCAAGCCGCAGACGCAGGTGGAGCTGCTGCGCCAGAACGCCTTCTTCCCGACGGTCAAGGCGGAGATACCCGGCGACCTGCCTCCGGCGGTGAAGCTGGAGGCGGAGGCGGTACGCAAGACGCAGGACAATCCGGACGCGCTGCTCGCCCTGCCGCCGGTCGGGCTGGGTGCCAAAGACGGCCAGGTGACCAAGGTGTTCCGGGACGCGTTCACCGCGATCGTCCTGCAGAAGCAGGACGTCAAGAAGGCGCTCGACGCACAGGCCCCGGTCCTCCAAGGGCTGATCGACGGGGCGAAGGCATCGTGCTGGGCGCCGGACCCGAAGAGCGACGGCCCCTGCAAGGTGGGGTGATGTCCACCCGAACCGGCGACGCGGCGGGCGTGGACGTGGCCCGCCGGTCATCGCTGGCGCGCGCCACGACCCGACTGGGACCGTACCTGCTGCTCGCCCCGTCGGCGCTGTTCATGCTGCTGCTGTTCGGCTGGCCGCTGGTCGTGGGGGTGGCGCAGGCGTTCGGCGGCTTCGCCACCCCGACGACGGCGAACTGGCAGCGGATGAGTGCCGACCCCCGGTTCTGGCTCGCCTTCCGCAACACGCTCCTGCTGGTGATCGTGCTCATCCCGCTGCAGTTCGCGCTCGCCCTGTCCATGGCCCTGCTGCTGCGGGAGAAGCTGCGCTTCTCCGGCGTGTACTTCTACCTGTGGGCGGTACCGCTGGCCGTATCCGACCTCGCCGCCGGCCTGGTCTGGCTGTCCATCTTCACCAACAACGGGTACCTCAACTCGGTGCTGGGCTGGTTCGGCATCGACCCGGTCGAGTGGCTGTCGTACCAGAGCCCCAGCACGATGTTCCTGGCCGTGGTCGTCGCCGAGCTGTGGCGGGCGACGTCGCTGGTACTGATCATCGTCGTCGCGGGGATGCAGCTGATCCCGCGCGACTACGACGAGGCCGCCCAGGTCTTCGGCGCGACCTTCTGGCAGCGCCTGCGCCACGTCACGCTGCCGCTGCTCAAACCGAGTCTGCAGGTGGCGCTGATCCTGCGGACCATTCTCGCGTTCGAGGCGTTCGCGGTGGCCCAGGCGCTCACCAGCCGTAACTTCCCGCTTCTGGTCGGCGAGACGTACGAGTGGTACGTCAACCTGGCCGATCCGGGGGTGGCGAGCGCGGTGGCCCTGGTGGTGCTCGCCGTGTCGATCGTCACCGCGTTCGCCTATCTGCGGCTGCTGCGCCAGCCGGGCACCTCTCGGGGGGACCGATGACCGCCACCGAAGACCCGGCGCCCGCCGGTACGATCGCCCCGGCCATCGAGGTTGAGCTGCCCCCGATCGACCGTCGGCCGCTGCGCCAGGTTCGCGTCCGCCGGGCCGCGCAGCAGGTCGCGGCCGTGGCGCTGACGCTGTTCATGGCGGCGCCGATCTATCTCATCACGCTCGCGGCGTTCTCCAGCCGCGCCGAGCACAACCGGTTCCCGAAGGCGGTATGGCCCCGGGATCTGTCCACCGAGACGCTGCGCGGGTTCCTGGGCGCGACCGGGGTGTTGCCGGCGTTCCTCAACTCGGTCGTGGTGGGGCTGGCCACCATCGTCGTCTCCCTGGTCGTGGGCGCGCCGGCCGGCTACGCCGTCGCCCGGTTCGCGTTCCGCGGTCGCGACCCCTACCAGCTGTTCCTGCTGCTGACCCGGTCGCTGCCGGTCGTGGTGCTGTCCATCCCGCTGGCGACCCTGTTCCTCAACGCGGGCATCTACGACAGCGTCCTCGCCGTCACGCTGGTGCACTCCGCGCTCGCCCTGCCGACCACGGTACTGATCACCGCGAGTGTCTTCGTCGCGGTACCCGTCGACCTGGAGGAGGCGGCGCTCATCTTCGGCTGTACGCGCTTCGGCGCGTTCCGCCGGGTGATCGCCCCGATGGCGCTGCCCGGGATCGCGGCGGCGAGCATCTTCACGTTCGTGTTGTCGTGGAACGAGATCCTCGGTGCGGCGGTGCTCACCCTGGCCAACCGGACGCTGCCGGCGCAGGTGCTGACCTCCCTGTCGTACTCCCCGGTCTACTACCGGTTCGCCGGCGGCTTCGCCCTCGTGGTACCCGCGGTGCTTTTCATCCTGGTGATGCGCCGGTACCTGCTGAACATGTGGGGCTCAACGATTCGATGAGGACGGCTCATGGCTGACGTGCGGTTGCGTAACCTCGTCAAGGTCTACCCGGGCCAGAAGTACCGGGCGAACGACGACGTCTCGCTCGACGTCGAGGACGGCGAGTTCGTCGTGCTGCTCGGCCCGAGCGGCTGCGGGAAGACCACCCTGCTGCGCATGGTCGCCGGGCTGGAGCTGCCGACCGACGGCCAGGTGGTCATCGGCCGGCGGGACGTGACCTACCTTCCGCCCAGGGACCGAAACCTGTCGATGGTGTTCCAGTCCTACGCGGTGTTTCCCCACCGGCGGGTGCGCGACAACATCGGCTTCGGCCTGCTGATGCGTGGCATGCCCCGCGAGCAGATCCGGCGCAAGGTCGCCTGGGCGGCCGAGCTGCTCGAACTCACCGACTTCCTGGACCGGTACCCCGCACAGCTGTCCGGCGGGCAACGGCAGCGCGTCGCGGTGGCCCGGGCCATCGTGGTCGACGCGGACGTGTTGCTCATGGATGAGCCACTGTCCAATCTGGACGCCCTGCTCCGGCTGGCCTTCCGGGCGGAGCTGAAGAAGCTGGTCGGGGAACTGGGCACCACGACGGTCTACGTGACCCACGACCAGGTCGAGGCGCTGTCCCTCGGCGACCGGGTCGCGGTGATGCGAGACGGCCGGATCGAGCAGGTCGCCTCCGCGCTGAAGGTGTACGACGACCCGGTCAGCGAGTTCGTCGGTGGGTTCATCGGCAGCCCGCCGATGAACTTCCTGACCGGCACCGTGGTCGACGGACACGTCGAGTTCGGCGGCGTGCGGGTACCGGCACCCGCGAGCCTGGCCTCGTTCGCCGGCCGTGAGGTGCGGCTGGGCATCCGGGCCGAGGCGATCGCCCTCGTCGAGGAGGGCGCACCGGACGCGGTACCGGCCGTCGTCCAGGTGTACGAGCCGCTGGGCTCCTCGGTGCTGCTCACCACCGAGCTCGGCGGACAGGTGGTCAAGATCCAGACGCCCGCACGGTTCCGGGCCGAGCCGGGCGACCGGGTGTGGGTACGCCTCGGCGAAGAGCACCAACGCTGGTTCGATCCGCAGACCGCGCTCGCCCTGAGCACCTGAGCGAGCGACATGGTCGACACGGCACGCCAGCGTCTTCCGCGAGCCCAACTCGGCGAGGCCGCGGCGCGCGTCCTGCAGGGCAACGATCGCGGCACCATGACGGTGGCCGCCCCACGGCTGTACCCGCACCAGTGGAGCTGGGACGCCGCGTTCGTGGCGATCGGGCTGACCCACCTGTCCATCCCCCGGGCCTGCCTCGAACTCGACACGCTGCTCGCCGCCCAGTGGCGCACGGGCATGATCCCGCACATCGTGTTCTCCGACACCGCCTCCGACTACCGCCCCGGACCGGAGTGGTGGCGGTGCGCCGAGGTGACCGACGCCGCGCCCCGCCGGCCGGCCACCTCGGGCATCTGCCAGCCGGCCGTACACGCCATCGCGGTCGCCCGGATCCTCGACGTGGCCCGGCGGCGTGGCGGTACCGACCGGGAGGTCGCAGAGTCGTTCCTCCGGCGAAGTTGGCCGGCCCTGTACGCCTGGCACCGGTGGCTGATGACGGCACGCGCCGGGGCGAGCCCGGGGCTCGTCGCCATCGTGCACGGCTGGGAGTCCGGCATGGACAACTCACCGCGCTGGGACGAGCCGTACGCCGCCGTCAAGGTGGGCCCGCTGCCGGCCTACCGCCGGGTCGACCTCAAGCTGGTGGACGACCCGCACGAGCGGCCGGACAACACCGAGTACGACCGGTACCTGTGGCTGGTGGAGGAGCTGCGGCGGCTGCAGTACGACGACGTCGCCATCGCCCGGTCGAGCAGTTTCCGCGTCGGCGACGCGTTCGCCACCGCCGTCCTCGCGATCGCGTGTGAGGTGCTCGCCGAGCTCGTGCCCGCCGCGGAGGGTAGCGATGCGCGGGCCGCCGAGCTGCTCGGCTGGGCCGACCGCCTGCGCCGCGCCGTCGTCGCAAGCACCGACCCCGCCACTGGGATGGCGCGGGACCGGGATCTGCGGACCGGTCGTTGGCTCGGCAGGGAGACCGTCGCCGGCTTCGCCCCACTGCTCTGCGGCGGTCTCGACCGGTCGGCTGAGCAGGCCCTTCTCGCCGAGTTCGACGGGCCACGATGGTCCGGCGCCCCGGGCCAGGTCGCCGCGCTGCCGCCGTCGACGAGTCCGGACGCGCCGGGGTACGACCCGCGCCAGTACTGGCGCGGTCCGATCTGGCCAGCCCTGGTCTGGCTCTTCGGCTGGGCGTTCGAGCGGCGCGGACTGGTCCGGCAGGCCGAACGGATGCGCCAGGAAGGGCTGCGGCTGGTGGCCGACGGCCACTTCGCGGAGTACTACGAGCCACACACCGGCGAGCCACTGGGCAGCGACGCCCAGTCGTGGACGGCGGCGGCCACTCTCGACTGGCTCGCCGGGTCACCGTGAGTTTCTTGGCGTAGGCCTGGCCAGGACCGCGGCTAGACAGACAAGGCTCGCCGCGCGGCGCCGGGTAGCGGCCAGGATCACAGGTCGAGGACGCGCCGTCCCGATCCGGTACCGGTCGCCGATGCCCACCTCGTCGTCCGGCAGCCCGTCGACCGTGAAGTTCTCCCCGAACTGCCCGTACCCGAAGTCGTCCCGACCCAGTTGGCGCTGCCAGTACCGGTACGAGTCGAGCTGGTACACCAGGACCGCCCGCTGCTCGCCACCGTGCCCGGCAAGGTCACCCTGCCCGTCGCCGTCGACGTTGAGCCGCCGCACCGTCCGCGGCCCCTCGACCGGCTCCTTCCACACCCCGGTGTAGACCGTCCTCCCCCGCCACGCCACCTCCCGCGGCAGGCCCACATTCACCGACACCAAGGTCCCCACCGGCCGTCCGACGGTCATGTCCATCCGCCGTGCACGGTCGACCTCTCGGTCCCGCTGATCCGGGGCACCACGTCAGTCCACCAGCAGCCCGTCGCCGAGGCAATACGGCAGGCCAACCACGCGAACGTTCGTCTCGGTGATGGTGGTCGCGTCGGCCAGGAACAGGTAGGTCAGCTTGTCGTCGTCGCTGGCAGCGGCATCCGCGTCGACCAGCGCCTGGACCGTCACGCCGGCGTAGGCGGGAACCCGACCGCGAGGAAGGCCACTCCACCACAGCCCGGAGGTAAGTTCGTTGACGCTCCCCGCCCGCCCGGCGCACACTGGATGGCAGCGCAAATCCCACCGACCAAGGAGAAGTACCCGTGACGTTGTGGCAGGCCCGAGCGACGCAGCGGCCAACGCCGTGCGTCGGCACTGCCGTGTCCGGGCGACCGTTCGACCTGTACGGCAGCGAAGACCACAGCTCGAAGACGGGCCGGTGGCGCAGGTAGCGCGCAGCCAAGACGCGTAGACGCCGCCCACCGGATCCCGGTCAGGGCGGCTCTTCACATGGGGGTGTAGCTCAACCAGGTAGAGCGCTGGTCTCCAAAACCGGTGGTTGCGGGTTCAACTCCTGCCGCCCCTGCGTAGCGAGCCCCGGCAGTTCGCCGGTGGCGATGTGTATTGGCAACTCCACAGTGGATGGCATAGGTAAGCCCGGCCGACGGCGGCACTCCGCCGTGCGGCCGGGTGCTTCGGGAACGACCGGCTCGGTGACCGGACCTGGTTTGGGACCAGGAAACGTGGGGTTCGACTCCCCAGTTCCCGACGTGCGGGCTTGTGGCGCAGTCGGTAGCGCGTCGCCTCGGCAGGGCGACGCGCCTTCCGCGATGGTGAGGCCACCCGGTCGGCGACGGGCGCGGTCCTGAAAACCGTTAGAGCGCAAGCTTCGTGGGTTCAACTCCCACCCTCACCGCCAAGCGCCGTTAGCTCAGCCTGGTCAGAGCAGGGGACTCTTAATCCCAAGGTCGACAGTTCGAATCTGTCACGGCGTACCAGCTTCCTCCGGTAGCTCAGCGGACAGAGCACCCCGGTCCTAACGGGGCGGCCGCGCGTTCGAATCGCGCCCGGAGGACACACCCTCGGTATCTCAACGGACAGAGCAGCGGGCTTCTACCCCGCAGGTTGCCGGTTCGAGTCCGGCCCGAGGGTCGAGGATCAGGGTTCGACTCCCGAGGTCGTTGGTTCGACACCAGCCCGGGGCACTCGCCGCGCGTTCGGCTATGGGTAGGCCGCTGGGCTTTCACCCCGGCAAAGCGGGTTCGAGTCCCGCACGCGCGACCATTCCGATGTCGCCCAACGGCAGGGCCCCTGGCTGTTAACCAGGTGATCGGGGTTCGAATCCCTGCGTCGGAGCCACGCGCCGGGCCCGTGGGATGAGGTCGGCGTATGCCCGTGTAGCTCAGCGGCAAGAGCACCGGTCCCACACACCGGGTATCCCTGGTTCGAGTCCAGGTACGGGCACTGTGACGGAAGCTCAGTTGGTCGAGCGCCGGGTTGTGGCCCCGGAGGTCGCCGGTTCGAGTCCGGTCCGTCACCCCAAGCGCGTCGTGGACGGCGGCACGTCCAGCGGGCTGTAACCCCGCCGCGATCTCGCAGACCTGGGTCGGCACCAGGGGCGCGCACGCTTGCCCGATCGGGCTTCGATGCCATCCGCTGTGGACCCCCGCGGGGGACGCTGGCTGTCCAGCGGCGGTCCGCCCGGTTCGATACCGGGGCGAACACCTCCGGGGTGCGGACACCCACAGTTCACCGTCGATGTAGCACAGTCGTCCGGCCATCCTTGTCGAGGCGACTCCGGATCCGTACGCTTCGATAGTTAAGGAGGCTGCCTGATAGATGTCCCCCGGGGCCGCCTCGGAATGCCAAGTCGCCAAGGAGGCGCCGTGTTTCCACCCCACGCACGATTCCGGCGCCCAAGGGGCATGTTCGCGGTGACGCTACTGCTGGTGGCGGTCGCCGGTACCGGCGCTGTGGCCGCCGCCCCGCCGAGGCCGGCCGCCGCGACGGCCACCGTCACCGCGTCGGCGGCGCCGGGCGAGACGACCGCGATTCCCGGGTTCCTCATTCAGTCGTCGGCCAGTACGAGTGACACCGGCGGCACCATCTCACAGCCCGGCTACGCCACCTCGGGCTGGTTCCCGGTGGCGGCGCGATCCACGGTGTTCGCCGGTCTGCTGCAGAACAACAGGTACCCGGACCCGTTCTTCTCGACGAACATGCGAAACGTCTCGACCACCGACTTCTCGGTGCCGTGGTGGTACCGGGCGGACATCGTCCTGGACAGCCAGACCGACCTGCGCACGTATGTCGACTTCAGCGGCGTGCTGTCCAGGGCCGACGTCTGGGTCAACGGCGTCCAGGTGGCGAACAGCACCCAGGTCGCCGGGGTGTACACCCACCACGAGTTCGACTTGACCTCGATCGTCCATTCGGGTGTGAACAGCGTCGCCATCAAGGTCTTCCCGAACGACCCCAACCGCGACCTGACGATGGGCTGGATCGACTGGGTGCAGACCCCGCCCGACAAGAACATGGGGATCGTCCGCGACGTGCGGGTACGCCGGGCGGGCGCGGTGGCCGTCCGCGATGCCCACGTCCTCACCACGCTGAGCACCCCGGCGCTGGACAGTGCGAGCCTGACGGTCAAGGCGGACGTGCGCAATGACTCGGACACCGCGGTGACGGCGACCGTCGACGGCGCGGTCGCGGGCAGCCCGCTGTCACAGACGGTCAGCCTTGCCGCGCACCAGACGAAGACGCTCACCTTCCCCCAGGTGACCCTGGCCAGCCCGCAGGTCTGGTGGCCGGCCGGCATGGGCGGCCAGCCACTGTACGACCTCGACCTGGTCGCGAGCGTGGCCGGCGTGGCGTCCGACCACGCACACGAACGGTTCGGCATCCGCGACGTCAAGGCACCGCTGGACGCCAGCGGCCACCGGCGGTACGTGATCAACGGGCGGGCGCTGCTCATCCGCGCCGCCGGCTGGTCGCCGGACCTGTTCCTGCGTTGGAACCCGACCTACGTCGACGACAAGCTGCGGTACGTGCTCGACCTGGGCCTCAACACGGTCCGGCTGGAGGGCCACATCGAGCCGGACGAATTCTTCGACCTGACCGACCGGTACGGCATCCTGACCCTGCCGGGTTGGGAGTGCTGCGACAAGTGGGAGGGCAACAACAACGGCAGCGAACCCGGAGACCCGTGGGGCTCGGCGGACTTCGTCATCGCCAAGAACTCGATGAGCGCCGAGGCCAAGCGGCTGCGCGACCACCCGAGCGTCGTCTCGTTCCTGATCGGCAGCGACTTCCAGCCGACCACCACGGTCGAGCAGAACTACGTCGACGCGCTCAACGCCGCCGACTGGCGCAACCCGATCATCGCGGCCGCGTCGGACAAGTCCGGGTCCATCACCGGCCCGTCGGGCATGAAGATGACCGGCCCCTACGACTGGGTGCCGCCGAACTACTGGTACAACAAGCGGGAGGGTGGCGCGTTCGGCTTCAACTCCGAGACCAGCGCGGGACCCGACGTACCCACGCTCGACACGCTGCGGCGGATGATGACCGCCACCGAGCTGGACACCCTGTGGCAGAACTTCGGCGCGACGCAGTACCACCGGTCGCCGTCGAGCACGTTCAACACGCTGAAGATCTTCGACAACGCCCTCGCCGGCCGGTACGGCACGCCGACCAGCCTGGTGGACTACGTCCGCAAGGCGCAGCTCGCCCAGTACGAGAATGTCCGCGCCCAGTTCGAGGCGTACGGCCGTAACTTCGCCGACTCCACCAACCCGGCCAACGGCGTGGTCTACTGGCAGCTCAACAGCGGGTGGACGTCACTGCACTGGCAGCTGTTCGACTACTACCTCGACCAGAACGGGGCCTACTACGGGGCGAAGAAGGCCAACGAACCGCTGCACGTGCAGTACGCCTACCACAACCGCTCGGTGGCGGTGATCAACTCCACGCGCGCGTCAGCGTCCAACCTGACCGTGAAGGTGAACCTGTACAACCCTGACGGCACCGAGAAGTTCGCGCAGACGGTCACCGGTGTCACCGTCGGCGGGGAGGGCGGCCGGACGACGGTGCTGACCGTACCGTCGCCGATCAGCGGCCTGGCCACCACGTACCTGGCGAAGCTGGTCCTGACCGACTCGACCGGCCACGAGGTCAGCCGCAACGTGTACTGGCTGTCCACGGCGGCAGACGTCATCGACTACGCCAACAACCAGTGGTACTACGCGCCGACCACCAGCTACGCCGACCTCAAGGGGCTGTCCGGCATGGCGCAGGCGCCGGTGGCGGCGAGCGCCACCACGACCGAGGCCGACGGCACCACGACCACCACGGTCACCCTGCGCAACACCTCCACCGCCAAGACCCCGGCGTTCTACGTCGACGCCCACGTGCTCGGGGCGGGCGGCAAGCCCGTCCTGCCGATCAGGTGGGACGACAACGAGGTGAGCCTGTGGCCGGGCGAGTCGGTGACCCTGACCGGCAGTTACCGGACCGCCGATCTGGCCGGCGCCACGCCGTCGGTGCGGATCTCCGGCTGGAACGTCGCGACCCAGACGATCCCGGCGGGTGGCGGGGGCGGCGACACCCAGGCGCCGACCGTACCGGGCAACCTGCACACCACCTCGGTCACCGCGACGGCCGTGGCCCTGGCATGGGACGCGTCGACCGACAACGTCGGAGTCACCGGCTACGAGGTGTCCCGCAACGGCACCCCGATCGCGACGGTCACCGGCACCAGCGTCACTGACAACGGTGTGGCCGCCGGGACCACCTACATGTACAGCGTGAAGGCGCACGACGCGGCGGGCAACGCGTCGGACCCGGCGACCCTGTCGGTGACCACACCGGCGCTGGCCAACCGGTACGAGGCGGAGAACGCCACCATCTCGCAGGGCGTAGTGGAGGCCAACCACCTCGGCTTCTCTGGTACCGGCTTCGTCAACTACGACAACGTGATCGGCTCGTACGTGCAGTGGACCGTCAACGCCGCCTCCGCCGGCACCGCCAAACTGACCTTCCGCTACTCCAACGGCACCACCACCAACCGGCCCATGGACATCACCCTCAACGGCGGGCTCGTCTCCGACGAACTGGCGGTCGACCCGCAGGCGCCACCACCGCCGGTCGTCCGGTACGAGGCGGAGAACGCCACCATCTCGCAGGGCGTGGTGGAGGCCAACCACCTCGGCTTCTCTGGTACCGGCTTCGTCAACTACGACAACGTGGCCGGCTCGTACGTGCAGTGGACCGTCAACGCCGCCTCCGCCGGCACCGCCAAACTGACCTTCCGCTACTCCAACGGCACCACCACCAACCGGCCCATGGACATCACCCTCAACGGCGGGCTCGTCTCCGACGAACTGGCGCACCGCCAACGGCGGACCTAACCTCGACTACCTCGAAGCCTCCTGACCTACGGCCCGGCGTCTCCAGTCAGCCGGTTGATCGGAACCGTCTACTACTCGGTGGTCGAGACACGCGCAACCCCAGCCGGTCCTGAGACGCCCCGGCGACTTTCCTACGCCGATACGGCGGTCACGAGCCGGTGGGCCAGGACACCTGGGTCGAGTGGTAGTAGTTGATGCCCATGACGTGCCAGCGCGGGCCCTGGGCGCCCAGCCGTGCCGTGAACGCGGTGAAGTCGTGGGTACTCGTCGGTGACCAGCCGAGTTCGGCGATCGCGGGCAGCCGGGGGAAGGCCATGTACTCGATGTCGGCGATCGTTTCGATGGTCTCGGTCCACAGTGGAGCCTCGACGCCCCGGACCGAGGAGGCGCTGACTCCGGTCAGGTACGCGCCGGGGTCCCAGCCGTAGGCGGTGTCGACGTCGATGTAGCCGGCCCAGCGCTGGCCCAGCCGGGTGCGCGCGTTGTACTTCATGTCGAGGTACGCGTGGTTGGCCGGCGACATGATGAGCTGCGTACCTTGTGCCGCGGCCGCGCTGACCGCGGTGTTGGACGTGGTGGTGCCCCAGTACTGCGCGATGGTCGACGGCAGCGGGGTGCCGTTGACGACGTCGTGCCACCCGATGACGGTCTTGCCGTGCGCGGCGACGATCTGCTGGGCGCGGTTGATGAAGTAGGCGTAGTCGGCGGCGGTGGTGGAGTTGGCCTCGTCACCGCCGATGTGTACGTAGGGACCGGGGGTCAGCGCCGCGAGCTCCGCGATGACCTGGTCGATGAACGTGTAGGTGATCTCCTTGGATACGCACAGCGAGCTGAAGCCGACCTTGGTGCCGGTGTAGAGCCTCGGCGCGGTTCCGTCGCAGTTGAGCTCGGCGTAGGAGGCCAGGGCGGCGTTGGTGTGCCCGGGCATGTCGATCTCCGGTACCACCGTGATGTAGTGGGCGGCGGCGTAGGCGATGATCTGCCGGTAGTCGTCCTGGGTGTAGTAGCCGCCCGGGCCACCGCCCACAGCCGTGCTGCCGCCGTAGAGGGCGAGGTTGGGCCAGCTGTTGATGACGATGCGCCACCCCTGGTCGTCCGACAGGTGCAGGTGCAGGTAGTTCACCTTGTACAGGGCGATCTCGTCGATGTACCGCTGGACCGTGGCGACGGGGAAGAAGTGCCGGGCCACGTCGAGCATCGCTCCTCGGTGGGGGAAGCGCGGGTAGTCCACGACGTGTCCGCCGGTCACCGGCCAGGGGCCGGGCTGGACGGTGCCGGCGTCGGCGGCCGGTGGCAGCAGTTGGCGCAGCGTCTGCACGCCGGCGAACAGCCCCGCCGGCTGGTTGGCCCGGATCGCGATGGCGGACCCGGTGACGTCGAGCTGGTAGCCCTCGGTACCGACGGCGGCCGGCGCACCGGACAGCAGCAGCGCGATCCCGTCGGTCGGCGTGGAACTCGTGGCATCGGAGACCGGCAGCGGGAAGCCGGTCGAGCGGCGCAGCGCCGCGGCGAACTGACCGCCGATCGCGGCCGCCTCGGTGGAGCCGGGCTCCGTGTAGACATTCGTGGCCGTCGTGATGTCGTAGCTGACACCGGTACTGGCGACCGCGCTGACCGGTGCCGGTACCACCGAGGTGAGCGGCACCGGTGAGCCGGCGGCGTGGGCCGGCACGGCCAGGGAGACCGAGCTCACGACCGTGGCCGCGGCGACGACGAACAACGCGAGAGCGGGCGCTGACCGGCGCCGGGTGGTGCGAACAGTCATGGTGTCCTCCGGCCGTGGTCCGGCCTGCGGGGACGCGCCCGCGGGCCGACGATGGCGAACCTCATCGGTGCCTTGGTCAGGAAGGATACTTAACAGATGCCGGCGGCGCATCGGCCCTGCGGTCGGAGTCAGCGGTGTCGGCGCAACTGGGCCGTGATCGACGGGTCGGTGATCCGGGCGTCGTCGGCGAGCAGGAACGCCTTGCTGAGGATCAGCGCGAGCCGGTCGTCCTCGAAGGGCAGGAAGACCGGCTGATGTCGTCCGCGCGGGGACGGCACGATGCACAGGTACGCATTTCCCGGCTCCATCAAGATGTTTGCGCTGCCCAGGTGGATCTTGTAAGTGTTCAGCTGCCCCCGCACGACGAGATAGCGCTCGGTCAGCGTGCACCGATCGGCGATCTTCGTCCGCGGGATGATCCGCTCCAGCGCGCTCCGCCGGACCTGTGCCGTCGCCGTCAGCTCGGCGCGGCCCGCCTCCTGCCAGTAATCGACGTAGCGGTCGTCCTCGCGGTCCATCCAATGGGGATCGGCGGCGATCGAGGTCACGGAGACGAACAGGTCCACGTCCCGCATGCCCTCGCAAAGGACGATGGCCGGGACGTCGGCCAGCCGCGCCGTTCGCCAGGCCCCGCCGGCCCGCCGGTCGAACCACACCCGGTCGGTGCTGGCGCACTGGACGCCGTCGGGTTGGTGGTCGCGGTAGTGCTGACGGAACCCGATCCGCCACGCCCCGGCGGCGAGAACCCGGTACGCGTCATCCGTTTGCCCGCTGTCCCATGGGCCGAGCATCGAACAGCCCCAGCCCCGGGCCTTCATCAGCGCGTACAACTGACGGTAGTGCACGATGTGGGCCGCGAACCGGTTGGAGTAGGTACCGGTCTCCACCTCGGCCGGCGTCAGCAGGTACACCTCCCGGAACGCCTGTTTGAACGGTTGCCGCAGCTCGCGATCGGTGAGCAGGTCGCGCCAGGCCCGGATCTCCTCGGCCGACGTGGCGAGCGGGTGCCATAGCCGGATCTCGGCGTCCGGCTCCGGCTCGGCCAGCACCGTGCCGGTCAGATCCGCAAGACCGTCGCGGGTGGGGAGGACCGCCCGCCACCGGCCGGCCGGGCCCGGCAGCTCCCAGATCAGGCGCCGCACCACGCTTCCCCCGAGACCGTCCGCCGCCAGCTCATCACGCCAGCGTCGGTAGGGCAGCGTGGTGCCGGCGGTGAACCCGGCTTCCAACGACCGGGCGAGCGTGGCGAGGTGTTCGCGGGCCTGCTTGACCAAGCCGCGCAGCTCCTTCATCGTGTCGGCGTGGTCGCGCCGTACGGATGCCGGGACGGTCGCCGACGCCTTGCCGTCCGCCCACCGCCAGGCCAGGTCGACGTCATGGGACAGGGCGATGACCGCCTCGTACCCGCCCACGGTGACGGTGCGGACGCCATCGGGGCCGAACCCGAGATCGGGAAGCCGGAAGGCCACGTCGGGCTGGTCCCCCAGGGCCCGTTCGATCCGCTTGAGGTTGCGGTCGAGCTGTTTGTGTACGCCCTTGTGCCGGGCCGCGGCGCGCGCGGCACGCAGCGCGGCCAGCGCCTGCGGGGCGGGGAAGTCCTCGACGGCGCGGGCTACCTCGTACAGCAGCGCCTGGGAGGGGAGCGTCTTGGCGGCGGTCGGCGCCACGGCGACACCCAGCAGGAGCGGTCGCAGCAGGTCCATCAGCCAGGGCTCGTCCCGGAGCAGGGCGACCCGCACCGCCCGGCCCAGCGCCCCCACCTCGTCCCTCCCGAATGCCGCGTCCGCTCCATAGGCGATCCTGCCGGACTGGATGTCGGCGACTCGGGCGTGAGCCGCCTCGAGAGCCCGGCGGGCGAACGAGGCATACGCCGGCATGGCCGCCAGTCGTTGCCACGCGTCGGGCAACATTGGCGGCGAGTGGTACGAGCGGTCGCCACAGACCTCCGCGACCAACGCCTGGGCGGTGGGGCCGAGGCCGGACAACACCCCGACCTCGTCCCTGGCGATCGGCTGGAGCGACCACCTGAACAGCCTGGTCTCGATGGCCCCGGTCAACCCGCCGCCAAGCCCCGCCAGGGCCAGGAGCGCATACGGCTGATCATGCCGGCCCCGGTCGACGAGTAACTTGACCAGCTTCCCGGCGGATCGCGCCGCCTCCTCCGGCCACGGTCCCGCGCAGCGAAGCAACGCGTTGACGGCCAGCACCGGCGTCCCGCCGTACCCCAGCTCCGCCAGCTCGTGGACGAGGGCGGACAGCATGGCGGCACACGATTCCGGCGTGAACGCCGGCTGCCGTAGGCGAACCGCCTCCTCGACGCCCATCTTCACCAGGTAGGCCGGATGCTGCCCGGGCAGGCGACGGGCGGCGGGCAACAGTACGCCGAGCTCCCGGTCGCTGAGCCGGGATTCATCGACCGTCTGACGGGCGATCGGGTCGTCCTCGGCCGCCCCGGGAACGGTCAGCACCCGCAGCAGGCTGGCCGCGTACGTCGACAAGGCCACGTCGGGGACCGCCGCGGGCATCAACCACCGACCAGGGGAACGAGCCGGAGAAACGTGATCTCGGCGCCCGTCCGGAGGTCGACCTGCGCGTCGAGGTCCTCGACCTGCCGGTCGTCGACGAAGACGAAACCGTTGCGGCGGAAGGCCGCCACGGCGCGTTCATACTGGCGGTTCGGATCCACCCGGCGATGCTCGTCGGTGCGGGGGCCATTAAGCTCCCGCTCGGTCTCCGTCGGCTGCACCAGTCCCCGGAACTCCCCCGAACGCCGGGCGTTGTGCTCCGCGACCTCCTGGAACACGCGGCGACGGATGACCTCGCGTAGCGGCAGCCGCTCTTCGAAGATCTCCAGATGCCACACATCGTGCTCGCGACCCGCGGTCGTCTCGTCGACGATGCCCACCATGACCATGGCGGGTCATTCTAGGGTTCGACGCCACAACCCGCAGACCGCCGGGTGACCTGCGGTCCGGCTTGTCGCCATTCAGATCTCCCTGTTGTGCTGGCCGAGGGCGGGTGGTGGCCGGCGGTAGCTCACCGGGGTGTCCGACAGGTGCAGCGGGCTCGCGACGCTGCGGACCGGGCCCTGGAACACCGCCGGTTCCAGGCCCAGGCTATCGGCGAGCGCGAACGCCTCGTCGATGTCGTTGACCGCCCCGCACGGCACGCCCGCGGCGGACAGGGTGGCGATCCAATGGGCGGCCGGCCGCGTGCCCAGGATCTCTTCCAGCGCCGAGATGAGTGCGCCGCGGTGGCGTACCCGGGATGGGTTGTCCGCGAAACGGGGATCGGCCGGCAGCCGCGCGACTGCCTCGCCCCCGACGGCGGTCAGCGCCTGGCACAGGTGGCCGAACTGGCCGTCGTTGCCGACCGCGATCGCGATCGGCCGGTCGGCGGTGCCGAGCGTCTCGTAGGGCGCGATACTCGGGTGCCGGTTACCGAGCCGCCCGGGTACCACGCCACCGTTGAGGTATGCCGACGCCTGGTTGACCAGACCCGCCAGGAGACTGCTCAGCAGGTCGACGTCGACGCGCTGGCCGCGGCCGGTGCGTTCGCGGGCGTAGAGCGTGGCGAGGACACCGGCGGCGAGGTTCTGCCCGGCGAGGACGTCGACCAGCGCCACGCCCACCTTGGTGGCCGCGCCGTCCGGCTGTCCGGTGATGGACATGAGCCCACCGACCGCCTGGATGAGAAAGTCATAGCCGGGCAGCTTCGCACCGGCGCCGCGGCCGAAGCCGGTGATGCTGGCGTAGACCAGGCGCGGGTTCTCTTCGACGAGCTCGTCGTAGCCGAGGCCGAACCGCTCCATCGTGCCCGGCGGGAAGTTCTCGACGAGCACGTCGGCACGTAGTGCCAGGGCGCGGGCGGTCGTCCGACCGTCCGGTGTGGACAGATCGAGGGTCACGCCGCGCTTGTTGCGGTTGACGGCCAGGTAGTAGGTGGAGCTGCCGTCGGGTGCGTACGGCGGCGCCCAGGAGCGGGTCTCGTCACCAGTGCCGGGTCGCTCCACCTTGACCACGTCCGCGCCGAGGTCCCCCAGCGTCATGGTGGCCAGCGGGCCGGCCAGCACCCGGGAGAAGTCGGCGACGAGGATCCCGTGCAGCGGACCGGGCCTTTCCTGCGCGTCACTCATGCGTGTTTCCTGACCTGCTGCGCCTGCCGGAGGGCTTGGATGTGATCACATTATGGCCAACGTCGAGTGGCGGAGGTCCGGTGCCACGGCGCGGCGTACCGGCGGGGCATACCCGCGGCCCGGTTGCGATCTAGGTCGGACTGCGCTGGCATTAGATGGTCACGTTTTCCGCACCGGTTGTGGGCGGGCCGCTGAGCCACCGCGGGCGCTGAGCCACCGAGGGAGGCCGTTGCGATGCGGCAGACCATAACGTTGGGCCGGGTGGCCGGCATCCGACTGGGACTCAACGGCGGCGCGGTGGTGATTGTCGTGCTGCTCGCGGCGGGGCTGGCGTTCGGGCGGCTGCCCGCGGTCCACCCCGGGCAGAGCCCCGTGGTCTACCTCACCGCAGGACTCGTCGCGGCGGTGCTGTTCCTGGCCTCGATCCTGGCGCATGAGCTGGCCCACGCGCTGGTCGCGCGGGCCAACGGAGTCGAGGTCGAAGCGATCACGCTGTGGCTCCTCGGCGGGGTGGCCGAACTGCGTAACGAACCGAAGACGCCGGGGGCCGAGTTCGCCATCGCCGTCGTCGGGCCGGTGACGAGCGGGGTGGTGGGCGGCCTTTTCGGGGCTGTGGCATTCGGGCTGTCCTCGGCCGAGGCCGGCGGGATCGCCGTCGCGGTAGCGTCCTACCTCGCGGTCACGAACGTCGCGCTGGCCGTGTTCAACCTGGTACCCGCGGCTCCTCTCGACGGTGGCCGGGTGCTGCGGGCCGCGGTGTGGCGGTGGACCGGCGACCGGGCGCGGGCGGCGATCGCCGCGGCGCGGGCGGGCCGGATCTTCGGGCTCGTGCTCATCGGCGGAGGCGTGGCCCAGGCGCTGCTCCTGCGTAGCGGGCTGGGCGGTCTGTGGTGGGTGCTGCTGGGCTGGTTCCTGGTCCAGGCTGCCGCCGCCGAGGAGGAGCGGGCCAGGCTCGGCCGCAAGCTGCACGGGGTGACGGTGGCCGAGGTCATGACCGCACGGCCGGTCGTGGCCGATCCGGACCTGCCGGTGGCCGGCTTTATCGACCGGGTTGCCCTGGCCGACCCGTACTCCACCTATCCGCTGGTCGACCGGCACGGCCGCCTCACCGGCCTGGTCACGCTCAACCGGATCAGGGCGGTACCTCCGCAGCAGCGCGCGACCCGGCGGCTGGCCGACATCGCCTGCCCGCCGGACCAGGTACCGGTGGCCAGACCCGAAGAACCCCTCGTCGACCTGCTGCCCCGGCTCCACGGCTGCGTCGACGGGCGCGCCGTCGTGGTGGACGACGCCGGACGCGTCGTCGGCCTGGTGTCCCCACGCGACATCAGCAACGCCATGGCACTCGCCGACCTGCGCGCCGCGCAGCCGTACCCACTGCTCGGCGCCGACCTCAACGCCGGGCCAACGGGCCGGGCAGGTACCTGACCGCCGGGCGTTGGCTCCCACACAACCTTGTCGTACCGCCCCGGCGACTCAGGCATCGGCCGATACAGGGCGCGGCTGCGCGAGTGTCACGAGGGCGACCGAGGCCACCGCGAAGACAGCGAGGATGACGCCGGCCGTGGGCAGGGCGGCAACGGTACCAAGCAGGGCTACGCCGAGCGCGGAGCCGGCCTGCCGGCCCGCGTTGAACGCGCCCTGCCCGGTCGCCGCTAGCTGCGGGGGCGCCGCGCTCGCCATGTCGGCCGTCGCCGCCGGAATGGCGAGCGTACTGCCGAGGACCAGGAACACCTGGGCACCGAGCACCCAGCCCAGTGAATGCGATCCGGCGAAAGCGAGCAGGACCCCGGACACCACGTCGGCGGCAAGCCCGACCAGGATCACCGGCCGGGCACCTATGCGTGCCACCAACCGGCCGGCGACCAACGGCAGGACGCACATCGGCAGGGTCATCGGCAGGAACGCGGCGCCGGCCTGGACCGGGCCGAGGTGCCGGGTGTCCTGCAGCCACAGGGTCAACGCGAAGAACACCCCGTAGAAGACCATGCTCGCCACGGCACCGGCGACGAGGTCCGCCCGTACCCGCGGCAGGCGCAGCAGGGCCGGCGGAAGTACCGGACCCGGGGCGCGCCGCTCCACCGCCACGAGTGCAACGACCGCGCACGCCGCGAGGGCGAGGGCGACAACCGGTCCCGGCCGGGCCCAGCCGCCGGTACCCCCGTCGATCAGCCCGAACGACAACGCGCCCAGCGCGATCACGGACAGCACGAGCCCAGCCCCGTCGATCGGCTTGCCGGCGGTGCCCGGGCGGTGCCCGCTCAGCCGGTGCGAGAAGAGCAGCGCCAGCAGCGCAATCGGCGGGTTGACCAGGAACACCAGGCGCCATCCCCCGGCCGCGACGAGCCCGCCGCCGATGATCGGTCCGGTGACCAGACCGATGCTGGTAACCGCCGCCCAGGCACCGACCATCCGGGACCGCTGCGCCCGGTCCGGGTACAGCGCGGCGAGCAGGGCCAGGGAGGCGGGCACCAGTCCCGCCGCAGCCGCCCCGAGCAGTGCCCGCCCAGCGATGAGCAGACCGATGGTCGGTGCCGCCGCGCACAGCAGCGAGACGACCAGGAAGCCGGCGAGCGCGGCTCGGTACACGCGGCGGGGGCCGAACCGGTCGGCGATGGAGCCGGAGGCGAGCAGGAGCCCCGCGAAGACCACCGTGTACGCGTTGACCGTCCAAGGCAGTGCGGCGCCGGACGCGTGCAGGTCGCGGTGCAGATCGGGCAGGGCGACGGTGAGCACCGACGCGTCGAGCAGGACCAGGAAGTTACCCGCGGCGACGCCGAGGAACGGGCCGGCGGTACCTGGCCGGGCCGGCGCGGGTGCGGTGGCCGAGACGTCGATGGCATTGGCTGTACCGGTCATGTGCCCCAGGCTCGGGCTGGCTGGTCCATCTGACCAGGCCGCCTCTCCGATGCCCCCATCGGAGAATCCGATGGCAGAATGGCCGGGTGGATTCCCGGCGCCTCCTGGCTTTCGTCACGGTGGTCGAGCTCGGCGGCATCTCGGCCGCGGCGGAGAGGCTCGGCTACGCGCAGTCGAGCCTGAGCGCGCAGCTGCGTAGTCTCGAGGCGGAGCTCGGTGCGGAGTTGGTCAGCCGCAGCAACTCCGGCGTCAGCCCGACCGACGCCGGCCGGCGCCTGCTGCCGTACGCGCATGAAGCCCTCACCCTGCACGAACGGATGCGGCGCGCGGTCGCCGACGCCCGGCCGAGGCTGCGTGTCGGCGCCCTGGAGACGCTCGCGGACGAATGGCTGCCCGACATCCTGGCCGCCTACCAGCGGGGAGCCGCCGGCCCGGGCAGCGTCGCCGAGGTCACCCTCGCGGTCGCCAACCGGGAGCGGCTGCGCGCCGACCTGGCCTCCGGCGCACTCGACCTGGTGTTCCTGTTCGACAACGGCGGCCCGAACGCCGGCCCCCACGCGACGGTCGCGGGTGACCAGGTGGTCCTGGTGGCCGGCCCGGAGCATCCCCTCGCCCGCACCGGTGTGGTGGCGCCGGACGAGCTGCTGGACACCGAGTTCCTCATCGCCGAGCCCGGCTGCACCACGCAGATGCTGGTCGACCGGTTCGGCCGCGACCTGACCCACCGCACCCCGATCAGCATGGTCACCGGTTCGCTGGCCGCGCTGTGCCGGCTGGCGGCGCACGGGCGGGGGGTGGCACTGCTGCCCGCGCTGACCGCGCACCGCTATCTGGAGGCCGGCGAGTTGGTGGAGATCGAGGTGACCGGTGGCCTGCCGATGGTGAGCATCCAGGCGCGGTGGCGCGACCGCGCGGGTGGGGCGGATTCGGCGGTACCCGCGCTGCTGCGCCTGGCCGGCCGGCACCATCCGCCCCGCGGCCAGGTGCCGCCCGAGCCGCTCGGCCGGCAGGCAAGCTGACCGAGGGCAGGGCGGGTCGCGCCTTGCCCGGCGACCGACAGTCCACAGTGGACCAGCGGGCCTGCGCTGGCTGAGGTTCCCGCTGCGGATGCGACGTCACCCAGATCCTCGGCGGCATCACCAGGTCCACGTTCCACAATGGCGGTCGGCTGCGGTTCGGCGTCTGGCGGCCGGGTCGCCCATGGATCAGTACACGGTTACGCCGTACGCGTTGGCCGCTTCGGGGACGGGCTGGTAGAAGGTCGTGCCACCGGTCTTGCAGTCGCCGCTGCCGCCGGAGGTGATGCCCAGCGCCTTGGAGCCGTCGTAGAGCGGACCGCCCGAGTCGCCGGGCTCGGCGCACACGTTGGTCTGGATCATGCCACTCACGACGCCGCCGCCCCTGCCGACGTAGCGGACCTTGACGTTGAGGGCGGTGACGGTCCCACTGTGAGTGCCGGTGGTTGAACCGGTGCGCTTGACCGGCTCCCCGACGTAGGCGTCCGCGGCGGCATACCCGCCGGGGTGGGTGAGCGAGGTGTTGTCGTAGCGGACCAGCGCATAGTCGTTGCCTGGGAAGCTGGAGGCGATGGTCGGGCCGATGAGCGTGGTGTGGCTGGCGTTGGTGTACCAGGTGTCGGCGAGGTTGCCGCAGTGCCCGGCGGTGAGGAAGTAGTAGGTGGCGCCGCTGACGACGTTGAAGCCGAGCGAGCAACGGTAACCGCCGCCGTAGATGGCGTCACCGCCGGACAGCAGCGGGGCGAACACACCGGCTGCGCGCTGGACCCCGACGGCACCGGCGTTGCCGCCCGCACCCTGCCTGATCTTCGCGATCTCGGTGCCGGAGACGGTGCTGTCGGCGGTGACGACCACGCGGTGCGACGCGTCGTCCACGTACCAGGCGATGCCCTCGACGCCCGACTGCTGCACCGCGTTGCTCACCGCGGAGAGCTGGCTGGAGCTGTACTCCTGAGGGGATGCCGCCGCCGACGTGGACAGGGCGAACGTGCCGACGACCATACCGGCGGCTGCGGCGAGCAGCCGGGCGGCCCGGCCGCGGGAAGACGGGTGCTTGATCCTCATTGTCCCCTCCTCAGGAATAGGACCAGATGGGTGGGGTCCCGTGAGTTGTCGCCCGAGGACGACCGTCGTCGTTCGACGTGTCCTCGCGACAGGAACTGGTTCCCATCAGTATCTGAGGAGGTCGATGCGCCCAGCAAGAGGATCCGCTTGGGCTGTCGGTACCGAATGGACGGCGGGCAGCACCACCTGAGCGGCGTGGGCGCGGTGCTCGTATCCTCGTTTACCGACCGTGTACCGCACTTTCGGGGGTTGTCGTGAGCAGCCGGGTGGAGACGCTGGAGTTTCAGGCCGAGGCGCGGCAGCTGCTGCGCCTGATGGTCCATTCGATCTACACCAACAAGGACATCTTCCTGCGGGAGCTGATCTCCAACAGCTCGGACGCGCTGGACCGGCTGCGGCTGGAGTCGCTGCTGGACAAGGACCTGCAGGCCGACACGAGCGATCTGCACATCGACATCGAGGTGGACACGCGGGCGCGCACGCTGACCGTGCGGGACAACGGCATCGGCATGTCCCGCGACGAGGTGGTGGCCTTGATCGGTACGATCGCCAAGTCGGGGACGGCGGAGTTGCTAAGGCGGATCCGGGAGTCGAAGAGCGCGGCGGCGTCGCAGGATCTCATCGGGCAGTTCGGCGTCGGCTTCTACGCCACGTTCATGGTCGCCGACAAGGTGACGTTGCGGACCCGGCGGGCGGGCCAGCGCGAGGGCACCCGGTGGGAGTCCACCGGGGAGGGCACGTACAGCGTCGAAACCGTCGACGACGTGCCGCAGGGCACCGAGGTGACGCTGCATCTCAAGCCGGTGGACAGCGAGGACGGGCTGTTCGACTACACGGACGTGGGGAAGATCCGGGAGATCGTCAAACGCTACTCGGACTTCATCGCCTGGCCGATCCGGATGGCGGTGGAGCGGACCGCCGAGTCCACGGACGAGGTCGACGCCACCACCCCGGAGATGCGGACGCTCAACTCGATGAAGGCGCTGTGGGCGCGCCCGCGCAGCGAGGTCTCCGACGAGGAGTACCGCGAGTTCTACCGGCACGTCGGCCACGACTGGACCGATCCCCTCGAGATCATCCACATGAAGGGTGAGGGGACCTTCGAGTACGAGGCGCTGCTGTTCATCCCGTCCCACGCGCCGCTGGACCTGTTCCTGAGCGAGGGCCGGCGCGGGGTCCAGCTGTACGTCAAGCGGGTGTTCATCATGGACAACTGCGACGCGCTGATGCCCGGCTACCTGCGCTTCATCCGGAGTGTGGTGGACGCCCACGACCTGTCGCTGAACATCTCGCGGGAGATCCTGCAGCACGACCGGCGGATCCAGGTGGTACGGCGGCGGCTGGTCCGCAAGGTGCTCGCGACGGTCAAGGACCTGATGACCGACGACGCGGAGAAGTACCGGACGTTCTGGAGCCAATTCGGCCGCGCCGTGAAGGAGGGGCTGCTGGAGGACCCCGACAACCGCGACACCATCCTGGAGATCGTCTCAGTCGCCTCGACCCACGAACCGCAGCGGTTGACGACGTTGCGCGACTACGTGGCCCGGATGAAGGACGGACAGAGCGACATCTACTACATGACCGGCGAGTCGCGGTCGACGGTGGAGAACTCACCACACCTGGAGGCGTTCCGGGCCAAGGGCTACGAGGTGCTCGTGCTCACCGACCCCGTCGACGAGCTGTGGCCGGAACGGATCGGCCAGTTCGACGGCAGACCGCTGCGGTCGGTCGCCATGGGCCAGATCGACCTGGACACGGAAGCGGACAAGAACAGCACCCAGACCGAGCGGGACCAGCAAGGCCAGGACTTCGCCGGGCTGCTGACCTGGCTCGGCGCCACCCTGCAGGAGGAGGTCAAGCAGGTGCGGCTGTCGTCGCGACTGACCACCTCCCCCGCGTGCCTCGTCGGCGACGACCACGGCCTCACGCCCACTCTGGAGAAGCTGTACCGGGCCACCGGCCAGGACCTACCGCCGGTCAGGCGCATCCTGGAACTCAACCCGACGCACCCGCTGGTGACCCGGCTACGCGAGGCTCACGAGCGCGGCGACGACCAGGACCTGCTGGCCGAGACGGCGCATCTGCTCTACGGCATGGCCCTGCTCGCCGAGGGCGGCGAGCTCAAGGACCCGTCCCGCTTCGCCCGGATGCTCGCCGACCGCCTGACCCACACGCTCTGACCGGCCGGTCCTGGCGTCCGGTGCCTCGGGCGCCCGGCGACATGCGTCGGGGGTGGTTCCGGGTCGGGCCGGTCGCCTAGCCTCGGGGTCGTGACCGTCCACGAGCTTTCCCGCCTCGACGCGCGCCGTATTGCCGTGCGCGCCCAGCTGTTGGACAGCGCGCGGCCGACCGAGCTGCTCGACGTGGTGCGCCACCTGACGCTGCTCCAGATCGACCCGACCGCCGCCATCGCGCCGAATGCCGATCTCGTAGCGTGGAGCCGGCTTGGGTCGTCGTACTCGCCAGCCGAGTTGGACGCCGCACTTGAGAACCGGACACTGCTCGAACTCCTGGCGATGATCCGGCCCAGCGAGGACCTGGCACTCTACCGCGCGGAGATGGCCGAGTGGCCCGGACGCGGGAAGCTGCGCGACTGGCAGGTGTACCGCCGCGACTGGGTACGGGCCAACGACGCGTGTCGTCGGGACATCCTCGACCGGCTTGGTTCCCTGGGGCCACTGACGTCGCGGGATCTTCCGGACACCTGCACGGTGCCGTGGGGGTCGACCGGGTGGACCAATAACCGCAACGTCACGCAACTGCTGGACTTCATGACGCTGCGGGGCGAGGTCGCGATCGCGGGGCGGAAGGGGCGCGAGCGGCTGTGGGACCTGGCCACGCGGGTCTACCCCGATGACCCGGTGGTCCCCGGGGACGAGGCGCTACGCATCCGCAACGAGCGGCGGCTGCGCGCTCTGGGCATCGCCCGTGCCCGGGGACCGAAATACCCGGGCGAGCCGGCGGACGTGCGCGAGGCCGGCGAGCCGGCCGTGGTCGAGGGTGTCAAGGGCGAGTGGCGCGTCGATCCGTCCTTCTTGGGCCAACCGTTCTCGGGGCGCGCGGCGTTGTTGTCACCCTTCGACCGGCTGATCCACGAGCGCAGGCGCGCAATCGAGCTCTTTGCGTTCGACTACCAGCTGGAGATGTACAAGCCCGCTGACAAGCGCCGCTGGGGGTACTTCGCGCTACCCATCCTGTACGGCGACCGGCTGGTGGGCAAGCTCGACGCCACCGCCGACCGCAAGGCCGGGGTGTTCCGGGTCAACGCGATCCACCAGGACGTGGCCTTTGACAAGATCATGACGGCCGCGGTGGACCGCGAGATCAAGGATCTGGCGCACTGGCTCGAGCTGGACCTCACGCTGCCCGGTTGAATGAGCACTGGTGGTGCTTGACTAGGGGCGGGCTCGTTCGAAGTACGCCACGCACTCGCCCTGGGAGGAGAACGGCGGCTGCTGGAAGCCGCGCCAGCCGCCGTCCATGCAGTCGCGCTTGTCCTCCTGCACGGTGTACGTGCGCAGGTTCGGATCGCTGGCGATCTGCGCATCGGTGTACTTGATGGTGTCCCAGCCTTTCTGCGAGTACAGCCTGGTCTGGTCGGCGTAGTACGGCGAGTTCGGGTTGGTCGACTGTGAGTAGG
>WNGB01001889.1_pt1 | contig 34164 bp, 35 predicted proteins | sample 5400681 | NCBI WGS metagenome assembly WNGB01 (sample SAMN13153367, study PRJNA577476) | soil metagenome | isolation source: 115 cm soil or saprolite under grassland replicate 2 | place: USA:California | collected 2016-06-15
CCGTCTTGATCACTTCGCGCGCCCGGGTGCCGCCGTCGGCGAGCAGGTCGATGGCCATGGAGGCCAGCGCCTTGGCGGGCTGGATGTATCCGAGCTGCTCGTCCACGATCCTGAACTCCGCGGAATGCCCCGCGCCGGTGGCCCCGCCCATGTAGGCAGCTCGTCCGTGCTCGGCCCAGAGGTGGGCATCGTCGCAGGCTACTTCAGGGCGGGGATCGGCCGAATGCATCCCCGGTACTCGTGAACGTGATCGATCAGGGTCCCCGCACACCCTTCGGTCTGCTTCACGCACATGGCCATCTCCTCGACGTGGGAGAACATCGTCGCGCGCGGGGACGGTGTCCTGACCCCGCGCGCGCCACATCATAGAGAGCCCTCGGCTGATCGGCAACCGTGGGCCGTGAATTCGCTACGAGCGATCGTGCAGGGCAGATGGCTCTTCGCTGCCACCATCGCCTTCACCTTCGCCTCCGCCCCTCTGCTTCCACCGCGCCGCGCGAAGCGACTTGAGCTTCTCCCGCTGATCGGGCGTGAGCTGCGCCTTGGCCGCCTCGTTCGTCCGAATGCGGGCGATGGCGCCGTCGGCCTTGAGCCGCTCGATATCGCGGATCCTGGCTTCCACCTTCGCCATGTCAACGGGCTCGGCCCTCAGCAGGCCGAAGAGATCGAGCTTGGCGAGCTGGCCGTCGGCCCGACGCTTGATCGACGCGCGCCCGGCGTCCATACCCAGCTGCTGAAGCGAGCTCACCTGCTGGGGCGACAGCCCCAGCTCTTTCTGGTTCCGGAGCGCCATGAAGACGATCGAGCGTCCCCGGCGCATGTGGCGGTGCCCGGCGTGCTTCTGCCAACCCCCGCGTCCCCGCTCATTCTGCATCCCGGGCCCGCCCCCGCCCGGGCCGCCCATGCCGGGCCCGCCTCCGCCCGGCCCCATCTGGACCTGCACGGCGTCCGTCATCTCCGGTGACTGCGCCGCCGCCGGCAGCGTCAGGCCAAGTACCAGTGCCAATGCTCCAAGCGCCCCCATCGTTCTCATCACGTTCCTCCTGTAGTCGTCTCGGTTATGCGGGCCATCCTGCCCCGCTCGATTTCCACCTTGCGGCGGGCGTGTCAAGACCGTGTGTGCCGAGTGTAAAGTAGTACGAAGGTTCAGCGCATCAGAGCTCGAGTACCGCGCGCTCGACCACCGCCTGGTCCTCGACGGGCGCGAAGGCCGCGGTCGTCCGGGGCGGGTCGAGATCGGGGAAGTGATAGGCGGCCGCGACGCTGCCCGGCCCCTGCCCCGTATGGCCGAGGCATCGCCCGCGCGGCGAAGCAACGTCCACCATGAGGCCGAGCCCATAACCCGCCGTCTGCCACGGCCGCCCCTCCATTGGCCCGCCCAGAGCATAGGGCGCGCGCATGGCGGCGAGGAGCTCGTCGGGCACCAGCCGCCCCATCATCAATCGATGCAGGAAGAGCGCAGCGTCGGCCGGGGTGCCGACGGCGAGGCCGTGGTAGACCCAGCCCGGATGATAGCCCCCGGCATTTCCCCAGGCCGTACCGTCCAGATCGCTCGGCTCACGCGCGATCTTAACGTCGGGCACGCCGAGCGGCTCGAAGACGAGCCGGCGAAGCGCGGCGCCGAGCTCCTCCCCTGTCACCTCCTCGACCAGACCGCGCACGAGGAGATAGCCGACATTCGAATAGGCCCAGCCGTGGCCGGGTGAGAAGGCGAGACGGTCCGCGCCGACCCGGCGGAGCAGCTCCTCGCGGCTCCAGGGCGCCTCGCCGCGCCTTACGGCCTGGTGATACTCGACGAGATCGCCATAGCTCGGCACGCCCGCCGTGTGCTGGAGGAGCTGGCGTAGCGTGTAGGCTCCGGGGCGGAGGCAGGCATCGAGAGCGAGGCGGCCCTCCGCCACCAGCACGAGCGCTCCCGCGGCAAGCGCCGTCTTCGTCAGCCTCCACCACGGCACGGGGGGCGCGGGCCGACGGTGATCGCCGGGCTTCCCGCGTTCCACGAATGCGGTGAGGACGCGAGGGAGATTCATCCGTGCTAGGATGCCGCGGCATGAAGCCGGCGGGGTATCATGCGGGGGATGCGGCGATCCGGCCACCCTTGACACGCGAGGAGGAGACCGACATGGGCCTGTTCAAGGAACTGAATCACGTGAGCATCACCGTCACCGACGTGGCCAAGGCGAGGGAATTCTACACGGGCCTCCTCGGCCTCGAGGAGATTCCACGACCGGCCTTCGACTTCCCCGGTATCTGGTACAGCCTCGGCAATGGGCTGTCCCTGCATATCATCCTCAACGACGAGCTCGTGCGGCCCGCGGTCGAGCGCGAAAAGATCCTCGCGCGGTATGCGCACTTCGCCCTGTGGACGGAAGACGCCGATCGGTGCGCGAGCAAGATCGCCGAGCTGGGCCTGCCCGTCCGCGACGTGGTGTCCGGGCCCACCGGACTCCGGCAGATCTTCATCAAGGACCCCGACGGCAACATGGTCGAGTTCATCGGCCCCACGAAATCGGCCGCGCCTCGTCGAATGGAGTCATAGCGGACGCGCTACCCGTTTGGGGGCCACCCCCTGACAATTTCAGTCGGCATCGTCGGGACGCTGAGAGCTAAGTGCGTGATTCCCATGCGCTGAGAGACAGTGGCCCAAGGCTTGCTCTCCTGCTAGTGCAGGAGATGCATGCGATGTCGATTCCCGATGACCCTTCGTCCGCTTCGCCGGCTCGCGCGCGCATTCTGCTCGTCGACGACGATCCCATGATCACCGAGCTGGTTGTCGACATGCTCGGCATGGAAGGGTACGACGTCGACACCGCCACCAACGGCATCGAAGCCCTGCAGAAGCTCGAGCGTCAGCGCTACGACCTCATCATCACCGATCTCCACATGCCCAAGCTGGACGGCTCCGGCTTCTACCGGGAGCTGAGCCAGCGGAAGGTACATTCGCTGAAGCGCATCATCTTTCTCACGGGCACCACCGGCGCCTCCGAGGAGCATCGGCTGGTGCAGGAGAGCGGAGTGCCGGTGCTGCTGAAGCCCTTCAACGTCAACGAGCTGATCGAGCTGGTGCGCAGGCTGCTGAGCGCTCCTCCAGACCGCTCTTAGCCGAGCGACTTGAGGAACTCCACGTTGGTGGCGGTGAGGCGGAGCCGCTCGAGCATGGCTTCCATGGCCTGAGGCGGCTTGGTACCGGACAGGGCCCGCCGGAGGAGATGGATCCGCTTGAGCTCCTCCTCCGTGAAGAGCAGCTCCTCGCGTCGCGTGCCCGACTTGAGGATGTCGAAGGACGGGAACACGCGTTTGTCGGCGAGCTCCCGGGAGAGATGCAGCTCCATGTTGCCGGTGCCTTTGAACTCCTCGAAGATGATGTCGTCCATCCGCGAGCCCGTGTCCACCAGCACCGTGCCCACGATGGTGAGCGAACCGCCCTCCTCGACCTTGCGCGCGGCTCCGAAGAAGGCGCGCGGCATCAGGAAGGCGCGGCTGTCGATGCCTCCGGACATGGTGCGCCCGCGCGAGCTCAGCTCGTTGTTGTAGGCGCGGGTCATCCGCGTCAGCGAATCGAAGAGGACGAGCACGTCCCGCTTCTCGAGCACCATGCGCTTGGCCTTGTCGAGGACCTGCTCGGTCACCTCGATGTGCCGCCGGTACGGATTGTCATTGCTCGAGGCCACGATCTCCGCCGACTTGCCGATGGTCATGCGGAAGTCCGTCACCTCTTCGGGACGCTCGTCCACGAGGAGCACGATGACGGCCACCTCCGGATGATTCTTGAGCACCGCTTTGGCGATCTGCTGGAGAAGGATAGTCTTGCCGGTGCGCGGCGGGGCCACGATGAGCCCGCGCTGCCCGCGGCCGATGGGCGTAATGAGGTCCATCGCGCGCATGGACAGCTCGTCGGCGGTGGTCTCGAGCCGGAGACGCTCATGCGGCTGCACCGCGGTGAGGCTCTCGAACCCCGAGGTCGCGGACGGCGGAGGCGGCAGCCGCGATGGCCCCCCGCCATGTTGCTGGCCCGGCCCGCGTGGCGGTCCACCCTGGGGGGGCCGTCCGCCCGGACCGCGCCGATGCCGGGATCGTCTACTCAACGTGGCTGCTCATAGGATTGGCTAGCAGTCTAACCCAGATCGCGCTTCCGCGAGCCTCAGACGCCGCCCCACACCTCCCTCGCCAGATCCACGCACAGGCCGAGCTTGGCCCGCTCCTGGGACATCGTGACGTCGTTGCCCTCCACGGTCGACGAGAAGCCGCACTGGGGGCTGACGCAGAGCTGGTCGAGCGAGATGTACCGGGACGCTTCGTCGAGCCGGCGCTTGAGGTCGTCCATCTTCTCGAGGGCGCCCACCTTGGAGCTGACGAGCCCCAGGACGACGCGCACGTGCTTGGGCACGTGGCGGAGGGGGGAGAAATCCCCGGAGCGCGCATCGTCGAACTCGAGGAAGAACCCGTCGTAGGGCAGCTGGGTGAATATGGTCTCGGCCACTGTGGCGTAGCCGCCCTGGGCCCGCCACGAGGACCGGAAATTGCCGCGGCAGAGATGGGTGCACACGGTGAGATCCCGGGGCCGATCGCGCAGGGTCGCCTGGATCAGCTTCACGGAGAGGGCGAGCTGGGCCTCCGGGTCGTCGCCCTGCTCCCGCCCGCGAGCCCGCATCTCTTCGTCGCAGAGATAGGCGAGGCTGACGTCGTCGAGCTGGAGGTAGCGGCAGCCGGCCGCGTAGAGGTCGGCGATCTCCGCCCGATACGCCGCGGCCAGGTCCTCCACGAAGGCGTCGAGGTCGGGATAGACGGTGCGATCGATGTTGGCGCGCCCGACCTGGGTGTAGAACATGGAGGGCGAGGGCATGGTGAGCTTGGGCGTGCGCGTGGTCGCCGACTTCAGGAACTTGAAGGCGTCGACGAAGATGGGCTGAGGCCGTGTCACCCGGCTGGCCAGCCGGAGATCGGGTCGCGTGAAGAAGCGGTCGCCCTCGCGCCCGTGAAAGGTGACGGGCAGCACCTTGCCCTCGCTGGTGAGGCCCGACAGCTGCATCAGGAAGTCCATGTGCCAGGACTTCCGCCGCATCTCGCCGTCGGTGATCCCCCGCAGCCCCGCCTCCTCCTGGAGCGTCACCCCCTCGCGGATCGCCGCGTCCTCGGCCGCGGCGAGCTGGGCGGCGCTCACCCTGCCGGCTTCCTTCTCGAGGCGCAGCGCCTTGAGGGAGACCGGGCGCAACAGGCTTCCCACGTGATCGGCGCGGAACGGAGGTCGCGACTCAGCCACGGCGAGCCTCGGAGAAGACGCGGACGAGCCCGAGCAGCGCGTCGGTACTGGGGGTGGGCACGCCGACCCGCTCGCCGATCTCCGTCACCGCGGTGAGGAGCGCGTCGATCTCGAGCGGTCGTCCCGCCTCGACGTCCTGGAGCATGGAGGTCTTGAAGGCGCCGAGCTTCCGCGTCACCGCATTCCGATCCTCGCCGCTCTGGCTGATCGGGCAGCCGATCTTGGCGCCGATGGCCGCGGCTTCGGCCATGATGGCCAGCGTGTAGCGGTTGAGCAGCGGATCGTCGAGGATCCGGTCGCAGGTCGCCCCCGTCAGGGCCGATATCGGATTCATCGTCATATTGCCCCACAGCTTGTACCAGATATCGGCCTGGATGCGCGCGGACACCGTCGTATCGAAGCCGGCGGTAGTGAGCCGCGCGGCGAGCGCCTCCACGCGGGCCGAGGGCGTGCCGGACGGCTCTCCGATGATCAGGCCGTTGCCGAAGCCGTGGCGCACCAGCCCGGGCTCCGCCACCGAGCAGGTCGCATGCACGACGCAGCCCACGATGTGACGCTCGGGTATCGCGGCCGCGATCCTGCCCTCCGGATCGATCGACGTGAGTTTCATCCCGCCACAGGAGCCGGCCGCATCCTGAAAGAACCACCAGGGCACGCCGTTCATCGCCGTCAGGACCACGGTCGCCGATCCGAGCACGGGCGGAATCTTCTCCGCGACCTGCGCCAGGGACGGCCCCTTGACGGCGAGCACGACGAGATCCTGCTCGCCGAGTCCGACCGTGTCCTCCACGACGCTCACCGGCGCGGTGACGAGCGCGCCTCCCTGCACGAGCCTGAATCCATGAGCGCGGAGCGACGCCGCCGTCGCTCCCCGGGCGAGCGCGGTCACGCGGCATCCGCCGAGGGACAGGCGCGCACCGATGAATGTCCCGATCGCCCCCGCGCCGACCACGCACACCCTCGGGCCCGTTCCCGTCATGGCCGCTAGCTTACCCGCGCCATCACGTCCTCGGCGAACATCCTGAGGATGGCCTCGCGCTGCTGGAAGCCCTCGCCCGGCACTTGAGGAAGAATGGCGATCCTGTCGATGCCCTTCACGCTCGCCACCCGCTCCACCTGCGCTCTCACTTCCTCGGGTGTCCCCGCGAGCGCCATGAGGTCCACGAGGCGATCGGGCACGAGCGCCCGGTGGCGCGAGTCCGCCGTGGCATGCTGGAAGGCATCATAGGATGCGCGCAACCGCTTGATCGCCGCCTGATCCTCGGGGGGCAATTCCACGGGCAAGGGATGGCGCAGGGCGGAGGCGACGCGCCCGCGCACGTGGTCGCGGGCCTGGGCGGCATCGCGCGATATGGACGTGGGCGTCCACAGGACCACGTCGAGGTCGTCGATCCCGCGGCCCCCCGTGGCCGCGCCCCGGCCGACACAATCGAGACCGACGCGGAGTATGTCCGGCGCCGTGCCGACGTACATCATCACGCCGTCCCCGAGCTTTCCCGCCGCCTCGAGCATCCGGGGACCGGAGCCCGCGAGATAGAGTCGGATGTCCCGCGGCGCCTCGAGCCAGGCGATTCGGCCCTCCGTGCCGCTCTCGAAGCGCATGGTTTTGCCTCGGGTGAGGCGGCGGATGTTGGTGGCCATCGTCTCGAGCGCGCCGACCCGGCCGACCTCCTCGAGGCGCAGCCCCATCGTCTGGGCGGAGCTGCCGCCCGTGCCCATGCCGAGCACGATGCGACCGGGGGCCAGCTCCTCCAGGGTGAGGATGGCGCTGGCCGTCACCGAGGCGTGGCGCGAATGCGGTACCGTCACGCCGGGGCCGAGCTTGATCCGCTTGGTCCCGAGCACGCAGGCGGTCAGGGTGACCCAGAGCTCGCGGCAGACGAGATGCGTGTCCGTCATCCACACCGTCTCGAAGCCCAGCGCCTCCGCGAGCTGGACCTGCCTGACGATTTCCGCGACGGGCTGGGTGGCGAGGATGCCCAGGTCGAATTTCACGCGGGAATCATAGCAGAGGCGAATCGGCGCTTGACGCCTTCCTTCCCTCCCCTCGACGAGGAGACATGCCCCGCCACCTCGCGCTCTTCGTGTCCAGCAGGTCGAGCACAACTGGGGCCGCAGGCGGGAGGTCTGGCTCGACCGCTGATGTATTCCCTCGGGAGGCGCGCTCTGGTAGGCTGGCCCGGCCAACATCCTGAGGAACGGGCGAGCCAGAGGGGGAGACATGAGATTCGGCATCTTCTACGAGCACCAGTTCCCGCGGCCGTGGGACGAAGGCGGTGAGCTCAAGCTGTTCCAGGAAGCCCTCGACCAGGTCGAGCTGGCCGATCGGATCGGCATCGACCATGCCTGGGAAGTCGAGCATCATTTCCTCGAGGAGTATTCGCACTCGTCCGCGCCCGAGGTGTTCCTCGCCGCGGCCTCCCAGCGGACCAAGCAGATCAGGCTCGGTCACGGCATCGTGCTCATGCCGCCGGGCTATAACCACCCCGCGCGGATCGCCGAGCGCATCGCCACCCTGGACCTCGTCTCCAAGGGACGCGTGGACTTCGGCACGGGCGAGTCGGCCTCGCGCGCCGAGCTGGAGGGCTTCGGGATCACGCCCGCGGAGCGCCGGGCCATGTGGCGGGAAACCGTCGAGCAGGTCGCGAACATGATGGTGATGGACCCCTATCCCGGCTTCCAGGGCAAGTACTTCTCCATGCCCGTCCGCAACGTCATGCCCAAGCCGGTGCAGAAGCCGCACCCGCCCCTGTGGGTAGCCTGCTCGAATCGCGAGACCATTCACCTCGCCGCCCAGCTCGGCATCGGCGCGCTGACTTTCGCCTTCATCGATCCCGACGAGGCGCGTCACTGGGTCTCCGACTATTACGAGACGTTCAAGAAGGAATGCGTGCCCATCGGACACGCCGTCAACCCCAACATCGCCATGGTCACGGGCTTCTCCTGCCATCAGGACGCCCAGGAGGCCATGCGCCGCGGCATCGACGGCTTCCGCTTCTTCCAGTTCGCCTTGGGTCACCACTACGCCTTCGGCAAGCACACTCCCGGCCGTACCGATATCTGGAAGAAGTTCGAGGCAGTCCGCGCGGAGCTGGACCTGGACGTGCTGGGCGGCGGCACCGGCTGCATCGGCACTCCGGCCCAGCTGCGCGAATCGCTCCTGAAGTTCCAGGCCTCCGGGGTCGACCAGACCGTGTTCATCCAGCAAGGAGGGAAGAATCGGCACGAGCACATCTGCGAGTCCCTCGAGCTCTTCGCCAAGGACGTCATGCCGGAATTCAAGGAGCACGAGGCCAAGCGGCTCGCGGAGAAGGCGGAAGAGCTGGCGCCCTACATCGAGGCGGCGTTCACGCGCAAGCAGTACCTCGAGCCCCTGGCCGACGCCGACATCCCGGTCTACGAGGCGTTCGGGTCCTCGATCGCCCAGGTCGATCCCGCCACCATGCCCGAGGCGAATCGGCGCCGCATGATCGCCTTCATGAAGATGCGGGAGATCGCCGAGCGGAGCTGAGCCCCGGCCTCAGGCCGCTTCCTCGGCGCGGTCTCCCAAGGCCACCCGGGGGGCGAGGGCGGTGATGATCAGATCCGCCGTCCGGGGATTCGTCGCGAGCAGGACGTTGTGCACGTCGCAGGCACGGAGGATCCGGGCGTCCCTGCCCTCGCGCCACGCGTCAGTGCCCGCCCGCGTAGGCGGGCTCGGGCACCGCGGGGGCCTTCTCGCGATGACGCCCCGCGCCGCGGGCGGGGCGGCTCGGGGGTGCGGCGGTCAATCCCACGAGCTGTATGGCGACTTTCTGCTCGCGCACGAGCATGCACAGGAAAGCGATCGCCTCGCCTTCGGAGATGCCGACGCGGCGCGCGAGATCCTGTGGGCTCATCGGTCCGGCACTGGCCAGACACTCGACGACGGCGTGCTCGGTCTCGGACCACCAATCGATCATCGCGGGTCCTCCCCTCGTGAGTACGGTGCCGCTGCCTTCATGATGCGCTCCCTCTCGTTGCGTGGTGATGAAATTGCCGTGACGGCGGTGAGCGACGGCAATGGGTGGGAGGCACTCAGGAGGGTGGCTGCAACAGGTGTGCCACGCAAGATGCGTGAAGACTTGACCACTTGCGTGCGCGCGGATTCGCGTGACTGCCCTCTCGCTGAGCATGCGCCCAAAGGGGCGGCATGCTCAGCGCGCGCTTCTCCTGCCTCGAGACGTCCCGACGGCTACCCGCGGCCGACGAACGGCATCTTGGTCGCCATCACGGTGAGGAACTGCACGTTGGCGTCGAGGGGAAGGCTGGCCATGTAGACGACGGCCCGCGCGACGTTCTGCACGTCCATGGTCGGCTCCACCTCCACGGATCCGTTCGCCTGCGGCACACCCTTCTTCATCCGCTCCGTCATCTCCGTGGCGGCATTGCCCACGTCGATCTGGCCGCACGCGATATCGTACTTCCGCCCGTCGAGCGAGGTGGACTTGGTGAGCCCGGTGATGGCGTGCTTGGTCGCCGTGTAGGCCACGGAATAGGGACGGGGTGCGTGCGCCGAGATGGAGCCATTGTTGATGATGCGCCCGCCGCGCGGCTGCTGGCTCTTCATGATCTTGATCGCTTCCTGGGTGCAGACGAAGGAGCCGGTCAGATTGGTGTCCACCACCGCCTTCCACTTCTCGAAGGGCAGCTCCTCCATGGGCACGGGAGGCGCGCCGATGCCCGCGTTGTTGAAGAGGAGATCGAGCCGGCCGAAGGTGTCCTTGGTCTTGGCGAAGAGCGCGCGAATGGACTCCGGGTCGCCCACGTCCGTGGGCACCACGAGCGAGGGAGAACCGGTGGCTTTGCCTTCGGCCGCCGTGGCCTCGAGGAGATCCTTGCGGCGCCCGGCGAGAACGACGGCGTAGCCCTCGCGCATGAGGGCCAGCGCCGAATGCTTGCCGATGCCCGTCCCCGCGCCGGTGACGAGTGCGACCTTGGTAGCGGTAGCCATGGGGTCATGTCCTCCCTGTCTACTTCTTGCGGTAGACGTTGAGCCCGACTTTTTCCTCACGGTCGGGCACGGTGACGTTTCCCTCGGTCGAGGCGATGATGGTGGTCTTGCCGGACGACGATGGTCCGAATTCTTTCGTCAGGTCCACGGTGATGGTCAGGATGTTCCCTGTGATGGACATCTCCACGTTCTTCATGGGTCACCTCCTGCGGACAGCCTAGCGCAAAATCACGCGCCGCGTCTGGCGAGAAGTCTCGGGGCCACCCCTTGACACGATGGCGCGGGGACGGGCACAGTACTCACTCAATAACCTCACCGGGCCCGGTGTCGTGTGCCGCGGCCACCCACATCGCAGAGCTCGAACCCTCACATGGAGGTCGCGTAAATGACGCCTTCGCCGGACGGAGTCGCTCTTTCCGATGAGATCATCGCCCATTGCGGTGACCGCGCCGCCGGTTACGATCGGGACAATCGCTTCTTCACGGAGGACTTCGAAGAGCTGCGGGCCGCCGGCTATCTCAAGATGGCCATCCCCAAGGACTTCGGGGGCGCCGGCCTGTCCCTCGCCGAGGTCTGTCGCGAGCAGCGGAGACTCGCCTATCGAGCCCCCGCTACCGCGCTGGCCACGAACATGCACCTGTACTGGACCGGGGTGGCCGCCGATCTCCGACGCATGGGGGATGCCTCGCTGGAATGGATGCTGCGTGAAGCCGCGGCTGGCGAGGTCTTCGCGGCGGGCCACGGGGAGGCCGGGAACGATCTTCCGCTCTTCCTGTCCACCGCCAAGGCCGAGCGGGCCGACGGCGGGTACCGGTTCTGGGGCCACAAGACGTTCAGCAGCCTCACTCCGGTGTGGACTCGCCTCGGCCTGCACGCCATGCATGCCGCGGATCCCGGCGGGCCGAAGATCGTGCACGCCTTCCTGTCACGTGACGCGAAGAGCTACCAGATCAAGGAGACGTGGGACACCCTCGGCATGCGCGCCACGCGGAGCGACGACACGGTGCTCGACGGCGCCTTCATCCCCGACCGGCACGTCGCGCGCGTGGTCCCCGCGGGCACCGCGGATCTGTTCGTCCTCGCCATCTTCGGCTGGGCCGAGCCGACCTTCGCCAGCATCTATCTCGGCCTCGCGGAGCGCGCGCGCGACCTGGCCGCCGCCGGCGTGAAGAAGCGGACCTCGCTCGCCCTCACGCGCTCGATGGCCTATCACCCGGAGGTCCAGCGCTGCTTCTCCGAGATGCAGCTCGCCCTGGAGGCGGCGGGTCCCCAGGTCGATCGCGTGGCCCAGGAGTGGTCGACCGGCGTGGACCACGGCGCCCAGTGGCCCATGAAGCTCGTAGCGGCCAAGCACAATGCCGTCGAGGCGGCCAAGAAAGTGGTCGACCTCGCCATGGCCGTCTCGGGCGGCGCGGGCATGTTCAAGTCGAATGAGCTCGAGCGCCTCTACCGCGACGCGCGCTGCGGCGGCTTCCATCCCGCGAATTCCCTGCTCGTCCACGAGATCGTCGGGAAGACGGTCCTCGGCATCGACCTCGGCGAGCAACCCCGCTGGGGCTAGACCGAAGATTCTCGAAAGGAGCTCTCGAGACATGCCGCTCTACCTCGACGTGCACGCCAAGATCGAAGGCCTGACGGCCGACGTCGCCGCGGACGCCCATCGGAAGGACCTGGAGATTCAGCAAAAGCACGGCGTCAAGTATCTCCGCTACTGGTTCGACGAAGGCAACGGCAAGGTCTTCTGTCTCGTGGAGGCCCCGAGCCGGGCGGCGGCGGAGGCCGTGCATCGCGAGGCGCACGGCATGATGGCCGACGAGATCATCGAGGTGAAGGAAGGGACGTAGACAGCGCGCTGGCCAGCGGCCGCATGCCGAGCGCCTCGGCGAGGGTCAAGCCCGCGCGGTAGTGCTCGGCCGCCATCTCGAGGTCGGGGGCCGGGCCACGGGCCGCCAGGTCTCCGAGCAGCTGCAAGGCATAGGCTTCGTGCCCCCGCTCCCCGCGTCGCCTCGCCGTCTCGAGCGCTGTCAGGCCGCGGCGGCGCCCCATATCCGGATTCCCCGCGAGGGCGTGGGCCCGGCCAAGCCAGGCGAGCCGGAGCGCGTGGTTGGCCGCGAGCTCCATGGCTTCCGTCCGCTCCACGGCTTCCTCGAGCAGGCGAAGACCCTCGGCGTGGCGCCCGGCGAGCGCATAGGCCAGGCCCAGGGGCGCGGCGACGGCGGGAAAGAGCAAGGGGATATCAGAGAGCCGGCCGATGACGAGGCCGCGCTCGAGCGGAGCGGTCGCCTTCACGTGATCGCCTCGCAGCATGTCGACCATGGCCGTTCCGACACTCGCCACGACCAGGCTGAAGGCATGATCCTCGGCCTGGGCGAGGTCGGCCGCTTCCTGCGCATACGGGTCCGCCTCGTCGAAGCGGCCCAGCTCGGCCAGACAGAGGGCCAGCCACGAGCCGGACAGCACCGCGGGGAGGCCCGCCAGTCCGAAGTGCTCGCGCCGGAGATCGCCTTCGAGCAGCTCCACGTTGCGCGTGAGGGCTTCCGCCGCGCTCGAGTAGTCGCCGAGAGAGTAGTAGATCTGCCCGAGGCGGTAGTTCGCCCGCACCGTGTCGCCGAAGCTCCCGAAGCTCGCCGCCACCGCCCGATCGCGGAGGGCCACGGTGAGCGCGCGGTCGTGCTCCCCGCGGATCCAGAGATACCCGGGACTCTCGGGTCCGCCGAACAGGGCATCGATGCTCGCGGGAGAGGTGGTCGTCCCCGTCTGGCGGAGATAGTGCAGGGCCTTGTCCCACACTTCGCCACGGAAGGCGTGATGGGCGAGGCGATCGACGTGCTCCCATAGCCGGTCCGCGTACAGTCGCTCGATGACGCGGACGAGCCGGGCGTGAATGGCGCGCCGCCGCTCCTGGAGCACGCTGCCGTAGGCGACTTCGTGGGTGAGCGCGTGCTTGAAGGTGTACTCGGGGGCCGGGAAGAGTCGGGCCTCGTAGACGAACTCCGCGGCCTGCAGCCGCGCCAGGCCATGCCGGAGCTCGTCCTCCGGCTGCTCGGTGGTCTCGAGGAGCACGGCCCACGGCATGTCCTTCCCGATGACCGACGCCGTCTGGAGCAGCTGCTTGTCTTCGGGGGCGAGGCGGTCGATCCGGGCGGCGAGGATCGCCTGCACCGTCGCGGGCACCTGTATGGCGATGGGGTCCTTGCCGAGGCGATACGCGCCGGGCTCCCCGACCAGCACCTCGGTCTCCACGAGCGTCCGCACGCTCTCCTCGAGGAACAGGGGGTTGCCTTCCGTGCGCTCGATGAGCAGGCGCTGAAGGGGCCGGAGCTCTTCGTGATCTCCGAGGAGGGGCGCGAGCAGCGCCTCCGCGGAGGCACGCGGGAGCGCGTCGATGCGGAGCTGCCGGTAGTAGGTCTTGCTCGCCCAGGTGTGCTGGTACTCGGGGCGATAGTTCACGGCGAGGAGGGCAGAGGCGGTGGGAAGGCTCTCCACGAGGACGTCGAGGAGCGCCTGCGTCTCCTTGTCGATCCAGTGCAGGTCCTCGAAGACGAGGAGGAGGGGTTGATCGCGGCTCTCCCGGAGCAGGACGAGGCGGACGGCGTCGGCCGCCTGCTCGCGCCGCCGGCCGAGCTCGAGCTTCATGAACTCGTGCCCCGGGGGGAGCGCATCGAGCAGCCACAGGAGCGGCGGGATGGTGTCCTTGAGCCCTTCGTCGAGCGTGATGACGACGCCGGTGACCTTGGCGCGTATGTCACGCGTCTCCTCCTCATCGGAGAGCTTGAAGTAGGTCTTGAGCAGACCGAGGAGGGGAAGGTAGGGGGAGGTCTTGCCGTAGGAGACCGACGTCGCCTCGAGGATGAGCCAGCCCGCCGTCCGATGCGAGCGGATGAACTCGTAGAAGAGCCGGGACTTGCCGACGCCGGGCTCCCCGACCACCGCCACGAGCTGGCCGCGACCGGCCCCCGCCTGATCGCGCGCCCGCCGCAGCTCATCGAGCTCGGCGGCGCGGCCGACGAAGCGCGTGAGGCCGCGCGCCATCGAGGCGTGAAGCCTCGTGCGGGCGGAGCGGGCGCCCACCATCTCGAAGATCGGAATGGCCTCGGCCAGCCCTCGGATCGGCGTGGGCCCGAGCGCCTTCACGTCGATGTAGCCTTCGGCACTCGTGAGGGTCGCCTCGGTCAAGAGCGTGGTTCCGGGACGGGCGAGCTGCTGCATGCGGCCGGCGAGGTGCGTGGTGTGCCCGACCGCGGAGTAGTCCATGTGGAGATCTCGTCCGATCGACCGCACCACCACTTCTCCGGAGTTCATGCCGACGCGGATCTGCACGTCTGCCCCATGGATCCGCCGCAGGCCCTCGGCGTATTGGGCCACCGTCTCGTGCATCCGGAGCGCGGCGTACGACGCCCGCACCGCATGATCCTCGTGGGCGAGGGGCGCGCCAAAGAGCGCCATGATGCCGTCGCCCATCACTTGATTGACGGTCCCCTCGTAGCGATGCACCGCCTCCATCATGAGCTCGAGCACGGGGTCGAGGAGCTCGCGCGTCTCTTCCGGATCGCGCTCGAGCAGGCGCTCCATGGAGCCCTTGTGGTCGGCGAAGAGGACGGTGACCGTCTTGCGCTCGCCTTCCCGCACGCCCTGCGAGGTCATGATCTTCTCGGCCAGATGCTTGGGGGTGTAGGTGTTGGGCGCGGAGAACCTCTCGGGCGGAGCCGCGCGGAGGGAAGCGGCGCACTGCCCGCAGAACTTGTTGTCTACCGGGTTCGCGGCCCCGCAGGCTGCGCACACGGAGGCGAGGGGGGTGGCGCATTCACCGCAGAATCTCGCGCCGGGCGGATTGTCCAGCTGACACGACGAGCATTTCATCGCCTCTCCTCTTTTGCTCCAGCGAGCTTAGTCGGCCGCGCCGGACGGGTCAAGGCTACCGCTTTGGTACCGACGGCGTTACGATACGGGCCGAAGCCACCGTCGTCATTCAGACCACGAAGGGCGGAACAACAGGATGCGGCAGTTTTTCCATCGCTGAGTCGGAGTCGCGTTTGACACGGCCGGAGGGCCGTGACACAGTCTCGCCACCGAGGAGTAGACAGGCACGCGGCGCACCCCACAGAGGGGGTCCAACATGGCCATGTCCGTCGATCGCACCGCCCCGACCGAGGCCGCAGGCTCCTATGCCCGGCTGGAAGAAAAGATCCTGGAGCGAGACCAGCGGGCCTCCAGCCAGATCTTCTATGACCTCGTTCGCGCGGGGCGGCCGCTCCCGGAGCTCCTCGGCGAGATCGTCCGCATCCACGCCCCGTACACGCACGTGCCCTACCATCAGCGCCTCGACGACGGCATCGTCCGCTTCGTGAACAACGACCATTGCCTGCTCAGCTCCCGCGCGAGCATGGACCTGATGAAGATGATCCGCCCCGAGCTCGCCTATCTGCCCCTGGCGCAGACCATCTGGTATCTCCCCACCGGCCTCGATCCCTGGAACCAGCTGCTGGGCAAGATGCCGGGTCACTACGTGCGGCTCTACGAGCTCAAGTTCGAAGGCAAGCCGCCGCTCCCGGAAGTCCACTGGGCCGATCAAGAGCCTCTCGCCATCCCGGGAACATTTCCGGAAAAGCTCAACGCCTGGCTCACCCTCGTGCAGCGCGGCGAAGTCGTGAACGCCTATCGCGTCTTCCTGGGCCTGTGGGAGGAAGCGCTCGCCGACCCCACCCGGCGCACCCAGCTCCTCGCTCATCTCGTCTTCGCCGGACTGATCGACGTGCAGGATCGCATGCTCCACAACCGCTCCTACACCACCGGCCACAAGTCCTACCGCGCCCGCGCCACCGTGCAGCTCGCCCAGGCCGTGGGCTGGCCGAATGCGCGGAGCATCCTCTACGCGGGCGTTCCCGACATGGCGGTGGGGCCACGGTGGCACTCGACCTACGAGATGGGCTGTCTGGTCGTGCAGAACCTCCTCGGCGGACGCGATCAGGATTTCCTCGGCAACGAGGGCGCCCTCAGTCCCGTGGAGTCGCTCGCCCTCATCGAGGCCATCCTGAGCGGCGAGGAGCCGGCCTACATCGATCTGATCGTGGCCCTCGTGAAGGCGGGCAAGGGGCTGCGTCAGATCATCGACACCATACAGGTCGCCTCGGCCCAGGTCATCCTCGAGACGGGCGAGCCCAACAACTTCTCCATGGCCCAGCACAGCTACGAGTACTGCAACAACGTCCGGTGGTTCTTCGACACCTTCCAGCATCCCCACCGCCTCAAGCTCCTCTTCGTGGCCGCCGCCTTCGTCACGCGCGCCTCTCACCACCAGCGGCACACCCCGGACAACGGCGCGGACAAGATCGCGACGCCGCGGGGCGCGGAGACCATGTCGCAGGAGCAGATGCTCAACCAGCTCGACGATGCCCTCCTCGCCCTGCGGGCCGGCGAGGCGGTCAACTGGACCGCCGCCTACCTCGAGGCCGGTCACGATCGCCGGGCCCTCGTGGAGGAGCTGGCCACCGCCGCGGCCAAGATGGGGAATGATCCGCACAATCAGGAGCTGGGGGTCTGTCTGCTCGAGGACTACGCCCACAGTACGGCCGAGGACCGGGACCGGCTGCTTCTCGCCTCCGCCAAGCACACCGCCGGCCACCGGAAGTACGGCGACCCGCTGGAGGCCTATCGGCGCTTCGCGGAGGCGTTCGACCTCGCTACTTGAAGATCTTCTTGACCGCGCCCACCGCTTCGTCGACGGGGCCGGCCCTGGGCGGCGGCGGGGGAACGAGGCGCAGGTGCACCTCTGAGATCTGACCCGCGACCACCTGCACCTGACGCGTTTCGGCAATGAAGCGCGGATGGGTCACGCGCAGGCGGTAGGTCCCTTCCTTGAGCTTGCCCCGCGCCTGTCCACCGGTACCCGGGGCAAGCGTGGTCACCACCGCGTCTTTCAGGGTCAGGATCTCCACCGTCGCGTCGGTGATCGGTTTGCCCGTTCGCGCGTCCTGCACGACGGCGACGAGGTCGCCCACCACGGGCACCGCGGGCTTGGAGGAGAGGTGGAGATAGGAATAGAGTCCGAGACTGATCGAGATGCAGCCGGCGATGATGCCGATGATCGAGTGGGTGCGGGGTAGGGTGAGGTGGGTGCGGACGAACTGGATCAGGCGCCCTCCCGCGCCAGACGGGACCTCCGACACCGCCGGCCCGCGTTCACCGTCCATGACGCGGCTAGCTTAGCAGCGGAAACGGGCGCAATCTACCGAAACACGTCGGCCGCCTCCTTCAGGAGCACCGACGGGACGGTCAGGAAGAGCGCCTTGGCGACCCGGAGGTTGATGGCCAGCTCGTACCTCGCGTACTGCTCGACGGGCAGATCGCCGGCCTGGGCGCCCTTGAGAATCTTGTCCACGTAGGCGGCGACGTGACGCCCCTGATCGGACGGACTCGCGAAATACGAGACGAGGCCGCCCGCTTCCACGAACTGGCGCCCCGGATACATGGCGGGAAGCCGATTCTGCGACACCACGCGCACCACCTTCTTGGACAGGTCGAACTGGGTCACGCTGGCTCCGACGATGAGTGCCTCCACATGGTCCTCGATCATGGTGGCGAAGGCCAGCTTGTAATCGTACTCGACCCTCGCGTGGACGAAGCGAATGGTCGTGCCCGACGATCGGGCCTGCCCTTCGAGCGTCCGGAAGAAGGACACGTCGGACGGGATGTCGGGATTGCCGAGGTAGGCGAACCGCGTCGCGTCGGGCGCGATCTGCCTGAGAATCGCCATCTGCCTCATGGCCAGCTCGCGGCTGAGGAACTGGACGCCCGTGACATTGCCGCCCGGCCGCTTCGTATTGCTGACGAGGCCGGAATCGACCATGTCGCCGCTCCCCGCGACCACGATGGGGATGGTCGAGGTGGCCTGCCGGGCGGCCAGTCCCGCGGGGGTGGACACGGCGACGATGACATCGACTCCACGCCGCACCAGCTCGCCCGCCAGCTCCGGGAGCCGCTCGACCTTGCCTTCCGCGTAGCGGCTCTCGAACACGATCCGGTCCCCTTCCCGGTATCCGCGCACGCGCAGTCCCTCGACGAGGGCCAGGCGCTGGGCCGGATCCGAGGTGCTGTACCAGAGCGTCAGGTAGCCGATGCGATAGACCTTCCCTTTTGGCTCCGTTCCGGCGGGCGCGGGCGCGGCCAGGAACATCACAAGGGCGAGGACGGCGAACGCGCGCGACATGCTAGCTGGTGAGGGAACGATCCGCGAGCTATCTCTTGCCCTTCTCGACAGTCGCGCGCTCGACGGCGAGGAGCTTCTCCAAGTCGATGGCCGACAGCATCGCCCTCTCCGTGGCCGCCCAGTCGGGCGCCCCTGTGCTCTTGATGCCGAAGCCGTCGGCGAGATGGGCGTAGACCTTCTGCCAGGCCGCGAAGGCGGCGAGGAGCGGGGTGGACGGATCGGCCACGATCTTGAAGCCCAGCGCGCCCAGATCGGCCAGGCTCATGCCGAGGCCGGCCAGCCCGTTGCGGCCGGTGAGGTACATGAGCGGCCCACCCAGCCGGTCGCCGATGACTCGGAGCTGTTCGGGCTTGTGCGCCATCGAGAGCAGCACGACATCGGCGCCGGCCTTCTTGTAGACTTCGCCGCGGCGGAGGGCGTCGTCCATGGTGCTCGCCCGCATGGCATTGGTCCGCGCGATGATGAGGAAGTCCGGGTGGCGGCGGGCCGCCACCGCCTCCGTCACCTTGGCCGCCATCAGCTTCGCGGGAATCATGTGCTCGATGCCGATGTGGTGGTGGGCCCGCTTCGGGACGAGCTGGTCCTCGATCTCGATGGCTTCGAAACCGGCCGCCTCGCTCATGCCGATGGTGCGGTGCATGTGCATGGGGTCGCCGTAGCCGCAGGCGCCGTCCAGGATCAGGGGCAGCGACGAGATGGCGTGAATGTCCACCGCGGCCTGGCACATCTCGGTCAGGTTGAGATTGGCCTCGAGGGAGACCTTCTGGTAGCCGGTGGCGCCACCCCCGAGATAGCCGGCGGGGAAACCGATCGCCTCCACCATCTTGGCCATGAGCGGGTTGAGGACGAGGGGCGCGGTGACGGGGAGCCGTCCCTGCATCAGCGAGCGAAGAGACATGGGGCGCCTCACCGGAAGACGATGGTACAGGGGCTCCCCGCCTTCACCACCTGCCCGGTGGGAACGAGCGAGGGATTCACGATGCCCTTCAGGAGCTGCAGGTGGGTCCAGTTGCCCGTGCCCGCGTCGATCTGGTAGACGTTGATCCCCTCGCCGTGGCCGTTGCGCTCCTTGCTCGTGTAGGAGCCGACATAGGCGAACTTCGGCACGAAGGCGGTGGGCGACCTCATCGTGGAACCGGCCATGGTCGTGCATCCCCGGCGGCCGCCGCGGCCATCAGGCCGACGGCGCCGCCCAGAAAATCCCTGCGCGCAATGCTCTCCATGTCAGCGCCCCTCCACCTGCCTCAAGAACGTGATGAGCTCAGTGTTCACGACCTCGGGCCGCTCCTGCTGTGTCCAGTGCCCGCAACCTGGCAGGATGACCGCTTTCTTGAGATTCGGCACAGTCTGGGGCTGATGATCGACCGCCGCTTTCCACCGGATAAGGACCAGGTCCCGGTCCCCAGCGATATAGAGCGCCGGCTGCACGATCCTCGCGTCCTTGTACGCGGCCATGAGCTCCCAAGTGCGATCGAGGGTGCGGTACCAGTTGAGTCCTCCGGTGAATCCGGTGCGCTTGAACTCCTTCACATAGAAGTCCACGTCGGCTTCGCTCAGCCATGGCGGCAGGGTATCCGGTTCGTTCATCAGGTCGAGGAACTTGGCCGTCCGCGGCTTGGGCGGACGATCGGGCGCCTCGCCGGAGGCCCAGTAGAGCACTCGACGGATGGTCGCCCGGACATCCTGCTCGAGCTCGGCTTCGGCGATCCCGGGGGTCTGGAAATAGAGCATGTAGTTGAAATTGTCTCCGGCCACGAACCTGAGTCCGTCGGTCGGCCGGATCACACCTCGGGGAATATACGGCACGCTCAGCGCCGCCACCGCCCGGAAGCGGTCCGGTCGCATCAGTGCGGACGTCCACGCAACGGGAGCGCCCCAGTCGTGGCCCACGATGACTGCTTGCTCGACGCCGAGCTCGTCGAGGAGGCCGACCATGTCGCCCGCCATGCAGCAGCGTGTACAGCTCGATGCTCTCCGGCCGGTCGGTCTGACCGTAGCCGCGCATATCGGGGGCCACCGCCCGATAGCCCGCGGCGGCGAGCGCCGGCAATTGATGGCGCCACGAGTACCAGGACTCGGGAAAGCCGTGACACAGGAGGACGAGCGGACCCGTGCCCTGCTCGGCGATGTGCACGCGGATGCCGTTGGCCTCGAGAGACCTGTGCACGCAGTCGGTCACCAGGGCACCCGGGAGAGGTCAGGCCTTGACGGGACGCAGCACGCGCCCGCGCCCTCGGCGCTCCGGCGACTCCGGCATCTCGCCGTCCTCGATGACGGCGCCTCCGTTCACGAAGGACCACGCGATGCCGCGGGCGCGCTGGACGAGTCGCGGACCGCCGTCGGGCAGATCATGGACCAGCTCGGGCTCGTCGGCCGCGATGGTCTCCGGGTCGAAGACGACGAGATCGGCGGCCAGCCCGGGGCGCAGGCGCCCGCGGTCCGTGAAGCCGAATACGTCGGCGGGCATGGAGGTGATGCGGCGCACCGCCTCTTCGAGGGAGAGCGCCTTGCGCTCGCGCACCCAGTGGCCGAGGAGCCGGCTCGTCTGCCCCGCCTCGCAGAAGAGGGTGAGATGCGCGCCCGCGTCGGCGAGGCCGATGAGGGCGACGGGATGGGTGAAGATCTCCGCCACCGCCGCCGCGTCGGTGTTCATGATGGCCACCGTGAAGCGCGTCTTGAGGTCGTCGGCCAGGGCCAGGTCGAAGAAGGCGTCGACGGGATCCTTGCCGAGGGCGGCCGCCACTTCGCCGACGGTGCGCCCCACCAGGCGCCGATGCTCGGCGCGGTGAACCCCCTCCACGCGGAGGGGCGAGGTATCGCCGACGAAGAGCGAGGAGCCGCCGGCGGTGGCGCGGAACTCGTCGCGGAACGCGGGATCGGCGAGGATGGCCCGCCACTCCGAGGGCGGGGCCTCGAGCACCCGCTTCCACACGGGGAAGCGGTAGAAGACGAAGGCACCGTAGAGATCGAAGGTGGAGGTGAGGGGTGAGCACGTCACTTGAGGGTAGATCCGGAGGCCATCTTGGTTGAGCGCCTCCAGACGAGAGAGGATCACGCGGTGCTCCCAGGCCCGCTCGGGATTGTGGCGCAGGGACACGGGTGTGATGGGGCGGCGGGCCGCGTGGGCCAGCTCCACGAAGCGGTCGACCTCGGCCACGCGATCGGGCCGCGAGCCGCCGATGGTGATCTCCATCACTCCCCGGCCGCTGTCGCCCATGGCCGAGGCGAGCTCGTTCATCTCCTCGTCGGTGGCGAGACGGCTCGGCACGGGCCGGCCCTTCGCTCCCACATGATTGTGGTTGGTGGTCGAGGAAAAGCCCACCGCTCCCACCGCCATGGCCACCCGCACCTCGTGGGCCATGCCCTCGATCTCCTCCGGGGTGGCCGCCCGCTCCCACGCCGCGTCGCCCATCACGAACTGACGCACGGCCGAGTGCCCCACCATGGCGCCCACGTTGACGGCGAGGCCGCGGCGATCGAGCGCGTCGAGATACTCCGCGAAGCTCTCGAACTCCCAGCGAATCCCCTTCTCCATCGCCTCGAGCGACATGCCCTCGACGTACTCCAGCATGCGCATGAGGGTGAGCCGGTCGCCGGGACGGCAGGGCGCGAGAGTGAAACCACAATTGCCGGTCACGATGGTCGTGATGCCGTGCCAGGAGGAGCACGAGGCCAGCGGATCCCACGTGAGCTGGGCGTCGTAGTGAGTATGCGGATCGATGAAGCCGGGGGCGACCACGAGCCCGCCCGCGTCGATTTCCTTGTGCCCGCGCCCGGTCACCCGGCCCACGTCGGAAATCCGCCCGTCCCGCACGGCCACGTCGCCGGAGCCCGCGGGCGCTCCCGTGCCATCGACAATGGTCCCGCCCCGAATCACCAGATCGTAGCCCATGGACTCCCTCCCGAAGTTCGCCGGGATCGTAGCATGACGGCGCGGCGGCCGGTCGGGCTCAGCTCACGCCCACTCGCCCACGAACGGCGAGTGGTAGCGAGCGGCCGTCGCGGCAAGCGCTTGCTCCTCTGCCGCCTCGAGGGGCCGGAAGCGCTCGGCGGCCGCGAGCACTTTCGGCAACACCGTGACATCGCCGGCGCTGCAGAGGGTGGTCACGGGCTTCGACAGCACGAAGGCCACCGCCCTCTCGATGATGGCCTCGTCCGTAAACGGCTCGTACCACGTCGTATGGGTCTTGGCACGTCCCCCCCACGGATCCTTGGCCACGCTCTTGATGATGTGCACGCCGACATCGCGCTTCGCGCACTCCCGGAGCAGGGCCTCCGCGCCCTCCCGGTACTCGGGAATGGCCCACAACACGAAGTTCAGGGGAAACATCACGGTGTCGAAGTCGAAGCGCCGGAGCGCCTCGAGATGCGTGCGCGGCGCATCGTGGGTGTGTCCGGTGATGCCGAGCCACCGCGTCAGCCCGTGCTCGCGGGCCGCCACCAGCGCTTCGAGGGCGCCGCCCTTGGCCGTGCACGCGTCGAGATCGGCGAGCTTGCCCACGGAGTGAAGCTGATAGAGATCGACCCGGTCCGTGCCCAGCCGCTCCAGCGAGCGGCCGAGCTCGGCCGCGGCCGTCTCGCGCGTCCGCTCGATGGTCTTGCAGCCGAGGAAGACGTCGCGGCGGATCTTCGGCATCCACGGCTTGAGCCGCAGCTCGGCGTCGCCGTAACGGGGCGCCACGTCGATGTGATTCACTCCGTGGGCAAGGGCGGCTTCGATCGCGCGATCGGCGACCTCCTGCGCCACCCGTCCGATACCCGCGGCCCCGAAGGTGACCACGCTGCTCATGTGTCCGGTGCGACCCAGGCGTCGCTGCTCCATTGCGTCTCTCCTCGCGTGCGGTGGATAGTCGCGCCGGCCTGTCGGCCAGCCAGCCCGTCAGGGCAAATAGTAAACGATGAGCGCTCTTGTAGTCCGGGCCGATTCGCCAGTATCCTCGCCCCACCATGCCGCTGGCGTCCATCAACGGACTGCGCCTCTACTACGAGGTGACGGGCTCGGGAGCTCCCCTGGTGCTTTCCCACGGCTACGCCTGCGGCGTACGGAGCTGGGACCCCCAGGTGCGCGCACTCTCACGATCGCGCCGCGTCATCACCTATGACGTGCGCGGACATGGGATCACCGACGCCCCGGAAGATCCGGCCGCGTATTCCCAGGACCGCTCGGTGGAGGACCTCCACGGTCTCCTGACGCACCTGAAGATCCGCCGGGCGGCCATCGGCGGCCTGTCCATGGGCGGCAACATCGCCCTCAACTTCGCCCTGGCTCACCCGGACATGACGACCAAGCTGATCGTCGCGGACACGGGCGCGGGGTCCGATCAGTCCGGCGACTGGACAGCAGGCAGCCGAGGCTATGCGGAGGCTCTCGAGGCGCGCGGGATGGAAGCCTTTGCCGACATGGCCTGCGCGAGCCCGCTCTTCTCGCGCTACGTGGCGAGCGGTCCGACGGCCGAGCGCTTCATCCGTTCCTGCCTCATGACCCATCGCGCCCGCGGGCTCGCGCACACCGCGCGCGAAGTGCTGATCAAGCGGCCGAGCATCTACGCGCTCGAGCCCAAGCTTCGCCAGCTTCGCGTCCCCACCCTGCTCATTGTCGGCGAGCACGACCTGGCCTGCCTCGAGACCCACCGCTTCATGGCCGACTGCATCAAGGGATCGACCCACGTGGTGATCCGGGACGTCGGCCACCTGACCAATCTCGAAGCCCCCGCCGCGTTCAATGCGGCGGTGAAGCGCTTCCTCGCCCGGTAAGCCCGCCCCCGTGTCGTTCTCGGCTGACCTCTGGCAATCCATCACGCCCATCTACGCGGCCATCCTCGACCACCCATTCGTGCGTGGCCTCACCGACGGCTCGCTGCCCCGCGAGGCCTTTCGCTTCTACGCGGTGCAGGACGCCCTCTACCTCCGCGACTTCGCGCGTGCGCTGTCGATCGCCGCGGCCCGGGCGCCCCAGGACGACTGGATCATCATGTTCAACGAGCACGCGGCGGGAGCGCTCAAGGTGGAGCGGTCGCTGCACGAGAGCTTTTTCGCCGAGTGGGGTCTCACCCCGGAGGCGGTGGCCGCCACGCCGCTCGCCCCCACCAACCAGGCGTATACGAGCTATCTCCTCGCCACCGCCTACAGCGCCCCCTTCCACGAGGCGGTGGCCGCGCTCCTGCCCTGCTACTGGATCTATTGGGAAGTGGGCCAGGCCCTCGAGCGCTCGGGATCGGCGGATCCGCTCTACGCGCGCTGGATCGGCACCTACGCCTCGGAGGAGTTCGGCGCCCTCGTCCGCCTCGTCATCGAGTGCGTGAACGAGATGGCGGCGCGCCACGGCGCGAGCGAGCGGGCGGCCATGACCCGCCACTTCGTCGCGACCTGCCGCTACGAGTGGATGTTCTGGGACATGGGCTATAGACAGGAAGGGTGGCCCGTCTAGTGCCGGACCAACTTGACTTCGCCAGATCTACCCAGCCCTCGTCTCGCGGGCGGGCCGCTCAACTCGAACGGCCACGTTCTCGGTCGACCGCAGCCCTCACCGTACGACTCACTCGGCCCTCGCCTCGTGGCAGGGCCCCTCGGCTCGAATGGCCACGTACGCCTCGGGGCTGCGGCCTCCCTCGGGCCTCGTCTGGCTCGCAATTTGGCCCGGCACTGTGCGGGGTCACGCGAGGTGTGGGGAATACTCGTTGGAGGCGCACTCGCTCGCGCCGTGGCGCGACGGCCGCTTACTGCCAGCGGATCTGGACCTTGACCTTCGGAAACTCGGGAGTCCTCCCCTCGACGTCCACGATGCGCATGGTCTGATCCGGCGCCTCCAGGAGCAGGTTGTTGTTGCTGAAGGCGATGAACTTGCCCCAGGCCTTGGGCACCACGACTTCGTACTTGGCGGCGGCTGTCTGGGCCTGCGCCGCCTCGGGAAGAAGCCACCCGCGCAGTCCCCCCTCCGGGAGCAGCGGGCGGGCGGCGATCACGACGAGAGCGGCGGCGATGACGGTGAGGACGATTTTGCTATAGCGATCGGCGATCACGAATCCCCTCCTGGTTGGTCGTTGAGTATCCTCGATGCTCACGGCGGGTCCAGCTCCTGCGCCTAGCTCTCGCTCCGCGGCCACGAGAAGTCAAGAGGAGATTTTCCGCCGGCACGGCACGGGCGCGCCCTTGACAAGGCCCGAGCCCTTGCCGCAGTCTTGGGCCGCCAATTTACCGCGCGCTCCCACGGGAGGCGCGCAGAGAGCGAGGATGCAATGAGGCAGGCTGGGTCACGGTCGATCGTCCACCGGTTTCTCGTGGGGGCTCTCACCGGGATGTTGGCGCTCGCGAGCGCGCTCGTCGCTCACGCCGCCGACCCCATCAAGATCGGGTTCGGCATGGCCCTCACGGGCGGCCTCTCCGCCAACGGCAAGCCGGCGCTCCTCGCCGTGCAGATCTGGAAGGACGACATCAACAAGAAGGGCGGCCTGCTCGGCCGGCAGGTCGAGCTCGTGTTCTACGACGACCAGACCAACCCCGCCACCGTCCCCGGCATCTATACCAAGCTCCTCGACGTGGACAAGGTGGATCTCGTCATCTCCGGTTACGGCACCAACCTCATCGCGCCCCTCATGCCCATTGCCATGGAGCGCAAGCTGACCATCATGGGCATGTTCGGCCTCGCCAACAACGAGAAGTACCAGTACCCGAACTACTTCCAGATCCAGCCGGCGGGACCAGACCCCCAGACGAGCACGGCCAACGGCTTCTTCGAGCTGGCGGCCAGGCAGAACCCGAAGCCGCAGACGGTGGCCATGGTGGGCGCGGATGCGGAGTACCCGCAGAACGCGCTGGTGGGCGCGCGCGAGCTCGTGAAGAAGTTCGGCTTCAAGACCGTGTACGACAAGACCTACCCGCCCAGCACGGTGGATTACACGCCCATCGTGCGGGCCATCAAGGCCACCAATCCGGACATCGTCTTCGTGGCTTCGTATCCCCCGGACTCCGTCGGCATGCTGCGGGCCGCCCAAGAGGTGGGGCTTCAGCCCAAGATCTTCGGCGGCGGGATGGTCGGGCTGCAGTTCACCTCGGTCATGACGAGCATGGGCCCGATGCTGAACGGCATCGTGAACTACGACTTCTGGGCGCCCGAGCCGTCGATGATGGCCTTCCCCGGCATCAAGGAGTTCTTGAAGGAGTACCAGGCACGGGCGGAGAAGGCCGGCGTCGATCCGCTGGGGTATTACCTCCCGCCTTACTCGTACGCCCTGGTCCAGGTGCTCGGCCAGGCCGTGGAGGCGACCAAGGGTCTCGACCAGCAGAAGATCGCCGACTACATCCGCTCCCACGAGTTCAGCACCATCGTGGGCCAGGTGAGGTTCGGGAAAAACGGCGAGTGGGCCAAGGGGCGCACCCTCATGGTCCAGTACCAGAAGATCCAGGGCACGGGCATCGACCAGTTCCGCGGGCCGGGCAAGAAGATCGTCCTCTATCCGGACGAGCTCAAGTCCGGAGGCATCATCTATCCCTACTCGGCCGCGCTGAAATAGCCCGTCTCGCGTGATCGCCTGGGACCTGCTGGCGAACGCGGTGATCGCCGGCCTCTTGCTCGGTGGCTTCTATGCCGCGGTGAGCCTGGGCGTGTCGATCATCTTCGGTCTGCTCGACATCGCCAACATCGCCCAGCCAGCCTTTCTCATCCTGGGCTCCTACGCCGCCTACGTGATGAACAGCACCTTCGGCCTCGACCCCATCCTCACCGGCCTCCTCTTCACCCCCCTCTTCTACCTGCTCGGAGCCGCCGTCTACCGCGTCTACTACGGGAGCTTCGAGCGGCGCGGCGAGGAGTCGCTGCGCGGGCTCGTCTTCTTCTTCGGCCTCCTCTTCATCATCGAGGTCAGTCTCAGCTTGAAGTTCGGCGTCGACTATCGGCTCGTGCAGGCGGGGTACATCGGCAAGTCGATCGAGTTCGCGGGCGTGGGGATCGCCTATCGCCTGCTCGTGCCGTGCCTCGTCGGCCTTGCCATGACGCTGGCTCTCCATCTCTTCCTCGGCCGTACCTTCTACGGCCGAGCCATCATGGCCGTCTCGCAGGACCGTCTGGCCCTCCGGCTCATGGGGGCCAACCCCGTCAAGATCAAGACGGTCGCCTTCGGCGTCGGCATCGCGGCCGCCAGTCTCGCGGGCGCGCTCCTCGTCACCATCACGCCGGTCATCCCGTCCAGCGACCGCGATTACATCGGCCGGATGTTCGCCATTACCGTGCTCGGCGGCATGGGCAGCATCGGGGGCACCCTGGTGGCCGCGGTCATCCTCGGCGTGATCGAGAGCCTCATGGCCACCTTCTATGGCCCCTCGTGGTCGCTCGCCGTGTCCTTCGGCATCCTGCTCGTCGCCCTCGCCGTGCGACCGGCCGGCCTGTTCGGACGCTAGATGCCTCAGGCCGCCCGCACGCTCTCCGTGGGGCTGGCCGTGGTGGCGGCCGGACTCCTCATCGCGTCGCTGCGGGTGAATCCCTACCTCTACTTCGCCGGCTACGTCATCTTCCAGTACGTCGTCATCGCCACCGCCTGGAACATCCTCGGGGGCTACGGCGGCTACGTGAACTTCGGCACGCCCGCCTTCTTCGCACTGGGCGCGTACACCGCGGTGTTCCTCATCCAGTCGATCCGGGCGCCCTTGCCCGTGCTCATCCTCGCGGGCGGGCTGGTCTCCGCGCTCCTCGGCCTCGGCATCGGCTACCTCACCCTGCGTCTCCGGGGCGTCTTCTTCTCCATCGCCACCCTCGCCCTGTCCATCGTGCTCCAGACCATGATCATCAACTGGGACTACGTGGGCGGATCGCGCGGCCTCAGCGTGATCCGCCCGAGCAGCCCGCCCTTCGGCAGCTACGTCACCTTCCTCTTCACCGTGATGGTTCTCCTCGCCGTGGTGGCGGTGACGGCGGCGCGATTCATCGAGCGGTCCTGGATCGGACGCGGGCTGGCCGCGCTCCGGGACAACGAGGAGGCCGCCGAGTGCATGGGCGTCCCCACCCTCCGTCTCAAGCTCTTCGCCACCACCATCAGCGGCTTCCTGCTCGGAGTGGCGGGCGCGCCCTTCCCGTACTACGTCACCTTCGTCGAGCCCAATTCCGCCTTCAATCTCGACTACGCCGTGAATGCCCTGGCCATGCCGATGATCGGGGGGACGACGAGCTGGATCGGCCCCGTGATCGGCGCCGTGCTCCTGGGGAGCGCCCAGCAGCTCGCCACCGTCACCATCTCCTCCGAGATGAACCTGTTCATCGTGGGGGTGGTGCTGGTCGCCTTCGTCGTCCTCGCCCCCGAAGGCATCCTCGGCCTCGTGCGGCGGCTGCGGGGCCGGTGACGATGACGGCGCCCCTCCTCGAGGTGAAAGGTCTGGTGAAGCGCTTCGGCGGCTTCACCGCCCTCAACCGGGTCACCCTCCACGTCGAGCCGGGCGAGCGCTTCGGCCTCATCGGACCGAACGGCTCCGGCAAGACGACGCTCATCAACTGCATCTCCGGCGCCCTCGATCCCGATGGCGGCCGCATCCTCTTCGAAGGCACCGACATCACGGCCATGGCCGCCCATCGCCGCACCCGGCTCGGCATCGTCCGCACCTTCCAGATTCCCAAGCCGTTCTCGAGCATGACCGTCATCGAGAACCTGCACATCCCCCTGGAGTACGCGGCGCACGGACGGCTCCATGGCGCCACCGGGAGCGAAGCCGCGGAGATCCTGAGGGTGATCGGTCTGGAGGCGAAGGCGCATCTCAGGCCGGGGGGGCTGACCCAGATCGAGATGCGGAAGCTCGAGCTGGCGCGCGCGCTCGCCGCGCGGCCGAAGCTCCTCATCTCCGACGAAGCCATGGCGGGGCTGTCCAGCGCCGAGGTGGACGACATCCTCGCCATCCTCTTCCGTCTCAACGAGCAGCGGATCACCATCATCATGATCGAGCACATCATGCGGGCGGTCATGCGCTTCTCCGAGCGCATCGTCGTCCTCGACGCGGGCGAGCGTATCGCCGAGGGGACGCCCGAGGAGATCGTGGGCAACCAGGCCGTGGAGAAAGCCTACCTTGGCGAGTAGGCTCATCGTCCGCGACGTGGACGCGGGCTACGGCGCGGTGCGCGTGCTCCACGGCGTCTCCATCGAGGTGCGGGAGGGCGAGACGGTGGCCCTCCTCGGCACCAACGGCAACGGCAAGAGCACCCTCATCAAGTGCATCATGGGCATGGTGACGCCGGAGGCGGGAGAGATCGTCCTCGAAAGCGATGGCACCCGCATCGATCTCACCCGGAGGTCCACCGAAGAGATCGTGGGCCTGGGCATCGCCCTCGTGCCCGAGGGGCGCCGGCTCTTCCCCAAGCTGACCGTCGAGGAGAACCTGCTCCTCGGCGCCTACCGGACGGGCGCCCGCCCAGACATCGCGGCCAACCTCGACTTCAGCTTCGAAGCCTTCCCCGTGCTCGCCGAGCGCCGGCGGCAGCTCGCGGGAAGCATGAGCGGCGGCGAGCAACAGATGCTCGCGGTGGCGCGCGCCCTCATGTCCTCGCCCCGCATCCTCCTCGTGGACGAGCCGTCGGTGGGACTGGCCCCCATCCTCGTGAGCCGGGTGATCGGCAAGATCAAGGAGCTCAAGGAACGGCGCCAGCTCACCGTGCTCATGGCCGAGCAGAACTTCAACCAGGCCACCAAGATCGCCGACCGGGGCTACATCATCGTCCACGGCAAGATCGAGTTCGAGGGCCGCAACACGCGCGAGCTACGCGAGAACGACCTGGTGAAGAAGTACTACCTCGGGGTGTGAACAATCAGCGAGAGGACCCGACGCGTCACCCCGTCCACAGCTCGGGGAATTGGGCCGCCAACCACTTCGTCAGGGCGGCATTCACGACCAATGGCTTCTCCTGCGCCATCCAGTGACCGGAAGGCACGAACACCTCGGTCAGGTTCTTGCAGTCCTGCCGCATGGGGCCGGCCAGCCCGGACGTGACGGTCTCGCACGTGTAGTCGTACTCCCCGTGGAGAAACAGGACCGGCATGTGCAGCGTGCCGCCGTTCACGGCCGTGGCCGCGAATTGCAGATTGCGTTCGCTGTTCATGTACCAGGAATCCGGCCCGAAAAACCCGTTGCCCTCGAGCGCGGCGACATACCTGTGCAGGTCCTCCTCCGTCAGCACGTCCGTGTCGAGCGGCAGGTCGGGCGCTTGACCGGCTCCCCCGAACCATCCGCCGTCGTGACGGACGTGCGCGGTACGGGACGGCTTGCCCTTGGCGCCGGCGTTTCCCTTCCTGAAGAGGGCCTTGACGGTGTTCCGAACATTGGCCTCGAAGCCTGCCCGTGCCGTGTCGAAGCTCTCCTCGTAGAAGAGCTGATACTCCCATTGCCCTGCCGGATATTGCGGTAGCGGGTAGACGGAGCGATCCACCAGAGGAATCAAGGTGCGCGGAGCAAATCCCTTCGCGAAATAGGGTACGCAGAGATTGGCGACGCCGAAGCACCGCTCGGGGTGATGGCTGGCCAGGCCCCACACTACGGGGCTTCCCCAGTCGTGGCCCACCCAGACGGCCTTCTCGGGTCCCAGCGCATCCAGCAGCTCGATCATGTCCTCGACGCTCTCCTCCAGCGCGTAGTCCTCGTGGCGCGAATACACGCCGGATCGACCGTAGCCGCGCATATCCGGAGCCACCGCGCGGAACCCAAGATCGGCAAAGCAGGGCAACTGATGCCGCCAGCTGATGGAAAGCTCCGGCCAGCCGTGCACGAACACGATCAGGGGGGCGTCCTCGGCGCCGCAGGACAGGTAGAAGGTCTTGTGTCGCGCCGTCTTCACGATGTTCTCGAGCACGGGGAAGCTCATGGCGACAACACACTACCACCAACCAGATGCGTGGAGGAGGAGTCGGTCCGGTGATTCTATGAGGCATTTGGCATGGCTCCCTCTTTCGACGGATCCTCGGGCGTCGAGCTCGCCACGGCAGATCGCGGTCGGTCTCAGATTCGACGTGAAGAGGAGCGCTCCGGTGGAAAAGAGGTGTCCGAACGGCCCATTCCGGTGTTCGGCAATCAGGGCGATGTGGTGAGCTGCCGCTACATCCGCAACCAGATCAACGCGGGGGCGGTGAAGCGTGGCGTGCCCCTCACCCCCATCGAGCAGGCCGCCCTCGACTACCTGGACGAGCAGACGCGGCGCCCGGATCTGCGGCTCGACATGGACCTGGAGGCGGGCGACATCCAGTTCGTCAACAACTATACGGCGCTCCACTCCCGCACCGAGTTCGTGGGCGGCTCCGAGCCGCACCAGAAGCGCCACATGCTCCGTCTGTGGCTCAAATTCCCGAACCCGTGGCCCCTCAGCCCGGAATTCCCCACCCACATGGGCTACAAGCCATCGCAGGACACGCCCGTGCTCATCGAAGCCGAGCGCTGACGCCCGCCCAGATCGGCGGGACGGGAAGAGACAGAGCGCGCGGTGGTCACCTCCCGCGCGTTTTGTTTGGTCGTCAATGGTAGGCGCCACCTACGTGACCGCAGTACACTGAGGAAGGAGATGCGTTCGCTCGAGGAGGTACCGGATGCTTCGGAAGATGATTCCCCTCGCGCTCGTCGCGTTGCTTTCTCTCGGGCTGGCTGCCCCGGCCTCCGCGGGCCGGGGAAGTAGCTTTCATGGCGGGCACGGGAGCGTTCATCATGGCAGCGGCTTCCACGGCCGGGGCTGCTGCTGGAGCCGCGGCTTCGTGGGTGGGGTGTTCGTGGGGTCGGCATTCTGGGCACCGTTCTACGCCTATCCGTACTACCCGTACGCCTACCCATATCCCGCGTATGCGCCGCCGCTCTACATGACCCCTCCGGCCTATCAGTCGCAGCTCTACCTCGGTCCGCCCGCCCCCCGGGAGGTCTGCTACGTCGGCGGATGCTATCATCTCGAGGGCGACGGCATGACCACGGCATATCGCTGGGTGTGGGTGCCGAATGTGCCGGCGGCGCCCCCGGACGTGCCGGCCCGCTGAAGCGTCGAAACTCACTCGAATTGCCGCGACGGGCGCACACTCGCCGGTTGCGGCCAGAATATGAGGCGCGAGGATGCAACAACGCCGGTGGATGCGAGCAGGGGACGTGGTGGTGCGGCTGGCCTGGAAGCTCCTGTGGAGCTGGAGACGCGAACCCAGGTCACGACGCTCACCCGGGACGCTTTGAGCGAGGGGACAGACGGAACCCGGGTGCGCGTGCGCTGCTCGCGGGCTACGACGTCGGCAAACCGCCGCCACTCGTCCGGTAATGGGTAGCGTAGGCGTGACGGCAGCGCTCGCGAAGCTCGGGTTCGTCGAGGTCGGGCCCGGCGAAGCGCGCCGGGGAGACCTCGGAGAGATCGAGTGCCGGCGCGCCGTCGAGAATCCACTCCGCCATGGCCTCGCCGAGCGCGGGCGACACGCTGAGGCCGCCGACGCAGCAGCCACTCATCACCCACGCGCCGGCTACGCCGGGTAGCGGCCCCGCCAGATAGCGGTCGTCGGTGGTGAGCGTGGGGAGTCCGCCGCGGTGCTCGGCCACCCGGAGGGCCGGATCCTGGAAGATCGGGAACTGCTCGCTCACGCTGCGGGCGAGCCGCCACAACACCTCGATGTCGAGGGGCAGCTCGGCCATGTCGAAGGACGGCGACAGGGCGGCCACGTCGGGCTGCACCGGATCGGCTTCGTACCCGCCCAGCATCAGTCCGCCGCGCTCGTGGCGTACGTAGACATTGGCGTCGATCACGCGGGCGATCGGGAATTCCGGCCCGACGCCGGGGATCGGCTCGGTGATCAGGAGCTGATGGCGCGTCGGTACCACGGGCAGCGTCCCCCCGAGTCCCGTGGCGACGAGCCGGGCCCACCCGCCGGCGGCGTCGACGACCACCCGCGTCGCGATCGTCCCGCGTGGTGTCCGCACCCCGTCCACGCCGCGCGGGCCGATCGCAAATCCCGTGGCGGGCGTGTGAGAGAGGAGCACCGCGCCGAGCTTCTCGGCGGCCCGGCAATAGCCGATCGGTAGCTCGGACGGCTCGACGTTGCAATCGGTCGGGCTCCACGTGACGGCGACGATGCCGCGCTCGCCGAGGATGGGCAGCCGCCGCCGGGCCTCCGCGACGGAGATGAGCTCGATGGGGACGCCGGCGGCCGCGCCCCGGCCGGCCTCGCGCGCGAGCTGCTCCGCGTCGCGATCGGTCCGTGCGATCTTGAGCGCACCGCTCTGAGTGAAACGGAGCGGCTGGCCCGTCTCCTCGGAGAACGCCCCGAGCTTGATCACCGCCCGCTGGGCGAGCTTGGTGAGCGCCGGCGTCGCGCGGACCTGGCCCGAGAGCCCGGCCGCTCGGGGGGAGGTCTGGGAGGCGAGCGCGGCGCGCTCCAGCACCACCACGCGCGCCCCCCGCCGCGCCAGATGATACGCGGCGCTGGCGCCGAAGGCGCCGGACCCGATGACGACAACATCGGCGGAGTCGATCACCAGCCCGCCCGTCCCGCCGCGCTCACCACTCCGTCCGAGGCGGCTCGATGTCGGCCCGAATGGAGCCGCCGCTCGCGCGAGCGCACTTGGCGCCACCGCCTGGTTGGTCCCGCACCGAAAAGCCCCGACCCTGCCCCGAGGAGGAGCGCAGTCGCCGGGCCAGGCACCTCCCTCGTGGACACGACAACCGCGTACTGGAGATGGTCCACCTCCCACTCGGTGCTCGATCTCGGGATCCCACCCTCGCTCACCACGTCTTCGCGGTGGCGTGGA